>Ga0210386_10000003_pt1 | contig 201787 bp, 171 predicted proteins | sample IncBWH32OmetaG_FD_160091 | JGI IMG/M metagenome (GOLD analysis project Ga0210386, IMG submission 160091) | Forest soil microbial communities from Barre Woods Harvard Forest LTER site, Petersham, Massachusetts, United States - Inc-BW-H-32-O ...
CGAACCATTGCAGCGCGTAGCCGATCAGCGCCATGACCGGCACGACGACGATCAGCGCCGTCAGCGGCCCGATGCCGAGCGTTTGCGTGGTGACCAGCGCGACATAGGCGGCGAGCACGATGAGATCACCATGGGCGATGTTGACGAGCCGCATGACGCCGAAAATCAGCGAGAGGCCGGCGGCAAACATCGCATAGAGCCCGCCGACCAAAATGCCCTGGAGGATGACGTTGATCCAGTCCACGCCTCACACTCCGAAATAGGCCGCGGCGATTTGCTCGCGCGACAAGTCTTTCGCCGCGCCGGCAAGCGCGACGCGGCCTTCCTGCAGACAATAGACGCGCTGCGCCGCTTTGAGCGCCTGCACGATGTCCTGCTCGACCAGGATGATTGCGGTGCCGTGTTCGAGGATCGCCGGCAGCCGCGCATAGATGTCGCGCACCACGATGGGCGCCAGGCCGAGGCTGATCTCGTCGCACAACAGCAATTTCGGATTCGACATCAGCGCACGGCCGATGGCGACCATCTGCTGCTGGCCGCCCGACAGCGCGGTGCTGGAAAACTTGCGGCGTTCGGCAAGCACGGGGAATAGCTCAAAGACGCGATCGAGCGTCCAGGGTCCCGCGCGTTTGAGCTGACCGCCGATCAGAAGATTTTCCTCGACGCTGAGCGAGGGAAACAACCCCCTGCCCTCCGGCACCAGCGCGATGCCGCGCGCGGCAACGACATGAGCGGGCAAGCCGCCGATCGGCAGGCCGTCGAACACGACCGCCTCGGGCCGCGTGCGCAAGGCACCGGCTATGCTTTTGAGAAGCGCGCTTTTGCCGGCGCCGTTGGCGCCGATCACGGCGACGGCTTCACCTAAGGCGACGTGAAGCGAGACGCCGAACAAAGCCTGGATGTCGCCATAGAATGCATCAAGGTCGCAGACGGTGAGCAGCGGGGTCTCAGGCATCGGCTTCGATCCCGAGATAGATTTCCGCAACCTGCGGGCTCTTGATCACGGTCGCCGGGTCGCCTTCGGCAATGAAGCTGCCGTTATGCAGCACCAAAAGCCGGTCGATGCTCGCGATCAGCGCATGGACCACGTGCTCGATCCAGATGATCGAGACGCCGCCGCGCCGCACATCGCGAATCAGCGCGATCAGCGCCTGGCATTCGTGCTCGGTGAGCCCGCCGGCGACTTCATCGAGCAGCAGCACGGCCGGGTCGGTGGCCAGAGCGCGCGCCAGCTCGAGCCGTTTGCGATCGAGCAGCGTCAGGCTGCCCGCCGGCCGATTGGCTTTGTCGGCAAGGCCGCAGCGTTCGAGAACGTCCATGCAGGTTTGATACGCGTCGCGCTCGCGGCGCCCGGCGCCGAAAGCCGACGCGACGACCAGATTCTCAAACACGCTCATGCCGGAAAACGGCAGCGGGATCTGAAACGAGCGGCCGATACCGGATTTGCTCTCGGACGTGCCGATGCCGAGCGCGCAACGCCGCTCGGGCGACATCGGCGTGATATCATTGCCAGCATAGAGCACGCGGCCGGCATCCGGCTGTACCGTGCCGCTGATGATGCCGAACAACGTGGTCTTGCCGGCGCCGTTCGGCCCGATAATGCCGAGCGCCTCACCCGCGCCAAGCGCAAGATCAACGCCGTCGGCGATCACGATGGCGCCGAAACGCTTGGAGATCTTGTCGAGAGCCAGAATTGATGCAGGGCGCGGCGTGGACATTCACTCAGGCCACGCGCTTGAAATCCTGCTGACAGCGCCGCACCCGGCGCTCGTCAACCTCGATGCCGAGCCCGGGCCCGTCCGGCACCACGACATGACCGTTCTCGACGCGCAGCGGCGCAGCGACGACGTCTTCGGCAAGCGTCGGATTGGTCACGGTGAGCCCCCATGCGAGTTCGGGCACGATGGCGGCGATATGCGCCGCCGCGGCCGAGGCGACGCTCGACTCGCCGGTCTTGCAGGAAATGTTGATGCGCATGCCGAGCCGGTGGCACAAGCGTCCGGCCTCGAACAGCGCCCGCAGTCCGCCGAGCTTGATCGCTTTCAGGCTCGCGCCGCGTGCGGCCTTGCGCTCATGATGCCGCACGATGTCGTCCGCCGAATGAATGCCTTCGTCGGCGCCGATCCAGATGTCGGGCGCGGCCGCCGCGACTTGCGCCATGCCGTCGAGATCATGCGCTTCGACCGGCTGCTCGAAAAAATCGAGCCCGCAATCGGCGACGGCGCGCACGTAGCGCAATGCAGCATCGGTGCTATAGCCCTGATTGGCGTCTGACGAGATGAGGCAATCTTCGCCGCATTCCTTGCTTTGCGCTTTCAGCGTCGCGCAAACGAGGCGCGTGCGTTCGGCGTCGGCGTCGGCCGACGCGAGCCCGACCTTGATCTTGAAAGCGCGATAGCCCGCGGCGTAGCGCGCCTGCGCCTCGCGCAAATCCGCCGCCGCATCGTCCGAGCCGACCACGGCCAGGACCGGCATGGTTCGGCGCTGGACCGGCCCGAACAGCGCATGCAGCGGCCGGCCGGTGGCGCGGCCGACAAGATCGTGCAGCGCAATATCGATCGCCGCCTTGGCGCCGCTATTGCCGTACATCGCGGCATCCATCGCCACAGCCGCGCCGGCAAAATCATCGGCGGCGCGCTTGAGTAACACGGGTGTCATATGCGCCGCGGCCGCCATCATGCTGGCGACGGTTTCGCCGGTCATGGTCGGCGCCGCGGCGGCTTCGCCCCAGCCCACAATGCCGTTCTCGGCTTCGATGCGAAGGAGGACGTTATCGGCCCGCGCCACGGTCTCGCCGGCCATCTGCACCGGCTTTTTCATCGGCAGGCTGACCGCGATGGGCTCGATGACCTTGATCTGCAATTGGCCGCCCAATTCGTCCTCCCGGTTGTCGTGGCAGGATGTTACCAGCCGTCATATTGCTCGTCCGCAATTAGATCAACTTTCTGCCGCTCTGTTGACCGCTGTCAAATGCATGCATGGCAACACGGTGCAGGAACAATACGTGAAATACGCGCGCGATAGCCCATTGCGTGATGGCGATCCGGCGTCTATGTCGTGAGCGCGATTTTCGATGGCGGTTGCGATTTTTGGGCGCGGTGGCTGAGGCGCGCTCTGAGCTTGGGAGTGCGCACGATGCGGATGAAATCTGTGATGGCCAAATCAGTGTTGGCCTTTGCGGTCGTGTTGCCGCTAATCGCAGCAGGCCCTGCTGCGCCCGCCGATCTGTCGTCGCCAGCCGGCCTGTGGCAAGCCGTTGACGATGACACCAAGCAGCCGACCGGCTGGTTTCTCATCACCAATCATGACGGCGTCTATGCCGGCATCATAGCGAAAATGTTCATGAAGCCCGGCGAGAATCCGAACGTCGTGTGCGACCAGTGCAAGGACGACCGCTTCAATCATCCCTGGCTCGGGCTCGAAATCATCCGCGACATGAAGCAGGAGGAGCCGGACAAATATGGCGGTGGCAACATTCTCGATCCGCGCGATGGCAAGGTCTATCACGCGACGATGAAGCTGGCGCCGGACGGCCAGACGCTGATCGTGCGCGGCTATCTCGGCATCGAGCTGCTCGGCAAGAATCAATATTGGGCACGCCTGCCGGATTCCGCCTACAGCATGCTCGATCCGTCGATCAATCCGAATACGGCGGTGAAGCACGCGCCGGCGCCGGCCGGTTCGCCGATGATGGCGCCGCAGCACAAATCGGAATTGGCACATCCGCAGACGACGGCACGGCAGTAATCGGCCGCCTTGTCGCACCGCACGGTCAAGTCGGCATCGCCGCGGCGTTGAGCGTTACACTTTTTCCGGTTCGGGCGCAGCCGCCGGCGCAGGTTCGGGCTTCAGCTCGCGCGGCTTGCCCATCAGCACCGGCTGGAACAACGCCGCCGCCGCCATAGTCGTCAGCAGCGAAATCGCCAACAGCTTGCCCATGCTCGACGTGCCGGGATGGCTCGAGAACCACAGGCTGCCGAAAGCCGTTGCCGTGGTACAGGCGGAGAACGTCACCGCGCGCGTCAGGACCGACTGCAACAGGTTAGTCTGCCCTTCGCGCCACGCCATGATGTAGTAAATCTTAAACGCGACGCCGACGCCCAGCAGCAGCGGCAGCGCGATGATATTGGCGAAGTTGAGCGGCAAATCGATCAGCACGCAAATCTCGAGCGTGACGACGCCGGCGAGCAGCAGCGGCACCAGCGTCAAGAGCACGTCGCCGATTCGCCGCAGCGTGATCCAGAGAATGATGCCAATGGACAGCAGCGCGCAGATACCCGCCTCGATGAACGCGCCGACGATGGCGCGTCGCGCCTCAAGAATAGAAATCGGCCCTTCGGTCGCCTCCGGCGCTACCGACTGAACGGCGCGGGCGAACGCTTGCAGATTGGCGTTGTCGCTTGGGTCGCCGCTCGGGGCGACATCGATGCGCGCCTTGCCATCGGCGGTAACCCATTGGCTCTTCAGCGACGCCGGCAGATTGTTAAGCGTGACTTCCTGCGCCGAGAACAGATGCCGCAGATCGTCGAGCGCGGTCTTGAGCGGCTGCACGAACATGGTCTCGGCGCGTTGCCGCACGACGGGATCGGCCTTGGCCAAAGCCGCCATGTCGGTCGCGAGCCGTTTCGCCGCGACCGCACCGGTCCCGCTGCCATTGCCGGCGAGCCGATTGAGGGCGTCGACGGTGGAATTCATCATGCTGATGTTTTGCGCGTCAGTCGGCGGCGCGCTCGGGGCCGCCGGGTTGAGCGCCGGCAACAGCGTTTTCGCTGCGGCCTCGATGAGCGGCAGCTTCTGCTGCTGATCGGGCGGAATGAAGCTCGACAGGGTCAGGACACGCGACACCTGCGGCAGCGCCCGCAGCTTGGCGGCGGTCTGATCGGCTTCCGTCAATGACGGCGACAGGATCTGAATATCGTTGGTGCCGCTCTCCGGATCGGTCTTCAGCTGCAGATAGGTCGCCACCGCTTCGGTTTTCGGGCTACGCAGATTAATCGGATTGAAATCGAACCGCAGCCAATGCAACAGCGGCAATCCGCCGGCGACGACGACGCCGGTCATGATCAGGATCGCAATGCGATGGCGCGCCAGAAACTCATCGACCGGCGCCAATGCCTTATAGCCGAGCGCCTTCGGCTCGGCCGGCGGCTTGAGCACGGCGAGCAGCGCCGGCAGCGTTGTGATGCTGGTGGCAAAGGCGATCAGCATGCCGACGCCGGCGATGAGGCCGAGCTCGGACACGCCTTTGTACACCGTCGGCAGGAAGGACAAGAAGCCGGCCGCGGTCGCGAGCGCCGCAAGGGTCAGCGGCGCGCCGGCGCGGCTGCCCGCTTCCAACAGCGCCATGCGCAGATCGTCGACATTGTGCCGCTCGGCGCGATAGCGCACGCTGAATTGCAGGCCGAAATCGACGCCCAAGCCGACGAATAGAACCGCGAAATAGACCGAGATCAGATTGAGCGTGCCGACCATCATCATGCCGACCGCGGCCGTCACGGCGAGCCCGACGACAAGCGAGGCAAAGACCGCGAAGATGATGCGGAACCAGCGCAGCGCCAGCCACAAGATCATGAGCACGATCGCGACCGTCACCGTGGCGTTGAGCGCAGCATTCTCCTTGATGGTGGCGAATTCTTCGTCGGCCATCGGCACCGGACCGGTCAGCCGCAGCCGCGCCTGGTATTTGCTGGCGATATCGAGGTCGGCGGCGGCCTGGCGCACGGCATCGGTGGCGCGCTGGCCCGGCTCAAGTTCGGCGTAATTCAGCGTGGCCTGGATTTCGAGGAAACGCAGTTTCTCGCTCGGCGTCGTCGCGCGGCCCTGCACCATTTCGTGCCAGGAAAAGCTCGCCGGCTTGCCGGTATTGACGTTCTCGATCGCGTTCGCGGCGAGATTCATCGGCCACTGCATATTGTCGAGCGTAAGCTGGCCGCCCTGCACGCCGAGCAGGCTGAGCTGGAAGGCCTGGATGACGCCGCGTAGCGACGGATCGCCGGCCAGCACCTGAACCAGACGCTGCGCCTGCCCCAGAACCTTCATCTGCGGCTCGAGATCTTTCACCGGCTCGAACAGCAACCCGTTCTGCGCAAAGAACGGCCCGCCTTTCGGCTGTTCGATGGAGTGGAACAGATCCTTCTGCGGCGCGAGCTTCGCCACCAGCGCATTGGTTGCTTCATCGACCAGTTCGGGGGTGGGCGCATCGACCACCGCGACGATCAATTCGAATTGCGGAAAGGCCTTTTCGAATCTCGCTTCGCGCTGCCGCCAATCGATATTCGGCGAAATGAGCTGGTTGATATCGGTCGTCATGGAAAAATGCGTGGCTGCATACCAGGACGCCAGCACCGCAAGCAGGACGGACAGGCCGATCACCGGCCAGGCGTTTTTCGCGCAAACGCTGATGGCGCGGACGACAAAGGCGGTAATCGATTTCATGAGCGAGTTGGTCAAGGGAATACAATCGTCAGTGGCTAGGGGATCAACGAACCGGCGTTTGAGGCTTCAAGACCGCGGCAAAACGGAGGCGGACACGGCTGCAGGATGGGCTACGGGTCGGACCTTGGCCGCGTCGGCGCGCTTAGATGCCCTGATTTGGCGCAAAAGTGAAATCATGGATATTTTCCTACATTGTCGCGCTGCCGCCGCAGCCGGACGCGGATAAGCACGCTGAAACAGATGGCGCAACTCAATGCCGCAATCTCGTCCTGGCCGCCAATTTCTTCGACCGATACGATTAATGGCCTGCCCCCGGCGCGCTCATTTGCACACCAATCAGCAGGGCCCGAGCCGGTTGCAGCGAAAGATGACGCCGTTTCACGGCCAGGGTCTCTTCGCTGGCTCAAGAGACCCCTTTCGATTCAAGTAAATCCCTGTTTAGCAGGCGTTTTTGCAGTTCCACCGGTGCGGATTTACCATCTGATCTAATGTAAAAGTGAGGCGCTAAAGGGCCATCGTACTGGACAAGAAGCGGTATTTCCGCTCAATGGTGGGTTTGGGGGCATCGGCCTCAGGTGCTGGGCTTGCCGACGATTTGGCAACGATCCGGCAATGAACCTGGGCGGCCGTCCCGTAAACAGATCAGGGCTTGATTAGGCCGGTTTAGCCGCCAAGTAGCAACGACATCTAGCAACGGCATCGCCAAGTAAGGACGCCGCTTGGCGGTTCGAGGATAAGTCGCGGTTCGAGTAACGGATATCTGATACGAGACTGCCAAATAACCCCGACATAAACAGCCGCGCTGCCTTGGTTGCGTCGCAAAGCCGCAGCAAAGGCCGCAACCGAAGCGACGTCAAATCGTCGTCGCAAGAGGCGTAACAAAAGACGTAACCGGACGAGCGTTTGCCGGATAGGTTCTGGAGATCTTGATGAAAGTGATACTCGCCCAGCCTCGCGGTTTCTGCGCCGGCGTCGTGCGCGCGATCGAAATCGTCGAACGGGCGCTGCAAAAATACGGCCCGCCCGTCTATGTGCGTCACGAGATCGTGCACAACAAGCACGTGGTGGAAAGCCTGAAAGCCAAAGGCGCGCATTTCGTCGAGGACCTCTCCGAAGTGCCGCCCAATGCCGTCACCATTTTCAGCGCCCATGGCGTCGCCAAGAGCATCGAAGAGGAAGCGGCGTCGCGCAATCTGCCGGTACTCAACGCGACCTGCCCGCTGGTCACCAAGGTGCACAATCAGGGCAAGCGCTATGTCGGCCAGGGCCGCAGGCTCATTCTCATCGGCCATGCCGGGCATCCGGAGGTCGAAGGCACGATGGGCCAGATCTCCCAGCCGGTGACATTGGTGCAGACCGAGGCCGATGTCGCCAAGCTCGAGATTCCGGCCGATACGCCGGTCGCCTATGTCACGCAGACCACGCTGTCGGTCGACGACACGCGCGGCATCATCGCGGCGCTGCATAAGCGCTTCACCGACATCGTCGGACCTGAGACGCGCGACATCTGCTATGCGACGCAAAACCGGCAGACCGCGGTGCGTGAACTTTCGACGCTGGTCGACGTTATCCTCGTGGTCGGCGCCAAGAACAGTTCCAACTCCAATCGCCTGCGCGAAATCGGCGAAGAGGCCGGCAAGCCGAGCTATCTGATTGCCGACGGCAGCGAGCTCGACCCGACTTGGTTCAAGAACGCGCAGACCGTCGGCATCACCGCCGGCGCGTCGGCGCCGGAAGTGCTGGTCGAGGACGTGATCGACGGGCTACGCCGGCTTAATCCGGTCGATGTCAGCCAGTTGCATGGCCGGCATGAAACCATCGAATTCCGCCTGCCGCCTGAACTGACCGACGGCGTGCCCGCCGGTCGCGTCACGGCAAAAGTATAACTTTCCAATTTCTCGCCCGTTGCGGCGATATCGGAAGCACATTCAAGAGGATCAAGTTTTGGGTGTATCTCTGCGACAGAAGGCCGTCGTCGGTGCCTATGTGCTGCGTCAGCGTCTGGCTGGGCGTAAGCGCTATCCGCTCGTGTTGATGCTCGAGCCGTTGTTCCGCTGCAACCTCGCCTGCTTCGGCTGCGGCAAGATCGATTATCCGGACGCGATCCTCAACAAGCGCCTGTCGGTCAAGGAATGCCTTGACGCGGTCGACGAATGCGGCGCGCCGATGGTCGCCATTCCCGGCGGCGAGCCGCTCATCCACAAGGAGATCGGCGAGATCGTCGCCGGCATCGTGGCGCGCAAGAAATTCGTCTCGCTGTGCACCAATGCGCTGCTTCTGGAAAAGAAGCTGCATCTGTTCACCCCGTCGCCGTATCTGTTCTTCTCGGTGCATCTCGACGGGCTGAAGGAACATCACGACAAGTCGGTCTGCATGGAAGGCGGCTACGAAAAGGCCGTGGCCGGAATCAAAGCCGCGCAAGCCAAGGGCTTTGCCGTCAATGTCAACTGCACCGTCTATGGCGGGCACCCGCCGGAAGACATCGCGAAATTCCTCGACCTCACCACGCAGATGGGTGTCGGGGTCACGATCTCGCCCGGTTATGCCTATGAACGCGCACCGGATCAGGAGCACTTCCTGGCGCGGCGCAACACCAAGGAAGTGTTCCGCAAGGTCTTCGCGCTCGGCGAGGGCAAGAACTGGAACCTGACGCATTCCGCCATGTTCCTCGACTTCCTCGCCGGCAATCAGGAATTCCACTGCACGCCGTGGGGCATGCCGACGCGCAACATTTTCGGCTGGCAGAAGCCCTGCTATCTGCTCGGCGAAGGCTACGCGAAAACCTTCACGGAGCTGATGGAGACCACCGACTGGGACGCCTACGGCACCGGCCGCTACGAAAAGTGCGCGAACTGCATGGCGCATTGCGGCTACGAGGCGACCGCCGCCGACGCCATGATGAAGCATCCGATCGAAGCGATGATGATCGGGCTGCGCGGCGTGAAGACCGAAGGTCCGATGGCGCCGGAAATCGACATGTCGAAGCAGCGCCCGGCGCAATACGTCTTCGACAGCAACGTGCAACTGACGATGTCGGAGATGCGCGCCAACGAAGCGCGCGAGAAGGCCGCCAAAGCGGCGGCCAAGGCCGAAGCGGCCAAGGAAGCGACCAAGACGTCAGCGAGCGCAGCGTAATCCGTATCGTCGTTCGGGGGCGGCTGAACGGCCGCGAGCCCCGGACCGACGTATCACATTCCGAACGCCACCCGCTTGTCGTTGCCGTCTTTCAGATTGCGGTAGCGCGCCAGCGCCCAGAGCGGGAAGAATTTCGAATAGCCGTGGTAGCGCAGATAGAACACGCGCGGAAAACCCGTCGCGGTGTAGCGCGGCTCGTTCCAGAAACCGTCTTGGCCTTGGGTGTCGGCGAGATATTTGGCGCCGCGCACCACCGCCGGATGATCGACTTCACCGGCGGCGAGCAGGCCAAGAAGCGCCCAGGCGGTTTGCGATGAGGTCGAGGACGCCGGCTCATAGCCGCGATAATCGAGCTTGTAGCTTGAACCGTCCTCGCCCCAGCCGCCGTCCGGATTTTGGATGGCGATGAGCCAGTCCACGGCCTTGCGCATTTCCGGCGCGTTGCGATCGAGCCCCACAGCGTTCAGTGCGCACAGCACCGACCAGGTGCCATAGATGTAATTCATGCCCCAGCGGCCGTACCAGGAACCGTCGGCAAGTTGCGTGCGGCGCAGATAATCGACGCCGCGCTTCACTGTATCGCTTGTGGTGTCGCCAAGCTGCCCCAGCATCGACAGGCAGCGCGCGGTGACGTCTTCGGTCGGCGGGTCGAGTAGCGCGCCGTGATCGGCAAACGGAATGTTGTTGAGATAATAATATTCGTTGTCGGCATCGAAAGCGCCCCAGGCGCCATTGCTGCTCTGCATGCCGACGATCCATTCGCGCGCGCGGTCGATCTGGCTCTGGTAATCGACATTGACCAGGTTCTGCATGCGTTCCATCGCCATGGCGACGACGGCGGTGTCATCGACATCGGGATAATGCGGATTGGCATATTGAAAAGCCCAGCCGCCCGGCCGCACATTGGGGCGGCGCGCGATCCAGTCGCCGCGCACGTTGAGCACCTGCATCGGCACGAGCCAATCCAAGCCGCGCTTGACCTGCGCTACGGTGCGATCGCCGCCGGCTTCGAGCAGCGCATGCACAGCAAGGCCGGTGTCCCAGATCGGCGACACGCAAGGCTGGCAATAGGCTTCGTCGTCGTGAACGGCGAGAAGCTTCTCGACCGATTTGCGCGCGATGGCGCGGCGCGGATCGTCGGCGGGAATGCCGAGCGCGTCATACATCATCACGCTATTGGCCATGGCCGGGAAGATCGCGCCGAGGCCGTCCTCGCCGTTGAGGCGCTCGCCGACCCAGGCCACCGCCTGATCGAGGGCGCGCTGATGCGAGCCTTTGGGGAAGAACGGCTCGGTCGCGTGCAGCACCTTGTCGACCACGTGGAAGAACCAGAACCACGACGCCTTCTGCTGCGGCGCTTTCGGCGTCGGCCCCAGCGTCGCCGGCGGCTCGAGAAACAATTCGTCGATGCGCACGCCCTTAGGATTGCGCGCGCACGGCCGCTTCGCCATCAGCACCAGGAGCGGCACGATGACGGTGCGGCTCCAATACGAGATCTTGTCGAGATGAAACGGAAACCATTTTGGCAATAGCATGATCTCGATCGGCATCGCCGGCACCGCGCGCCAAGGCACGATGCCGTAGAGCGCGAACATACAGCGCGTGAACACGTTGCTTGCTTCGGCGCCGCCGCGGGCGTGGATCGCTTCGCGGGCGCGGCGCATGTGATCGGCCTGCGGATCGTCGCCGATCATCTTCAGCGCGAAATAGGCTTTCACCGTCGCGCTCATGTCGAAGGCACCGTCCTGGAACAGCGGCCAGCCGTCGTGCTTGCCCTGGATGCGGCGCAGATAATTGCCGATCTTGGCTTCGAGCACGGCATCGACCGGCTCGGCCAGATAATGCCGCAGCAGGACATATTCGGCCGGGATGGTGGCGTCGGCTTCGAGCTCGAACAGCCAATGGCCGTCGGGGCGCTGACAGACGAGCAACGCATCGCGCGCGGCGTCGATATGCCGGTCGAGGTCGAGCTCGCCCGCTTGCGCCTGTCGTGTCTGCAATTCGCTCACGTCATTCATCTCGCTTGGCTCTCGGATATTTCACCTGAGAATGATTTCGGCGGCGCGATTGCCGGATCGGATGGCACCTTCGATGGTCGCGGGCAAGCCGGTATTTGTCCAATCGCCGGCCAGAACAAGATTTCGCCACGAAGTCGCTGCGCCCGGCCGTTTGGCATCTTGTTCCGGGGTTGCGGCAAAGGTCGCGCGGCGCTCGCGCACGATTTGCCAAGGTGGCATTGGATCGGCCGGCAATCCGGCGACCGTGGCGACTTCGTTCCAGATCGTCTTCGCCAGTTCCTCGCGCGGCGTATCGATCAGCCGGTCGCCGGCGCTGACGGTCACCGACAAGCGGCCGGGAAAGGCGAAAATCCATTCCGTCGTGGCATTGAGCACGCCGATGATCCGCGGTTGGCCAGCCGGCGGTTCGATGCGGAAATGTGCATTGACGATGGCGCGGAATTCGGTCGGCACGTCGAGCCCGCGAATGAGAGCGCTCGCGATATAGGGCGGCACCGCGAGGACGACCGCATCATCGGCGCCTAGCGCAATGGTCTCGCCGGCGAATTCAAGCGCCGTGATGCGCCCGTCGCCGAATTGCAGCGCGCGAAGCTGATGCTCGAACCGCACCGTCGCACCGCGCTGCTCCAGCGTGGCGAGCGCCGGCGCCACCAGCGTATCGCCCAGCCCCTCGCGCGCGATCAGCGGCCGGCAAGAAAGCCCGCCGGCAGCCAGCGTTTCGCGGACGATGGCGCTTGCGAGCTTGGCCGAGCCGAACGGCGGATCGATGTTGAGCGCCGCAAGCAGGAGCGGCTCGACCAGGCGCTTATAGACCACGCCCTCGCAGGCGATGATCTTGCGGACCGGCTTGGTGGGGTCGGCGAACAACAACCGCGCCAACGACAGATAATTGAGCGCGCGCGTGCCTGGCACGCGGCGCTGCGGATCAAAAATCCAGAACGGCAGCCGCCCGTCATCGAAGCGCAAGGTCCAGCGCTCGTTGCTCTTCAAATCGATGAATGGGAATTCCGCGTGATCAGGGCCGGCCAGACGATCCGTGCCGCCGATCTCGCGCAGATAGCCGAGCGCGGCGCGATTGCCCGACAGCAAAAGATGATTGCCGTTGTCGATGGTCATGCCGACGAAAGCGTCGTGATAGGACCGGCAGCGTCCGCCGGCGAACGCCGTCGCTTCATGAACGACTACATGCTCGCCGCGGCCGGTGAGCTTGATCGCCGCGGACAAGCCGGCAAGGCCGGCACCGATAATGTGCACAACACGCGTCATGGTGAAATCGCTCAGAAGAAATTGCGCAGTACGATAAGGAGGAATTTCGCCTTGGGCAGGCGCACCCGTTGCCGCGGCGGGTTGAAGCCACGGGCGATCAGACCTTTGAGGATCAGGTAATAGGCCTCGCCCATGATCCGCGGCGCGCGGACCTGGCGGCGCGGCGCTTTCGCCATGATCGCGCGCGCGCTTTTGAATTCTTCCTGTGCCAGCGCGACGATGGCGGCGCACGGCTTGGCGATCGCGGAGCTTGCGACGACCGTGGCTGGATCAGTCGATGTGATGCCGGCTGATTGCAGCTCTTCCCGTGGCAGATAGAGCCGGCCGAGGCCGGCGTCCTCGTCAAGGTCGCGAAGAATATTGGTCAGTTGCAGCGCGCGGCCGAGATGATGCGCCAGCGCCAACCCCGCGTCGCGCTCCATGCCGAACACCCGCACCGAGAGCCGCCCGACCGCGCAGGCGACGCGGTCGCAGTAAAGGGCGAGCGTGGTGCGGTCGGGCGCGCGGATGTCGGCAACCACGTCCATTTCCATACCGGCGATGACGGCGAGAAAATCGCCATGTTCCAAATCGAATTGCCGCACCGCCTGCGCGAGGCCTGTCAGTTGCGGCGGCGGCGCGCCGGCATAGAGCGCGGAGAGATCCGCGCGCCACTGATCGAGCGCGGCGCGGCGTCCGTCGCGCGGACCGGGATCGTCGGCAATATCATCGACGGCGCGGCAGAACGAATAGATCTCGTACATCGCCTCGCGCTGGGCGGGCGGCAGAATCCGCATCCCGGAATAGAACGACGAGCCCGAGGCGCGCTCGGCCGCTTGCGAGGACGTGCTCACTCACGCCCCTTTCGGCTTCTGCGCCGCGGCGGAGGATTTGCGGCCGAACCGGCGCGCGGTTCCGCGCAAAATGCCAAGCAGCGTCAATCCGGCGGCGGCAGGCGCGCCAAGATGCACGCGCTCGCTCAGCGGATCGCGCGCCATCAAAATCCGCGTCAGCCGATGCGCCAAGGTGTTGATGACCGAGACTTCGAGACTGAGCCGCATATCGTTGATCGCAGCGGCAAAGTCGTCACTCTCGGTGAGGAGCCGTACGGTGCGGCCGGCAAGCTTGTGCAGGCAATCGCGCAGTTGCGGCGTGGCGCGCGCCGCGCCGAGGGCTTCGACATTCGTGCCGCTTGCGGCGAGCGCATCCTGGGGAATATAGACGCGGTCGAGATTCTCATAGTCTTCCTTGCAGTCCTGCACATGATTGATGATCTGCAGGGCCGCGCAGAGCGCGTCGTTCATCGGCCAGACCACGCGGCTTTCGCCGTGCACGTCGCAGACAAAGCGACCGACCGGCATCGCCGACAGCGAGCAATAAGCGATCAGATCGTCCCAGTCCTTGTAGCGGAGCTTGGTGACGTCGAGCTTGAACGCCGCGATGAGATCCTGCGCGTGCTTGGGCGAAAGACCACGTTCGGCAAGCGCGCCGCGCAGCCGCACCGCGACCGGATCGTCGGTATTGGTGCCGAGAAGCCCGCCTTCGAGGCGATCGAGCAGCGCCAGCTTCTCTTTTGGCTGCAGCACCGCGTGATCGGCGATGTCGTCGGCGGTGCGGACGAAATTATAGAACGCCAGGATAGCGCCGCGATGGCGCCGATGAATGAGAAAGGACGCCACCGGGAAATTCTCGTCCCGATGCCCCTTGCCCGAGCGCCAATCGTCAGCGCCATTGATACTCACGTCAGTCATGCGAGTTCCGAAACACCTTTAAACATTGGCTAAACATTGGCTTGCGCGCGGCCCTTCCACATGCCGCCGCGGCCGCGGGCATGCTGATAGGCGGAATCGAGCGTGAACGCCATATACATCGCCGCGATGGCCGGCAAAGCCGGGGCCCAAAGCGTTGACAGCCGATAGAATTTCAACGTCGGGCGGAACGCCAAGGCCATCAGAATCCAGACGAAAATGCCGATGAATTGCGGCACCCCGCGCGCGAAGAGCGCAAGCGCCACCGGCGCCAGATAGGTCAGCGCCAGTCCGAGGACGGTGCCGGCAAGAATAACCGGCGAATAGCGCAATTGCGCATAGGCGGTGCGCGAGACCATGCGGCGGATGTCGCCGACTTCCGGATAGGCGCGGATCGAGTGCACCCGATCCGTCAGCGTGATCGAAATTGGCCCGTGCTGCTTGAGGAGTTTTGCCAGGGTGCAATCGTCGATCAGCGCATCGCGGATCGCCTCGATCCCGCCGGCAGCGCGCAAAGTCTCGCGCCGTACGAGCATACAACCGCCGGCGGCTGCCGCCGTCGCGTTGTGCGGATCATTCGCCCAGGCGAACGGATAGAGCATCTGAAAGAAGAAAATGAAGGCGGGCACAAACATGCGCTCGGCAAAGCTCTTGCAGCGCAGTTTCGCCATCAGCGAGGTCAATACGAGGCCATCGGCATTGGCGCGCGCCGTAAGCACCTGCAGCGCGTCCGGCGCATAGACGATGTCGGCGTCGGTGAAGAGAATATAGTCGGGCGGCCGCGGCGCATTTTCGCAAAGTTCGACGCCCTGCCGCTGCGCCCATAATTTTCCGGTCCAGCCCGAGGGCAGCGTGCGGCCCGACAGCACTGTGAGCCGGCCGGTGGCGCCAAGCGCGGCCGCCGCATCACGGACGACTTGCGCCGTGGCATCGCGGCTTTGGTCATCGACCAGGACGACATTGAACTCGCCCGAATAGTTCTGCCGCAGCAGCGAGGCCACGGTCTGGCCGACGCAGTCGGCCTCATCGCGTGCCGGGATGACGGCAGTCACGGAAGGCCAGTTGCCCGGCGCGATCCCACCCACGGCGCTTACATCGTCGCGGTCTGCCGCGCGCCAGAACCGGCCGCGGGCGGCAATGAGATAGAGCCAGATCGCAAGAACCATTGACGCTACAAGGCCGATAACCACAGATAGTCCCTTCAAGTCCCTCGGTTATAGTTTCTTTGCTGCGGGCAGATACCGGCCCTGCCCTGTTTTGCCGATTAACCAATGGGCAGGTCCACCGGACGGCAGCCCCTTATCCCCTAAATGCAAGACCTGATATAGGACCCCGCAGTCACGATTAAACGCCGGGTAAATACACGCTAATGGACGCCAAAAGCCCCTTTCTTGCCCACCTCGACGCCGTTGCGGCCGAAACCGAGACCCTGCTCGATCAGTTGCTCGCGGCCAAGGCCGTGGCCGGCGAAATCAGCCGCCCCGCCCGCCTGATCGAGGCCATGCGCTATTCGACCCTGGGCGGCGGCAAGCGCTTCCGGCCGTTCCTGGTGGTTGAATCGGCGGCGCTTTTCGGCGTGCCGCGGCAGAACGCGCTGATGGCGGGCGCGGCGCTCGAATGCGTGCATTGCTACTCGCTGGTGCATGACGATCTGCCGGCCATGGATAATGACGAATTGCGCCGCGGCCAGCCGACCGCGCATCGCAAATACGACGAGGCCACCGCGATCCTCGCCGGCGACAGCCTTTTGACTTTCGCTTTCGACATTCTTTCGCGCCAGGAGACGCATCGCGATGCCACCGTCCGCGTCGAGCTGGTCAGCGCCTTGGCCCGCGCCTCGGGCGTCGGCGGCATGGCCGGCGGCCAGATGCTCGATCTCGCCGCCGAAGGCCGCTTCGGCGTGCAGAACCGCGGCGTGTCCGACGTCAAGATGTTGCAGGCGATGAAAACCGGCGCGCTGTTGCGCTTCGGCTGCGAGGCCGGCGGCATTCTCGCGTCCGCCAAACCGCAACAGCGTGACGCACTCGAACGTTACGGTTCGGCGGTCGGCGAAGCATTCCAGATCGCCGACGATCTTCTGGACATCGAAGGCGATCCGGCGCTGGTCGGCAAGCAGACCGGCAAGGACGCCGCGGCCGGCAAAGCCACCTTTGTCAGCGTGCTCGGCCTTGCCGGCGCCAAAGCGCGCCTGCAGGAGCTCGTCGCGGACGCCGAAAATGCGCTCGCGACATTTGGCCCCAGTGCGGCGATACTCGTCGAAGGCGCACGATTCGTCGCCGACCGTCACGCCTGACCGGATTACCTACGCATATCCGCCGCTTTTGCCGGAAGTCTGAGCGGCAACGTCGCGGGCCCGTAACAGACAAGTGGCAAGTGGGCATTTAGCAATTGCGCGTGGCAATTGATGCTCTATGAGGTGGAATTGCGGCGCTGAAAGGCGATTTTGCGGCAGCCGTTCGCTTGGAATTCAGCCCGATTGACGTTGGTAAAGGCCGGTCATATTTGCGGTTCGTAGAGTTGCGATTCCGTGCCGTCCCTCCAGTGCGTTGCGAACGCGTATTAGATCCGAACCTTCCAGCGACTTTCGGACACTCACTCCACGATGAACGAGACAATGAGCAAGGCGACAGCCCGGACCATCTTCACATGCGGCGCCGCCGTTTTCGCGGCGGTGCTAACATTGCAACTGCCGCAGCCGTTTGCTGGATCGGCCGCCTACGCGCAGAGCGCGAAGCCGAAGAAACCGCCGGCGCCACAGGCGAAGATCGCTCCTGGCACACCGGTTGGCACGCCGCAGGCGCCCGCGCCGGCGGCTCAGGCATCGAAATTTCCGCCGCGCACGCCGTTTACCGCCGAGGACGATGCGGTTGCCGGCATTCCAGGCATGCCGGATGCTCGCTTCTTCGCCGACTCGCTTGCCGACTTCACCAAAGCTTTGCCGGCGCAGCCCGGACCGTGGCTCATTCTTTCCACCGGCGGCGCCGACGGCGCCTTCGGCGCAGGCCTCGTCACTGGATTGAGCGCGGGCGGACACCGGCCGGATTATGCCGTCGTTACCGGCGTGAGCGCCGGCGCGCTGATGGCGCCGTTCATGTTTGCCGGCCCAAAATACGATGCGACCCTGCGGGCGCTGTACACGCAAACCACTGCTGCCGATATTTTTGAAGTCGGCGGCACCGGCGAGAGCTTTCTCGACACCTGGCCGTTGCGCGACCTGATCAAGAAGCAGATCACGCCGGAGCTGCTCGCCGATATCGCCACCGCCTATAAGAGCGGCCGGCGGCTGTTCGTCGTCACTACCGATCTCGATGCCGAACGCTCGGTGGTCTGGAACATGGGCGCCATCGCGGCCCACGCCGCCGATCACGGCCAGGACGACGCGGCGCTGAACCTGTTCCGCAGCGTGCTGCTCGCCTCCGGCAGCATTCCCGGCGCTTTTCCGCCGGTGCTGATCGACGTCGAAGGCAACGGCAAGAAATTTTCCGAGATGCATGTCGACGGCGGCGTCGGCGGACAGTTCTTTGTCGCGCCACCGGCGCTGACGGAAAGCAACAGCGGCTACACGATTCCGGCGACCGAGCTTTATGTCGTGGTCAATAGCGGGCTGCAGCCCGACTTTCAGGTTGTCGAGCGATCGACGCCGACGATTCTCGCGCAGTCGGTCGGCATGGCGGTGAAGACCGATATCCGCCTGATGCTCGACCGCGCTTTTATCGCGGCCAAGAACAGCGGCATCGGCTTCAACGTCGCCAGCATTCCGGCAAATTTCAACGCGCCGAGCCGCGGCGCCTTCGACCCCGATTACATGAAGGCGCTGTTTCAGACCGGCTACGACCTGGGCAAAAGCGGCAATGCGTTCGCCAGAGAGCCGCCGTCTTTTCCGGGCAGCGCGGCCACTCAATCCACAATTCAACCAAATGGCAGCGATAAAGCCACATCAAGCGACCCCGGAGCGAGCAAATGAGCAAGCTGAGCGTTCTGACGGCGATTGCAGTGACCGGCGTGTTTTTGGCAACGGCCGCGACGCCGTCGGAGGCGGCGAAGCGGGGACGATCGAGCGCTTATGACGGGTTGTGGAGCGTATCGATCCGCACCGAGGCCGGCCCTTGCGATCCGAGCTACCGCTATCCGGCGCGCATTATCGGCGGCCAAGTTCGGCAGGCCGACAACGATTTCAGCTATCAGATTTCCGGCGTCGTGGTGGCGAGCGGCGGCATCGCCGTCACCGTGAGCAAAAGCGGCCAGAGCGCCACCGGCTACGGCCGGCTGCGCGGCGCGAGCGGCGGCGGCCGCTGGAGCGCCGGCGGCAATGCCTGCTACGGCACCTGGAGCGCCATGAAGCGCGCGTCGAATTAAGGACAGCGCCGTTGGATGGCATTGGGCCCGCCCAGCTCTCTTTTTTGAACTCCGTAGAGATTCGCAACAGTCCCCAACAGACTAGGGGCGTGTAGTCATGATTTGCGATGTCTGCTGTCCGCTTTTGTTTCCGGGGCAGTCAATGCGACGGATGCCTCCGTCGTCAATAAGAGGAAAGTAAACGTCTCCTCAAGGTAAAGCCGGACCGTCTTATCGTCATGGCTGAGGTAGCCGATCGACACATCCTCACCGATATACAGGCCGAAATCGCCGCCGCGCGTCGTAAGCACAAATGCGCCGGAAATCGCCGGAGCCCAGATGATTTGTCCGTCGACGAGGCGCTTGATGTGCTCCAGGACCGGATAGCCGTGGTCGCTGGTCTCGCTCAGCCCTGTATAGGCATCGGCACTCAGCAACACTGAATAGGGACCATTGACCCCGACGAGCCGCAACTGACTGAGCGCCTGGGCGATGGCGTCCGGATAGGCACGGATATCGGCCGGAAGCGGCATCACCGGATTGCTGGTTCCCTCGCGGACGCCACCGATGCCGGCGGCGGCATAGCCTTCGAAGATCGCGCGGTCTTCGGCAAAGGCCAAAAGCCGTGCCGCGTCTTTCGCGGGCTGCCAATCCGAGTCGTCGGCGCCACGCTCGACATCGTCGATCTGTTGGCGATCGAGTTCGAAAGGAACGCGCAGTTCGACGAGCGCTTTGACCTCGCGCTGCCGCGCCAGGATTCCGTTTCCCGGCGCCGCGACATTGCGCAAATGGCCGGTGCCGATGCCGGGGGTAGCGACGCCGCTCGGACCCTGCACGTCGACGACGCGCCTGCCGGCGAGGTAGCGTTTGATGGTGCGCGATGTTTCTTCCTCGATCTGCGACCAGGCGGCGTCGGATATCGGGGCAAGCTCGCGGTGAAGGTTATTCATGAGCCGTGATCTCCTTTAAGCGAACCGATACCGAGCGAACCGTCGCGTTTCGACACCGGCTGTGGCGGCGCAAGGGCAGGCGCGGCCGAAAGTCCTTGCCCGGCGGGCGGAGTGTCGTTGCCGACGTTTTCCAAAAAAGTCGCGGACGGCACGAAGAACAGATTACCGGTCTTCGCGAAGCTGAAATCGAGCAGACGATCGTAATTGCCGGGAGGACGACCGACAAACATATTTTCCAGCATCTGCTCGATCGTTCGCGGCGAACGCGCGTAGCCGATGAAATAGGTGCCGAACTCCTTCTCGGCAACGCGGCCGAACGGCATGTTGTCGCGGATGATCTTGATTTCCTTACCATCCTCGACGATGGTCGTGAGTGCATTGTGGGCGGATGTCGGCTTCACGGCATCGTCGAGTTCGATGTCCGAAAGTTTGGTGCGCCCGATAATGCGCTCCTGGGCTTCGGTGGACAGCGTGTTCCAACCGGCGACGTCGTGCAGGTACTTTTGCACGATCACGTAGCTGCCGCCAGCAAAGAGGGCGTCTTCAGGGCCCAGATAAGCGGCATCGATCGCCGTTTGCGCCGTTGGGTTCTCCGTGCCATCGACAAAGCCGATGAGATCGCGGTCGTCGAAATAGCGAAAGCCATGCACTTCATCGACAGGGGAAATCGCCTCGCCGAGCCGCGCCATGATTTGCGTCGCCAACTCGAAACACAGATCCATGCGCTTGGCGCGAATGTGAAAGAGGAGATCGCCGGGGGTGGCGACCGCATGACGCGAGCCGGCCTTGATTTCCCGAAAAGGATGCAGTTCGGCGGGCCGCGGTTGGCCAAAGAGCCGGTCCCACGCGTCCGACCCAATCCCCATCACGCAGGAGAGGTTCCCTTCGATATCGCGGAAACCGACGGCGCGTAACAGCGCCGGGAGGTCGCCGCAAAACGACCGGACTGCCTCAACACTCGCGCTGCCAGGGTTGACCGTTGCGACGATAAAGATCGCGGCACGAGTCAACGCCTGGACCACCGCCTGTGGCGCGGGAGGTAAGCCTGATTGTGCGCCGGACGCAGTCAATGAATTTTACTCCGTCGATAATGCCCCCTTGAGAGAGGGCATCTGTCATCTGCCGAAGATTGTGGGATTGCGACGAAAAAGACAACTAACCTCGCCGAGGCAACGTCAATCGCTGTCTCTACCCGGCCTTGCGTGCCGGGACGTTGGCATTCCACCACGGGCACACGTCGGCCGCGCGCAGATAATTGCCGTCCATCACATTGACCGGCTCGCGGGCGCCGGAAGCGGCGCTCGTCATGCGCATATCGCGCGCCTCTTCGCGGCCTTCCGGCGTAAGCCACATGCGGTCGTGACCCCAGAGGCTCGGGCCTTCGCCGCGCTCATGCGGCGTCCAATTCGCCGGATCGATGCTGCGGCCGCCCCAGCCGTATTCCACCAAAAACTGCGACGGCGAATAGGAATAGAACGACGTGATGTGATCGTTGACGTGGCGGCCGAGCGTGGTGCCGATCATTTCCGGCTTCCGCAGCGCCAGATCATAGGCCTGCCCGACATCGTCGAGATAGCAGACCTCGAACATCATGTGATGGATGCCGTTCTTGCCGGTGTCGATGAAGGCAAGGCTGTGGTGGCGCGCATTGATATGGAAGAAATAGGCCTTGAACGGCTTTAGGATGTAGTCGCTCGGCTTGAAATTGAGGATCTCGGTGTAGAACGGCACGACATCGTCGATGCGTTCCGCGGTGAGCACGGCGTGCCCCATGCCGAGCGGCCCAGTGCGGAAACCGGAGATCGAACGGCCGGGCTTGAACGGCTCGGACGCGACTTCGGCGCCGTGAAACACTTCGAGCCGATTGCCGATCGGATCCGAGAAAACGATGAGATCTTTCACCCGGCGCTCATCGGCGAGCGCCCGCGATCCGCGCGCGACCTTGACGTTGGATTTTTCCAGATGCGCCGCGAGCGCGTCGAGCGCCGCGGCATCGGCCACTTCCCAGCCGTAGAACGACGGACCTTCGTCTTCGTCAGTATGAATGATCACCCGCTGCTTGCGGTCATCCATGCGCAAAGCGAGCGTGCCGCGGCTCTTGTCGACAAGCTGCATGCCGAGAAAGCGCGTTCCATAGTCTGCCCAATCGTCGATGTTCTTGCTGCGGATGCCGACATAGCCGAGGGCTGTGAGAGTCATCGTCGCTTTCCTTGGACGCCTTGATGGACGCCTGCTCTGGCGGTTGTTTCTCGCAAAATCATAGCATTTGCTGCCGTGAGGCAGCAAACGAAAGCCATAACTTCAAGAGATCACTGATTAATCGCGGCGGGATTCGAGGCGGCGCTCGACGCGGGGCTTGGCGCGGGGCTTGGCGCCGAGCTCGCGGCCGCCGCTGAACTTGAAGCTGCACTGGGTGCAGAACTTAGTGCAGAACTTGGCGCGGAGCCCGATTGCGGATTCGACGCATCGCTTGGCGCCGAAGCGGAACCCGTCGCGTCACTCGGTGAAGAGCCGGACGCCGAGTTGGACTCTGCGTTCGCGGCAGGCGCCGCATTCGAGCCGGATTCCGAGTTCGCGGCCGGCGCCGCACTCGGCGTCGGGCTCGATGTCTCGGGCGAACCCGACCGCATCGCCAGCTTCTGGCCGAGATAGCGCGGAATGACGACGCGCTGGCCCTCGCTGAGCGAAGCATTTTCCGCCTTCTGATTGATCTGCGCCACCGCCCAGGCCGGCACATGATAGGCCGTCGCGAGCGATTGCACCGTGTCGCCGGCCCGCGCCTGGACCGGCACGCCGGAATCCCACAGTTCGATCGGCCCGGTCGACGGAAACACAACGTGCAAAGGCACAGTTTCGCCGCCGCCCGCAGCCGCCGACCGGATCTTGGCGGCCAGTTGCGCCTGGATGCCGTCGAACTTGTCCATGTTCACATGGATGATTTCCGAGCGGTTATTGAGGTTGAAGCTGGCGTAATGGCCGTGAAAACCATGCCCGGCCGGAAGATCGCCGCCGCCGAGAATGTTGGAGGACTGGAAGAGGTCGATATAGCGCTCGACATTGGCCGGAATGCTGCCGGCCGTCCGGTTGGGGTCATAAGTAATCAGCAGCGCCACCGGCACGTGCGCGGCGGCGAGCGCTTCGGCGAATTGCACGGCGGAATCGCCGCCGGCGGAGTGGCCGACCACGGAAATCGGTTTCGGATCGCGGCGGTAATCGGCGATGGCTTGATCGGCAACCGAGCGCCAAGTCATGTGGCCATTGGTGGTCGCGAGGACGCCGGTGCGGTTGATACGTGCCGCGAGCTGGTCCATGCCCCAATCGATCATGGCGACCAGCCCATAGAACAGATAGGCGCGTCCGTGCACCGCGCCGGGCTGTTGCGCGCGGGCGGTGCTGACACTCGTCGCGATCAAAAGGACGGCCAAAACGGCTGCGATAGACCTGGTTCGCATCAGCTTGGTTCGCATCTGCTTGGTTCGCATCATGAGCTTTATCTCGGCGCCCGATAGATAAGGACAGCCGGGCGGGCGCCGATAGCGCCGGCCTGTCCAGGCTACACAGGGCTACAGTTTTTACGACGCGCCGAGACTAGTCGCGTGACTCGTCCTATCCGCGAAACCCCGAAACCCAGGATAGCGTTCAAGCGTACCCATTCATAGTGGGTGAAATTGTGGCTCGCGGCGTTTTCGTGGTGAAACTTGGTCGCAGGGCCGCGACGAGCCACACCGCGCCTGCTAAGCATGATTCATGAAATTCCTTGCGAAATTGGCCACCGGCCAGATCGCGCTGTGGCGCGTTTACTGGCTCATTGGAACTCCGCTGACTTTGATTTGGCTCGTCACCGGCGCGGCCATGCTGTTCTGGTCCGGCGCCCCCGACCTGTTTGTTGTGGGCTTCATCATCGCGGTGTTCACCTTGGCGGCGCTCGCGCTACCGTTTGTCGCGTGGGCGATATGGCGCAGCGCCTCGAACTATCCGCGCAAGACCTGGTGGCACACGGCGTTCGCCTGGGGCGCCAAATTATGCGCCACGTTCACCGGGCTGGTGGCGGCGCTCAGCGTGGTCGGCCTGCTTTATCTGGGCAACGACCTGATCCAGGTATTTCTCAGCTAGACGGTCTCGCGCGGCACGCGCGAGATCCTTGTTAGTCTTGCTGGGCAAGGCTCGTTTGACGAAACATCGCACTGTCGCTGTCGGCACTACCGTCCGATTTGGCGAAAGCACAATCGCATTGGCCGCCCAGCGCGCCGCGATCGGGATCAGTCGCGACGGCGAGCAAGACGTCGCCTGAAGTGTCCGCGTTGCCGTTCACGCTGCCAGATGGAACGTAGGTTTTCTGCGCATAGTGCGCCATGTCGGCAACCGTCAGCTTGTGCTTGAGCGGCAGCGCGCCGGCATTGACCGCGCCTGATAACCTGTCGAGGAAAGCCAGATCTTTCGGCGAGCGATTGGTCGTCTGCTCGCGCGCGACCGGCTGCGGCTTGGGCGCCTTAGGCTGCGGATCGAGTTTGGCGAGTTTTTGCTGTCCTTGCTTTTGCGATCCTTGCTCGGCAAATGCGAGAGGATCGTCGGCGCGCGGCGGCGGCGCGCCCTTCGCAAGCTTTTGCGGAGGCTCCTCGGCGAATGCGAGCGGCTTGATGGCCGGCGGCGGCGGTTCAGCCGCGGCGAGCTGGTTCAGCTTGGCCGATGCGGCTTGCGCAACCTCCGTCCGATCCGGCGTCGACATCCTGGCGATCTCGGTTTTCACCAGATTGCGAAAATCGAGATTGAATTGCGCGCCGGGATGGGAGTCATTGTTGGCAATGTATTCGATATTGCCGCCTTGCCATTCGAGCTTCTTCGATCCCATCCCGCCCATCGTCATCCACACGTTCGGATTGTAGACTTCGACGATCCGCCCGGCTTTTCCGGTGATGACCGGATTCCAGCTCAGCATCGACGGCTGCAGCGCGATGACGAGGTCGACATATTTCGATTTGTTCACCACCCAGGACGTGGCGTTCGCTCCGAGGCTGTAGCCGATTATGATCGAGCGCGTTCCCTCGGGCTGATGGGCGAGGTCGTTGACCAGATCCGGCCACTCCTGATGCAGATAGGTGTGGACCTCGACGTCGGGCATCATTTTGATTTCAGCAGTCAGTTCGACGAGCCCGATCGCCGGCAAGGGCCCGAACATCGGCCACAACACACCGACGAATGTCTTGGCATGAACCGGAGAAGAAATGAGGGCGGCAAAGAACGCAAAAACAATCGATAATCTCTTCATTTACCATGTCCCCATCGTCTGCCGTGTCCCCTGTTTGCGGCAAAGCGCACCGCGCGGCGGCGAGCGCCGGCCCTTCGAACGCGCTTTGGCAAAAAGACACCTGTCCCGTACCCGCCAATAGACAGCCGCCAAAGGCGGGCAAATATGAGACACACAAGGGAAACTTTGCGGATGAAAGACGGCGTTCTATTGGCGAGGTTAGTTTTCTCTTACTAAATCAAAGCCCTACGCCGGAATTGCCCGCGCGGGAACGGCTGCAAATAACGATCGCCGCAGGTCGCCGCCGAGGCATCCGCTTATGGATAGCCCGGGAATGTGCCGTGCGAGCCGAAACCCCAGGCGCTGCGCCAGGTCTCTTTCGGCCAGTGCTTGGGATAAAGCGGCGTCTCTTCGTGCCATGGGCGCGGCTGCCAGTAGCCGAGAGCCTCGTCATACATGAGGTCCATCTCGCAGTAGAATTCGACGCGCAGATCGTCGCTGTTGCGGTGATAGGCCGCGATATTGTGGCCGACGATGTGGCGGAGCGGACCCCAGACCAGCGGGATCTTGTTGCGCTGGAGTATCTCGACGGAGCGCTGCACTTCGGCCCAGTCCTTCACCTCGAAGGCAACATGATGCAGGCGCGGTGTGTCGTAACGGACGAAATTCACGGCGTGGTGGTCGACGCTGCAGCGCATGAAGACGAAGTGGTCGCCGACCCAGTCCGAGACGCGAAAACCCAAAATCTCCTCGTAGAATTTCGCTACCTTCGCGACGTCGGTTACGCGGGAGGCGACATGACCGAGCTTAAGCGGATTGACCCCGCCGCCGGCGGCTGCGACCGGGTGGAAGCCGTAGTCCGAAAACAGCTCGACCGTCGTTCCTTTCGGATCGGTGAAGGCGAGCACCTGCTTCACGCCCGGCGTCGGGTCCGAGCGCTGCTCGTAGCTGATCCCGGCGTCTGCCAGCGCTTTGCCCAAGCTTCCAAGATCGCTGCCAGGCGCGACTTGAAAGGCAATGCGCGACAGATCGGCATGGTCGCCCGCCTCCAGCACGATGGCCTCTTGGCCCAACGGCGCTGCCAGAACTGCCCGTTTGGGTTCGCGCGCGACGACATGAAGGCCGACAACGCCGGTCCAATAATCGACCTGTTTGTCCAGGTCTGGCGTCGACAAGGTCGCATGCGCGACCCGCCGCACCTGAATCGCCCGGTCTTGAATCGGCCGGGCTTGAATTCGCTCGGCTTGAACCGGCGCGGTTTGGATCGGCTGGATCTGGTTCATCTGTTTCACTCCCCGTTCGGCACGTCGTGGTCGTTATGCGCCAAGACTTGTGCGCGCCAAGACTGCTATGCGCCTAAAGACTGCGTACCGAGACTGTTATGCGTGCAGAGACTAAACATGCTTCATTCCGCAACTTGCCCCAACACTAAACCTGCCTCAACACTATGCAACAAAAGATGAGCGTCGTGCCCGCACTGCCCATGCGCGCTCGCTGATGACAGGGAGGACCGACGATGCGTCGCATGGCTCAATTTGTGTCGGAGCAAGCGATCGCCGCCGTGCTTAGCTGCGTGTTTCTGCTCGCCTGCCTGGTCGCGAGCCCCGCTGCGCTCGCGCAGACCTACCCCGACCGCAATGTCACCATCGTGGTGACCTCGGCACCGGGCGCCTTGACCGACACGCTCACCCGCGCCATCGCGCAGCGTCTGTCGGAGATGTGGAAAAAGAGCGTGATCGTGGAGAACCGGGGCGGCGCCGGATACACGATCGCGACCCAGTACGTGACGCGGGCCGCGCATGACGGCTACACGCTGCTCGCTTCGGAGATCGGCTTCTACACCACCCAACCGCATCTCTATGGCATAGACCAGCTCGGCTATGACGCGGAGAAGGACTTCGTCCCGGTCGCCGGCTACGGCACCATTCCGACAGCGCTGCTGGTGAATCCGTCGCTGCCGGTCAATTCGGTGAGCGACCTGATCGCGCTCGCCAAGAAGAAGCCCGGGGCCTTGACCTTCGGCACGGCCGGAATCGGCACTGCACTGCACGTCGCCGGGCTCGAACTGGAGAATCTCGCCGGCATCGACATAACGGCGGTGCACTATCGCGGCTCGGCACCCGCACTGACTGACGTGATCGCCGGACACATCGACGCGGTGATCATGGGCCCATCCGTGGCGCTGAATTCCGTGAGCGCCGGAAAGCTGAAGATGCTCGCTTTCGGCAGCGAGAGGCGGGTGCCGCAATTCCCCGACGTGCCGACCATCGCCGAGACCGTTCCGGGATTCGAGGCGAGCGTATCGTTCGGGCTGTTTGCTGCGGCGGGCACGCCTGCTGCCATCATCGAGAAGGTCAACGCCGATGTGCAAAAGATCGTCAGCGATCCCGAATTCCAAAACAAGTATCTTGAGCCCTTCGCGGTGCAGCCAATACCGGGGCCACGCGACGCCTTTGCCGAATTTCTGCGCAAGGACTCGGCCAAATGGGAGGAGGTCATCAAGGCGGCGAATGTGAAGATCGAGTGAGCGTTGCCTGTCCGGTGTCGCTGGGTGCCTGGCTGGTCGCGCCGCATCTGGGATCATGCACTACAGCGAAGCGCCCCAATCGCTGCGCCAGGCGCGCTTGAACGGCGCACCGTCACGGCGCGAAAACAACTGATCGCCGGCCGATCCATCGGGACGGCAAAGTTTCAAGGTGACACGGCCGCTGGCTTTGCGCGGACGGGCAATGACGCGCGCTCCGAGGCCCAGTGCCGACACGCGCGAGACCGCGACATAACTGAATTTCTCGTCCTCCCAAGGAACCTCCGCGCCCTTGGCCTGCCGATGCAAGCGCGAGCGGGCAACGCGCGCGGCGAAGTGGCACCAGTCCGGCGGCACAAGCGGACATTCGTCGGCATGCGGGCATGGCGCGATCACATGCGCGCCGGCCGCGATCAGCTGGCGCCGGGCGGCAAGGATACGCTGCCACCCGGCCGGCGTTCCGGGCTCGACGATGACGAGCGTATCGGCGGTCGCCCGCCACAGCCGCGTCAAGACCGACTGCCGAACGTCCGCGTCAAGTTCGTTCAGCGCATAGGCCAGAATGACCAGATCGCGCGGCGCACAATCGATCGCATCCACGCCCACATCGGCGGTGCGCCAAGTGGTGCGCCAAGTCACGTGCGGCACGAGGTCCGCCTGCTGCGCCTCCGCCGCAAGCCGCTCGCCGCAGGCTCGGAAAATCGGGCTCGCCTCGACAAGCAAAGCGTCTTCGAGATCGGGCCAGCAGTCGGCAGCCGCCCACAATGCAGTACCCGGGCCGGCGCCGATATCGAGCGCGGTCTTCGGCGCAAAATCCGGGCGGGCCTGCGCGAGCGCGGCAAAGCTTGTGCGCACCGCCGCATAGGTCGCCGGCAGGCGCACCGCGAGATAAGCGAGCGCATCCTGAGCGCTGGCGACGTGAAGCCTGCCGTCGCGCCGCTCGTCCCGGTAGCGCTGTGACAGTGCCGCGGCCGACGCGGCGAGATCAGCAAGCGCCGTGCCGCTCAGCGCGCGATCGACAGCCAGGCGTAGTAGAGGCGGCAATTCCATCGATCACCTTTGACCCGTCGCGGCGGCGGGCTCAGCAAGCGTAGCAGTTGCGGAGCGGGGCGCGTGCGCAATCAATCAAATCCAAAAAATTGGCAAAACTCCTGCGGCTCGGCGCGCGGTGAGCGAAAGCTGTTGGCCGGATGCTTGTGGTCGCCATAGCCGATGGCGAAAGCGCAGAACAGCATCTGCTCCGGCGGCATTTTCACGAACGGCCGCACCACGTGATGCATGCGCGCCCAGGATTCCTGCGCACAGGTGTCGAGGCCGTAGCCGCGCGCGAGAAACATCAGCGCGTGGATATAGCCGCCGAGATCGGCCCATTGGCCCGGCCCGAGATTGCGGTCGACGGCGATGAACAGCGCCACCGGGGCGTTGAAGAATTCGAGATTGCGGCTGTATTGCTTGAGCCGTGCCGCGGCGTCGCTGCGGTCGATGCCGAGTGCGCCGTAGAGCTGCACGCCGTGCTCCTCGCGGCGCGATTGGTACGGCTCCCACATGGTTTTCGGATAAATCGGATACTCGGCATCGACGTGGCGCGGATCGCGTTCGGCGATGTAGTCGGCGACCTGCCGTTTCAATTCGGCAAGCGGACCGCCGGCGAGCGCATAGACCTGCCAGGGCTGCAGATTGCCGCCAGAGGCCGCGCGCGCGGCGCGCCCGATCAGGTCGCGAACGATCGCGGCATCGACCGGCTTGTCGAGAAACCAGCGGCAGGAAATGCGGGAATCGACGGCTTCGAAAACGTCCATGGTCGAGACCACCCCAGGTTTTTCTTCCAACGCATGATCCGGAAAAGCATGCCCTTGGACTTGATCCGAGGGTGGAAGCCGGTTTTCCAATAAGATCATGCGTCGTCAAATGCTCATATCGCATCGGCCCGAAAAGGCGAATGGCCGGCATGTAAAACGCCATTGCATAGAACCCAAATGCCTGTTGTTGCGTCTAATGCCGCAGAGGAAACTGGGGGTGAGCCATGCGCAGAAGCGGGCTCGGCAAACCGCTCTTGATGGCCGCGATCTCCTTCTTGGCAGCCGGCCCATATTCGCGTCCCGCCGACGCCGAGGGCGCCATTGCCATCGGGCAGACCGATACCGTCGCCGCCGACGGGCTCGCTTTCGGCGCGCATTACAACGACTTCGATCCGGGCCGGGTCGTCGGGCAGGCCATGGCCGAATGCGCACTATCGCCGGCATCAGACAACGCCCACAAGGCCTGCAAGATCATCGGCACATTTCACGACCGCTGCTTTTCGCTGGCGCAGGACGCCAAGCTTAATCCGCATGGCGCCGGACTCTCGCTCGCCGAGAACAGGAAAGCCGCCGACGCGCTGGCGCTCGATCAGTGCCGCAGCGTGGCCGGCGCGGCGAACGCCAAGACCTGCGCCGTGCTGCGCAACGGCTGCGACGGCGAAGCCGCATTTCGCGGCGATCCGATCGACGCGACAGGGTTCGACGACCGCGCCTTCGCGTTTCTCAACAAGCGCGAATTCGACCGTGCCGCCGCCGATTTCGGCGAGGTGATCAAGCTCAACCCGAAAGACGCCGGCGCCTATAACGATCGTGCCACGGCCTATAAGCTCAAGGGCGATCTCGACCATGCGCTCGCCGACTTCAACCAGGCACTTGCGATCGATCCGAATTTTGCCGACGGCTATAACAACCGCGGCACGGTGCATCTGGCGCGGCGCGAATTCGATCTTGCCATCGCCGATTTCAATCAAGCCATCGCGCTCAACGGACAGAAATCGACGCCCTATATCAATCTCGGCCTGATCTATGATGCCAAAGGCGATTACGACGGGGCCAGTGCGCAATTCACCAAGGCCATCGCCGCCGATCCGCATGACGAGCTGGCTTATACGCGCCGCGGCATGATCGATGCCGAGCGGAACGACTATATCGCCGCCATCGCCGATTTCGGCGAGGCGATCAAGCTCAACCCGAACGACGCCACGCCGCTGATCCGGCGCGCCGAGGCGAAACTGAAAGCCGGCGACAGCGCCGGTGCCGCGGCCGACATCGCCGCCGCCAAAGCACTGCAGCCCACGAGCAAAGGTCCGGGCGGGCCGAGCGAAGTTGTACGTTAGCCGCGGGTTTCGTTGTCGCTTGCGAACCTGTTTAATGGCGTTCGCGACGACGACACCAAGGAACGCAGCATGCGCAGATTGATTTTTTGTGCCGCGGTATCGATCGCGGCTTTGTTTGCGGCACCGCTCTACGGCGGCGACACACCGGCCAAGGATGCGTCCGTCACAGACGCGAGCGTATCGCGCCTGCCGGCGCTGCCTGATCCGACCGATCCGTATCTCAAGGACATGTTCGCCAAGATCCGCGCCAGGGGCGGCGAGCCGCTCAATATCCATCTGGTGCAAGGCTTTGCGCCCGCACTCGCCAAGGCGCGGCTCGATATGGCCTATGCGCTGCGTTACGACGTGGTGACGCCGCCGCTTTTGCGCGAGCTTGCGATCCTGCGCACCGGGCAAATCCTGCATTCGGATTACGAACTCGACCAGCATGTTCCCATCGCCAAAGCCTGCGGCGCCACCGACGCGCAGATCGCCGCGCTGCCGGACTGGCGCACCAGCGACCTGTTCGACGAAAAGCAGCGCGCGCTACTGGCTTATACCGAAACGCTCGACACCCATGGCGGCGATGTCGACGACACGACTTACGCCGCCTTCGCCAAGCAATTCACACCGCGGGAAATCGTCGAACTCACGATCACGGTCGTGACCTATTACGGCACCGGGCAATTGACCAAGGCGCTGCGGGTCAAGCCGGAAAGCGACGGTCGTCAGGCGGCGAAAGGAAATTGCCAAAGCTGATCAGCTAAGCACTGATCAAGGAGCTGCGCTTCGGCAAAGGGGTGGGCCGGCCCCGCGCGCTCTGCTAGGCTGAAGCCAATAAAAAACTCGGGGAAGCGAAGGCTGGGGGCATAGATGGCGACGGACGCAAAGGTCACGGTGGCGGCACGGCTCGATCGGCTGCCGCCCTCGCCGCATACGCGGCGGCTGGTCACGCTGTTGTCGCTTGGTGGCTGGTTCGAATTCTACGACCTGTTCTTCACCGCCTATATCGCGATCGGCCTGTTCAAGGGCGGCATCTTCAAGCCGACCACCCAGGGCCTGTTCGACTTGGAGGGCTTTGCCAGTTTCGTCGCCGCGCTGTTCTTGGGTCTGTTCATCGGCACGCTGGTGTTCAGCTGGCTGTCCGACCGTTTCGGCCGCCGCTCGATCTTCACCTTCGCGCTGCTCTGGTATTCGGCCGGCGCCTTCATCATGGCGTTCCAGACCTCGCCGCAGAGCATCGATCTGTGGCGGCTGATCGCCAGCATCGGGCTCGGCGTCGAACTGGTGAATGTCGATACTTATTTGTCGGAACTGGTGCCGAAATCGCAGCGCGGGCCGGCCTTTGCCTACAATCAATTCATCATGTTCACAGCGCTTCCAGTGGTCGCCTTCCTCGCCTGGCAGCTCGTGCCGCAGACCATTCTCGGCCTCGAAGGCTGGCGTTGGGTGGTACTGATCGGCTCGGTCGGCGCCGCCGTGATCTGGTGGATCCGCCGGCAATTGCCGGAATCGCCGCGCTGGCTGGAGCAGCACGGCCGCATGGCCGAAGCCGAGGCGATCGTCGCCGATCTGGAAAGGAAGATCGAGACCGATACGGGAAAGCCTTTGCCGCCGCCAGAAGCGTTGAGCGGCGAAGCCGAGCGCAAATCCGGCTCGTGGATGGAAATCTGGGACGAAGTCTATCGCGGCCGCACCGTCATGCTGGTGATCTATAATCTGTTCCAGACGGTGGGCTATTACGGCTTTTCCAGCTGGGTGCCGCAGCTTTTGGTGTCGCAAGGCATCGAGGTGACGAAGTCGCTCGCCTATACCTTCATCATCGCCATCGCCGCGCCGATCGGCCCCCTGGTCGGCGTCGTCTTTGCCGACCGTTTCGAGCGCAAATGGCAAATCGCCTGGGCCGCGATCGGCGTCGCCGCATTCGGCCTCTTGTTCGCGCAGCAAACCACGGCCGTGGGCGTCATCGTCTTCGGCGTTCTGATCACGCTGTGCAATAATTGGATGTCGTTCTCATTCCACGCCTATCAGGCCGAGCTTTATCCGACGCGAATTCGCGCCCAAGCCGTCGGCTTCGTTTATTCGTGGAGCCGGTTTTCCGCGATCTTCTCCGGCTTCATCATCGCATTCTTCCTCGGCCGTTACGGCACGACCGGCGTGTTCGGATTTATCGCCGGCGCCATGATGGTCGTCTTTATCGTAATCGCAGGGTTCGGCCCTGCGGTTACGCGACGCCGCCTGGAAGCGATCGCGGCCTAGAGCCTGATCCGGAAAAGCATGCCCTCGGACTTGATCCGAGGGCGGAAGCAGGTTTCCAAAAAGATCATGCTCAATCAAAATCCTGGAGCGACAAAGATGCGATCTGAAACAATCACGCTCTAGAGCGCCGCGATCCGCTCCAGCGCGACGCGGTTGATGACTTTGACGACGCCGTGGCCGACGTCGCAGACGCCGGTCTTGCGCAGCGCACTCAGCACCCGGCAGGTATGGACCGGCGTGAGACCTGTGAAATCGGCGATCTGCTGCTGGCTCATCGGGAAGGGGAATTCATCGTCATGCACCTCGCCGCGTTCTTGCGAACGTAGCATGACGTGAACGAGGAGGCCCGCGATCCGTTCCTGCGCCGTGCGCTGGCCGAGATCGACCAGCCGCCGGTCGGCATCGCGATGCGCCGCCGCGGCGAGTTGAATCCACAGATCGAACAAAGCCGGATTGTCGCGCAGGCGCGCACGCACCTCGGCGAACGGGAACGTGCAGAAGTGGACGCGGGTGACGGCCTGCACGGAGAACAAAAATTGCCGCTCGAAAACAGCGGCCGGGCTGATCAGATCGCCCGGCATGATCACCGACAGGATCTGGCGTCTGCCGCTGGGCAGCTGGATGAAGCGGACCGCCCAGCCGTCGCAAACCACCTGCACGCCCTCGTTCGGCTCGCCGGCGCGATAGATATTATGGCGGGCCGCGATCGTCTCGTGGGTGGCTCGAACCGGCCGCTCGCCGTCATTGCCGGACAGCACGCTGCAGAAGCTCAGCTTTTGAAAATCGCGGGTCGGGCACCGCGCCTTGGCCGCCGAGGTGGCGTCGGCCGAACCGATATAGGGTGTTTCCGCCGGGTGAGGCAGCACTTCATTCAACAGCATGACCTGCATCCGTGCGGTTATGACCCGGATCAATGACCTGGATCATCAATCTCCCAGACCGTAGGTGCGTGCCGTTGTGATATTTCTAATTTTAAGCTCCGTACAAACTCGTATGCGCCCGCGACTCGGAAGACGCGAGCGGACACAAACAACAACTGTCGATGGAAAAGCGGCGAGCTAAAAAACCTGCTCGGGCTCGGCGCCCAGCCCGACCCCGATGCGGGCAAATGCCGGGCTGCAGTTCGCAAGCACGTCCTGCAGCCGGTGCCGAAACTGCGCGAGCGTGATCTGCGAGACGATGGTCTCGACCTCCCGCGCCCCGACATTGGCCTTCGACATCAGCTCCGAGCAATGCTGCACGACATTACTGATGACGTCGAGCTCCTGATGCATGCGGTCAAAAGCCTGCAATTTCATCATGACGTCTTTGCTGAGCGAGCCGCATTTCACCAGGTCCTGGCCGATGCCGCTTGAGTTGAATTCAAGCTGCTCGGCGACCTCGCAACTCATCGTCGCGATGGCGCGGAGCAAGGCCTGCAATTCGTTGGAACCGATTTCGGACATATCGGGCATGGGCACTCTTTCGGCAGCCGCCGCCACTCAATGGATTTTGCCGAGCACGGCTTCCAACTTCTGTCGCAAGGTCGATTCGTCGAACGGCTTGACGATGTAATTGTTGACGCCCGCTTGCGCCGCCTTGACGACGAGCTCGCGATCGCCGCGTCCGGTGACCAGGATGAAAGGAACCTTGCGGATGGCCATGTGGCTGCGCACCGCACGCAACAGGCCGACACCGTCCATTTCCGGCATATTGAAGTCGGAAATGATGAGGTCGATCGGCTGCGCCATCACCGTCGCCAGCGCAACCTGACCGTTTTCAGCTTCGTGAATGAGGCGGATGCCGAGTTTCTCAAGGGAGATTCGCGTCATCTGACGAACACTGGCTTGATCGTCGACGACGAGAACCTTCAAAGCTGCTGCATTTGGCATTGTCTTACACCTGTTTGTTCTTCTAACTTTTCTTGCACCCGACCTATTCGCACACTGTATTGATCAGCTTGACCAGGCCTTCGGGATCGAACGGCTTGACGATCCAGCCGTTGGCGCCGGCTTCGTTGGCGATGTCTTTGCTGCCCTGCTCGGCTTCGGTCGACAGCACCAGGATCGGCGTGTCGTCGTAGGTCGGGTCGCTGCGCACGGCGCGAATGACGCCATAGCCGTCGAGCTTGGGCATATTGATATCGGTGATGATCACGTCGACCGGCTGCTGCGGCAGCACCTTCAACCCGTCCTGGCCGTCGACCGCCTGAACCACGGTGAAACCGGCGCCGCCCAGCGCCAGCCGCAGCATGTCGCGCATGGTCCGCGAATCGTCGATGGTCAGAATGGTACGCGCGGCACCGGCATCCGCTTCAGAATCGTTTTCCGCCTGCACCGCCGGAGCAGGCTCAGGCGCCAGCGCGTCCGGCACAAGCGGAGGCGCCACAGCTTCGACTGGCATGGCTTCAATAGATATGGCTTCGACCGGTGCGGCTTCCGGCATCGTCTCGACAATTGCCGGCACCTCGATTTCAGCTGCCGGCGTATCCGCAACAGCAGGCTCCGCAAACGGATAGGCGATGCCGTAGCCGCCAAAAGCTTCGGCGAATTCCGCCGACACCGCGGACACCGTCAGTTTCGGAAAGGTCTTGAACGCTGAAACCAGAACCTGCAGATAGCCGAGCGATACCGACGACACCGCCGCGGCATTGAGGCTGATCGCGTGCGCCTGCGGCAGCTTGATCATATCGGCGATCAGCGCTGCCGCCCCGGCGGCATCGATCTCCGGCGGCAGATCGAAGACGATCGTATCGGCGGCAACGCTATCAGCGACCAGCTCAGCACCTTGCGTCATAAACGGTCCCGTCAGGCCATCGCCGGCGCGTGTTTGCCGGCGCAGGCATTGAGAATGGCTTCGGAAATATCAAACAGGCCGTGCTGGGATTCGACGGCGCCGATTTCGAAGGCGACGCGCGGCATACCGTAGATCAGCGCCGTGCCCTCGTCCTGACCGAGCGTGATGCATCCGGCCCGACGCATCGCGAGCAGGCCGTTGGCGCCGTCGCGGCCCATGCCGGTAAGAATGGCGCCGACGGCGCGCGGCGCGACGACGCGCGCCACCGAATGGAACAAAGCGTCGACCGAAGGCCGGTGACCGGAGACGAGCGGCCCATCATTGAGCGCGCAAACCAGGCCCGAGCCGCGCCGCGCCACTTCGAGATGATGCCCGCCGGGCGCGATGTAGGCATTGCCCCGCTCGATCGGCTGATCGTGCGCCGCTTCACAGACCCGCATCCGGCACTCGCTGTCGAGCCGGCGCGCGAAGGCGGCGGTGAAACGCTCCGGCATGTGCTGGGCGATCACGATCGGCGGCACGTCTTCCGGGAACAGCATCAGCACCGCCTTCAAGGCTTCGACGCCACCGGTGGAAGCGCCGATGGCGATCAGTTTATCGCTGGTGCTGCTCGCTCCGCCGACAGCCCTGCGCTGTCGATGCGGCGGCGGCACGCGTCGGCGCATCCGCGTTTGCGCGGCCGCCTTGATCTTGGGAATGAGTTCGCCGCCGAGCTGCAGCATCGCGCTGTTATCGGCGGGCTTGGCGACGAAATCGACCGCGCCGATTTCGAGCGCTTCGAGCGTGGTGTCGGCGCCGGCCTGCGTCAAGCTCGAGATCATGACCACCGGCGTCGGCCGCAGCTCCATGATCTTGCGCAAGAAGTCGAGGCCGTTCATGCGCGGCATTTCAACGTCGAGCGTCACGACATCGGGATCGAGCGCCTTGATTTTCTCGCGCGCCTCGAACGGATCCGGCGCCTCACCGACGACTTCGATGCCCTCATCCACGGAAAGCACCGCGGCCAAGAGCTTCCGCATCAGCGCCGAGTCGTCGACGATCAAAACACGCACTTTCTTGCTTGTTGCGCTCATTTGAACAACTCAATGTTTTGCGAAGGCATCCTCTGCCTCCGTCTCAGTTGCACATGCCTTGGTTTCCTGCGTTCGGCTCACGCCGTCCTCCGGTAGATGGTGCGGCCGGCGAGTTTCAGCCGCGGATGGGAACCGAGCAGCGATTCCGAATGGCCGATATAGAGCCAGCTGCCCACCCGCAGCAGATCGGTGAAACGGTCGACCAGCTTGGTCTTGGTCGGCCCGTCGAAATAGATCATGACGTTGCGGCAGAAGATGGCTTCGAACGGCCCGCGCATCGGCCAGCCGTCGTCCATGAAGTTCAAATGGCCGAACGAGATCAGCGAGCAGACTTTGCGGTCGATGGCGACATTGTCGCCGTCGGCCTTGCCCAGCGGCCCGCGATATTTCGCCGGCACCGCCGAGACCGCCTCGGCGGAAAAAACGCCTTGCGCCGCCTTGCGCAGCACTTCGGTGTCGATATCGGTGGCGAGGATGCGCACGTCGCGCGACGCGAGATCCTTGATCTCGGCATGCAGGATCAGCGCAATCGTATGCGGCTCCTCGCCGCTCGAGCAGCCGGCGGACCATATGCGCAAGCGCCCGCCGGTCGGATTGGCGGCCAGAAACGGCGCCACCACCGCCGAAACGAAATGCTCGAAATGGTGCTGCTCGCGGAAGAACTTGGTGTGGTTGGTCGATAGCGCGTTGACGAAGAGCTGCAGCTCCTCGCCGGAATTCTCGCTCAGATATTGGCGGTAGTCCTCGAACGAGGGCAGCCCAAGCGTGCGCAGCCGTCGCGACAACCGGCCGTAGAGCAAGTTCTTCTTGGCGTCCGGGAGCACGATGCCGGCATGCTCATAGGCGATCTTCGACAACGCCTGGAAATCGGCGTCGGAGAAGTCGAATTCGCGCTGTGCCTGATTGTCGGCAACGGGAAATGTTGCCAGTGCCTGACGAGCTAGTGCCATCGCGTGTGTCCCAGTCCGTTCCTATCTCAACGCCACCTTTGCTTGCGAAAGCACGGCTTGTTGTCTCCTTTGGCCGGCGTCCCAGCCTTGGGTGCTTGCATGAAGGTTAGGGTCAAAACCAAAATTGATCGTAAAAGTGCCGCAGCCACGCTGGCGTCGGCGAACAGGCCGACGGCTCGCAGCTGCCTATCTGCAACGGCAGAAATTACGAATGCGTGGAGAAAATCCGCGGTTCGGCGGCCATCGCCGCCGATTCGCTTATAATGGGATAATTAACCACAGTTCGAGAGCACCGCCCTTGAAGGCGCAAAGCGGCAGCGATTATTCAGGCTTGATGTTCTCGGCGCGGATCACCTTGGCCCATTTCTCGGTCTCCTTGGCGATCAGCTTTTTGAAATCGGCAGGCGTGCCGGGAAGCGGCGCGCCGCCAAGATCGGCAAAACGCGATTTGATCACCGGGTCGGCGAGAGCGGCGTTGATCTCGGCATTGAGCTTGTCGATGATCTCCCGCGGTGTGCCGATCGGCGCGCCGAAGCCGCCGACGGCGCTCGCTTCATAGCCGGGCACGAAATCGGCAATGCTCGGCACATCGGGCAGCGCGTCGGAGCGCGCCAAAGTCGTCATCGCCAGCGGGCGCAACTTGCGGCTTCTGAGATAGCCGATCGACGACGGCATCAGATCGAACATCACCTGGACGCGGCCGGCGATGAGATCGGTGAGCGCTGGCGCTGAACCGCGATAGGGCACATGCGTCATGTCGGCGCCGGTCATCATCTTGAACAGCTCGCCGGCCATATGTGTCGAATTGCCGATGCCGCCCGACGCCATGTTGATCTTGCCGGGATTGGCTTTGCAGTAGGCAATAAATTCAGGAACGCTGTTGACCGGCACTTCCGGATTCACTTCCATGACCAGCGGCCCGCGGGTACTGGCGGCGATCGGCTCGATGTCGCGGATGAAATTATACGGCAGCGTCGCGTACAGCGTCGCATTGATGTAATTGCTGGTGCTGATCCAGAGCAGCGTGTAGCCGTCGGGCGGCGCATGTACGACGAGATCGGTGGCGACCGTATTGCTTGCGCCCGGCCGATTGTCGACGACAAAAGGCTGGCCGAGCCGCTCCGACAGCCATTGGGCAAGAAGACGCGCGCTGATATCGGCCGATTGTCCGGGCGGAAAGCCGACAACAACTCGGACCGGATGGCTCGGATAAGTTTCCGCCTTCACGCTCCATGCCACGGCGGACGCTGCGGCGCCTGTGGCGAGTTGTAAAAATTTCCGGCGCGGAAACTGCATGACCGAAATCTGCATGGCCTAATCTCCGCAGCGGCACAGACGCGCTCTCGATCAATACGCCGTCTTGCTGATTTCGCCCGAGCCCGCCACGTACCAGCGTTCGCTGACAAGAGGCTTGCCGGCGAGACGGTCGGCAAGCCAATCGGCGACGAGGATCGGCGGAAACGGTCCGAGATTGGCGGCGGGGACATTGCCGACGGAGTGGCGGGATTCCTGATAGACCACCATCTGCTTCGGTCCGCCGAGCGCCGTCATCAGGCGCTCGGAGTGTTCGAGCGGGCTCAGCTCCTCGGCTTCGCCGGCGACGCAGAGATAGGGCGCCTTGATCTTCTCGGCGTGGCCTTCCCACGTGATCTTCTTGCGAAACTCGTCGAACGCTTCTTCGTCGGTGATGCCCGACATATACATGAAGCGCTTTTTGAAGGTTGGCGAGGCTTCCTGAAAGATCGTGTGACAGCCCGGCTCGTGGCAGACCGACATCACCGCGCAGGCCTTGATGCGCGGCTCGTTGGCGGTGAGCACGGTGCCGAACAATGAACCGAAGCTCGTACCCGACACGCCGATGCGCGTGGCATCAAGCTCCGGCCGCCCGGCGATCCAATCGACCAAAGCCGGGCCCGTCGCCACCCAGTTTTCCATCGTGAAGTAAAGCCCGATCATCGGCGCTTCATATTGGCCGGGCCCGTCGATGGCGAGCACCGCCATGCCGCGATTGAGAAATTTGTCGCCATAAAGCGCGACTTGAATTTCCTTGTAGCTGTCCATGCCGGGGACGGCGATCACGACCGGCACCTTGCCGCTCGTATAGTGCGGCGGCAGATGCAGCCAGGCCGGTATCGCCTTGCCCTTAAACGGCACCCAGACCGCTTCGACGTGATGATCAGCGAGCGCGGCATATTTGGCGTAACATTCGCGCTTCTTGTTGTTGTAGGAAATGTTGGTTTCGTCGTTCTCGTCGTAAGGCCATTGTGCGGCGCCCCAATGCACCGCTGCCATGAAAAAATTATCGCGCGCTGTGACTTTATGATCGGCAAGCGCTGCGGCATTCGCCTTGGCTTCGCGGCGGCGGGCGACGGCGGCGAAGGCCGGGCCGATATCGGCCATCTTCTTCACCCGCTCGCGGATGCCGGCGAAATCGGCATTGGCCTCGATCCCGCACGGCGCATGGATATAGAGCGACCGCGGCTGGTCCCAATCGATGCCGTTGGCGCGGATGATATTGTCGATGAGCCAGCGCTGCTCGTCGAAGCGTCGCACATGCGGCTCGCCGCGCTGATCGCGGATCGGAGGAAAGGCCTGCTGCGGGCGGCTCATGGCGTGACGCTCCCTGAAACATTGAACCTCGACGCGGCCGGCCACAGCTTTCGCAAAGCTACGGCCCTTCCCCGATCGGGTTGCGCTCTTTGATCAGTCCGGCCGGCGTGACGAAGATCAGGAGGTTGGCGACGATGATGGTGCCGGCGAGGAAATAGAACGCGGCCATGATGCCGTAATGATCGGCGATGACGCCGGCGGTGATCGGGCCGATCGCCATGCCGAGCGCCTGCATGCCGAACAATATGCCGACGGCGCTGCCGCCCATGCCGGGCGGTGTCGCGTCCAGAAGCCAGGCTTGCAGCACCGCACGCACGGCAAAGAGAAAGAATCCGAGCACCGCGACCAAGAGGACGAACCACTTGGTGCCGCCCGCAAACGTCATGGCGAGAATGATAACGCCCGTCATCGACATGCTGGACATGATGATTTGCCGGCGGCCGACCTTGTCGGACAGATGCCCGGCAATCGGTGCGGCGATGAAGCCGCAAGCCTGCAAGGCGAACATGCAGGCGCCGATCCACGTCGTCGGATATTCCATCACCCGCGCCAGATAGACCGGCAGAAACGTCAACAGCGCGCCTTGCGTCATGGAGCGGAACGTCGAGCCGATCGACAAGGTCACGAGCGCCCGGTTGCGCAGCAATTCTCCGAACATGCGCAGCCGCTCGGCGCGCGGAATCTTATCGGGTCTGGCTTTGATGAGGCCGGCGCGAATATCGGCCATTTGCAGGCGCCCGACATAAACAAGGATAATCCCGGCCACGACGATGCCGGGGATCACATTCATGACGACGACGCTGCGCCAACTGTAGAACGCCAACAGCCAGCCGACCACAAGCGGCGCAACCGCGTCGCCGACATTGGCGCCCATGCCGTGGAACGACATGACCAAGCCCTTGCGATCGGGGAAGCGGTCGCCGAGCCACGGGATCGCGGTCGGGTGCCAGATATTGTTGCCGATGCCGACCAGCGTGGCGCAGAGAAGAATCATCCAATAGGTGTGCGAGGCGCCCATGATCAGGTAGGGGAAGCCGATCCAGCACAGCGAAATCGCCATCAGCAGACCCTTGCGGCCCACCGTGTCGACGAAAATGCCGCCGGGTACATTGGCAATGGCCCCGGCCGCGTATTGGCAGGTGAGGATCGATCCGATCTGCGCGTAATCGAGGCCGAGCTCGTTACCGATGAGCGGCAGGAGGATATAGAACGTCGCCGGGTACCAATGCGTCAGCGCGTGCCCGATGCTGATCACCCAGACTTCGCGAAACGAGCGCCGCCGGACCGCGTCCATTGTTATTGATGTTGTTATTGTCGTTGCGGTCATTTCCCCTCCCCGCCGCCTCCCCTGCTTTGGCGCCCTTTCGGCGACGCGCTGACGCCGGCTTATTCCGCCTGGCGAACGCTCGGCGCGCAAACCGCTTGCTACATCGCTCAACGCAGCCCGACAAGCCTCGCCGGCGTGAAGGCTGCCCTGCAGGCGAGGAACGGCAGCGCCGCGACTGGAGGGGCAGCCCCGGCCCCCTCCCCGCGACCGGAGCGGTTATCTCGCAACGTGGTTGGCGAAAACTTGCGTCGATCTCACGGTGCCAGCGCCAGGCGGATACCGCCGGAAATTGCCCGCACGCGATAACTGCTGCGGCGCGCAAGATCCGCGAGCCGGCCGCGGCCGAATTGCGCCGCGATGAGGCGCGGTAGGCGGTCCTAAAGGTTACCGCATTGTATCCAGCGCGTTTCTGGGTTTTGCCCGCAACTGCACAGTAACAAATATCTGTCACATAAACATGCGGACGGCCCGACATCCACGAGTTACCCGGAATGACAGAGCGGCTGCGTGCATTTCGGCAAACGACGACCTATTTGGGCGTCGCAGTCATCGCTATTGTCTGGGGCGGCATCTATCTGCTCGCCAGCCGGGAACACGAGCGCGCCTATCAGGACGCGGTCCGTCAGGGCAGCAATCTCACCCGGGTTCTCGAAGAATATATCCGGCGCATCTTCTGCGAATCCGACAGCGAGCTCTTGGCGCTGCGGCGCGCCTATCAGAGCGATCCAGACAATTTCGACATCGCAGCCTGGGCCAAGACCACCCAGCCGCAAGGCGACATGACGGTTCAGTTCGGCATTTCGAGCGCCGCGGGCTTCATCAAACAATCGACGCAAGGGCCGATCACGACGCCGATCTATGTCGGCGATCGTGCGCATTTCCAGTTCCAGGTTGAACGTCCTCAAGACCAGCTTTACATCAGCGCCCCGATCATCGGACGTATCAGCCAGAAGCAGGCGATTCAATTCTCACGGCGGCTGAGCAAGCCGGACGGCGCGTTCGACGGCGTCGTCGTCACGTCGGTGGATGTGCACCGGCTCGAGAGCTTCTTCGGCTCGCTCGATATCGGCCGCGGTGGCGTCGTGTCCCTCGTCGGGCTCGATGGCGTCGTGCGCGCGCGCGGCGGCGGCAGTTCGGCGTCGCCAAATTACGCCGGCATTTCCATCGTCAATTCGCCGGTCTTCGGCGCACTGCGCCAGGCGCCGGACGGAAATTATTGGAACACCGGCAACAGCAGCGCCCGGTTCGACAACGTCATCCGCCTGATTTCGTACCGGGCTGTCGCCGGATTTCCCTTCGTCGCCGTCGTCGGCATGTCCAAGGAAGGAATCTTCCGGCAGGCCGACGAGACGCTGCAACACTATATTGTCGCCGGCACCATACTGACGGCGATCGTGCTCGTGGTCATGGCGCTCGGCGCCGCCGGACGCGCGCGCGTGCTGTCCACCAATGCCGAACTGCAACGCTCCAAACAATCGATCGAGCAGAGCAATCATCTGCTGCACACCGCACTTGCCAACATGACGCACGGCCTGTCGATGTTCGACGACGATAAGCGGCTCGTGATGTGTAACGATCGCTATGCCGAGATGTACGGGCTCTGCCCGGACCAGATAAAGCGGGGCACAACGCTGCAGTCGATCCTCCAAGCGCGGATCGCTGCCGGCATGGCGCCGGTCGGCTCCGCGGAATATATCACCACACGGGTCAATCAGGTGTCCGACGGCCTCCCCTTCGCCTCGGAAAACGAGCTGACCGACGGCCGTGTGGTCTCCGTCAATCATCAGCCGATGACTGACGGCGGATGGGTGGCCATTCACAACGACATCACCGCGTACAAGAACATTGAACGCGCTTTGCGCGAAAGCACCGAGGCGCTGAAAAAATCGAACGCGCGATTTACCGCCGCCCTGCAAAACATGTCTCAGGGCCTGTGCATGTTCGACGCCGAGCATCAGATTCTTGTCGCCAACGAACGCTATCGGCAGATCTACAACCTGCCGGAAGAGCTGGTGAGACCGGGAACGACGTACGAACAGATCGTCGACTATCGCCGCAGCAGCGGCAACTATAACGGGCCGGAACCCGCCGAATATATCGCCGCGCAGTTCCGCAATTCGACCGACGTCGAGAAGCTCGGCAACGGCCGCGTCGTCATGATCCTGCGCCATGCGATGGCCGAAGGCTGCTGGCTGACGACGCATGAGGATATCACCGAGCGCTGGCGCACCGAGACCCGCGTTGCCTATCTGGCGCACCACGACGCCTTGACGGGGCTCGCCAACCGGCCGTCGCTGGTCGAGAAGATCGAAGACGCCTGTTCGCGCTACCGCTGGCGCGGCGAAGAATTCAACGTTCTCATGATCGACCTCGACCGCTTCAAGCAGGTCAACGACACGTTCGGTCATCCCTCCGGCGACGAATTGCTCAAGCAAGTCGCCGAGCGGCTCAAGGATGCCCTGCAAGAAGCCGACGTCTTGGCGCGGCTCGGCGGCGACGAATTCGCCATCATCCAATTCGACGATTCGAAACAGACCGAGGCGGCAGAAGCGCTCGCCGCCAAGATCATCGCGCTCATCGCCGAGCCGTTTTCCATCGGCGGGATCGATGTCGGCATCGGCGCCAGCATCGGCATCGCGCTGGCGCCCGATCACGGCACGCATGCCGACGAGCTGCTGAAGAAGGCCGACCTCGCGCTCTATCACGCCAAATCCTCCGGCCGGAACCGTTATGCGATCTTCGAATCGGCGCTCGGGCAGGCGGCGGTGGAGAAGCACACGCTTGAAAACGAGCTGCGCCGCGCGCTGGCGCGCGAGGAATTCGAAATCCATTTCCAGCCGATCGTCGACACCAACACGCTCAAAATGCGCGGCGCCGAGACACTCATCCGCTGGCGCCACCCTGAGCGCGGCCTCGTTCCGCCCGACCAGTTCATTCCGCTCGCCGAGGAATCCGGCACCATCCTGCAGATCGGCGAATGGGTGCTCGCCGCCGCCTGCCGCGAAGCCGTGAACTGGCCGTCATCGGTGAAGGTGGCGGTCAATCTGTCCGCCGTGCAATTGCGCAGTTCGAGCCTGCTCGACTACGTGATGTGCGTGCTCGTTGAATCCGGGCTGCCGCCGGAACGGCTCGAGCTCGAAGTCACCGAGACCGCGCTGCTCGAACATGGCGCCGACTGCGTTGCGCTGTTGCGCAAGCTCAAAAATCTCGGGATCACGGTAGCGCTCGACGACTTCGGCACCGGGTATTCATCGCTCAATCAATTGACGATGTTCCCGTTCGACAAGATCAAGATCGACAAGTCCTTCACCCGCGACATGACCAACCGCGCCGATTGCGCCGCAATCATCTCCGCCGTGCTCGCGCTCGCGCACAGCATGGATATCGAGACCACTGCGGAAGGCGTCGAAACCGAAGATCAACTTCGCATTCTGCGCATGGCAGGCGTGTCGACCATTCAGGGCTATCTCATTCAAAAGCCGTGTCCGGCGTCCGAACTGAAGTTCGACGGCTACGAAATCGCGGGAGCAATCGTCGATGCTGCATAAAGACGCGCCATCGACAGCTCCGGGCGTGAGGGAAAGTGCCGCGCGAGACGTATCCGGCGCGCCGTCCGCCGCCTCGAGCGCGGCGGAAAAATCGCTGATCGACGACCTCGAAGACGCCATCGCCCACACCGATCTGCGCCATCGCGCCACCGTGATGCGGCGGCTGACCGACCTGTTCATCATGAACGGCGAGGGCTTCTCGGAAGAACATATCGCGATGTTCGACGAGGTGATGAGCCGGCTCGTTACCGCCATCGACAGTTCGGCGCGCGCCGAATTCGGCGATCTGATCGCGAAGAGCCCGAAGGCGCCGATCAAGACCACGCGCCTACTGGCGCTCGACGACGAGATCAAGGTTGCGGGCCCGATCCTGTCGCACTCACGGGCGCTCGACGAGGCCACCCTGATCGAGGGCGCCAAGACCAAGAGCCAGGATCATCTCTACGCAATCTCGCTGCGCGAGACGATCGGCGAAGCGGTCACCGATATTCTCGTCGAGCGCGGCGATACCGAGGTCGTGCGCAGCACCGCGCAGAATCCCGGCGCCAAATTCTCGGAATTCGGCCATACCACGCTGGTGACGCGCTCACGGGAGGACGGCGAGCTCGCACTGCGCATCTGGTCTCGCTCCGACATTCCGCGGCAGCATCTGTTGAGCCTGTTCGCCGCCGCCTCCCAAGAGGTGCAACAGCAGCTCGAAAGCGCCGACCGGCAGAAGGTCCAGCTTTACCGCTACCTGGTCGCGCAGGCTAAGAATCAGATCCAGACCCAGATGCGCGAAAATTCCGCGAGCTATGCGCAGGCGCGCCCTCATGTCGAAGCGCTGCATCGCTCGGGCGGCCTCAACAGCCAGGCGCTCGCCGATTTCGCGCAAGCCGGCAGATTCGACGAGGTGACAATCGCCTTGTCGCTGTTGTGCGACCTGCCGGTCGGTCACATCGAGCGCGCCGTCGTCCATCATCGCCCGGACCACCTTATGGTGCTGGCCAAGGCCATCGGCCTGAACTGGGAGATCACGCGGGCCATTCTGCAGATGCGCGGCCCGGCCGGATCCATTAGCGCCGCCGAGACGGAGCAGAACGCGCAAAGCTTCGCCAAGCTGCAGCAGAAGACGGCCGCGTCTGCGATGACCTTTTATAGGCTCCGCGCGCGCGCGGAAGCGCCGCTCGAAAAAGTCGAATAAGCCTACGCGTTTCCAGACGCGGCTGTTTACGCCGAATTTAGCGGCGCGCATTGGCGCCGAGCTTGGTGCAAGCCCCGGCGCAGCACACCCTCAAAGCGTGCATTGACAAGGGCCGCGCAGCCGCCATTGTGCGCGCCGTAATGTCATACAATCATACGACGTGATCACGCATCGCAATTATGCGTCATCCGAGGAGCGCCGAAAATGGAACAGAGCAACGTCAAGGCCAGCATCGCCTATGACGATCTGCGCGAATGGCTCGCTCAAGCCGAGCGGCTCGGCGAAGTGCGCAACGTCTCCGGCGCGAGCTGGCAGGAGGATATCGGCCTTGCCGCGGAAGCCGTGCTGCGGGCCGAGAATGGACCCTGCGTCGTGTTCGACGATATCCCGGGCTGCCCCAAGGGCTTTCGCGTCCTGCTCAACATGTTCGCCGGCACGCGCCGCAACATGACGCTCGGCTTTCCCGATCACCTGTCGAAATGGGAATTGAGCGACGCTTATCGCGAGGCCTATCTGAAAGATCAGAGAATCATCCCGCATCAGATCGTCGCGGACGGTCCGGTCCTTGAAAACGTGCTGATGGGCGATGACATCGATGTCACCAAATTTCCCGCGCCGATCTGGCACGAGAAAGACGGCGGCCGCTATATCGGCACCGGCACCTACAGCATCACCCGCGATCCGGAGGAGGACTGGCTCAATGCCGGCGCCTATCGCGCCCAGGTGCACGATCGCGCCTCGGTCGGCATCCTGATCGCCGCCGGCCATCACGGCGACATCCACCGTGCCAAATATTTCAAGCGCGGCGAACCGATGCCGGTCGCCATGGTGCTGGGCGGCGACCCGCTGACATTCTTCTATGGCGGCCTCGAAGTGCCCTACGGGATTTTCGAGATCGACGTCATCGGCGGCTTGCGCGGCCGGCCGGTCCAGATGGTGCGCGGCAAGGTCACCGGCCTACCGTTCCCGGCGCATGCCGAGATCGTGCTCGAAGGTTTCGTCACCGAGGGCAAGACCGAAATCGAAGGCCCGTTCGGCGAATGGACCGGTCACTATGCCGGCGGCGCCAAGCCCACCTCCGTGCTCGACATCAAAGCGATCTACCACCGCAACGATCCGATCCTGCTCGGCGTGCCGCCGATGGGCGCCGGTCCCGACGAGATGGCGCGTTACCGCGCGGTGCTGCGCTCGGCGACGATCAAGCAGAACATGACCAATGCCGGCGTACCCGGCGTGCGGCAGGTCTGGTGCCACGAGATCGGCGGCGCGCGGCTGTTCCACGGCGTATCGATCACCCAGCGTTATCCCGGTCACGCGGTGCAGGCCGGCCATATCGCCGCGCAATGCGGCGCCTCGGCCTATGCGTCGAAATATGTCGTGGTGGTCGACGACGACGTCGACGTCACCAATCTTGATCATCTGCTCTGGGCCATGCTGTCGCGCACCGACCCGTCGCAGTCGATCCAGTTCATCAACGGCTCGTGGGACTCTCCCGCCGATCCGGCGCTGCCGCCTTGGAAGCGCGCCGCAGGCGACATGACGCATTCGGTCGCCGTGATCGATGCCTGCCGACCCTATCATTGGCGCGACAAATTCCCGGCCACCAATACACCGAGCCCGGAGGTGACCCGCAAGGCGCAGGAGAAATTCGGCTGGCTCCTGGATGGGAAGAAATAACGACCGAAGACGTACCGATCGCACGTTGATCTTCATCAAACTTCGCTCATGATGACCCCCTATGCTATTTTGGTAGTTGCCGTTTAGGCTTTAGACGTTGCATCTGGGCAAGGACAAATGCGCTGACAGCCCGAAACGACAACCCGAAAGGGCGGCGGAGGATTCTCCAGGGACGCATCATGACGAAAGCGAAGATCGTAATTGTCGGCGGCGGCATTGGCGGCCTGTTCACGGCAAATGCGCTGATCGCCAAGGGCTTCCCGGTCGCGGTCTACGAGCAGGCGCCGGCGCTTGGCGAGATCGGCGCCGGCGTCTACATCACGCCCAACAGCATGCGCCATCTGCAGCGGGTCGGACTCGGCGACCAGATCGAGACATGGGGCGCCAGGGTCGGGTCGGCGTCGCGCTATTTCCGTTATGACGGCACGCCGATCGCACCGGTGCAGGTCACCGATTCCTCGGGCTGGAACGCGACCTTCGGCATGCACCGCGCCGACCTGGTCGACATCCTGGCGAGCGCGCTGCCGAAAGAGATCATTCACACCGGACACCGCTGCACCGGTTTCGAACAAAACAAAGCCTGTGCCCGCGTCATGTTTGCCAACGGCGCCGTTGCCGAAGGCGACATCGTCGTTGCCGCCGACGGCATCCATTCCGAACTGCAGAAATATGTGACGCCGCCGTCTCGTCCGGTGTTCTCCGGCTCGGCCGCTTATCGCGGCACCGTGCCGCATGCCGACGTGCCGGACTGGCCGATGGATCGCTGGCAGATGTGGCTCGGCGAACGCAAGCACTTCCTGGTTTTCCCGCTGCGCGCCGGCAAACTGATCAACTTCGTCGGCTTCGTACCCGCGAATAAGGCGATCGAGGAATCCTGGTCGGAGCCTGGCGATCCCGATCAACTGCGGGCGGATTTTGCCGGCTGGGATACGCAGGTCGAGAAGCTGCTACGGCATGTGCGCACGACATTCCTCTGGGCGCTCTATGATCGCGACCCGCTGCCGTGCTGGACCAAGGGCAGGCTGACGCTGCTCGGCGACGCCGCGCATGCCATGCTGCCGCATCTCGGCCAGGGCGCCAATCAATCCATCGAGGACGGCATTACGCTGGCGACCATATTGTCGCGCGCGGAGCGAGACACCGCGCCGGCGGCTTTGCTGGCCTACGAAGGGCTGCGGCGCGATCGCGTCGCCGAAGTGCAAACCGGCGCGCGCAAGAACGGGCTGCGCTACGACTCGCTGTCCGGCGATCTTGCGATCCGCGACCGCGAAATCGTGGCGCATGCCGAATTCCGCAAGCAGCTTTACGACTACGACGTCGTCAAGCTCGCGAGCTCAGCCGCGATTGCACCCGCGCACTGACCGCAGAACCAACGGGTGGGACCCTGCCCCACAAGCGCGACCCTATAGGCGCCGCCCCATAAGCCCTGCCCCATAAAGCCGGACCGCGGACAAAACCGCACGGGCCTGTTCTTCTTGAAGACGCTTGTGGCACAATGCCCCAAGCGAAAAGAAAATTTGAGGGGAGGACGACCATGCGGGCGACACTGCGGCACCGTCTTGGCTATTTGCGGCTGCGCCGCTTTGGCTATTTGTTTTGCGTTTTCTTGGCACTGCCATTTCTCGCTTTCGCGGCCTGGATCCAAATAGCCGACGCGCAGAGCCCGAACGCGGACACCGTCAAGATCGGCTTGATCATGACCTATACCGGCCAGTTCACCGACGCGGCCGCGCAGATGGATAACGGCATCAAGCTCTACATGAAGCAGCACGGCGACACGGTCGCCGGCAAGAAGATCGAGATCATCCGCAAAGACGACGGCGGCGCGCCCGACAATGCCAAGCGCATCGCGCAGGATCTCATCGTCAACGATCATGCCGACGTCCTCGCCGGCTTCGTCATCACGCCCGAAGCATTGACAGTTGCCGATATTTCCGCGCAGGCGAAGAAGCTGATGGTCGTGATGAATGCGGCGACCTCGATCATCACCACCAAGTCGCCTTATATCGTGCGCACCTCCACGACGCTGCCGGAGGATTGCGAGCCACTCGGCACCTGGGCCGCCAAGAACGGGATCAAAAAAGTCTTCACCATGGTGTCGGATTACGGCCCCGGCCACGACGCCGAAGCGGCCTTCACCGGCGCCTTCAAGGCCGGCGGCGGCGAAGTGATCGACTCGGTACAGATGCCGATGGCGAACCCGGATTTCTCAGCCTTTCTGCAGCGCGCCAAGGATTCCGGAGCGGACGCGATTTTCGTCTTCATCCCTGGCGGCTCGCAGCCGGGTGCGCTCGGCAAAGCGCTGGTCGAACGCGGCATGGATACGACCAAGATCAAGCTTCTGGGCCACGGCGAGCTTGCCGATGAAAGCGCCGTCAAGGCGATGGGCGACACCGCGATCGGCATCATCACCTCGATGTATTACGACTATAATGACAACTCCAAGCTCAATCACGATTTCGTCGCCGCCTACAATGCCGAGTTCAAGCGCAATCCCGACCTATTCTCGGTCGGCGGTTATGACGGCATGCACCTGATCTACGAGGCTTTGAAAAAAACCGGCGGCAAGGCCGACGGCGACAGCCTTGTCGCCGCTGCCAAAGGCATGGCCTGGGAAAGCCCGCGAGGGCCGGTGTCGATCGACCCGGAAACCCGCGACGTCATCAACACGGTCTATATCCGCCGCGCCGAGAAGGTGAACGGCCAAATCCGCAATGTCGAGATCGCCAAGTTCGAGAACGTCAAAGACCCCGTGAAGGCGCGGATGAAGTAAGCGAACTGGTTTTGCTGGAGCGTGATCTTTTCCGAAAACCGGTTCCCACTTTTCGGGATCATGCTCTAGAACCCGCCGGCGGTGAACTGGAAGCGCTGGGTGACGTCGTAGGGCTGCTTGGTCAGCGGATAGGCGTAGTCGACGCGGATCGGCCCGAACATCGAGTCCCAGATCAAGCCGGCGCCGATCGAGGAGCGGATGGCGCTGGAATTGGCGATCTGCTGCGACGGCGACAGCGCGGCGATCGTCGTCGCGCTCGAGGCGCTGGTGGCCCATAGGCTGCCGACATCGGTGAAGGCGGCGACTTTCAGCCCGGCATCCTGCGGGATGAACGGCACCGGCGCCTGCAGCTCGGCCGACGTGGTCCAATAGGCGTTGCCGCCGAGATTATCCATGGTCGTGCCGGGCGTGATGTCGCGTGGGCCAAAGCCGTTCGGCGCGAAGCCGCGCACGAGCTGCGGGCCGCCGAAGAAGCCGTCGAGCAGCGGCAATTGCTGGCCGCCCCAGGGCGCGACATAACCGCCCTGCCCGCGCACCATGCCGACAACGTCGCCGCCGAGTTCGTGATAGTAGCGGACGTCCTGCGTGGTGCGAGCGAACTTGGCCGCGCCGCCCAGCCCGGCGACGTCGTTGTTGACCGTGGCCCATACGCCTTCAGTCGGATTTCTCCGATTGTCGAGCGTCGAATAGGTCACACCATTGCCGATCGACGACACCCAGTAGGAGCCCATCTGCGCCGCCTGCTGAATCGGCAGCGACGCGGTGCCGACCGACGGGTCGAGCGAGAGGCCCTGCTTATAGAGCGAGTAATTCGTGCTCACGCTCAGGTTTTCGTTGATCGGCGTGCCAAACACGACTTTGCCGCCATACAGCTCGGTATTGAAGTCTTGATTGGTGTTCGCGAAGGTCTGCTTGCCGAACAGATCGATACCGGCGGAGAGCCGCTGGTCGAGAAACCACGGATCGGTGAAGGAGACGTCGACGCCGCGGGCATATTGGCCGTAGATCGTCGAGACTTTGGCGATATCGCCGGTGCCGAGGAAGTTGGTGTCGCTGACTGTGATCGAGCCGAGCCAGCCGTCCTGACTGGAATAGCCGCCGGAAACGAAGAAATTGCCGGTCTGCTGTTCTTCAACCGCGACATCGAGCACGACGCGGTCCGGCGCCGAGCCGGGCTTCGTGGTGATGTTCACGTTCTTGAAATAGCCCAGCTGCTTGAGGTGGCGTTCACCGCGATCGACCAGTGCGCGGTTATAGGCATCGCCCTCGCCGAAATCGAATTCGCGGCGAATTACCTCGTCGTGGGTCTTGATGTTGCCGTGAATATCGATGCGCTCGATATAGAGACGCTTGCCGTTTTGCACGGTGTAGACGATGTCGATGACCTGGCGGCCGGGCTTGCGCTCGACATGCGGGACGACATCGGCGAAGGGCTCCCCGTTCTTGGCCAGCTGGATTGACAGATCCTCGGCCGTCTTATCGACAGCAGCCGCGTCATAGGTGTCACCGGCCTGCATGCGCAGAGCCGAGGTCAGCGAAGCCGGATCGACGCTCTTCAAATTTGAATTGAGCCCGACCGCGCCCAAACGATATTGCGAACCTTCGTCGATCTTGAAGGTCACGGTGACGGATTTGGTCGCGGCATCGTAGCTGCCGTCGGATGAAATCCGCGCATCGGCATAGCCATGATCGCGATAGAACTGCCGCAGCAGGTCGCGGTCGTTCTCGATCTTGTCAGCGTCGTAAGTATCGTTGTTGAGGAGGAAACTCACGACATTGGTGACGCCGGTTTTGATCACGGCGCGAAGCTTGGTCTCGGAAAACGCCTTGTTGCCGGTGAATATGACCCGCCGCACCGCGAGCTTGGCGCCCTCCTTGACCTCGAAGACGAGATCGACCGCGGTGATATTGCTGCCGGGTTTCGGCTCGATGATCTTCGGCACGATTTGCGCGTCGAAATAGCCGCTGTGCTTGTATAAATCGAGCATACGTACAACGTCGCTTTGGATATTGGCGCGCGACAGCGGACCGCCCGGCTTTGATTGCAGATCCTTCTTGAGATCCTCGTCTTTGATCTTGTGATTGCCCTCGACGGCAAGCCGCCCGATCGTCGGATTCTCGACGACGATCACCAGAATGCGGTCGCCCGCGCGCGAAATCTTGACGTTGCTGAACAGGCCGGTGGCGTAGAGCCGCTTGATCGCGTCATCGGTCGCCTGCGCATCAAGCTTGCCGCCAGCGCCGGCATGGAAATACGAGCGCACCATATCGGCGCCGGCATGCCGGTTGCCGATCACCGTGATCGAGGAATCGAGCGGGTCCGCTGCGGCGCTACCGACGCCGGCAGCGAGCGCAACAAAACCTGCGAGGATGAAGGCAATCCCCCGGCAACGCATCAACAACGGCTCCCCACCAACAGGAGGGAACTTCAACAGACCGGCGGGGCGGGACCGTGACCGATTGTGTCGAAAACTGAGGTTTTATAGGAAATAATTGCCACAAAGGTTTACGAGGCGTTAGCCCGCCGCGCCTGCGCGATCACAGCTGCAGCGCCCGCGTCGTATCGTCGAACAATTCCTCGACCGAGTAGCGGCGTGGAATGATCTTCATTTCCAGCGCATAGGCCGACATCAGGTCGAGCGCGGGCCGCACCGCATCGAAGCCGAACGGCAGCGTGTCGATGGCGCCGGGCTTGGGCAGGCCCGCGGCCTTCTTGCTGTCGTGCAGCATGCGAAAGACTTCGCGCACCGCGCCGGGATCGGATTGCGACAGCGCATTCTTGACCACGACCATGTGATTGAGCGGCACGGTGCCGTATGTCTGGTACCAGTCCTGCGCCGCCGCATCGGGATCGGGAATGACACTCTTCAAGCGCGGGTCGGCGGGAATGACGGTGCCGAAGATCGCGGCATCAAGCTCGCCGTCGAGCACCATCCTGGTCATGTCCTTGCCGTCCGCCGCGCGCTCGACGCCCGGCGGATCGCGGAATTCGGCGATATGGGCGTCCTCGAAGGTCACCCATTTCACCTTGGCGAGGTCGACGCCGTAATCCTTCCACAGGATGCCGCGGATCCAGCAACCGGTGGTCTGAGCGAAGGAGCGCACGCCGACGCGGCGGCCGGCGAGATTGTCCGGCGTGACGGTGCCGCGCTCGGAATTGTACAGCAAGGTGCCATGCTGGAAGCGGCCCATCATCGTCGCCGGCATCAAGGTGAGCGGCTTGCCGAAAGCCTTGGCCTGCAGATAGGTGACGAGCGCGATCTCGCAGACGTCGAATTTCAGCTCGCGCACCATCATGAAGAAGGATTTGTAGATCGGATTGACTTCGGTGAGGCGGAGCGCAATGCGGTCGGAGGTGATGGCGCCGCTTTTCAGCGCCTGGGTCTGCGGATAATTGCCGAAACAGCCATCGAGCGTTTTGATCTTCTCCGCGGTCACTGTGCTCATCTAGACTTACCTCCGCAATGCAATTGATCTTATGATCCGCCCGCACTTTAAGCTAGCCTCGCCTGCTCGCGGCCGAACATGCCACCCGAACATGCCACCCTTGCCGCAAGAAAACATCCAAGAAACCATCCAAGGAAACACCCAAGAGAGTATCGATGTCGCAAGAGACCAGTGACCGCATTCCGGCCGAGCGGATCGAGCGCTTTGTCGCCGGCGCCTTCGTTGCCGCGGGCCTGCCGGCGGATGACGCGCAGACGCTTGCACGCCTGATGGTCGAAGCCGACCTGCGCGGCAGCGACACCCATGGCGTGATCCGCTTGCCGCTTTATACGCGCCGCATCCGTGCCGGCGGCATCAATCCGAAGCCGAATATCCGCGTGGTGAGCGACCGGCCGTCGGCGGCTTTGATCGACGGCGATAACGGCATGGGCCATCTGGTGATGAAACGTGCCGCCGAACTCGCAATCGAGAAGGCGAAGGCCACCGGCGTGGGCTGGGTCGGCGCGCGCATGAGCAATCACGCCGGGCCCGCGTCGCTCTATGTCACCATGCCGCTCGCTCAAGATATGATCGGCCTCTATTTCGCCGTCGGCAGCAACAATCACCTGCCGCCCTGGGGCGGCAGCGAGAGCCTGCTCGGCACCAACCCGATGGCGGTCGCGGTACCGGCGGGCGACGAGCCGCCGATCGTGCTCGACATGGCGCCGACGGTCGCGGCTTACGGCAAAGTGCGGCTCAAGGCGCAGCGCGGCGAACAGATGCCGGTCGGCTGGATGATCGACCGCGAGGGCAAACCGCTCACCGACCCCAAACGCGCCGACGAGGGTCACCTCCTGCCGATCGGCGATTACAAGGGTTATGGCTTAAGCCTGATCATCGGGCTCCTCGCCGGCGCGCTCAATCGCGCCGCGCTCGGCCGCGACGTCATCGATTTCGTCAAGAATACCGGCCAGGCGACCAATACCGGGCAAGCGATCGCAGCTTTGGTGATCGAGACCTTCATGCCGGTCGGCGCGTTCAAGCGTGCGGTGGATCAAGTGATCCGCGACATCCGCAATTCGCAAAAGCTGCCGGGCGTCGCGCGCATCTGGCTGCCGGGCGAGCAGAGCCACACCAAGCTTCTCGACCGCCGCGCGCATGGCGTGCCGATGCCCAAAGCGCTGCGCGACAGCCTTGATGCGGTGGCGCGTGAGCTGAATATCGCAGTGCTGCAATAAGGAAAATTCGATGCCCGAGATTTCTGTCGACATTCCTGTCGGCATTCCCGTCGGCCTCGTCGGCTTCGGCCTGATGGGCGAAGTCTATGCCGGCCGTCTTACCGCCGCAGGCTTTGCCGTGACGGCCTTCGACGTCGATGCGGCAAAATCGGCGCGCATGGCGCAGATCGGCGTCCGCGCAGCTTCGCTGGCGGAGATCGCGCGCGATTGCGATCCGGTCGTGCTTGCCGTGTTCTCGACCGATCAGGTCGAGGATGTGGTCGAGCGTACGCTGCTCCCCGCCGCCAGTGGCAAGATCGTGATCTGCACCTCGACCTGCGATCCCGACCGGATCGCGGCGCTTGGCGCGCGGATCGATGGCCGTTTGCGCTTTCTTGAAGTGCCGGTGTCGGGCACCAGCGAACAGGTGCGCCAAGGCGACGGCGTCGGCCTGATTGGCGGCGACGCGCAGACCGCGGCGGATGCCGGCGCCGTGCTCGACGCATTATTTCCGCACCGTTTTCACATCGGCACCTACGGCGACGGCGGCCGCGCCAAGCTTGCGATCAATCTCATCCTCGGCCTGCATCGCCTCGCGCTCGCTGAGGGATTGGTATTCGCGGGCCGCCTCGGCCTCGATCCGGCGGCATTTTTGAAAGTCGCGCGGTCGTCGGCCGCGGAGTCGCAGGTGATGGGCACCAAGGGCCCGAAGATGGTCTCCGGCGATTTCAAGCCGGAAGGACGCGTGCGGCAGACGTTAAAAGACGTGCATCTGATGCTCGACCAGGCCAAGAAGCTCGGCCAGCAATTGCCGCTGCTCGAAATCAATGCCGACGTGTTGCAGGCCTGCGTCGATCATGGCGAAGCCGACCTCGACAACAGCATCGTCATCGAGGAAATCCGCCGGCGCACTTTCGAGGCTTAGCTGGCGCCGCTCCTACTGCACCTGAATGCCGGCCTTCTTGACCACATCGCCCCATTTGGCGATCTCGGCTTTCAGGAACGGCTTGATATCGGCAAGCGGCATGTCCAAGGTTTCGCCGGCGGCCGCGGCGATTTTCGCTTGCACGCCGGGATCGGCCTGCGCCTTTTGGATTTCGCCGTGCAGTCTGTCGATGATCGGCTGCGGTGTGCCCTTGGGGGTCCAGAGCCCGAACCATGTATAAAAAGAGTAACCCGGCACGCCGGCTTCTTCGACTGTCGGCACGTCGGGCAAAAGCGGCGAGCGTTTGGTGCCGGTGACGGCGAGCGCGCGTACCGAGCCGCCTTTGATCTGGCCGAGCGCACTTGCGAGATTATCGAAAAACACCGGCACCTGTCCCGACATGACATCGGAATAAGCCGGCGCCGCGCCGCGATAGGGCACATGCGCGAGATTGATCCCGGTCATCGTCTTGAACAATTCCATCGACAGATGTTGACCAGTGCCGTTGCCGGCCGAGGCATAGTTGATCTCGCCCGGCTTCGTCTTGGCGAGCGCGATCAATTCCTTGATCGAACGGGCCGGGAAATTGTTGCTGACGACGACGGCGAAGGGAAATTCCGCCAACATCCCCACCGGCTCGAAGTCGTCGACCGGATCATAGGGCAGGTGCGCGAACAGGCTGGGATTGACCGCCATACTGGCATTGAGCCCGGTTTGCAGCGTGTAGCCGTCCGCCGTCGCGCGGGCCGCGGCGACGGTCCCGTTCAAAGAGCCGGCGCCGGCAATATTCTCGACCACGAAGGGCTGTCCGAGCTGCTTCGACAGTTGCTCGCCAAAGATGCGCGAAACGATATCGGTGCCGCCGCCGGGCGTGGACGCGACGATGTCGGTGATCGGCCGCGACGGATAGTCATCGGCGAAAAGCGGTTGTGCAGCGAGCCCAAAACAAGCCAGCGCGGCGGCGATGGCCACCGCATGAAACATCCTCATCACGGCGTTCCTATCCCTCATCCCAAAGCATGCTTCCGGCTCGAACGGCCGGTTTCGGCTCTATTCTAATCAGGCCGCGTCGCGGAAAGCACCGTGACTCAACGGCGCTGAAGCACCACGGCCGGAAACCTGCGGCAATTCCGCCCTTTTTAATCAAAAACCAATCATTTTTTTACACCTTCAACGGGTGGGGCAAGGGGCTCCCGCAGGCCATTAGCGATCCGGACCGCAGACGGCGGCTGGGGAGAGGAACCTCTCGACATGCGTTTTCTGGATAATCTGAAAATCTCGGTGAAGATTCTTTCGGTCATCGGCCTGCTCAGCGCGGTGACGGCGCTTGTCGTCATCCTCGGCGCGATCTCGCTGCACGACGTCGACCAGACCTACACGCAATTGGCCGCCAAGGAAGAGCCCGCCGTCCTGGCGCTGGCCCGCGGCGCCCGCTCGGTCAATATCCTCGGCTACGCCACCTATCGCGCTATCGCGTATCCCGGCAATTCGCCGGAAGGCATAGCCGCGGGCAAGTCGGTCGAATCGAATTCCAGCAACGTGATCAGCTTTCTCAAAGAAGCCGAGGACCTCGATCCTGGAAACAAGCAGTTCTTTGAGGATCTCCTGACCAAGGCGCAAGCCATCAACGGCTGCGTCGCAGGCGTCGTGGCGCTGGGCTTGAAGGACGACAACGACAACGCCACCAAGGCCATGGTCAAATGCGACGCGCTGATCGGCGCGTTTACGTCAACCGCGAGCAATTTCGCCAACGACCAGATCGAGAAGGCCAAGGCCGCGACGGCGGCAGCGTCGGCGAGCGCCACGACCACCATCATCACGACGTCGCTGATCGGCATCATCGGGCTCGCACTCTGCGGCGTGCTCGGGCTGTGGATCGCGATGGCCAAGATCACCAAGCCGCTCGTTGGCCTCGGCGACAATATGAAGCTTTTGGCCGAGGGCGATCTGACCACCGAAATCGCCGGCCAGGACCGCGGCGACGAAGTCGGCACCATGGCGAAGGCGGTTCAAGTCTTCAAAGACAATGCACTGGCGCTCAAAGAGGCCGAGGTGAAATCCGCCGAGCAGCAGCGCGCCGCGGACGAACAGCGCCGCGCGGCCGACGAGGAACGCCGCCGCAACGAGGCCGCGCGCGCGGAGGCCGCCGCCCAGGTTGCCCGCGTCGTGCAATCGCTCGGCGCCGGCCTTGAGCGCATGGCGCAGGGCGATCTGAGCTATCGGCTGAGCGACCAATTTGCCGCCGAATACATCAAGATCCGCGACGATTTCAACGGCGCCATCGGCCAGTTGCAGCAGACCATCAGCGCGATCGTGTCGTCGACGCGTGAAGTGACCAATGCATCGGCCGAAATTTCGACCAGCACCACCAACCTGTCGCAACGCACCGAGGAACAGGCGGCAAGCCTCGAACAGACCTCGGCCTCGATGGAACAGATCGCGGCCACGGTGAAGCTGAACGCCGACAACGCTCAGCAAGCAAGCAAGTCGGCGACCACAACCCGCGAGGTCGCCGATCGCGGCGGCCAGGTGGTGGCGCAGGCGGTCCAAGCTATGGCGCGAATCGAGGAATCCTCACGCAAGATCGCCGACATTATCGGCGTCATCGACGAGATCGCGCGTCAGACCAATCTGCTCGCGCTCAATGCCGCGGTCGAGGCGGCCCGCGCCGGCGAAGCGGGTCGCGGTTTCGCGGTGGTGGCCTCCGAAGTGCGCAGCCTGGCGCAACGCTCGTCGCAGGCCGCCAAGGACATCAAGGACCTCATCACCAACAGCAACAGCCAGGTGAAGGACGGTGTCGACCTCGTCAACAAAGCCGGCACAGCGCTGACCGAGATCGTTACTTCCATCAAGAGCGTCGCGGAGACCGTGGCCGAGATCGCGGCCGCCAGCGCCGAACAGGCCACCGGCCTCGAGCAGGTCAACCGGGCGCTGACGCAGATGGACGAGGTCACGCAGCAGAATTCGGCGCTGGTGGAAGAAAACGCCGCGACCGCCAAGACGCTCGAGACCCAGGCAGTCGCCATGACCGAGCAGGTCGCCGTGTTCCGCCTCGACGACGACGCGCAGCATGAAGTCGCGGCGCCCGCGGCCAAGGCTTCTCCGCGCGCTGCGGCGCCGGCGCCCGAGCCAGAGCGCAAGCCAGCGCCCACGACGGCAGCCAAGACGGAAGCCAAACCCGTGGCGAAGCCGGCCGCTGTGACTGCCGCCACGTCCAAAGCGGCGAGCGGCATGAACGGCCGCGGTCCAGTCGGACGGATGCAGACGGCGCTCGCGGCCGCGATCAAAGACGGTCCTGAGTGGGAAGAATTCTAGACGAACGCTCAGGCACGATATCTTAAAGCGAGATCGTTGCGGCGAGCAGGGATTGCGCCGAGCAGATCGCCACCGGCGACTCCGGCTCCACGTCAGCTTCAGTGCGCTTCGCATCGCGAATCTTGTCGCTCTTGGTGCCGATCTTCTCGTCGCTCATGCGGAGCCTGTTCACTTCGTTGCGCAGCCGGACCGCCTCGGTCTCGAATTTGCTGAGGGCGACTTCGGCGATGGCGCGGCGCGCCTGCTCGTGCTGCAATTCCACATTCAGGTCCTGCATGGCGCTCTGCACCGCGCGCGAATTGGCCTCGGCATTGGCGGCTTGCTCGACGAGCGACTGGACCGCGTCGGCGCCTTCGGCGACAGCAGCCTCCTGGCTTTGCAGCTTCGCATTCAGGCTTTCGATCTCCCTCGCAGCCAACGCCGATCTGGTCTCGGCATCTTCGACCCGGCGCACCAAGGATATTGCAATGTGTTCGGCCTCGGCGGCTGTGACCGGAGCGGATTGCTGGCTTTGCCGCTGAAAATTCAAGCTGTCGATCTGGCTCAGCGCTGCCGCAATCCGGGCTTCAGTCCTGGCATTGGCGCCGGCATGAGAGGCCGCCTTGGCCTCGGCCTCCGTGACGCGGAGCTCAAGAGATTTGGCCTTGTCTTCGGCCGCGGCGAGCGCGGCGGCACGCGCTTCAAAGGCTTCGAGCAAGGCGCCCACCTGGGCCATCAGCGCCGCGCGTGAGCGTTCAAGCTCGCGGACCTCGAACTCCTTCGCTTGCAGCGAAGCTCTGACCTCGCGCAGAGTTTCATCGGCGGCGTTACGCAACAGCGCCGCTTCCATCGCTTTGTGTAGCGATTCTTTGCTCTCTTCGGTGCGCGCGGCCAGGCTGCGCCGCACCTCCGCCAGCATATCTTGCGCCGTGGCAGCGCGCGTCGCCATAGCCTCGATCTGGCTATTGAGAAAATCGGCTTCGACCCGGCGCAGTTCTTTGGCTTCCTGCGCCGCCGCGGTCAGACGATCGCGTTCGGTTTCGACCGTGCGCAGGGCCGACTTGGCGCTCTCGACCTGCGCCTTGAGCGCATCGGCTTCGACCCCGGTGTCCCAGACCCGCCCGGAGAGGCGGGCGCTCTCGCCGAGCGTCAGATCGAGCGACGCCTGTAGCGAGTGATTTTTATTGTCGCTATGGGCGAGATCTTCGCGCGCCGAAAGCAGATGGTCCTCAAGTTCGGCAATCCGCTTGTCCTTTGCCGTTCCCTCGGCCGTGAGCTTGCGAATCCGCTCGTTGAGCATCTTCGCCGCGGTGGTCTTCACCGTAATCAGCTGCCGGAGTGCGGCAAGATCGGATGCGTCGAGACCCGCTTCGCTCGGCTCCGATCCTGACCGCTCCAAATTGGGGCGCTCTGAACTAGGCCGCTGTCGGGCTTCCGCATCAGGCGGCGAGGAATGCGGTGGCGTCGGAGCATCGTCCGGCCACCGAAGCGGCGGCGGGCTTTGCGGCGGCGGATCGACAAGCGCGAATTCTGTGGCCGCTGCTACCGGAACCAGAGCAAGACGCCGCGCCTGATTGCGCCAGCCGCCCCGCTCCATCCCGGTCGCCGTGAATGCCATGATTGCAAGTCGCCTCGGACGGCGAGTCACCTTGTCACTGGCGCCAACGTGGCTGCGCTATGGTTAACGGCTGGTTAAAACCCGATCGCCGCATGAACCCGACACGGCCTACCCCCCGGTCTTTACATCAACGAAATCCGGATTGCTTGATTCAGCCCCTGCGATACCATTGCAATAACGGGGAAATTCCCCCCAGAGTGGGTAACGATGCATCTTGAAAACCGCGTATTGGTGACCGGAGGAGCGGGCTTCCTCGGGTCGCATCTGTGCGAGCGGCTCCTGGCGCAGGGCGCGAGCGTGATTTGCGCCGACAATTATTTCACCGGCACGCGGCGCAATATCGACGCCATCATCGACCATCACCGCTTCGAGCTGATGCGGCATGACGTGACCTTTCCGCTCTATGTCGAGGTGGATCAGATCTACAATCTCGCCTGCCCTGCTTCGCCCGTGCACTATCAGCACGACCCGGTGCAGACGACCAAGACCAGCGTGCACGGCGCCATCAATATGCTGGGCCTCGCCAAGCGTCTGCGCGCGAAAATCCTCCAGGCCTCGACCTCGGAAGTCTATGGCGACCCCAATGTCCACCCGCAGACCGAGGATTACTGGGGCCATGTCAATCCGATCGGCCCGCGCTCCTGCTACGACGAAGGCAAGCGCTGCGCCGAGACCTTGTTCTTCGACTATTGGCGTCAGCACAAGCTGCGCATCAAAGTGGCGCGCATCTTCAACACCTATGGCCCGCGCATGCATCCGAACGACGGCCGCGTGGTGTCGAACTTCATCGTGCAGGCGCTCCTTGGCCGCAACATTACCGTGTTCGGCGACGGCATGCAGACGCGCTCGTTCTGCTATGTCGACGACCTGATCGACGGGCTCATCCGCCTGATGAATTCGGCGGACGACGTGACCGGGCCGATCAATATCGGCAACCCGAAGGAATTCACCATGCTCGAGCTCGCTGCGCTGGTGATTGAGCTCACCGGCACCAAGTCGCGCATCGTGCATCGGCCGCTGCCGCAGGACGATCCGCGCCAGCGCCGCCCGGATATTTCGAAAGCCGGCGAAGCGCTCGATTGGGCGCCGCGAACCCCGCTGCGCGAAGGGCTCACGCGAACCATCGGTTATTTCGAAAAGATGCTGAAGGACGAGGCGATCCGGCCCTTCGTCGCCCAAGACCAGGGCTGAGGCGGGCCATAAAAGACGAGGCGCCGCAAAGCGGCGCCAAGATCGCAAAAAAACGAGGCGCCGCAGAGCGACGCCAAGATCGCAAAAAAACGAGGCGTCGCAGAGCGACGCCAAGAATCGCAAAAAAAGAGGCGCCGCAAAGCGGCGCCTCTTCGAAAACCGTGCCAGGCTGGCAAATCAGGAATAAAATTTCGCGACCGAAACCGTTCGATGAACTGGTCCCGGCGGGTCGAAATTAAATCCGATTACGCCGGGCAGGTGTCGAGACCGGAGCAGAACGCGAGCGTGAAGGCGCCTGCATTGTCCTTCACCGAAGCCGCCGCGGCTTCCAGCGCCTCGTCGGAAACTTGGAAGGAGAGGATTTCTTCTTCGGTCTGCTCGATGGTGTGAGTCATAGCGATGTTCCCTTTGTTCGCCAGCCGCGCCGGCAGTAGTCATAAGGCAGGACGAGAAATTGCTTTAAGACCCCCCCGCCAGATGCCCATTAAATCATCGGCTGCGGATAGTGTAAAGTCTGTCCGCTGTGGGACATATGGCTGATTTATGAAGATAAAACGCTCGATTTTCGCGACTGTTTCGGGCGACAAAAACACCTCCGATAAAGCTCAAGCGGAAGGTGCGCTTGCCCACGCGGCGACACCCGCAAAAGGCGAGAACGATTCGCCTGATGCCGCGACTGTGCCGCCTGACGCGGACGTTTCGGCATTTTTCGAGGACCTAGCCCTGCGTGCAGCCACGATCGACGAGCTCTTGTCGAACGCCTTTGCGCTGCCGCGGGAGCCGTACAGCGATACCGGCCTTGCTGTGAGCCTTGCCGCGAGTCTTGCGACGCGCAGGCTTGCGGCCTGGTGCCGCTCGAGCACCGGCGGCGACCGAGCGCTCTTCGAACGCCGCCTAGCGCGCGATGGCATTTCGCCGCCAGACGTCATGGCGCGCCTCGGCGCAGTCCACCTTGAGGGACCCTCTCCAGCCTGGCTCGCCGATGCCGCGTGGACCGCGGTTGCTTTGCAGAATTATGCGCAAGAGCCGCAGCCCGCGGGGGCGGCTGAGAGCGGCGAACCTTGCGCTTTCGAGCAGCTTTTGGCCCCGGTCGTCGCGCAAGCGCAGGCACAATTGCGTGCCGGCATCGGGCAACGCGCCTTTGGTCACTTCAGCGCGGCCGCATGGAACGGCTTGGGCCGCACGCTGCTGCAGGAACTCTCCGGCCTCTGCGCGCCGGCGCTCTACGAGCGCTTCAGTCAAGCGCGAAACGCTGCCGGAGAGCCGGGGCAAGGCGGGAGCGCGATCTACCAGCGTTTCGTCGCCGACATGCAGGCCGGCGGTTTCACCCGTCTGTTCGAAGACAAGCCGGTGCTGCTGCGCCTGATCGCGACGGTCACGCGGCAATGGATCGATACGTCACGCGAATTCATGCTGCGGCTTGACGCCGACCTGCCGGCGCTGCGCCGCGATTTTCTGAATGCCGCCGCACCAAGCCAGGTCGCGCAGATCGACGGCGACGTATCCGATCCGCACAATTTCGGCCGTTCCGTCCAGATCGTGACTTTCGCGGACGGCACACGCGCCGTCTATAAGCCCAAGGATCAGCGGCTCGACACGGTATGGCATGGCTTGATCGAGCGGCTCAATCGCGCCGATCCGCCGGTTGAGCTGAAAGCGGTCCGCACCATCGCCCGCGACGGCTATGGCTGGACCGAATTCGTCGCTCACACCGGCTGCGCGGATGAGCGCGGCTTTGCGGCATTCTTCCGCCGCGCCGGCGCCTGGCTCGCGCTGTTTCATGTCTTCGCCGCGACCGACATGCATCAGGAGAACATGATCGCTTGCGGCGATCATCCGGTGCCGATCGATCTCGAAACAATTCTGCAGCCGAGCGCCGAGGAGCACAAAGTCGGCGAGCCTGAAAGTGCCGCTTTCGACGCAGCGCTCGAGATCGTCGCCAACTCGGTGATGACCGTCGGCCTGCTGCCCGCTTACGGACGCTCCGTCGACAATAGTGTTTTCGCGATGGGCGGCATGACCGCGGACTGGGGCGCGCGAACCGTCATCACCTGGAACGACGTCAATTCCGACGCGATGCGCCCGGCCAAGGCGGCGGAAGCCGGGACCACCAACACCAATCTGCCGTATAGCGGCGGACGTCATGCGAAGTTTGCCGATCATATCGACGATTTCGTCGCGGGCTTTGCCGCTTACGCCGATTTTCTGCGCCGCCAGTATGGCGCAGCGCCGGCGGCCTTGTTCGAGGGCTTCGCCGGCCTGCCGGTGCGCAAAGTCGTGCGCCCGACGCGGTTCTATTACATGCTGCTGCAGCGCTTGCGTAACCACCAGCCGATGGACGACGGCGCCGTCTGGTCGGCGCAGGCCGACTTCATCGCCCGGCTGTCGGAGTGGGACAAAGAGAGCGATCCGCTATGGCCGCTGCTGCGCGCCGAACGCACGGCTCTGGTCGCGTTGAACGTGCCGCATTTCGTGACGCCGACTGACGGCAATGAGATTTGCGACATCATGGGTGTGTCAGCACGGACCGCGGCGGTGCCGGGCCTCACCCGCGCCATCGCGCGCATGACGCATTTCGACGCGCAGGAGATCGCCTGGCAAGTCGAGGTCATCCGCGAGAACACGAACTCGGCTTTGCAATTGTCGACGCCGGCGATCGTGCCTGAACTCAAAGCCGCGGCTCCGGATACGCCGATCGCGCCGGGCCTGTTCGCTTCCGAAGCCGACAAAATCGCCGCCGAAATTTCCGAGCGCGCCATCCGCCGTGGACCGGGCGCGGCCTGGATCGGGCTCGATTGGCTAGGCGATTCCGAAGTGTTTCAGCTCGTCTGCCTTGGACCCGATCTCTATAACGGCACGTCCGGCATCGCCGTATTTCTCGCCGCGCACGCCGCGGTGACCGGCCACGCGCCGTCCGCCGCGCTTGCGCGCGCAGCGCTGACGCATCTGCGCAAGAGCCTGAAGAGCCGCAACGCCGCGCGCTTTGCGCGCGCGCTCGGCGGCGGCGGCGCGACCGGCCTTGGCTCGATCGTCTATGCTTTCGCGGTGATCGCGAAATGCCTGGGCGATGCCGACCTGCTCGCCGATGCCGGCAGTGCCGCGCGGCTGTTCACCGATGAACTGATCGCCGCCGACAAGCAGCTCGACGTCATGAGCGGCAGCGCCGGTGGCATTCTCGGGCTCCTTCGGCTTTATCGCGACACCCAATCCGACGACGTGCTCGCGCGTGCGGCGAAATGCGGCGAGCATTTGCTGGCGCAGCGCCGGCTGGGGCCGGAGGGACGCCGCAGTTGGGCGATCCAGGGCAAGGACGGCAAAACGCTCAACGGCATGTCGCATGGCGCCGCGGGCTTTGCCTATGCGTTGTCCTCGCTTGCCGGAGCAACGGGCCGCGAGGAGTTTGCGGCAGCCGCCGCGGAGTGCATCGCTTTCGAAGATTCCAGCTACGACGCGGCGCGGCACAACTGGCCGGATCTGCGAGGCAGCGAGGCGCATTGGCCGTGCCAGTGGTGTCACGGCGCGACCGGTATAGGCTTGGCGCGGCTTGGCATGAGCAAGCGGGCCGGTCCTGAGCGGGTATTCTCCGACATCGAGCACGCGGTCGCAGGAGTCACGCAAAATAGGCCGACGCCGGTCGATACGCTGTGCTGCGGCACGCTCGGCGGCATCGAATTTCTGTGCGAGGCGGCAAGTACGCTGAAGCGCGATGATCTGCGCGAAGCGGCGGCGCAACGGCTGAAGGCGGTTCTCGATCGTGCCGCAGCGGCCGGCGACTACCGCTGGAATAACGGCCAACGGCAATTCAATCTCGGCCTGTTCCGCGGCCTTTCCGGAGTCGGCTACACGCTGCTGCGGCAGTCGATCTCGCGACGCGCCGATGTTTCGCTGCCCAACGTGCTGATTTGGGAATAGCCAAATCTTCGCGCGCAGTCGTGTTCGCGCCGTCCCGCTTACCCACCTTGTTCACGCCTGACGAAGTAGCTAGCCTGATGGCCTAGCGCGGGGATCGTCGGACCCGACGCGCATCCGCTCACATCACGGCCGCGGCGCCGCTTGCGCCGTTCATGAGAGACGTGAGGAGCAAACAGGGAGGTATGCATCATGGCAAAACATGATGAAGGCCGGCGTGCATTTCTTGTCGGGAGCGCAGCCGGAGCCGCCGCCAGCGTCACTCTGGTTCCACAGGCATTCGCTCAGGATCAAGCACACGACGCGACCAAGGTTGCCGCAGCCGATGCAGCCGCAAGCGACGTGACCGCCGCAGCCTATCGGCACGGTGCGTTCTTCAACAACGACGACGCGAAAACCATCACGGCATTCGCCGAACGGCTGATGCCCGGCGCGCCGGATAAACCCGGCGCGACCGATGCCGGCGTGCTCAACTATATCGATATCTCGCTGTCCGGCGCCTATAGCGACCAGCAGGATTTTTACCGGCGCGGCATCGCGCAATTGGACGCGCATTGCGCCGCCGCCTACGGCAAGCCGTTCCGCCAACTCACCACGCAACAGCAGGATGACTGCATCGGCGCGCTGGCGCAGGACAAGGCACCCGAATTCGCCTGGCCGCCGGCACGTGCTTTCTTCGCAACGCTGCGCACCCACACCATGGAAGGCATGTTTTCCGATCCGGTCTATGGCGGCAACAAGGACTTTGCCGGCTGGCGGCTCGTCGGATTCCCCGGCGCGCAGCCGATCTACACACCGGCGGATTTGAGCAGCAAGGAGGCCTTCGCGCGCGAACCCGTCACCGGCCTGCAAACGCAACTCAAGAACAAGCGGAGCTGAACCATGGCGATCGAGAAAACAGACGTTGTGATCGTCGGCGTCGGCGCCGTGGGCGGCATTCTCGCCGCCGAGCTCGGCAAAGCCGGCATGAAAGTCGTGGGCCTCGAACGCGGACCGCGGCTGCAAACCAAGGATTTCGAAGGGCTCGACGAGCTGCGCTATTTTCAGCGTCAGGATCTGCGCCCAAATATGAAGCGTGATCCGGTCACCTGGCGGCCGAACACCGATGCGCGCGCCACGACAATGCCGTCGCTCAACAACGGCAACCAGGCCGGCGGCGGCACCGTGCACTATGGCTCGCTGTCATGGCGCATGCACGAGGACGATTTCCGTGTCCGCACCAAGAGCATCGAGCGCTACGGCAAGGACGCCATTCCCGCCGACTCTTCGCTCACGGATTGGCCGGTCAGTTATGCCGAGCTCGAGCCGTTCTACGATCAGGCCGAATATGAGCTCGGCGTGTCCGGCAAAGCCGGCAATCTCAAGGGCGCCAAGATCGACGGCGGCAACATATTCGAGGGGCCGCGGAGCCGCGAATATCCACTGCCGGCGCTGCAGATGGATCAATCGGCGGTGTTGTTCGAGGCCGGCGCCAAAACGCTCGGGTTACACCCGTTCTCCTCGCCGCGCGCGATCCTGTCGCAGCCCTATCAGAACCGGCCGGGCTGTTCCTATTGCGGCTTCTGTCAGGCGTTCGGCTGCTTCCTCGGCGCCAAGTCCTCGATCCTCGTCACCAAGCTGCCCGAGGCCGACGCCACCGGCAACTTCAAGCTTGTCACCAATGCGATGTGCTACCGCGTCAACAGCGACAACAGCGGCAAGGTGACGGGCGTGTCCTATTACGGCCCGGACCGCTCCGACAATACGATCGAGGCCGATATCGTCATCGTCGCGCCCTTCATCTACGACAATACCCGGCTGATGCTGTTGTCGAAGACGGAGAAATTCCCGAACGGGCTGGCCAATTCGAGCGGCCATCTCGGCAAGCACGTCATGGCGCATATCATGGCCCCGGTCTTTGCCAAGTTCGACGACCGTCACGTCAACAACTATATGGGCCCGAGCGCTCAGAAGCATACCGTCGACGATTATAACGCCGACAATTTCGACCATGGCGGCCTCGGCTTCATCCGCGGCGCGCAGCTCTCCGTCGGGACGCCCAATCTCGAAGGTGGCCCGATTGCGGCTTCGACGAGCCCAACGGCCCCCGGCATACCGATGTGGGGCGCTGCATATCGCGACTTCATCGCCGATTCCTATACGCGGCACGCCGCCATGGTGGCGCAGACCGAGAACCTGCCCTATGCCGATCAGACCATCGATCTCGATCCCAATATCCGCGACGCTTGGGGCTTGCCGGCGCCGCGCGTGACCTATGATTGGCGGCGGCCGGCCGAGCGCGCCCGCGTCGACTTCGTGCAGAAGAAGCTCGCCGAGATCGGCCATGCCATGGGCGCCAATCTGGTCTGGTCGCCGCCCGCCAGTCCGCAGGGTGCGCCGGGCGCGCATCATGAAGGCGGCACCCGCATGGGCAGCGACCCGAAGGACTCTGTCGTCAACAAATACGGACAGACCTGGGATCACCCCAATCTGTTCCTGATCGGAAGCTCGACCTTCCCGACCATGGGTACCGGATTCAATCCGACGCTGACCATCCAGGCGCTGACTTATATGACAGCGCAAGCGATCGTGACCCGTTACCGGAAAAACCCGGGGCAGTTGATCTAGAGCATGATCCCGAAAAGGCCTGCTCTCGGACTTGATCCGAGGGTGGGAACCGGTTTTCGGAAAAGATCATGCTCAAACAAAGAAATCTAAACGCGGCATCGCGAGCGCAACTGTAGTGACACAAGCCGGCGCGCTTTAATCGCGCCGGCTTGTTAAAGCAGGCTCTCGATTTTCAGCGGCAGTTCGCGCACCCGCACGCCGGTGGCGTGATGGATCGCATTGGTGAGCGCCGCGGCAACGCCGGCAAGACCGATCTCGCCGACGCCACGAGCGCCGAGCGCGTTGAGATTGAGATCCGGATATTCGATGAAGTGCACGTCGAGCGCGGGCACATCGGCGTTGGTGGCGACCACGTAATCGGCGAGACTCGCGTTCACCGGCGCGCCGGAGCGCGCTTCATATTCAGTGCCCTCGAATAGCGCCATGCCGATGCCCATGACGACAGCACCTTCGATCTGATTGCGCGCAGCAAGCGGATTGATGATGCGGCCGGCATCGATGACCGAGACGCCGCGCGAGACGCGCAGCCGCGCAATGTCCGCCTGCCAGGTGACTTCGACGAAGTGGGCGCCGAATGAATGGCTGGAGAACTTCGGCTTGCCTTCGACGCCGAATGTGCCCTCGCCCGAGCCCTGCCCGGACACCGACTTGACTTTCAATGCCCGCAATACTTCGTCGAAGGCCATGGTGGCGTTGCCGTCGGCGATACGGCCGTGATCGAACCGAAGCTTCTTCGCATCGGCGCCGCTGAACGGCGTGTCGCGCCCGGTGCACGCCTGCGCGATCAGCGCCTTGCCAGCCGCAGCAATCGCCGCTTCGATCGGACCGATCAATGATGCCGTGAGCATTGAGCCGCCGGACAGTGTGCCAGGTGGTAGGCTGCTGTCGCCAATATCGACCGCGACGTGCTCGACCGGAATGCCAAACGACTCGGCCACTATCTGCGCCATCACCGTGTAGGTGCCGGTGCCGATATCCTGCGATGCGGAGGCAACGCGCACCGTGCCGTCATCGCGCAGCTCGACTGCGGCCGAACAATCTAGGCGCGCGGCAAGCCACGAGCAGGCCGCCATGCCCCAGCCGAGCGTCTTGCCATCGCGCTGCATCGACCCGACTTTCGGATTGCGCTTGCTCCAGCCGAATTTCTCGGCGCCGAGCGTCAGGCACTCTTTCAGATGGCGCGAGGAAAACGGCACGCCCAGGCCTTCGTCGATTTGCGGCTCATTGATGAGATGCAGCTCGACCGGATCGATGCCGAGCTTGACCGCCAATTCGTCCATCGCGGACTCGGTGGCGAACAGCCCCGGCACAGCTCCTGGCCCGCGCATCGATGTCGGCGTGCCGATATTGCGCTTGGCCAGCCCCGAGGTGACGCGCAGATTGGGCACGCTGTACATGTGTGGCGTCGCTTCACCGCAATTCTCTTCATAATCGTCGAGGATCGATGTCGAGTTGACGTAATCATGCTGCAGCGCGACGAGCTTGCCGTCATGGCCGGCGCCGAGGCGGATGCGCTGCTCGATGCGCGGCCGGTGGCCGGCGGCGTGGAACATCATCGGCCGGCTCAGCACGAGCTTGATCGGCTTGCCGAGCTTCATCGCCGCCGCCGCTGCGAGCGGCGATTGCGACCATGGCCAGAGTTTCGAGCCGAAGCCCGAGCCGATGAACTTCGCGATCACCCGCACCTTGTTGCGCGGCAGGCCGAGCATGTCGGCAAGCACGTTGCGATGATTGACCACGCCTTGCGAGGTCTCATAGAGGGTGAGCTCGTTGCCGTCCCAGGTCGCGACCGTCGCGTGGGTCTCGATCGGATTATGCGTCTCCGGCGCGATGCCATATTGCGCGTCGATAGTGACCGCAGCGGCGGCGAAGGCCTTTTCGGCATTGCCCCGCTCGCTCGCCACCTTGGTGTCCGCGGCAACCAGATGCGGATCGACATTCGGCGTTTCCGCCGCATAGGTGACGGCGACGGCGTCGGCGGCGGCTTTGGCCTGTTCGAATGTGTCGGCGACCGCGAGCGCAACATATTGGCCGTAGTAGCGCACCACATCGTCGTCGAACGGCGGGCGCGGCTCATCGAGCATCAACCCCTCGGCGAAATTCACCGCGAGTTTTTTCAGCGGTGGCAGATCGCCGCGTTTGAGCACGGCGCGCACGCCCGGCATCTGCCGCGCTCGCGCGATGTCGATTGCCGTGATCTTGCCCTTCGCGATCGTGGCACCGACGGGAACGGCATAGAGCATGCCAGGCAAATTGTGATCGGAGGTATAGCGCGCGGTACCGGTGACCTTCAGCGGCCCATCGATGCGGGCGCGCGCCTTGCCTATATACGTGACCGATGCAGCTTGCGACTGTGCCATTGTGTGATCTCGGCCGATTCAATTCGTGACGTGTTTGAGAGCGTGGATGATGCAGCGCTTGGCCAATTCGACCTTGAAGCCGTTCTGGCTCTGCGGCTGTGCGCCGCGCAAACAGATCTCCGCAGCGCTGCGGAATGCCGCCTCGCTCGGCGCCTGCCCCACTAGGACCTGCTCGGCTTCGGGCACGCGCCACGGCCGCGTCCCGACGCCGCCGAGCGCAAGACGCGCGCTTGCGATCTTGCCCTGCGCGAGCGTGACGGCGACGGCGGCCGAGACCAGGGCGAATTCGTAAGAGGCGCGGTCGCGGAGCTTCAGATAGAACGCGCGCTCGCCGGCCGGCCGCGGTGGCAAAGCGACATGCGTCACCAGATCGCCCGGTTTGAGCACGTTCTCGATATCCGGCCGATCCTGTGGCAGCACGTAGAAATCCTTCAGCGGAATCTGCCACGCACCCGACGTTCCCTGCACCGATATTCCCTGCGCGGATATTCCCTGTACGTGGACGACGGCGTCGTAAGCCATCATGGCCACCGCCATGTCCGACGGATTGGTGGCGATGCAAGATTCACTGGTGCCGAGGATGGCGAGCATACGGTTGGCACCGCCGATCGCCGCGCAGCCCGCGCCGGGCTTGCGCTTGTTGCAGGGGCTCGCGAGATCGCGGAAATACATGCAGCGCGTCCGCTGCAGCAGATTGCCGGCGGTGGTCGCGGCATTGCGCAATTGCGCCGATGCGCCGGCGAGCAGCGCCTGCGACAGTGCCGCATAGCCGCCGGCGACCAACGGATGATGCGCGACATCGTTGTTGCGCGCGGTGGCGCCGATGAAGAGGTCGCCATTTGCTTCCTTGCGGATATCGGCGAGCGGCAGCCGCGTGATGTCGATAACGCGTTCGGGATGTTCAACGCCGAGCTTCATCAGATCGACCAGCGTCGTGCCACCGGCGAGAAAGCGCACCCGCGCGCCTTGCTGCGCGGTATCGGATTGTGCGCCGGCTGAAATGGCCGACGCGCTGTCATTGGCGCGAACGAGATTGAAGGATTGCATGATCAGGCCGCTCCCGATTTACCGTGCCGCACCTGCTGGATCGCCTTGACGATGTTCGGATAGGCGCCGCAGCGGCAGATATTGCCGCTCATGAATTCGCGCACGTCGTCATCGCCCGGGCCGACCGGCTCGTGCAACAGCGCCACCGCCGACATGATCTGGCCCGACGTGCAGTAGCCGCATTGATAGGCATCGTGTTCGAGAAAGGCGGCCTGCATCGGATGCAGATGGCCCGGCGCGCCGAGACCTTCGATGGTGACGATCTCGTCGCCGTCATGCGCGGCGGCAAGCGCCAGGCAGGAATTCATGCGCCGGCCGCCGATGTGAACCGTGCAGGCGCCGCATTGGCCGTGGTCGCAGCCCTTCTTGGTGCCGGTGAGGTGCAGCACTTCGCGCAGGCAATCGAGCAAGGTCGTGCGCGGATCGATAGCGAGCTTATGCTCGGTGCCATTCACCCGGAGCGTGATACTCACGCGGCTGTCATCGGAATCGACAGGCGGCGCAACAGTGTCGAGACTCGTCATGAACGAGGACCCTCCATATGAGGAATTTACCGGCCCCATGCACGCCTGCATGCGGCACTACCGTTTCGGCATGGCATCGAAAATGGCATCGAAACCCGATGCACAACCGAACCGGCGTTAAACTTTCACCCGGCGTCACAACCGGCTGTAATAGAACGCATCCGACGAGAATTGGATCAACCAAAAAGTAGCTAAGTCGCGGTCGGGCGGCCAGCAAGGTTGCGGCGGCATAAAAATTTGCGGCGGCCGCAGAACTTGAAGAAAATGCGACTGAATGTGATTGTCGTCACACCGACCTGGTCACATCGACCTGGACCCGACACAAGCTTCGACGGAAACAGCCATGACCGAGACGCAAATCCGCTTCGACGACGGCGCCGCCTATGAGCGGATGATGGGGATCTGGAGCGGGCTTGCGGGCGCGGTTTTTATCGATTGGCTCAAGCCCGACAAAGGTCTGCGCTGGATCGACGTCGGCTGCGGCAACGGCGCTTTCAGCGAACAACTGGTCGACCGCTGCGCACCGGCCGAGATTCAAGGCATCGATCCCTCGCAAGGCCAGATCGATTTCGCGCGCAAACGTCCTGCCGCGCGGCTTGCCAAATTCGGCATCGGCAATGCCATGGCACTGCCTTTTGCCGACAACAGTTTCGACGCGGCGACCATGGCTCTCGTGATCTTCTTCGTGCCCGAGCCCAAGAAGGGCGTTGCCGAAATGGCCCGTGTCGTGCGCCCCGGCGGCACGGTCGCGGCCTATGCGTGGGACATATTGGGCGGCGGCTTTCCGCAGGAGCCGCTTCGCATTGAATTGCGCGCGATGGGAATCGACCCGATCAACCCGCCGAGCGCCGAAGCCGCGCGGATCGATGCGATGCGCGACCTTTGGCGCGGCGCAGGTCTCGAAGCCGTCGAGACCCGTGAGATCACGGTGCAACGGACATTTGCCGATTTCGAAGACTACTGGGAGGTCACGCTATTGGCCGCGAGTGTCGCGCCGACACTGGGCACGATGTCGCCTGCAGACCGCGACCGCCTGAAAGAAAAGCTGCGCGCGCGCGTGCCGGCGGATGCCTCGGGACGCATCACCTGCAGCGGCCGTGCCAATGCCGCGAAGGGCCGCGTGCCGGGCTGATGCTGTTTTAAGCCCGGCGTTCGGCGGAATCGGCCGTGCTTGCCTGCGACCACGAGGAATACGGGCGCTGCGACAAGGTGCCGTTGTAATACTGCGATTGTCCGGTCACTTCGGCGCCGATCCAGGACGGCAATTCGACGGCGTGGTGTTCGTCGGGCAGTTCGATTTCGGCAACGACCAGGCCCTGGTTTTCGCCGAAAAACGTGTCGATCTCCCAGCACAAATCGCCGCCGGATGCATCGCCGTAAGGAACGACGTGACGTACTTTTTCGACGACGGCGCCGCGGCGAAGCTGCATCAGCGCTTCGGCCTCGAGCGTCGGAATGGGATATTCGAGCTCAAGCCGGCGCAGCGAGGACGGACGGGACTTCAGTGTCAGCGTGGCGCTGGCATTGTCCTTGATGCGAACCCGAATCGATACTTTTGGAGCTGAGTCCAGATAGGCTTGCCGGATCGTCGAACGACTTTTGACGTGCTGTTCCCACTCACGACTGCGAATAAGAAACTTACGCTCGATCTCGAAATTCATGCAGAATCCGACGTTCCCACTGCGACAGAATCGTGACACTCGGCAACACTCGAATACCAAGGGGAATAATCGGACGCAAGCTGGCGAACGTTCGCGCGCAACGAATGCTGTGCATCAATAGTGACGCTGACACCAATAAAGAAACGAGCCCCGACAGGGGCCTGTCGGGGCTCGTCGTCTGGGACAGCGCAACGAATTGCGCCACGCGCAGTGTGGCACGGCCACCATTACGATGATGCAACACCTGTTCCGTGGCAATCGGACGTTTACTGCCGCTTTGCCCCCGCGCAGGTCGCCGTCAGCACAGCCTTGAACATGTCGAAGGACTGCACCGCCACCTGACAATTGGCCGAAGCATCCGAGCCTGCGGCAATGACCTGCCCCGCCGCCGCGGCCTGCTGCTTGCCGTTGACGTTGAGCAGGATGCCCTCGTTGCCGGGCGAGCCGATCAGGCCGACGGTCACGCGGCCATCGGCGACGATCAAGGTCTGGTTCGGCATGATGTTGTAGGTGTCTTTGGTGGGCATGATCGCTTCAAGCAGCGCATTGGTTTTGTCCAGCTGAGCCTGCATTTGGGTCAGCTGCGCGCTTTTCTGATCGATATTGCGCTTCTGCTGCTGGCTTTCCGCCTGCAATTGTTCGATGGCGGCGTCGCGGCCGCCCAAGTCCTTGTTGGCCAAATACCGGCCGTAAAGATGGCCGCCGACCAAAATGACCACGATCGCGACAATGCAGGCGACCACCGAGACGAAGCGGCCGTCGTCAAACAGGCTGTCCCTTTCCATTCTGCCGGCCACCGTCACCTCCGCTTATTTTTTGGGCTTCGCCGAGGGTGGCGTGGGCGCCGTTGCTTCCGCGCCGGCCTGAAGGACGCCCGAGATCCGCGACAGCACGGAGCGAACGCCAGGTATATCGAGCGGCCCCGCCGCGGACGCCGAGTTAGGCTCTTCCGCGGCGACGTTCGATGTGCGCGCGTCCGCCGATTGATCGGCGTCACTCGGTGTCGCGCCGCTCGATGAACGGCCCGGCGACTTGGTTCCGGTCCCGCCGGGTGGCGCATTTGGCGGGGCATTGGGCGTCAAAGCTGCCGGGGGTGCCGATGAAGCGCCAGGCACACCTGGCTGCCCCTGCGAACCGGCGGGAGCCTCCTGCGTTTCAGGGGTCTTGCTTTCGTCACCGTTATTCGTCCCGGGCTCCGAAGCCGCCGGATTGTCGGCACTGTTGAGGATGATCGGCAGGCCGTCCTTGCCGCTGCCGATGACCACGATCTTGGAGTTCGGCGATTTCGCCAGTTCCAGCGTCGCCTCGATGCCGCGCCAGCGCAAATAGGATGGCGAGATGCCCTGGCTCACGGTTTTCTGGAAGGCGGCAATGCCGTCAGCCTCGATCTGCTTGCGCTTGGACTCCTCGGCCTCGCGCTGCACACGGAATTTGTATTCCTGGATCATGTAATACTGCTCGGTCTGCCGATTGATCGCCGAGACAATGTCGGGCGGCAATTCGATCGAGAGCACGAGCGTATCGAGGATCTGGATCGCGTCCTGCAGGAAGCTGTTGTAGTGCTTCGGATCCGGCTGCTCCATCGCTTCCGGCTGCACCAATTTGTTGAGATTGGCAGAGAGGCTTCTCTGCGCATTGTCCCGGATTTGCTTCTGGATCGCCTCGCGCGACGTATAGATCTCCTGCGCCGTGTATTGCGACATGACTTCGCGCGCCTGGCTGCCGATCTCGGGATTGACCACCGAGTTCAGGTAGTCCGGCCCGATGAATTTATGCAGCACCGCGACTGAATTGTGCAGCAACTGATAGCGCGTGCTGATCTGCGCGCGCACGCTGACACCGTCCTTGGAAATGGCGTTGTAGGTCTGCGTCGAGGATTGCAGGCGCAGATCGTAGAGGAACAATTTGTCCCACGGCCAGACCAGGTGCAGGCCTTCCTCGCGCAGTTCGCGAGGATCGAGCACCGTGCCGCGGCCGACCCAGCACCAGCAATAGATATCGATGCCGTTGAACCGCTTCCACAGCACGCCGACCCGGCCCGACGGAATGGTGATCACGACATAGGGCCACAGCACCACGGTGACGAGCAGCGCCGACATGACGAGCACCGAAAGGCCCGGCACGTGGCGCCAAATCCTGTGCATCACGCCGCGCCGGCGCGGCACCGGCGGCAGATCGTCAATGGATGGGTATTTCGCCATCAACCGTGCTCCAGGACCCTATCATCCGCCTATTGTACGCTGTTCGACAATACGGCCTTCATCCATGCGGATCTTGCGGGCCGGCAGGCGCAATTCATCGAGCAGGCGGTCATCATGGGTAATGACGATGATGGTCGCGCCGGCCTGCAGCATTTCCGGCAATAGCTCGTCATAGAATTTGCGGCGATATTCGGGATCCTGCTCGGCGGTCCACTCGTCGAGCAGCATTATCGGCCGTTTTTCCAGCATGCTGACGATCAGCGCAAGGCGGCGGCGCTGGCCGCCGGAGAGATCGAGCGTGCGGAATGCGCCGTTGACGAGCCCGGTCTTGTCCTCGAGCCGGAACTTCCGCAACAGGCGGTCGAGCTCGGCCGGATCCGGCTCGTCGATGCCGTAGAGCCGCTGAAACAGGTGGTAGTCGAAGAAGATCGCCGACATCAGCGCACGATAGTCGTCGCGGGTATTGTCGTTGATGCGCGTGCCGTCGACATAGATTTCGCCGGAATCCGGCGGATAGAGGCCGGCCAGCACGCGCAGGAAGGTCGATTTGCCCGAGCCGTTGCCGCCGGTGATGAAGACGAGTTCCCCCGAATTCAAGGTGAAATCGATCGGCCCGATCTTGAACACGGTGTCGGAAAAGCGGTCGGTATAGCGGAACACGATGTTCTGCATCTCGATCTTGTCGAAATGCTTGCGCGCGGTGATGTCGCGCGGATCGACCGCCGACAGCGCGGTTTCGAGCGCGCCCTCGAGGCGGGCGATGCGGTCGGCCGCGGCATTGGCGTTGAGCAGGATCGGGATCGATTGCACGAGCCCGAAACAGGCGCCGACGATGAACAGCAAGGCTGTCGTCGCCTTGGCGATCGACGTGCCGCCGAGCGAGTCGCTCAAATTCGGCGCCACGAAGACCACCGCGCCGAGCAGGACATACATCGAGATCTGCGAGGTCACGATCATCTTGAAGGTTTCGGCCTGGGTGCGGATCTTGATGTTGGCCGCCGTCATCGACACTTCGGCGGCATCGGCATAAAGGTCGTCGCTGCGCGGCCTGTTCAGCCGCACCTCCTTGAAGCCGTTGAGAAAGTCGGTGAGACGTTCGTACAGCCGGCGTTCCCAGGCCGCCGACTCGCCTTTCTGCGCGGCGAGCCGCTTGTTCTTGTAATGAAAGATCGTGCCGGCGCCGACGACGATGACGAAAGTCAGAAGAAACGCCGCGAGCGACAGATAGGCGACATAGAGCCCGACGAAGAAGATCAGCACCGTGCCCTGGATGGTGAAGCAGAGCATGTTGCTCGCCTGCGTCAGCACCGCGGCATCGCTGGTGACGGCGGCGACGATACGCGAGCGGCCGATCTTCTCGACTTCCAGGAGCTCGGAGCGGCGGATCATGTCCATGATCCGCACCCTTAGTTTATGAATAATGGCTTCGATCTCGGCGGTCGCCGTGATCGTCACGAATTCCTGCGACTTCATGAACAGGAACAGCGCGACCAGGAACAGCGTGGCGGCCCACAGCCCCGGCTTTTGCCCATTGCCGGCGTCCTGCACCCCGGCATTGATCGCGGCAAGGATCGACGCATTGCTGACGCCGCCCAAGCCCGACATGACCAGGAGCTTCGGCATCGAGCCGTGCATTTCGCGGCGGACGAGATCAATAAAGGACATCTGACGCCACAGACCTACAATTCAACGAGCAGGGTCAATCCCTGCGACACAGCACGCCAGCCGGCAGAGCGAGGAACCCGCTTGCCGGACCCGAGGAGTAAATCCGCTTCACTCTCGGGGGCGCCATTCGACGTGCCGCGACGGGCCGGTGAGAAACAGCACCGGCAACGTCACCAGCGGGGTAGTCAAGAGTGCGAAGAAAAAAGTCCCCCAATAACCCATGCGGCGATGGGTGCCACAAAATGCCGTGAGCAGACACACGGTGATGTAAGCAAGAATGGCTATAGCCATTGGGGCTCGAACGGATCTTGGTCGCGTTGATCGATTCCGCGTCGGTCGATAGCGCGCCGGTTGCTGTCGCGTTGCTCGATGATTGTCACGTTTTACCAGGTGAAACTCGGCGGCGGCGCGTCACCGCGGACGCGCCCAGCCGGCCGGCGCTCAAGATGCCGGCGTCGACTTGGTCGACCGCGATTCCCACATCTCTTTCTGCGCCTTGACGAAATCGCGATAGTCCGGCGGATTGAAATCGAGCAGCGTGCCGCCCGATTCAAAGTGCTGGATGAACGCTTTGCCGATGGCGAACGAGGCGCCGGCCGACAGCGCCGGCATGACGAAGCCCGAGGCGAGCATGCCGAGGATCGGCACGGCCTTTAGCGCGCTCGCGGCGCCCATACCGCTGGTCGCCGGGATCATGGTACCGGCCAGCGCCGCGATGACCGCCTTGCCGCGGTTTTCGGAGAATTCGACGTCGTAGATCTGCGACAGCCGGCGCAGCATCTGGACCTGAAGACCGCCGACCGCGAGCAGGTCGACGACGGGGATCGGCACCAGGCCGGCGACGCCGGACCAGATGGCAAAACGATCGACCAGCTTCGTCGCGACTTCGTTGCGGCTTTCGGTCTCGGAACCCGCCGCGGTGGTGTCGTCTTTTTCTGAACTTGCGGACGCAGTCGATTTCGGTGCCATAGCGGTTCCTCTCTCCCCGGGGGCGGCCTCCGAACGCGGCAGGCGCGAACGGCTAAAATGGCGCGATCTGGATGAACAAGAAAAGGCTATCATGGCGGTTTGCCGGTGCCAAGCGTTTGGGTTCCCGGCTAAATCGGTCGCTGAATTGTCAATCTGGCGTCATGATTTTGACGGCGCGGCCGACGGCAAAATGCGGCGCGGGCAACTACGGCGCGGCGCGGAAGTCGGCCGGGCGGCGGAGCGACTTACCACCAGTCGATCTTGCCGACCGAGACCGTCGCGGTGCGGCCGGCGACCAAAGCCAGGTTCGCCGGCACATTGTCGAGCTTGATGCGCACCGGGATGCGCTGCGCCAACCTGACCCAGCTGAAAGTCGGATTGACCGAGGCTAGGAGCTCGCTGCTGGTGCTGCGATTCTGGTCCTCGATGCCGGATGCGATGCTTTCGACGTGTCCCGACAAAACTTGCGGATCGCCGATCAATTTCACCGTCGCGCTGTCGCTGATATGGATGCGGCGCAGTTTGGTCTCCTCGAAATAGCCTTCGACCCGAAACGAGTCGGAATCGATCAGCGCAAAGACGGGGGCGCCGGCATTGACGTAGCGTCCGGGCAACAGATCGAAATTGGTGACGATGCCGTTGACCGGCGCGAGCACGGTCGAGCGCTCGAGATTGAGCTTGGCGACGTCGAGCGATGCTTTGGCATCGTCGAGGTTGGCCTGTGCGACATCGGCCGTCTGCTGGCTCTGCTCGACCTGCTGCACGGTGATGGCGACGGTGGTCAGGCTCTTGCTGCGCGTGAGATCGCGCTTGGCCTGATCGAGATTGACCTGGCGGCTGTCGACACTGGCCTTGGCCTGTTCGAGCGCATATTGAAAACGCCGCTGATCGATACGGAACAGCGGCTGGCCCTTGGTGACCTTCTCGTTGTCGTGAACGAAAACGTCGCTGACCAGCCCGGACACGTCGGCCGCCACCGTGACCACGTCGGCGCGCACCCGGCCATCGCGCGTCCAGGGCTCGAGCATATAGTAGCTCCAGAGCTGCCAGCCGACGGCGATGCCCACCGCGACCACGAACAGAGTGACCAACACACGAACGAGCGAAGCGGAAGTATTCATCGCTGCACCATCGACCTGTTCATACAGAAGGAAGAACGCTTGCGCCCAGCGCCGTCACGACGCCAAGCAGGATGACATAGATCGCGAGATCGAACAGCGGCCGATGCCAGACGAAGCGATAAATGCCCGCAGCATCGAACAGCCGCTTGACGCCAAGCTGCAGCAGGAAGGCGATGCCGGCAAATATAATGAAAGCCGGGAAATAGACGCCGTAGACATCGAATTCGCCGGTCACGGAATGATCCTCATTGCGCTGTCACCGGAGTCTTTACGGCTTCATAAGGCTCGGCGTCAGGGTAAAGCGTCCGCCGCAAGCCGACAATCGCGGCGACACAGGCATGGGTCGCGGAACCGCAAGCGAGGATCTCGCCGATCGCGGCATCGATCTCGGTGAGCAAATCGCGCCCGAGCGGGGCGGTACGGCCGCGGGCGAGCTTACGAAAATACGCGGCGAGGCGTTTGAACATGCCGGCCATTCGCTCCCGTCGCTCGGGGCTGACTTGCCGCGCCATGCTGCGGGTCTCGATGATGTTGACGCCGAGCCGCAGATCAGCGAGCGCGTCGGCGAATTCGTGCGTCGGCCGCGGCTCCAAACGCGGACGCCGGAACATGAGCAGGCCGACCCGGTCGAGCATGCGGCTTCCCCATTCGTCGCGCGTCATCGGCGCACTGCCGTCGGCGAGGCCGGCAAGATCGCGATAGGTCGCATGCATCAGCCGCCGCACGGCGGTCTGCACACCGATGGCGCGCATCAGCTGCGTCGTGATCAACCCCGCCAGCGCGCCGACCAGAAAGGCGCTGTTGGAGTTGACGATCTGCGCGAAGTCGGCGGTGTAATTGGTCTGCAGGCTCATCTCGACGGTGAAGGCCAGTGCCAGCGCCAGGCCGGCGACAGCGTAGCGCGGGATCGTCATCAAAATGCCGGCCGGGATCAGCACAAACGCCAGCGACAGGCTCAGGAGCTCGAAACCGGTGATGCCCGGCAGGATGAAGAACTGATACACGATCACGAGCGGAATGCAGAGACCGATTATCGTCGCGAACGGCTTCAAAACCGCCGCCGGGTCGTCGAGCGACGCGAACAGGGTGCAGGAGACCGCCGCGATGGCCACCGCATTGGCGCCTTCCGGCCACGCGGTGACGATCCAGAAGAAGGCGCAAATCCCCATCGCCACGGTCGCGGCGAGCGCCGACAATAGCGCGATGCCCCAATCGGTATGCAGCGGCTTCTCGCCGAGCTTCGCACCGAGCGCGCGGATTTCGGCACTCGGCGGCCGCGTCGGATCGGCGAGATAGGCGGCAAGATCGAGGCTCGCCTGCCAGGAATCGATCAGCTCAGCGAGCCGCGCAGTGACATTGGCGGCGACGAGATCGGCCCAGTGCGATTGCTCGTTGATGGCTGGCGTCGCCGCAAGCGCCGCCTGCCGCAGCGATTGCGCCCGCGCGGGATCGCTCGCGCTCTTGTCGAGGACCCAATCATGGACAGCGGCGACGACGCGCCCCAGATTGTCTGGCAGCGGTCCGAGCCCGCGCAAAACCATCAGCCGGTCTTCGATCGCGGTCGACAGCGGCAGCAGCGTCACGATCCTGCGGTCGAAGGCGCGAATGATGCCGATGTCGGGACGGACTGGCGAGGTATCGAAGGGCAGGTTGGTGGCGAGAATAGAGAGCTCGGTGATGTCGCCCGCGATGCTGCGGCGCTGCATCTCGATTTGCGGGGTGGGCGCCTTAGTCAAGCCGTCGGCGACCCAGACCCGCGCATTGGCGAGCGCCGATTGCATTTTGGCGTTAAAGGCCGACAGCGCGCTTTTCGGAAAGATCAGGCTGTGCACCAGTGCGGCGCAGACGACGCCGGTGGTGATCTCTTCGACACGCCCCACCGCGGTGTCGAACACCGTGTCGGGCGCGAGCACGCTCGGAAATCCGATCAAGGCCGCCGTGTAGCCGGACAGCACGAACATGTAGGAGCGCGGCGTGCGATCGTGCAGCGCGACGAACAGGCAGAGCGTCACCCACAGGATGATCGCGGCCGTCGTCAGTTCCGGCGCATCGACCAGATTGGGCACGATGGCAATCATCATCGCGCCACCGACCAGCGTGCCGATGACGCGATAGACCGCCTTGGCCCGCATCGCGCCGGAGATCGGCTGGCTGGTGAGATAGACGGTGGTCATCGCCCAGCCCGGAGACTTCAGGTCCAGGCTGAAGGCGACGAACATGGTCAGGATGGTCGCAATGTAGCAGTTGACGGAGAAGATGACGGGTCGAAACCAGGCCGACTTGGTCATGCAAGCTCGCCGCTGCTTATTCGCGTGCGCGAAATCTGCCCGACGATCCGCGTAGCGTCAAACCGAATGCATTTCCGGAACGATCGGAGCCTTTTCGCCGTGCTGCTTGATCGGCTTCATGCCGCTCAAGGCCCGCAGCAGGAGATAGAAGACCGGCGTCAGGAACAGGCCGAAGAAGGTGACGCCGAGCATGCCGAAGAACACGGCAACGCCCATGGCATGGCGCATTTCCGCGCCGGCGCCGGACGACAGCACCAGCGGCACCACGCCCATGATGAAGGCGAAGCTCGTCATCAGGATCGGCCGCAGCCGCAACCGCGCCGCCTCGATCGCGGCTTCGAGCGGCCGCCGGCCCTGCATTTCGAGCTCGCGGGCGAATTCGACGATCAGAATGGCGTTCTTGCAGGCGAGCCCGACCAGGACGAACAGGCCGATCTGGGTAAACACATTATTGTCGCCGCCGGTGAACCAGACGCCGGTGATCGCCGAGAACAAGCACATCGGCACGATGAGAATGATCGCGAGCGGCAGGAACAGGCTTTCATATTGCGCGGCGAGCACGAGGAAGACGAGCAGCACGCAGATCGGAAACACCAGGATCGCGGTATTGCCGGCGAGAATCTCCTGATAGGTCAGATCGGTCCATTCATACTGCATGCCCTTGGGCAGCGTCTCGTCGAGAATTTGGGTGATCGCCGCCTGCGCTTGGCCGGACGAATAGCCGGGCGCCGGGGCGCCGTTGAGATCGGCGCTGCGGAAGCCGTTGTAGCGTACCGAACTGTCCGGGCCGGTGGTTTGCTCGATATTCACGACGGCACCGAGCGGCACCATCTGCCCCGACGCGTTGCGCACCTGCAGCCGCAGAATATCGTCCACCTTGGTGCGGAACGGCGTATCGGCTTGCGCGATCACCTCGTAAGTGCGGCCGAAGCGGTTGAAGTCGTTGACATAGATCGAGCCGAGATAGGTCTGCATGGTGTCGAAAATGTCCTGCACTTCGACACCTAATTGCATGGCCTTGGTGCGATCGACATGGGCATAGAGCTGCGGCACGCCGATATTGAAATTGGAGAACACCGCGAAGAGCCCGGGCGTTTTCGCGGCCTTGCCCTGGATCTCGCCCATGACCCGCGCGAGCACGGCATCGCCCTGATCGGTGCGGTCCTCAACCTGAAGCTTGAAGCCGGCGATTTGACCGAGCCCATTGACCGGCGGCGGCGGGAAGATGGCGATCGTCGCATCGCGAATGCCGGCATATTTCATCTGCAATTTCTGCGAAATGGCAAAGCCGGACAGGTCCGGCGTGGTGCGCTCCTCGAACGGCTTTAAGGTCACGAAGACGATGCCGGCCGAAGGACTGTTGATGAAGCCATTGATCGACAGCCCCGGAAAGGCCACGGCGCTCTGCACGCCCGGCTCGCGCATCGCGATATCGGACATGTCGCGGATCACCTTCTCGGTGCGCTCCAGCGTTGCGCCCTGCGGCAATTGCGCGAAGCTCACCAGATATTGCTTGTCCTGCAGCGGCACGAAGCCCGGCGGCACGGCGCGGAACACAAAGACCGTCATCGCCAGCAGCACCACATAGATGCCGACGGCAGCGGCCTTGTGCGAAAGAATATTGCGGACGCCGCGGCCATAGCCGCTGGAGCCGGCTTGGAACACACGATTGAAGCCGCGGAAGAACGGGCCCAGCACTTTGTCCATGCCGCGCGCCAAAGCGTCTTTCGGCGCGTCATGGCCCTTGAGCAGCAGCGCCGACAAAGCCGGCGACAAGGTCAGCGAATTGAACGCCGAGATGATGGTCGAGAATGCGATGGTCAGCGCGAACTGGCGATAGAACTCGCCGGTGAGGCCGGAGATGAAGGCGATCGGCACGAACACCGCGCACAGAACGAGCGCGATGGCGATGATCGGACCCGTGACCTCGCTCATCGCCTGCATGGTGGCTTCGCGCGGATGCAGTCCCGCCTCGATATTGCGCTCGACATTTTCGACGACGACGATGGCGTCGTCGACCACGATGCCGATGGCGAGCACCAGGCCGAACAGCGACAGCGCGTTGATCGAGAAGCCGCACAGATACATGGCGGCAAAGGTGCCGACGATCGAAGTCGGCACCGCGAGCAGCGGAATGATCGAGGCCCGCCAGGTCTGCAGGAACAGAATGACGACAAGGACGACCAGCGCCACCGCCTCAAGCAGCGTGTGCACTACGGCCTTGATGGAGTCGCGCACGAACACGGTCGGATCGTAGACGATGCTGTAATCGAGCCCGACCGGGAAGTTCTTCTTCAGATCCTCCATGGTCGCGCGCACGCGATTGGAGATTTCAATCGCGTTCGAGCCCGGCGCCTGGAAGATCGGGATCGCCACCGCCTGCTTGTTGTCGAGCAGCGAGCGCAGGCTGTATTGCGAGGCGTCGATCTCGATTCGCGCCACGTCGCTGAGCCGCGTCACCACGCCGTTCTGGTTCTTGATGACGATCCGGCCGAATTCTTCCGGGTCGGACAGCCTGCCCTCGACATTGATCGGCAGCTGCAATTGACCCTTGTCGCTATAGGGCGGCCCGTTGACGACGCCGGCGGCGACCTGCACGTTCTGCCGCCGCACCGCGTTGACGACGTCGTCGGCGCTCAGGCCGAGCTCGGCGATCTTCTGCGGATTGAGCCAGATCCGCATGGCGTAATCGCCCGAACCGAACAGCTGCACGCTGCCGATGCCCTCGATCTTGGCGAGTTGATCCTTGACGTTGAGGGTGGCGTAATTGCGCAGATAGAGCATGTCGTAGCGGTCGTCGGGCGAAAGAAGGTGCACGACCATGGTGAGGTCGGGCGAGCTCTTCACCGTGGTGACGCCGAGATTGCGCGTGACGTCCGGCAGCCGCGGCAGCGCCTGGTTGACGCGGTTCTGCACCAATTGTGTCGCCAGATCGGGATCGGTGCCGAGCTTGAAGGTGACCGTCAGCGTCAAGGTGCCGTCGCTTGCCGCCTGCGACTGCATATAGAGCATGTTCTCGACGCCGTTGATCTGCTCTTCGAGCGGCGTCGCCACCGTATCGGCCACGGTTTCGGGATTGGCGCCGGGGAATTGCGCCGTCACCTGCACCGACGGCGGCACGACTTCGGGATATTCCGAAATCGGCAGCCGCGTCATGGCGATCAGACCGGCCAAAAAGATGGCGACCGATATAACCCCGGCGAAGATCGGCCGATCGATGAAGAATCTCGACAACATTTTAGGTGTCTGCTGCTTTGACTGCCCCGCGCGCGCGGCGGGGCTTGCGGTTTAATTGCTGGCGCTACGGTTATCCGCCTGCGGATCGACGACCGCGCCCGGCGCGAGGCGTTGCAGGTGATCGAGGATGACACGATCGCCCGCCTTCAGGCCGGTCAGAATGACGCGATTGCCGTCGACCTGCGGGCCAAGCTGCACGGCGCGGTATTCAGCCTTTTGCCCCTCGCCGACGACGAAGACAAAACGCTTGCTCTGATCGTTGCCGATGGCGCTTTCCGGCACCAAAAGCGCCTCGTCGAGCATGCCGGCGCCCATGCGCACCGAGACATACATTCCCGCAATCAGGCGGCCATCGGCATTATCGAAGCGGGCGCGGGCGCGGATCGTGCCCGAGCCGGTATTGATGCGATTGTCGAAGCTGAGAATATGGCCCTGCGTGACATGCGCCTCGTCGCCGCGCGCCACGACATCGACCGGGATCTTCTGCTCCTGGTCCTGGGTCTGGCCGTAATTGCGCACCGCTTCGAGATAGGTCTGCTCGTCGACTTCGAAATCGGCATAGACGCCGTTGTCGGACACGATCGAGGCCAGAAGCTGCGGCGCCGTGGTCGGCGAGCCGACCAGATTGCCGAGCGTGATTTCGGCGCGGCTGATGCGGCCGGAGATCGGCGCTTTGACATAAGCATAATCGAGATTGATCTGCGCCGACGCCAGCGTCGCTTGCGCGGATTGGATCGTCGCCTGCGCGACCTCATCGGCATTGGTCCGCTGGTCATAGGTCTCCATCGACAGCGTGTTGTTTTTGATCAGCTGGCTGCCGCGATCGCGCTCGGCCTTGGCGAATTTGGCGTTGTTGATCGCGGTTTGCAGATCGGCTTGCGCCTTGTCGACCGCAGCCTGATAGGGACGCGGATCGATCACGAACAACACATCGCCGGCATTGACGTGCTGGCCGTCATTGAAATGGATCTCGGTGATGCGGCCGGTGACCTGCGGTTTGATCTCGGCATAGTCGACCGCGTCGATGCGGCCGGAAAATTCCGCGAAAGGCTGAACCGACTGCGGTTTGACGAGACCAACCGACACGGGAACGCCGGTGCTCGTCGGCGGCAGGCTCGCATGCGCATCGCGTGTATAGCGCGTGGCGATGAGGGCCACGAAGGCAGTGACCACCACCCCTACGACGACGAGGGCGGCGATCAGGCGTGGCCGAGTTGAAAGGGAAAAGACCGATCCTTGACCCACGGGGGCGCTCCACTTATGTAGTGAGTACTACAAATGTAGGAAGCGACTTCAGCCCGTCAAGGACTTCTGTAATAGGCGCTAAGAAAATAAATACCAAGGACAGCCGGAGGAACGCAAATGACCAGGCGGCATGGCCACATGCAGCATAAGCATATGCAAAATAAGAATATTCAGCATGAGCCTATGCCCGGCTCGCAGCCCAGCCCCCATGCCGGCGCGCATCATAGCGCGCCGATGACGATGGGCCGGCCGCGCGAATTCGATCTGGAAAATGCCCTGGACGAGGCGATGGAGGTGTTTTGGCGCCGCGGCTATGAGGGTGCCACCATTGCCGAACTGACCGGCGCCATGGGCATCAACCCGCCGAGCCTTTATGCCGCCTTCGGCAGCAAGGAAGGGCTGCTCAAGGCCGCGCTCGACCGCTATTCGCAGAAGCGCGACGAGTGCATGGCCGAGATTCTTGAAGCGCCGACCGCGCGCGACGTGGTCGAGCACGGTCTGCTCAAGCTCGCCGACTTGCAGACCGATCCCGCCAATCCGCCCGGTTGTCTCTTGGTCGCCGGCGGCCTCGCTTGCGGCCCCGGATCCGAGAACGTGCCGTTCGAGCTTGCCGCGCATCGCGCGCAAACCGAGGACCAAATGCGCCAGCGCTTTATTCGCGCCCGCGAAGAGGGTGACCTCGCCGAAGATTCAGATCCCGCAGCGCTTGCACGTTATATGTCTGCCGTCATTGCGGGCATCGGCGTACTCGCCTCCGCCGGCGCCACCCGCGAGCAATTGCGCGAGGTGGCCATGGTCGCGGTGAAAGCGTTCGACGACTAATGACATTTCAGCGCCGGCAATTCTTCTATGCCGCCGCCGACAGCGCCGATAAAGCCTGCCCGGCATCCCAGGGCTGCCACCACAGTTTCAAGCCGAGATTGCGCGCGATGATGCCGGCACTGATATAGCCGGCGCCGCCGGAGATCGCGCCGCCCGGATGCCCCGACGACCCGGCGAGATAGAGATTTTCGATCGGCGTGCGATAGCCGAAATGGTTGTACATCACCTGTTCGGCATTGAACGCGCCCATGAAAATATCGCCGTTGCGCATGTTCGGGAATTCAACGGCGTATTCGTCGGCCGTATAGACATATTTCCCGATGACATTCTTCTTCGTCATGTTCGGGCAATAACGCGCCCAGGTTTCCAGAATCGCCTCGGCGAACTCTTCCTTGAAGGTGTCCGCCGAGCGACCGCCGAGATCGGGATGCCGCGGCATCACGTGCCAGGCATAGGTCGTGTGCTTGCCGGGCGGCGCCTGCGTCGGGTCGAGCGCGCTCAAGGGGCCGGAGCCGAACTGGACGATGCGCGGCACGCGCCCGGCTTTGACGTCCTCGAAGGCCGTAAACAGATCCTGCATCGTTTCGGCGCCGACGCTCCATTTCAGCGTGCGATTGATGTTGGGATCGAATTTTTCCGCGGCAAAGCGCGGACTTTCGTGCAGCGCCAGATGCAGGCCGAACAGCGTCCAGCCGGTATATTGGAATTTGTCGAGCTTCTCGAGCAGAGCCTTCGGCATTTGCGCGCGCCCGATCAAATTCTCGAAGGTCTGATGCACGTCGATGGCGCTAGCGACGAATTGCCTGGCGCGCACCGTGCGGCCGTCGCGCAGCGCAATGCCTGACGCACGGCCGCCTTCAATGACGATGCGTTCGATATCGACCTGCGGCCGGAACGTGCCGCCGCTTGAGATAAAGATTTCCATCAGGCCGCGCGCCAGATTGAACGAGCCGCCCTGACAGAGCTGATAGCCGCTGTCGAGATCGAAGGCGCGAATGACCGAGCCCATCGGGCTCGTCTTCGACAGCGTGTCGGTGAGCCAGGTGCCGAACAGCGACACCTTGAACAGGAACAAGAGCTTGACGTGCTCGTTCTCGAACAACTCGTCGACCACATCGAGCGGCTGGCGCCGCGTCACGTCGATAAAGTCGCGGCCGGCGCCGCTGCGCGCCAGCAGCCGTTCGCGCTCCTCCTGCGGCAGCGGCTCGGCATAACGCTCGGGGAGCAAGACGTTGCGTGTGATTTCCTCGGCTTTGCGGTTCCACTCGCGGAACGTCGCGGCGTCCTTCTGCGAAAAGCGCGCGACATTGGCGACGGTCTCTTCGAGGTCGCGCCCAAAGACGAGCGCGCTGCCGTCGCGATGCGCCTGGCCGAATTCGTAGCGCGGGGTGATGTAAGTCACTTTGTCGCCGAGCCCGAGATCGGCGAACCACGGCGCGTGGCTGATATGGAAATGATTGATCGAATGCAGGTTGTGATAGAAGCCCGGCTTGGTGACTTCCTTGGTGCTCAAACCGCCGCCGTACTCCAAACGCCGGTCGACGAGCAATATGTCGAGGCCGCACTTCGCCAGATACGATCCCAAGATCATGCCGTGGTGGCCGGCGCCGATGATGATGCCGTCGTAACTGCGATCCAGATTGTTTGTCATTGTCTCTGTCCCGACACTTTGCTTGCGCGGCGATTATCCCACGCAGAAGGCATCGAGACAAAGCGCATCGCCAGGTCGCCTACCCCCAAACTTCCTGCGCCACGCTCACCACGAGCTCCAACTTCTGCCGCTGCTGGTCGATCGACAGCTTGTTGCCGGCGGCACCGCTGGCAAATCCGCATTGCGGACTAAGGGCGAGTTGATCGAGCGGAAGGTATCGCGCGGCTTCGCTAATTCGCCGCTTCAGTTCGTTTTTGGCTTCCAACTGACCGTGTTTTGTCGTGACCAGCCCGAGAACGGCGATTTTTCCTTTCGGTACGAACCGAAGCGGCGAGAAGTCGCCGGCGCGGGGGGTGTCGTATTCCAAGAAAAACCCGTCAACATCGATTTCGTTGAAAACGATCTCTGCAACCGGGTCATAGCCGCCCTCCGCCATCCAGGTGCTATACGCGTTGCCGCGACATTGATGCATGGTCACGGCCATTCCTTTCGGCCGCGACGCGATCGAGGCGTTGATCAGCTTGGCATAAGTCAGCGGAAGCTTGTCGATATCTTCCTTGAGATTGAGCTTCGCTTCCTCGCGTAGCTTCGGATCGCACAAATATGCGAAGTTGACCTCATCGACCTGCAAATAGCGGCAGCCCGCCTGACCGAACGCTGCGACTTCTTCGCGGAAGACGCGGGCGAGATCGGCATAGAACTCTTCAAGATCGGGGTAAGCCTTCGAATCGATGGCGGCTCTGCCGCCGCGAAAATGCATATTGCTGGGCGAGGGAATAGTTTGCTTCGGCGTGACCTTGGTGACCGATTTGAGAAATGCAAAATCCTTGACGAAAATTCCTTCGGGCGGGCGTGAAAGCTTGCCAACCACCCGAATTCCAGGCGGCGCGAAATCAATATCGCCCTCCGCGGAATGAAAGCGCACCTTGATGCCCGCGTCATACATTTCCGCATTGATGAAACGCGACAGGAAGTCCATGTGCCAAAGCTCGCGGCGGAATTCGCCGTCCGTGACGGCTTGCAATCCGGCATCTTCTTGCATTTTCACCGCTTCTTGAATCGCCGCGTCCTCTAAGCGACGAAGGTCCATCGCCGAGATTTCGTTGCGCTTGAAACGATGGCGAGCCGCCAGCAATTCAGGGGGGCGCAGCAGGCTGCCGACCACATCGGCACGGAAAGGCGGTACTGTTCGCTTTGACATTTCATCCTCCCTTGGTATCCGGCGATATCGAAACCATTGCGGCTAACTCATCAACTCTCGCCAAAAATCGCTTGAGCAGGGGCGACGTGTTCGCCTTGTGATAGCCGACGACCAAATCGATGGTCGGCGGCTCGCCTTTTAAGGGACGGCAGACGACGGACCAAGTTAAGAAATTCGCTGCCGTGGCTGGCAGCAGAGCCACGCCGCGCGTCGACGCGACCGCTGAAAGAGCCATTGCAAAATTGTCGATTTCGAGATGCGGCGTGAGCTCAATTCCAGTCCGCTTCAGATAGTCGCTGACAACGGCACGCAGCACGCGTGGGATTTCTGATATGCCGATAAATGTTTCACCAACGAGATCGTGCGGATCGATGGTCTTGTGCCTGGCGAGCCGATGATCGCTCGGCAGAAATACAAGAAGCGGTTCTGTTGCCACCAATTCGTATTCGAGGTCAGACTCCGGTTGCCGGCGGAGGAAAGCGATATCGAGCTTGCCGCGCTCAAGGTCGTCGGCCAACTTCATCGAGTGGTCGCTAGAGACCCTGATTTCGATATTGAGCAACTCGTCGCGCAAGACACTGGTTGCTCGCGGCAGCCAAACGCGTTCCTGCCCGATTTGGAAGCCGATGGCAAAAGTCGGTTTAGCTGGGTGCGCGGCGCGACGCGCTGCCTCAGCAGCTGCTGCCGCCTGAGTAAGCGCCAGCCGCGCGTGATCGAGGAAGGCGCGGCCGGCCGGAGTCAATTCGACGCCATGCACGCTGCGGCTCAGCAGCGGCACGCCGACCTCGTATTCGAGATCGCGGATCTGCCGGCTCAGCGACGGCTGCGCCGTGTGCAGCCGTTTTTCGGCGGCGACGGTGAGACTGCCCTCCTCGGCGACCGCAACGAAATAGCGAAGATGGCGTAGCTCCATAGCGGCCTTCCATACCTGCAAGGTATGCCGCCCAGCTTACAAAGTCTTGGTCGAGCGAGCCAGGGACATCCACATGCCTCCTCATTCGCAGCATTGGTGGGACGTCATGGTCTCTCAAGCGCTGCCAGAGTTTCCCTTTACCCATACTCCGCCGGTAAGGGCCGGAGTACAGCGCGAGGATTTGAATATGAGCAACCCAGTCGTCTTGATCACCGGCGGACTCACCGGCATCGGGCGCGCCGCCGCCGTCGCCTTCGCCAAGAAGGGCGCAAAGGTGGTCGTTGCCGGTCGGCGTGATGAGGCCGGCAACGCGCTCGTTCAGGAGCTACGCGCGTTCGGTTCGGAGGCCGAATTCATCAACACCGACGTCCGCAAGGAGGCGGACGTCCGCGCCATGGTCGACAAGACCGTCGCGCGGTTCGGCCGTCTCGACGTCGCCGTGAACAACGCCGCCACCGAAGGTGCGGTCGGCCCGATCACGGACCAGACCGCGGAGAGCTTTGCCGCGACGTTCGAGACCAACGTTCTTGGCGTGGTCCTGAGCATGAAGCACGAGGTGCGCGCCATGCAGGCGCAGGGCAGCGGCAACATTATCAATATCTCCTCGACCTACGGACACGAGGGCGCGGCCGGGGCTTCCATCTATGTCGGCGCCAAGCACGCCGTCGAAGGCATCACCAAGTCGGTGGCGCTCGAACTCGCCAAGTCGGGAATTCGCGTGAATGCCGTCGCGCCTGGCCCCACCGACACCGGCATGCTGACGCGCTTCACAGCCACGGCGGAAAACAAGGCGGCGCTGGCGGCACAGGTTCCGCTTGGTCGCCTCGGCCTCTCCGAGGAGGTCGCCGATGGCATTGTCTTCATCGCGTCGGATGAAGCCAGGTTCATCACCGGCCATATCCTCAACGTCGACGGCGGTCACACCGCGAATTGATCATGTCCGAGCGCGGAGAGTTTGCTCCTTTGGAGGAAGAAAGATCATGACAAATAGGGTCATCCTCGTCACCGGCGCCCTGACCGGCATTGGCCGCGCCACCGCGCTCGCCTTCGCCAAGGAAGGCGCAACTGTCGTCGCCGCCGGCCGCCGCGAGACCGAAGGCAAGGCGCTCGAAGCCGAGCTTCGCGCGCTCGGGGCGCGAGCAGCCTTCATCAAGGCCGACGTGCGCCACGAAGAGGATGTCCGCCGCCTCGTCGATGAAACCGTCGCCCGCTTTGGCCGCTTGGATGTCGCCGTCAACAATGCCGGCACCGAAGGCAAGCCGGGGCCGGTCACCGAGCAGACACCTGACAGCTACGCGGCGATGTTCGACACCAACGTGCTCGGCACGCTGTTGAGCCTCAAGCACGAGCTGCGCGTCATGCAGCCGCAAGGCTCGGGCAGCATCGTCAATGTCTCCTCGACCATGGGCGAGCGCGGCGCGGCGAACCTTTCGCTCTACACCGCGAGCAAGCACGCAGTCGAAGGCCTCACCAAATCCGCGGCACTTGAAGCCGCAGCATCGGGTGTGCGCGTCAACGCCGTCGCGCCCGGCCCGACCGAAACCGGCATGCTCGAACGGCTCACCGGCACGCCCGACAAGAAAGCGGCCTTCTATGCCGCCGTGCCGCTGAAGCGCGGCGCCAGGCCCGAAGAGATCGCCGACGCCATCGCCTTTCTCGCCTCGGAGAAGGCGTCATTCATCACCGGGCAGATCGTGCGCATCAACGGCGGCAAAACCGCAAGCTGAAAGATCGCCGGCGAAATGTTCGTCCATCACGTCGCGATGTTCCTCGACCGGGTCACGTAAGGAGAAGCATCATGCCCAATCTCACCGGAAAAACCGCACTGGTCACCGGCGCCTCGCGCGGCATCGGCCGCGCCACGGCTCTCGCGCTTGCCAAGGCCGGCGCCTGCGTCCTCGTCCATTATGGCCGCGGCGCCAAGGAAGCCGACGGCGTCGTCGCCGAAATCCGCAAGGCCGACGGTCGCGCCGAGGCGGTCGCCGCCGATCTTGGCGCCCCGGACGGTGCGCACAAGCTCGCCGAACAGACGCGCCGCGTTGTCGGCGAGCGGCTTGATGTGCTGGTCGCCAATGCCGGGGTCTCGAAGTCCGCCACCATCGAGGACACGACGGTCGCCGATTTCGACAATCTTTTTGCTGTCAATGTCCGCGCCCCGTTCTTTCTGGTGCAACAGCTCCTGCCGATCCTGTCGGAGGGCTCAGGCATCATCCTCACCTCGTCCCTCGCAGCGCGCGCCGTGGTCGGCACGATCCCAGCCTATGCCGCAACCAAGGGCGCCGTCGACACATTGGTGAAGCATCTTGCCGCGGCGCTCGGCCCGCGCGGCATTCGGGTGAATGCGGTCGCGCCCGGCGTCGTCGCCACCGACATGTCGAACTTCGCGAAAACCGATGCCGGACGCGACTACGTGCTCGGCCTGCAAACATTCAGGCGTCTTGCCGCGCCGGAGGACATCGCCGACGTCGTCGCCTTCCTCGCCTCACGCGACGCGCGCTGGATCAATGGCGAGACGGTTCATGTCGACGGCGGTTCAAAGCTCTGAGCTTCGGCCGCCGAATCCCTACTCTTCCTTATAACCGTAAGCCTGGGCGTTGCCGGCGGCGCCGTAATATTTGTACGGCAGGAATTTGCCAGACATCGCGAGCCGCACCCGGTCGCCCTTCGGATCGGGCGCGCGCTCCATGGTCATGTCGAAATCGATCGCCGACATGATGCCGTCGCCGAATTCTTCCTCGATCAGCACTTTCAAGGCCGGGCCGTTGACCATGACCAGTTCGTAGAGCCGGTAGATCAACGGATCGGTCGGCGGCATCGCCGAGCCGCGCATCGGCACCTCGTTGAGCAGCGCTTCCTCGCTCTTGCTCAAGCCGAACAGTTCGGCGGCCTTGGCCGCCTGCGGCTTGGTCATCTTCATCTGGCCGAGCACGGCGCCGGTGATCAGCACCGGCGACATGCCGCCGATCTCGGCGCAGATATGTTTCCAGGTCCAGCCTTTGGCCCGCTTGATGTCGAGCAGTTTCTCGGTGAGGTCGGAACGTTTCATGTGCGGTCTCCCTTTGCGCTGAGACCGGGATCTCGATGGTCTCAGCGCCATCGAGACTTCATTCACGTTTCGTGCCAGATCGGTCCTTGATCGGCCTCACGCCGCGCCGATTGGGGCCGAAGCCGCCTTGTTTGTTTCTTCGGCGATCCGGCGGCGCGCCAGCATGTGGGTGCGCGCATCGTTAATGGAGTCTGCCGCGATCAGCCGGCCGCCGTGGCGATATTCGACCGAAAAGCGTCCGGCCGCGGCATCGCCGATTTCGGCGGCGTCATCGTGGCCGTCGAACAAGCCGGCGATCTGCAGCTTGAATTCATATTGGTCGGACCAAAACCACGGCACCGGATCGTAGCTTACCGGTTGGCCGAGGATCGCCGTGGCTGCGGCCTTGGCCTGGTCGATGGCGTTCTGCACACATTCAAGCCGCAACAGCCGGCCGTAACGCGCGCTCGGGAAACGTGCGCAATCGCCGATCGCGTAAACATTCTCGACGTCGCTGCGGCCGACCGCGTCGACCAGAATTCCGTCGCGGCAGGCAAGGCCTGCAGCTTGCGCCAATTCATCATTGGCCTTGGCGCCGGCAGCAAGGAGAACGGCGTCGGCTTTGACTTCAGTATCGTCGGCCATGCGCAGCACAAGCTCACTCCCCTCGCCGTCGATGGCCGCGACGCGCGCCTGGACGCGAATATCAACGCCGCGCTCGCGATGAATCCGGTCGAAGAATTTCGCGATGGCCGGCGCGGTGACGCGCTTGAGCACGCGGTCTTCCGCCTCGAGCACGATGACGTCGCGGTTTTCGCCGCGCATCACCGCCGCGGTTTCGAGCCCGATATAGCCGCCGCCGAGAATCGCAATGCGCCGCGCTTGGTCGAAAGCCGGGCGCAGGCGCTGCACATCGCCGATAGCGCGCAGCGAGAATACGCCGTCGCGGTCGAGACCAGGCAGCGGCAGGCGGCGCGCGCAGGTGCCGGTGGCGAAGACCAAGCTGTGGAACGGCACCTCGCGGCCATCGGCAAGCGTCACGATGCGGCTGTGCAAATCGACTTTCGCCGCGGCCGTGCCGAGCACGAACGCGACACTACGTTCGGCCCAGAATGGCGCCGGGCGCAAATACAGCGAGTCCGGCGGCGGCCGGTCAGCAAGAAACTTTTTCGACAGTGGCGGCCGCTGATAGGGCAGAAACGGCTCGTCGCCGATGACGGTGAGCGGCCCGGCAAAGCCGCCGGAGCGCAGACTGGTCGCGAGCTGCGCGGCGGCCTGTCCGGCGCCGATGACGACCACGGCCTCGTTCACCATGCGTTTTGGGCCCGCCGCACTGTCTATATCCACCGCCGCCATTCGAGATCTCCTGACACCTATCGCGGGCTTGGCCGGCTGCGCGGTCAAGGGTTTGTAACTCCATGACCTTCATGTATGTCTGATACATATGGTGTGGAAAAGAGGGGGCGCTGGCGTGCCAATCCACGACGCCGAGACTTCGCAAGAAAAGACTTCGCAAGAAACCTGGCAAAAAGCCTGGCAAAAAACGCTCGCCGCGCTCCCGCTTGCAAGCTTTGGCGCCGGTGAAACCGTGTTCACCCAAGGCTCGAGAACCGGGAAACTTTTTATTCTCGATAGCGGCGCGGTGAGCGTCGTCAAAGAAGGTACCGAGATCGCCAGGGTGACAGAACGCGGCGCGATCTTCGGCGAGCTCTCCGCGCTCCTCGATCAGCCGCATACCGCGGACGTCCGTACGCTTGAGCCCTCGCAGTTTCATGTCGCCGACGCCGCCGCCCTGCTGGCGCGAGATTCGGCCGCGCTGCTTTATGTGGCGATGATCTTGGCGCAGCGCGTCGATGCCGCCAACCGCGCCCTCCTTGAGCTGAAGCGCGAAGTTGATGCCGGCGAGCCCGCAAGCGTGATCGATGGCGCCATTGGCCGAATCCAGGGATTGTTGAGCGCGATCGGCGACGGCTACATGCGTGCCGGCGTCGGCCTTTCGATGTTTCCGCCCGGCTGAGTTTGCGCGCTGCTCAGTTTCCGTTCGGCGCGCACGTCGCGCAGGCGATCGCGCCCGCGGCGAGCGGGCGCGATCAGCCACTTTCACTTCGCCGCGGCGAGTGCGCGCTGACAGCCGGGCGACAGCCGCGCCTGGTTGGCGGCAAGGCAAGAAATCACCTGACCGCCTCCCGGAGGAACACCGGCGCAATTGGCCCGGTAATCCGCGCCGCACGCCTGGCGCAGCATGGCAAGCGCCATGCGCGGCGGCACCGGCGGCTGGCCGGCCGGCATCGCACCCATCGTGGCACCGCCGGCCGCCGGCGCTGGCGCGGACGCAACAGGTGATTGGGCCGGCGTGGCGTCACTCGATTTTTGTGACGCTGCGCCGCCGACACTTCCCACCGCCTTCTGACAGGGCGGAGACAGCGTCGCGATGTTCTTTTTCAAACACGCGAGCGCCTCCGGTCCGCCGGGCTGCACGCCCGCACATTTCGCCTGATAGTCGGCACGGCAGGAGCTGCGGATCGCGGCGATCTGATCCTGGTTGGGCTGCTGCGCCAAAGCTTCACCGGCGAGCAGAAGCGAGAAGAGCAGCACCGATAAGGTGCAGCCAAGCCTGAGATATGTATATGTCATGATGACCTCCTCCTCAGTAGGTGTTGCGCCGAACGACGCGCCGGGTAGTGCGGCGCGCCACGCCGGCGACGCTCGCGGGCGTCGCGGGCCGGCCGACCCGGGCCTCGGCACTGTCCATCTTCAGCCCGATGCCGACGGTCCTGGCGCGGCTTGCCGTCGCCGCATGCGGCAGGGTGAGATTGATCGAGATGGGAATGGCCCACAGCAGCGCGGCAAGCGTGCCGGTCGCCGCGAGCTTCACCGGCAGATATTGCATGACATTGTCCTCCATGAATCGAATTGCACGACATCGTCGGCGACGCAGGGATGTACTCGCCTGCGCGCGCAAGAGAACTGAACAAAATTGACCTTGATGACCGGCGGCCTGAACAATTTTGACCACGCCGGAGCGGCGGAAAAAATCCACCTTCGCGCCCGGAATATCTGAACGGCGCAGACCGATGCCGCGACTAAAGCGATTTGTCGGATAGTGAATTCAACCTGCTTCGGCATTGCGCCGATGCGAGCGCGCTGATTGCGCCTCACTCAGCCCGCGATTGACGGGCTCCCGGCGCTGACTTCGCTCAGGGCCCCGCGCGCGCAATGCGCAAAGAACAAGAACATGATCGCGACACATTGCGTGAGCGCGCGCGACAGCGGCGGCAGCAGCGTCACGGCCTCATGCGCGCCTCGTCCCGGATCGAGCAAGCCTTCGGCTTTGGCGGCACGCAACAACCGCAGCACATGGGCGCGCGATACCGAAAACCGGCGCGCCAGTTCGGAGATGGAAATACGGACCGCCCTGGCCGGAGGCATGGTATCGCCGGCGTCGCCGGCGATGACGAGGCTGAACAGGATCACGAGGCCGGCATTGCGCTCGGCGAAAGGTCTGAGCTCCGGCGTGAACTGCAGTGCCCGCAGGCCGGTGCGATAATGGTCGACCACGCGGCGCACGAAGGCGGCGAGAAAATCGGCACGATCGAGCGATGCGCGCGCGGCCTGGCCTTCCGGCAGCAGCATCGCGACCGCATCGAAAACGACGCGCCAGCGCTGCTGCAGCATCGAGATCAGCAGTTCCGTCGGCTCGAGACGCTTGAAGCGGCGGTCGCTTCCTGCCGCCGGGACGACATAACCGAACAGGCGCAGCAACGACAGGATCGCCCGCGCGCGTCCCGGACTGCACACGTCCTGCTCGACGCAGAGCGACTTGAGGCGCTGAGCGGTCAGGCCGGAGGCCGGGTCACCGGGCCGGCGCGTGGCGTGCAGATAAAACGCCATGATGGAAATCACCAGGCGGCCGCGGTCATAGCCGACATAGTTGACGATGCGATTGCCTTTGTAGAGACGGACATTGTCCGTGAGCACGGCACGCATCGCGTCGGGAAAACGCGGATGCCGGATCAACGCGGCCACGGCCGCGGGCGACAGCTCGCCTCCCGCTTGCGCGAGCGCCGGAACGACCAGTTCGGCCGGACTACGAACGTCCATTGCAACTCCCACCTCGGCCCGGCGAGCGTCGCCCGACGCTGCGCGAACCGAGGCAATAGGCGAATCTTGTACACTTGGTCAGGGGGAGCAAGCCCGATCTGAGCGCCTCGTTCGGCACGGCCTTGTTGCGCCGCTTACGCGCGCATCGCCGTCATTGCCGGGCGTCACGCCGATGTTGCGGCGACGTCGATCGTCGCGGCGTGGCGCGCTTTCGCCATCGCGGGCTGTCTTGGTGCCGCTGCTGCGAAATATTGCGTCCTCTAAAAGCAGCTTTCGCAAACGCCCGCTGACCGGGGATTGTTCGGCGTCAGCGAATGCATTGTTTCGTATTTTGCCGATTGTCCGAGCGGACCGCCGTCACCATTTCGTCGGAAATCTGAAAAATTCGCTTCTTGGTGACTTGCTAGCATTTTAGGTCCGCGACGGGTCATAGCGCATGCCGCTCCATTCCATCAGATCTAAGCTTGCCGGTTGCCTCATCGCTGTGGCGGCATTCCAGTACCCGACGCTGAGTTCCGCAATGGAATCTCACGCTGCCGGGCCAACACTGGTTCGCCAGGAACAAATGTTGGCCTCGCTCCCGGCTGACGCGCAACAGCCGCCCTCCGCTGAGCCGTTCGGTCAGGTCGCTGTTCCAATCACGTCCGGCGATTCGTTAAATCGTTGGCGTTTCGTGGAAAATGAGATCGATGCCGAGGCCGCCATTGTCGATCGCTGCCTGACGCAGCAGGAATGCTCTGCGGCCGCGCGCAAGTTCCTTGACATTGTCGCACAGGGTCGCGCGCGCACCGGCTTGGCTCGGGTCGGCGTCATCAACCGGGCGGTCAATCTGGCCGTCGCTCCGGAGAGCGACATCGATCAGTGGGGCGTTCCGGACCGGTGGAGCCCTCCCCTCGAAACGCTGACGACCGGTCACGGCGATTGCGAAGATTATGCGATCGCGAAATATGTTGCGCTGTTGCGCGCGGGGATGTCCGAAGAAGACGTCAAACTCGTCATCGTGCGCAGGCGCGTTGCCGATGAAGAGCACGCGGTGGCGGCCGCTCGTGTCGACGACCATTGGTTCATTCTTGATAACCGAACGCAGGTGCTGGTGCCGGACCTCGACATCCAGGGCGCAACACCCCTCGTCGTTCTGGATTCCGGCGGAGCCAAGATAATCGTTCCCGGTCTAGCGGGGACCAATTGGGCTGCGAGCCGACAGCAACTTGTTGGGCACGGGAAAGCGCAGTCCGCGGCAGGGGTCGTCAGTGACGTCCCGGAAGCGGCCAAGAACAGCGACAGCTAAGTCTTTGAAAAAATGGCGCGCGCGAAGAGATTCTCTGCAAAATGAGGCAGCCGCCGTGTCAATTAAATGCACCGTCACCGTAATTCCTGCTCGCCCCCAAGCCCCTGTTACCGGTTCCGACGCAACTTCGCGACGCTGCGGCGGCACCTGACGAACCAACCGCAGCGGCACCGGCAAGCCCGTCAACTGAAGAAACCATGTCGCAGCAAGTCGGCGCCTGCGGCAATGACCGCGATCAACACCAGCTTCTTGAATGCCTCAGGCGCAATTTTATCGCGCATATGTTGTCCGACGTACATGCCGAGCACGACTGGCAACATCGCAGCCGTCGAGACTGAAACGTCAAGCCAACTGAACTCGCGGCTGGCCGTCAGAAGAATTGCCAGCAAGCCGGCGGAAACGACGAGATATAGCGATGCTTCCTTTGTGAACGCCCTTCCGCGCAGTCCCTTTGCAAGCAGAAATATGAAAACAAGCGGTCCCGGCATCGCCGCGATGCCTCCCAGAATCCCGCCGAAAAATCCGAATGTGATGCCGGCTGGTAAAACCCAGCGAGACTGAAGCTCAAGCTTCGGCGCGAGCAGCGTGACGCCGCCGACACCCATAAGCACCAGGCCTGCGATAATCTTTGCAACGTTCGCATCGAGCGCCAACAGGGCTCGAACTCCAAGGAAGAGGCCGGGAATCATGCCGAGAATCACCGGCATCAATTGCATGAAACACCGTCCAGTCTTTCCGCCCTCCAGCGCCTGCGGCAAGTTGCTGAAGATCAAAGGCATGCTCAGCAGCATGGCCGCTGATTTGATGTCGATGAACAGCGACAGCAGCGGCAGCGCAACGACTGGCATGCCGACCCCAATTATCCCTTTCAGGAAGCCGGCGACAATCAGGCTGCAAACCACGGCAGCAATGATGCTTGCCGGCTCGAAATAAAGCGCGTGCATCAACATAAATGGCCCACAGCATTGCGCGCTCCAGCCTTAGATTGTCGCAACGCAATCAACTTCGATATCGAACGGGCCTGGCCATGACGGCACATGAATAAATATGGCGCAGGCGCTTCGCTGGGAAAATAGCGCGAGTAGATTTCGTTGAAGATACCAAAGTGAGAGTGTTCCGCCGTGCGATAGATATTGCATTTTAACACGCGATCCAGGGATGAGCCTGCTGCTTCGAGGCAGCATTTCATCTGTTCGAGCACAAGCTCCGTTTGGCGAATAAACGGCACGCTTTTAATCTCGCCGGTCTCTGGATCGAATGGAGGCAATCCCGATACATAAACGGTTTCGCCAGCCACAATCACTGGATAGATTGGACCCTTGCGGCGTCGTTCGAGATAAGTCGAAATCGGCTCGACGCGTATAGCAGTGCGCTTCATTCCAGCCTCCAAGTTGCAGCGCATTCTTGCTGCGAGGTTCGCAATTGTCTCGCGCGAACAGTTCGGCACATGCCGAACTGTTCTCGATTGATATGCTTCCGCTGTCGGCGATAGGGTCAAGGATGGTCGCGGCGGCAAATCTGGTGGAAGTGGCCGCTCTCGTGGGTGACACTGCGCGAGCGACGATGCTTAACGCCCTGATGGGCGGCCAGTCGCTGACGGCCACTGAGCTTGCTTACTGCGCCAATGTCTCTCGCTCGACGGCGAGCGGCCACCTGAGCAAGCTGGTTGCCGCGCGGCTTTTGACTGTCATTCGCAACCGCCGCTTCAGCTATTATCGGATCGCGTCCCCGCTGGTCGCGACAATGCTGGAGAGCATGAAGGTGGTCGCCGCCATAGAGGTGCCACCCCGCCGTCAGCCTCGATCAGCAAACGACGATGCACTCCGTTTTGCCCGAAGTTGCTACGATCACCTGGCTGGCCGGCTAGGAGTCGCTGTTACCGATGCACTTGTGGCCATGGGGCACATCGTGCTCACCGATGAAGGCGGTGAGGTCACGTCTTCGGGCGGGCGTTTCCTTTCCGCGTTCGGCGCTGATCTGACGCCGCGGACGCGGCGGATTTTCTGCCAGCCTTGTCTCGACTGGAGCGAGCGCCGTTATCATCTCAAGGGACTCGTCGGAGCTCGGATTCTGGATCGTCTATTGGAGCTCGGATGGCTCAAATGTGTGTCCGGCAGCCGTGCACTCCAGCTCACGTCGTCTGGAAGGGCGGGCTTGCCCGAAATCTTCCAGATCGAGGTCAACAATGAGTCGCTGTCGAGGGATAACCGGACCACCCGCAAAATCGGTGAAGACAGCGCCCATGAGGCGTAGCGCAGGATCGCACATCGTCACAGAAATTCCGGTTGGAGCGCTCAATCTGCCCCGTATCATAGAAGCAATGGTGCCCATCTTCATCGGCCATGGCGCACCATTTGCGCATACGAATCCCGCCTTTTCCGTCGCTTCCCAACGACGACAGTCCGACGAACGTCCTTATCTTTAGCGATCCGCGCCACGTCGCCGTCGCAGTTGCGGCTGATACGCAAGACTCGCTATCGTGACTTCCAGGGCAGGGCCCCGCGCCCGGAGGGACATATGCGGCTGTTACGATCTTCCTCGATTGCACTCATCGCAGCAAATTTGGCAGCAATTTTGCTTCTGGCACCGGGCGCGTCGAAGGCGGAGCCGGTCAAGATCCGCGTCTCCTGGATCGCGCCGCTGTCCAACTGGGCGTCGTTGCTCATGGAGAAGAAGGAGCTCGCCCGGCATATGGGGCAGAGCTACATCCTCGAGCCGGTCCACTTCGCCGGCACGCCGCAAATGATCACGGCACTCGCGAACAACGAGCTCGAAGTTGCGAACCTCACCTTCGCGACATTGCCGATCGCGATCCACAACGCGGGCCTCTCCGACCTGCGGATCATCGCCGATGAAGCCGAGGACGGCATCCCGGACTATTACTCGCAGGAATACATGGTGCTCGCCGACGGGCCGGTGAAGCGCGTTGAAGACATGAAGGGCCGCGTGATGGCGATCAATGCCGGCGGCTCGGCGGTCGATATCGCGATGCGCAAGATGCTGCGCACGGCAGGGCTCGAGCCGCAGCGCGACTATGTCCAGATCGAGGCGCCGTTGCCGGCCATGCGCGCCATGCTCGCCGACAAGAAGGCTGATCTGGTCCCGCTTGTTGTGCCGTTCTCGTTCGATCCAGAGCTGCGCCGTATCGCCAAGACGCTGTTCTACAACCGCGACGTCATGGGCGTGACGGAGCTGCTGTTCTGGTGCGCGCGGCAGTCCTTTATCGACAGCAATCGCGCCGCGATGGTGGATTTCATGGAAGACACGCTGCGCATCACCAACTGGTTTCTCGATCCGGCGAACCACGCGGAAGTGGTGGCGATCGGCTCGCGCCTGACCAGGCAGCCGCCCGAGCGCCTCGACTGGGTCTTCACCAAGCAGGATTATTATCACGTACCGGGAATGCGTCCGGACCTTGTCGCGCTCCAACGCAATGTCGCGCTCGTCAAAGAGCTTGGACTGGTCGACGCGGATACCGACGTGAACAAGTATTCCGACCTGACGCTTCTGGACGATGCCGCCAAGCGCTTGAAATAGCGAAGCCGCTGCCCCGCCGATGGACCCTCGCCAACGCGGGGAGCAAGCGGAAGAGGCATTCGAGGCGCTGCGATCGTTGCAATTTCTCGGGAAAAAGCTCTGGGAGAGCTCAGTGGACGCAACCAAGAAACACCGCATCTGGGCCCAGGGCGCGACCGATCAGGTCGGCCACCGCAACTACCTGGCGCAGCTCTTGCCGCATATGAAGGCCTGCACGGATCCCGACTTCGAGATCGAATTCAAGACCATGACGCCGTCGGTGACGACGGTGCACGCGCTGTCGGAAGCCCGCGTCGCGCGCGCGGTCATCCGCGGCGCCATTACGGCCGAGCGGGAGGGTTATGACGTTTTTTTCATGAACCACTTTCAGGACGTCGGCCTGTACGACGCGCGAGCCGCGGTGAAGATACCGGTGCTTGGCCTTGGTGAAGCGACCTTGCTGCACGCCTGCACGATGGGCCGCAAGCTCGGCCTGATCGCGATCCACCCCGCCTTCATACCAATCCATAACGACCAGGTTTATCGCTATGGCCTGCAGCAACGGATCGCCGGGATCCGCGCGACGAATGCCAGCATCAGCGATTACATGGAGGCCTTCACATCGCCCGCGAAAAAATCGGAGCTGCAGTCGAGCTTCGAACACGAGGCACGCCGCCTCATCGACGGCGGCGCCGACGTCATCGTGCCGACCGGGGGCATTACGATGATGTTGTTCGGCCAGGAACCGGACGCCAACGTGGACGGCGCTCCGATCGTCAATGGCGTGACCGTGGTGGTCAAGGCCGCCGAAATGGCGGTCAAGTTGAAGCATCTGGGCGTATCGGTCGCAAGCCGCATCCCGCAGTCAGGCTTTGCGCTGCCGTCCGCCCAGACGCTCGACGAGTTTCTGCACCACGGCTGAAGACATCGTGTCTGCGTTGATTGACCAGGCGGGCATCAAGAGCCGCCGCAGAATCATTTGGCCAGACCGCAGCTAAGGTATTGGCGCGCCCGAAGAGATTCGAACTCCTGACCCCCAGATTCGTAGTCTGGTGCTCTATCCAGCTGAGCTACGGGCGCGGGTTGCACCGCATGGGATAAATGCCGCCGAAGCGGCCTGCAGCGCGCGGCATAGCTACAGCCTCCGGCGTTTATTGGCAAGACGGCCGCAGCCTCGTTAACTGTGCCCGAAGCCGCCGCCGTCGGAATGGTGAAATCCGCCATCACTGCCGATGTTGACGGCGGATTGATTGTCCTCGCGGCGGTCGCGTTTGACGCCTTGACCTTGGCGAAATGCAAATACGACGAACGCGGCGACGCCGATCAGGATCGATAATCCGACAGCGGCATGCATGTTGGTTCCCCTTGCCCGAGCCGATTACCCGTGAGCCAACTATCCATGCGCCCTGGCGCCGCGATGCGCCGCAAGCTCGACGGCGCGATCGGGAATGGTGAGCCGCAGCGTCGCGCCGATGGTGCCTTCGACGAGGCGAATATCGCCGCCATGGGCACGCACCAGTTCGGCGGCGATGGCGAGGCCGAGGCCGGTGCCGCCGGTGCGGGTCGAGCCCTGGAACGCCTCGAACAGATGCTCACTCGCCTTCGGCGAAAAGCCCGGCCCGGTATCGGACACTTCGATCACCACCACCGCGCCTTCGCGGCGGCCGGTGATGCGGATCTGGTCGCGGCCGGGATCGCGCGTGGCGCGGCTTTCCATCGCCTGCAGCGCGTTGCGCGACAGGTTCAAGAGAACGCGAAACAGCTGATCGTAATCGGCATCCACCATCAGCCCGCGCTCGACCGCGCTGATCCAGCGCACCGGCCCGTCGGGGCTCAAGCCCAGCGTCTCGTGCACTTCCTCGACCAAGGGCTCGAGCAAAATCTCCTTGCGATCCGGCGGCGGCTCCTGCAAGCGGCCGTAAGATAATGTCGATTGGCAGAACGCGATGGCGCGCTCGAGCGCATGCATCAGCTTCGGCGCAAAGCGCTGCACGCCGGGATCGGGAATTTTCGCCAGCCGATCGGAGAACAGCTGCGCCGAGGCGAGCAGATTGCGCAGATCGTGATTGATCTTCGACACCGCGAGCCCAAGCGCGGCGAGCCGGCTCTTTTGATGCAGCATCGAGGCGAGATCGGTCTGCATCGCCGAGAGCTCGCGCTCGGCGGTGCCGATCTCATCGACCCGGTCCGACGGCACCATGATGCGGTCGGGATCTTCCGGCCCGGCGCGGAACGCCATCATGTTCGCGGTGATGCGGCGCATCGGCCGCACGAACAGGTAATGCAGCGCCAGATAGACCAGCGCGGCGGTGATGCACGAGATCAGCAGTGAGATCAGCAGAATGTCGCCCGAATAGCGCAGCATCGCGCGGCGCAGCGGCGGCTCGTCCATGATCAGTTCGATATAATCGCCGCCCATCGGCGCCGGCCCGACGACGCGCATCACCTTGCCGCTGGTGTGGCCGTCGGCCAGCATCTTGAACGCGTCGATGATCGAATCGAAGGTCATGACGTCGCGCATGTCGAAATCGTCGCTGATCGCCGGCGGCATGTCGTCGACGGCAATCAGCTGGCGCTGCGTGCCCATCTTCATGGCGACGGCGCGGGCGCCGATCGAATCGAGAATCTGCTTGGTGAGCGCGTCGGAGACGATGCCGTTGGGCGCCGCATCGAGCACCAAAGCCGCGGTATAGCCCGACGCCAGCCGATCCTTGAGCCACATCACGCGATAATTGGCGATCGACGGCACATAGATCAGCACTTCCGCGATCATCACGAATAAAATCGTGAGAACGAGGAGTTTAACCGAAAGCCCGAATCGTGGCGGCCGGACTGGAGCCGGCCGCGCGGCAGTCTCTTCACTCATTCGCCGAGCCTCGCTGCCAGCCCGCTCTTTGGGCGCACTCGGGCCCGATTGGGGCCCTTTTGCGACAGGACGTTGGGACAAATCGTCAACCAAACCGACGCAGCCAACCTATGATGCGCCGCACCAAGGGCGACGTCAAACCGCGATAAAAATAGGTCATCGCCGCCCGTTTGCCACCTCCGAAGAGGCCGGATACGGCACGCTAACACCGGCCACGACCCGGATATTCGGCCGCAAGTTTCGGCCCGGGATCAGCATCGGGAATCAGGATCAAATCCATTGCCCGATCAGGATATTTTCCTCTTTCCCGGTCCCCGATCCGCGATCCTCGCGACGTTGACGAGCCGGGGACGCTCCCGTATAAGCCGCGCCAATCGCGCCGTCTGGCCGGTGGGCCGGAGCGCCTGCGGCCGTTAACCTCTCAAAATTTGCGTGCGCAGCGGAGATTACCCCCGTGAAACGGACCTATCAGCCGAGCAAATTGGTGCGCAAGCGCCGCCACGGCTTTCGCACCCGAATGGCAACCAAAGGCGGCCGCAAGGTTCTGTCCGCGCGCCGCACCCGCGGCCGCAAGCGGCTGAGCGCCTAGAGCATGATCCCGAAAAGTGGAATCCGGTTTTCGGAAAAGATCATGCTCAAACAAAGGAATCTAGACCTTGATCCGATCCAATCGAATTGGATCGAGGTCTAGGCTGCAACGGAGCGTGCGCGGGCCTTCGTTGCCGAACCGGCCCAACCCGAATCCAAAGCTCATCTCATGGAGCGCTTGAAACGCCGGACGGAATTTCGGGCCATCGCCCAAGCCGGCGCACGCGCGCCGGCGCAGCCGTTCGTGCTGCAAGCGCTGCGCCGTGACGAAGCGGGACAAGCAGCGGGACCTGTCCGGATCGGCTTCACGGTGTCGAAGCAAGTCGGCAATGCCGTCGTACGCAACCGCGTGCGCCGCCGCTTGCGCGAAATGGTGCGGCTCAAGCCCGAGACAGCCTTTGCCGCCGGCCATGATTACGTGCTGATCGGCAGGCGCAGCGCGCTGACATATCCGTTCGGCGACATGGCGCGGGAACTCGACGGCGCGCTGCGGCGCGTTGCAACTGGTGCCGGGAATAAGCGCCCCCCACATAGAGCGGGTTCGCGATCAGAGCCTCGGCGCGGCCGCGGGCAGCCGGCCAAACCTCCGAAAGAGCACTAAATGGGTGAGCACAAGAACACTATCATTGCCATCGCGCTGTCGCTCGTCGTGATGGTCGGCTGGCAGATTTTCATCGCCTATCCGCAGATGGAAAAGCAGCGCCAGCAGGACGCGCTCAAGCAGCAAGAGCAGTCGCAAGCCCAACGGGATCAAGTCCAACAGGGTCAAACGCAGCCGGGGCAGCAGACCCAGCCGGGTCAGCCGAACGCGAACACTGCGACGCCGCAAATCCCGGGCGCGCCGAGCGCGTCGGCGCCGTCGCAAGCGGCCTCGCGTGACAGCGTCATCGCGGCGACGCCGCGCATCGCCATTTCGACGCCGCGGCTCGGCGGCTCGATCGATCTCAAGGGCGGCCGCGTCGACGATCTGACGCTGACGCAATATCGCGAAACCATCGATGCGGATTCGCCGCCGATCGTGCTGTTCTCACCGTCGGGAGCGCCCGACGCCTATTACGCCGAATTCGGCTGGGTGCCGGCCTCCGGCACCGCGACCGCGATGCCCGGCCCCGACACGACGTGGAAGCAGCAAGGCTCGGGCGCGCTCGGCATCGATCACCCGGTGACGCTGACCTACGACAACGGCCAGGGCCTCACCTTCACCCGCACCATCGCGATCGATGACCATTATCTCTTCACCATCAGGGACAATGTCGCCAATGCCGGCGGCAGCGCGGTGACGCTGTTTCCCTATGCGCTGATTTCGCGCCACGGCACGCCGCCGGTGCTCGGCTATTACATCTTGCATGAAGGCCTGATCGGCGTGATGGGCGAGCACGGCGAGCAGACCGTGACCTATAAGAAGATGGAGGAGAGCAAGTCGCAGAGCTGGGAGGCGACCAATGTCTGGCTCGGCTTCACCGACAAATATTTTGCCGCGACGCTGTTGCCGAATACCGACGCCAGGGCGCATGTGCGCTTTTCCTCGGGCGACGCCGACGGGACCAAGACCTATCAGACCGATTATCTGCTCGATCCGGTGACGGTGGCGCCCGGCGCATCGGGCAGCGCCGACGCGCGGCTGTTCGCCGGCGCCAAGGAAGTCTCCGTCGTCGGCATCGACTTCCCGCTCGGCCCGGGCGGCTATAACGCCTCGCTCAAGCTCAACCATTTCGATCTGTTGATCGACTGGGGCTGGTTCTACTTCCTCACCAAGCCGATGTTCCTGGCGCTCGACTACTTCTTTCATGTCGTCGGCAATTTCGGCATCGCCATCCTGATTGTCACCGTGCTGGTGAAGATCCTGTTCTTCCCGCTCGCCAACAAGTCTTACGCCTCGATGGCGAAGATGAAGGCGGTGCAGCCGCAAATGGCGATGATCAAGGAGCGCTATGCCGACGACCGGGTGAAGCAACAGCAGGCGATGATGGAGCTCTATAAGAAAGAGCAGATCAATCCGATCGCCGGCTGCCTGCCGATCGCCATTCAGATCCCGGTATTCTTCTCGCTCTACAAGGTGCTGTTCATCACCATCGAGATGCGGCACGCGCCGTTCTACGGCTGGATCCACGATCTGTCGGCGCAGGACCCGACCAATATTTTCACCCTCGGCGGCCTGATCCCGTTCGACCCGACGATCATTCCGATGGTCGGCTCGTTCCTGCATCTCGGCTTCTGGCCGGCGATCATGGGCGTGACCATGTGGGTGCAGATGAAGCTCAATCCGGCGCCGCCCGATCCGACGCAGCAGATGATCTTCAACTGGATGCCGCTGATCTTCACTTTCATGCTGGCGAAATTTCCGGCAGGCCTCGTGATCTATTGGGCCTGGAACAACTCGCTCTCGGTGGCGCAGCAGAGCGTGATCATGCACAGAAACGGCGCCAAGATTCAGCTTTGGGATAATCTCAAGGGCACATTCGTGAAAACGAAGCCCAAAGCGCCGCCGGCGGAATAGTCGCGCCTCCGGCGGAGCAGAGTCGCCGCGGCCTTTTGCTCTGTTTTTACCTCCCGCGCGTTGTCACCGGACACGCACGCGCTCGGCATAGCCGGCCGAGCCCGCGAAGTGTGACGATTCTTTGGAACGACTTTCGTTGCTGGCACGTTGCTGCAAGTTAAGGGACAGCCTCTGCTGGGGTGTCTAAAAATCGTCAGAGGCAGGAATGACCCCCGGAAGCGGCACGAAAGGGCCAGCCGTTCTCATCGTCGAAGATGAGCCTCTGGTTCGGCTATGCGCGGCCCAAACCGTCGAGGACGCTGGCTATGAGGTCATCGAGGCCGAAAGCGCCGATGAAGCCATCGCAATATTGGAGAGCCGCAGGGACATCCGTGTGATCTTTACCGACATTCACATGCCCGGTTCGATGGACGGCCTCAAACTCGCGCATGCGGTGCGCCATCGCTGGCCCCCGATCAAGATCATCGTGACCTCGGGACGTGAAACGATCGCACCGCAAGATCTGCCGGAAGGTGGCCGTTTCTTTGCCAAACCTTACGATCCGGCCAAGATAAGAGACACATTGCGGGCGTGGGCGCTCTAAATCCGCTTACGCGCCCCGCTTTTGCGCCGCTATCAGCGCCGTGTTTTGCCCTTAATTCCTCCGCTATGGTGGTAGGCCGTTACGCCATCGGTGGCGCCGAGGCTTCGGTCGCACCAAATGCTTCGGCAGCGCCAAGTGCTTCGGCAGCGCCAAGTGCTGCTTCGGTCGCACCAAGTGTCCGCCTCAGAAAGCGGAGTCAGAAAGCGTCATCATGTCCGGCGTTGTCACCTTTCACGCGGAAACTTCGGAATTCGTCGCCGAGCCGCCCGAGCATCGCAAGCCCGACCAAGACCTGACCGCGGAAGCGCTGCGGCTGCGGGTTCGGCAGCAGGAAATCCTGGCGGAACTTGGCGTTCTGGCGCTTCAAGGCACGCATTTTACCGAATTGCTCGATCTGACCGCCCGTCTCGTCGCCGAAGGACTGCAAGCGGAATTCTCCAAAGTTTTGGAATACATGCCGTCCGAGGGCAGGTTCCTGGTGCGCGCCGGCGTGGGTTGGGACCCGGGCGTCATCGGATCAGCAACGGTCGGCGCCGACGCGGCGTCGCCTGCCGGCTATGCTTTACAAACCGGCAAAGCGGTCATTTCCAATCATCTTGAAAACGAGGAGCGATTTCGCACGCCTGAGCTGCTCCTCGAACACGGCATTCATCGCGCCATGAACGTGATCCTCGAGGGCGAGGGAGCGCCTTTCGGCGTCCTTGAAGTCGACAGCCGCTCCGAAGGCGAGTTTTCCACCAAAGACATTACCTTTCTGCAGGGCGCGGCCAACATCCTGGGCATGGCCATTTACCGGCAGCGCGCCGACCGGAAGCTAAAGGACGCGCTTGAACGTCATCAGCTGATGATCAAAGAGGTCAATCATCGCATCAACAACAGCCTGCAGATTGTGGCCAGCATGCTGCACCTGCAGACGACGACCACCCAAAGCGATGAAGTGCGTCACGCGCTGCACGATGCCTCGAGCCGCATCGCTGCGATCGCCCGCGCGCATCAGCGGCTCTATGGCAGCGACCAGATCGGCAAGGTCGATCTCGGCGCTTATCTGGGCGACATCTGCAACGATCTCGGCAAGGCGATGCCCGACTGCAAGATTCACGTCGCGGCCGCTCCCGACATTCATTGCGCCACCGATACGGCAATTCCGGTCGCGCTTTTGGTCAATGAGCTGATCACCAATAGCGCCAAATATGCTTATCCCGATGGCGGCTGCGAAGTGTGGCTCGACGTTTCCCGCTCCGGCGACGCAATCTCGATTTCGGTCCGCGATCGCGGAATAGGTTTGCCGACGGAGTTCGATCCCAATTCCGGCAAGCGACTGGGTATGCGCCTCGTCAGCGCGCTGTCGTCCCAGGTGCATGCGGATCTGCAGGTGCGCCGCCTCAGGCCGGGCACCGAGTTTTTGCTGTCGATTCCTGCACCGCTGGCGACGTAATGGCCTGCGGTAGCACGAACCGGCCGATGCCTTCGACCCCGAAATCGTCGGAGTGTTTGCGGCGATTGGCATTAAGAAGGGCCAACCGTTCTAGTGTGTCGTGCAGCACAGCCACAAGGTCCGATACGCGGTAGTCCCCTGTGGACGCGGGGCGCTTTCGCGTTGTCGCACCCAGAGGACAGCCATGCGCAAAGTGATTGCACTTGCCTTCACCCTGCTGGCAGCCGGCACGTTCGCCGCATACGGACAAAACTATCCGTCCCGCGCCATCACCATTGTGGTGCCCTATCCGGCCGGCGGTCCGACCGACACCATCGCGCGCATCCTCGCCGAGCGCATGCAGGTTGCGCTCAGCCAAAGCGTGATCATCGAAAATATCGGCGGCGCCGGCGGCAGCATCGGCGTCGGCCACGTCGCCCATGCGGCACCCGACGGCTACACGCTGAGCATCGGGCACATCCGCACCCACGTTTTCAACGCCGCGATCCTCAAGCTCGACTACGACGTGGTGAAAGACTTCGCGCCGATCTCGCTGATCGCCGACACGCCGAACTGGATCGTCGCCGGCAAATCCGTGCCGGCGGACGACGTCAAAGGCTTGATCGCCTGGCTCAAGGCCGCCGACGGTAAGGCGACCATGGGAGCGGTCGGCATCGGCAGCCCATCGGAGTTCGCTTCGCGGATCTTCGGCAAAGAGACCGGTACGTCTTTCCAAATCGTCCCCTATCGCGGCGAAGCGCCGCTGTTGCAGGACATGCTCGGCGGCCACGTCGACTTCGCCTTCGGCCAGGCGGCCGGCTATCTGACCGCGGTCGAAAACGGTCAGCTCAAAGCATTCGCGGTGTTGCAGCCGAAGCGCTGGTGGGCGGCGCCGGATGTGCCGACACTCGATGAACTCGGATATAAGAATATCGATGTGAGCTTCTGGCACGGCCTGTGGGCGCCCAAGGGCACGCCGCCCGATGTCATCGCCAAGCTCAATGCGGCCGTTCGTATCGCCTTGGCCGATCCAACGGTGCATGAGCGATTCAAAAAAGTCGGCCAGGAAATCTGGCCGGTGGACTATCAAACTCCCGAAGCTCTGGCAGCAAAGCAGCAAGCGGAACTCGCCCGCTGGACGCCGATCACGGTGGAAGCCGGCATCAAGGCCGATTGAGCTCGGCGCGCCGCAAGATCTGCCGGAAGGTGGCCGTTTCTTTGCCAAACCTTACGATCCGGCCGTGGGCACTCTAGACCCGCCTATTCGGCCGAGCGCGAAGCGACGGCCGCTCATATGCTTTATCCGATTGCGCGCTTACGCAATAATCAGGCGAGATGAATGACTTTGCCCACGCACTCGACACAGCGGCCAGCCTGATCGTTCACTTTGACGCCGAGTTGCGCGAAATCGTTTCGCTGTCGCTCGGCGTGAGCCTCACAGCAAGCCTGTGCGCCTTTGTGATTGGAGCGCCGCTTGGCACGGCGTTGGCCGTATACCGTTTCCGGGGCAAAGGCGCACTCATTGTAATTGCGAATGCGCTGCTCGGCCTGCCACCGGTCGTCGTCGGTCTTGCCGTCTATCTGCTCTTGTCGCGATCCGGGCCGCTTGGATCGTTCGGCATCCTGTTCACGCCGGCCGCGATGGTCATTGCACAAGGCATCCTCGGTACGCCGATTGTCATTGCACTTGTGCACCGGATGATGGTGGACGCATGGTCCGCCTATGGCGATGCCCTTCTGGTCGATGGCGCTTCGCGCTTGCGCGCCATCATGCCGATCATGCTGATCGGCCGCGAAGGCCTGCTCACGGCCTTTCTTGCGGCCTTCGGCCGCGCGATAGCGGAGGTCGGCGCGATCATCATCGTCGGCGGCAATATCCGTGGCTATACGCGCACGATGACCACGGCCATAGCCCTGGAGACGAGCAAAGGTGAACTGAGCTTTGCCCTTGCATTAGGACTCATTCTGATCATCCTTTCGATGACCGTCAGCGGCCTAAGCCTTTTTTTCGGACGCGCCCTGACCGGCCGATGAAGTCGGGCGCCAGGGCATCTTTACCGGGGAGATTGCCGGCATGAATCGGTGGCTACGTCTTTCGAGAGCATCTGCAATCGCGGGTCTTGTCGCAGCGACCACGTTTCTGAGCGGTCAGGCTTTCGCTCAAGACAAGTCGATCGTTATCGCCTCGACAACGTCAACGCAGGATTCTGGTCTGTTCGGCTACCTCTTGCCGATCGTCAAGCAAAAGCTCGGCATCGAGGTAAAGGTGCTCGCCCAAGGAACGGGGCAAGCGCTCGACACCGCGCGGCGCGGCGATGCGGACGTTGTCTTCGTTCATGCCAAGTCGGCCGAGGAAAAGTTTCTGGCGGAAGGCTTTGGTGTGAAGCGCTACCCCGTAATGTACAATGACTTCATCCTGATCGGCCCGAAAGACGATCCGGCCGGGATCAAAGGCAAAGACATTTTGACGGCGCTGCAAACGATCAAGGCCAAGGCCGCGCCGTTCATTTCGCGCGGCGACCGGTCCGGCACCAACATCGCCGAACTCGCTTTGTGGAAAGAGGCAGGCGTGGACATCGCGAACGACAAAGGCCCTTGGTACAAGGAAATCGGCCAAGGCATGGGCGCCGCATTGAACATGGCATCGGCGTCCAACGCCTACGTGCTGTCCGATCGCGGGACTTGGCTTGCATTTCAGAACCGCGGCGATCTCCTCATCGTGGTCGAAGGCGACAAGCGCCTGTTCAACCAATATGGCGTCATGCTGGTGAACCCTGCGAAATATCCGAGCGTGAAGAAAGACCTCGGCCAGCAGTTCATTGACTTCCTGATATCGCCGGAAGGACAGAAGATCATCGCCGGATACAAGATCAACGGCCAACAGCTTTTCTATCCGAACGCCAACGATCCGAACGCCTGACGTCTGGATGCTCCTGAGCTGAGCTGCCGTCGAGCCGCAGTGCGTTGCTCCACGCTTCCTCAAATGTATAGTGCACTGTTGTGTTTTCCGATGGGGAACGAAAGTTGATGTCTTCCACTCGCATCACCCTTCTGGTCGGCACGACCAAGGGCGCGTTTTTGATTTCCGGCCGCGATGATCGCAGCGGTTGGGCCACACAGGGTCCTTACTGTGATGGCTGGCCAATCAATCACATGATTGGAGACCCTAAGACCGGAACCCTTTGGGCAGGGGGCGGCGGCGATTGGCACGGCGCAGGTATCTGGCGCAGCGAAGACGGCGGCGCGAGTTGGAAGGTCACCCGCCTCACAAAGGGGAAGATGGACGATTGGGCCGCCAACGATCCCAATTTCGCAAAGATGATCGGCTGGACCGACGAACCGCTGCCATTTACCGACGCGTTCGCTCAAATCTGGTCGCTCGGCTACGCGCACGGGACGCTGTATGCCGGCACCAAACCAGCGAACCTTTTGGCCAGTGAGAACGGCGGCAAGGATTGGAGACCGATACAGGCTCTGACGGATCACCCCTCTGCCGATAGCTGGAACCCCGGTGGTGCCGGGCTTGTGCTGCACACCATCGTTTCTGATCCAGGCAACCCAAAAAAGCTCTGGGTTGGAATCTCGGCGGCTGGCGTGTTTGCGACCGAAGACGGCGGGGCTACCTGGGAGCGCCGCAACCGGCTCTCGAACGCCGAAGCAAGCGGTCACCACGACCACCCTGCCGCGCCACGCGACGGCGACATCGGGCACTGCATTCACAACATGATGCGTGCGCCGGGCACAAGCGACGTGCTCTATCAGCAGAACCATTATGGCGTATGGCGTTCGGCCGACGGTGGTCGCAGCTGGGACGACCGGACCAACGGCTTGCCGTCAACCTTCGGCTTTCCGATCCGCGTCCATCCGCGCGATCCGAATACCATCTGGACGCTGCCACTCAACGGCGACATGGCCGGACGTTTCCCACCCGACGCAGCCGCAGCGGTCTGGCGATCACGCGATGGCGGCCAAAGCTGGCAGGCGATGCGCCAAGGTCTGCCGCAGGATGACTGTTTTTTCACTGTGCTCCGTCAAGCGATGGCCGGTGACGAGCGCGATCCAGCAGGAATCTATTTCGGCACAAACAGTGGCTCAGTCTTCGCGAGCTTCGATGAAGGTGAGAATTGGCAGGAGATCGCGCGTCACCTGCCAACGATACTCGCTGTCGAAGTACTCGAACGGAGATGATATCTGTCGGTCAATTGCGTCGGTCTCGTCTTCCCCCGATCAGATCGCGCGGCAGCCAATGACCCAAAGCGGACGCGTTGATCGCTCTCATGCAGATCGGATTACCGTTGCCGCGAAAGTGGCATGGGTGATCGAGACGATTGCGCCCTCCGGACCGGCCAGGGTTTCAACCTTGGCGTTGAGGTTATGGGCGAGCGCCTTGATGATGCCCGTTCCGAGACCGGTCTTTGCTTGGGCAAAAACACCGTCGGGCTTGCCTATTCCATTGTCGGCAACCGAGAGTTTCCAATTTGTGCCATCGGCATCGTACGCGACAGTGATCCTACCGTTCATCTTTTCGCTGGGAAATGCATGCTTCAGAGCATTCATGACGAGTTCGGTCGTGATCAAGCCAATACTCTCAGCCTCACGGGAACTCAAACTGCCTGCTGTGCCAACCACTTTCAGCGTAACTGGTCGAACGTCCCCAATCATTGATGCCGCGAGAGCATCACCCAGCCTCGTGAGATAAGGAACCATTTCGACAGGCCCTACTGTCCTCGACGCATGGAGTGTTTGTTGAATGGTCGCGATCGAAATGACTCGATCATGAGTGTCACGCAAAAGGCGCCGCGCTTCTTCTGAACTGACCGCGTTTGCCCTCATCAGAATAATGCCTGCAATAATTTGCAGGCTATTGGAAATGCGGTGCTGAATCTCGTCGAGCAACGTGTCCTTCTGTTCCAAAAGCTCGTCTTTTTGGCGTTCCAGCATGTGACGCTCGGTGACATCCTCGATTCCGAGCAGAATGGTAGTGTCCGCGCCGCCCTCGTAGAACACTTGGCGTGCGTTCAAGCGCATGGTGCGGCGTCCGAGGTTCGGGAACTCATGCTCAACCTCGTAATCCTCCATCACGCCATGTTCCGGTATGATTTTCTCCAGCAGCACGCGAAGCTTTGGAATGTCCCATTGGCCATCGCCCAATGCGTAAAAGAGCCTGCCTTGTGTCTCCTCCGGGCTCACCTTGAACGCCGAATAGAAGGAGCGGCTCGCGGCGACTACGCGCAACCCTTTATCGAGTACGACGACAGGTTCGCGCACGGTGTCGACAATGCTCTGGGCAAGTGCGCAGGCATCTGCGACGTTGGTAAATTGGTCTCTGAAATTGGTCTTCTGCATGAATCCTACGCGGATTGATGGCGCCCTTGGAAAAACACGCCAATTCGGTGCCGCCGTGCTTCGACTTCGGCAAAGCGTGGTCGAGAACGCTGCGAAGGCTAAGGTTTGCTTGGAAGATGGGGCCGTATTGAACTGACCGCCAATTTTTGTTGCGCGCGGGGCAAATTCTCAGCGCCGCAATTCGCGATCATTTTCCCAACACGGCGTTGGACTTGCAGATCAGCCGAATATTCCGGCAGCCCTATTGCAGGCGACTTCAACCACGCGCGCAAATCGTCGCGTAACGCGTCAGTTTCGATTGTCATGGTGTTCTTTCGCTATGACAACAACGGCGAGGGGGTTTGGTTCAAATGCGCATCCATCGCTACGATCAACCGCAGGAACCTAATTCGCCGGTCGGTCCTTGTAATAGCGGTCACGGGATGCGTCTTGTCTCGAAGATCAGAAGCCCCAGCCTCGAAGCCCCCCAGCCCCCTGCTGGGGCTTTTTCTTTTGCACGCCTCAATCGGCAACTTCTCCTGCCATTTGAACGAGGCGGGATGTCGCCCATTGGCCCTTAGCGGACACGCCACTCATGCTGACGAATGTCCGCTTTTGGGTGAGAAGTGGACATCGCGGGCCGCCTTTGGCCTGTCACATTTTAAGCAACAACCTCTGGACATTTGTCACTGTTTCGGTTACATTCCGTTTGCGAATCTCGCTCTGTAAGGGACGCCATCGCGAGGGTGCTCTCGATTGTGCGGAGCGAGTGCGGTGCCCGCGGGCGGAACGACACAGTCCGCACCCGGGCGGCTTCGGGCATCATGCAGGCCGGCATTACGACCGGCCGGTGGGGTGCTGCCACTGGACTGGGATAGGTGAGGGCGGGTAACGCCCGCTGATAACTGCGCTTGGTCTCCGCCCCCCGGTTGGGGCGGGCGCACAGGATCGAACGCTCTCACCGCGTCCCAGGAAGCCTGGCCTGAAGTCGCGCGCAGCGGGCGAAAGCCCGCACGTCAGAGCCGCGGTGGAACGCCGACAGGCGAGCTGCCCCCTCCTTTATCCTCCCCCGCATGCGGGGGAAGGATATGGAGGGGGGCAGCGGCCGTGCCAGCTGCACGGCAGGTTGGAGCAAGCGTCTGCCGGCGTTCCGCTTCCCCTTTTTTCTTTCTTGCTTTGATCAGTGCAAGCAAACGGTCTCTCAGTTCATCATTGCCGGACTTGATCCGGCAATCCATGCGGAAGTGAAGCGCGACCGGACTCTCGGGTCCTATCTCGCAAGCCGCACGTCACTGTGGACCACCGGATCAAGTCCGGTGGCGACGAGAGAAATCGTCGCTGTTTGACATTGTGGGTACGCACTTCATGTGACGCCGAGCACAGTGTCATCTGGCGTCATCATATAGACACGGCTCCGATGCGATCGTTTCGTCGCGGGCCCGTGAATCTGACAGCATGAATCCGAGAGACGGGCCAGCCCTTCGTCAGTGATGTTCTTCAGAGGAGATGCCGCCGTGAAATTTTATTTCATGCTGCCGTTTGTTGCGCTCGCCGCCTGGCTTGGCGTTCAGCCTCGCGTGTCCGCAGGTCCTGTCGGTTTTCCTTCCACGCCTTCCCTCACAATTCCGCCGGCCCGTGGCTCCTTCGACCTCACGGCTTGCGACTACAACAAACAATATTGTGCGGGAGGTGTGAACACGCCGGTCACTTTCGCGCGCGGCCCGACGGCGAGCCAAACAGTCGCGGCCGGCGCTTCAGGTGCAAAGGCACAGATGAGCCTTCAGCCGTCCCCCAAGGCATCCGCCACTCTCAAGGCGACGGCGACGGGCTCGACGGGCAATGTGCTCTTGACCTATTTTTTTGGCGTGGCTGCACGGTCCGGATTCACACCTGCGCCCATAACCTTTAGCGCCAAGGGGAGCGCGTCGGCGGCAGGCGACTCTACGGCGCTCGCTTCGGTGCAGGTTCAGACGTTTGGCGCCCCGCTTGGTCAATTGTTTTCCTACACCGCCTGTACCGCGCCGTGCGCCGACGGGCTGCCGCCTCAGGGCTCCTTCTCTGCCTCGAAGAGATTATTCATCGCGGCGAACACGGTGTACTCGGTGTCAATGTCGATAGACCTCACCGTGGACGGCGTGAACGGCCAGGTCGGCCTTGGGACAGCGGCGGGGTCCGTTGATCCGGTCATCACCATCGACCCGGACTATGCATCCGGCTTTCAGCTGCTGCTCAGCCGAAACGTCGGCAACGTGTTTGATGGTTCCCGCAAGCCGGCGTTTTAGATCGCGCTTGCCGCCGGCTTCGTCTGCTTAATCGTTTCCGCAGCAGGCGATCAAGATGCTGACGGTCGGCGCGTTGGGCATCGACATGGCGGCGCCGGGCAGCGTCGAGGCGGCGGCTTCGAGCGCCGTGTCGGAAATCTCGTAAGTAAGAATCTGTTCGTCGCTCGCTTTGTCGCTCGCTTTGTCGCTCGCTTGGCAATCGATCTCGGTCATGACGCTCCCTCAGGCCGCGTGAGGCCAGCAAGATACCGGCACGATAGCAGCCCGCAAGAAGCAGTGCGAGCGAGGTAGGACGCATAAAAAACGGGAGGCCGAAGCCTCCCGTCTTTAGTCACGCGAAATCTCGTTGGAAATCGCGTTGGCGGACGTCTCAGCTGCGCCCGACCACGTCGAGCGTCACGTCGGCCAAGCCGGAAAAGCCGAGCGCATGCGCACCCGCCGGCGTCAGGTCGATGACGCGGCCGCGGACGAAGGGCCCGCGATCGTTGATGCGCACCACGACCGAACGGCCGGTGTGGTTATTGGTGACCCGCACCATGGTACCGAACGGCAGGCTGCGATGGGCCGCGGTGAGCGCCCCCGGCGATAGCCGTTCGCCGCTCGCGGTCCGTGACCCCTCAGAATAGACGGAAGCAATACCAGATTGCGCCGAAGCGCTCAGAGTAAAGCCGATGGTAGATGCAAGAAGAGTGCAAGCGAATACGAGTTTCCCCGGGCTGTACAAAGCCATTACATACCTATTACGTAGTTGATGGGATGGGTGATTAGGCTCGGTCCCGCGAGCCATGGCGCGTATGATCAGTCGAATGTGGTCACAATACGTCACAAAACTGCGATAAAGACTTTGGGCAGGACGATGAAATCTATGCGGCCCGCGGGGGATTGCGGAACAATTGTCTTAAATGCTTGGTATCAGGGTATTTTTTGGGACACCACGCCGCCGAAGGCGCGCCGAATCGGCAAAAGCTCTGCGTTTTGTGCATCGCAACACACCCGACCTATGCAGCCGGGGGACGAACTTTTTTCGGCGATGGCCGTTACGGGGGCTGCTTACGCCGCTGCGCTCGGCAGCACATAGTTCTTGAATTGCTCGCGCAGCACGGTCTTTTGGATCTTGCCGGTCGCGGTATGCGGGATTTCGGCGACAAAGACGACGTCGTCGGGCATCCACCATTTGGCGACCTTGCCGTCGAGATAAGCCAGCAATTCGTCGCGGCCCACCTCCTGCCCGGCCTTGCGGACGATGACGAGGAGCGGCCGCTCGTCCCATTTCGGATGCCGCACGCCGATCACCGCGGCTTCGGCGACCTGGGGATGGCCGACCGCGAGATTTTCCAATTCGATCGAGGAGATCCATTCGCCGCCCGACTTGATGACGTCCTTGGAGCGGTCGGTGATGCCGAGATAGCCGTGGCGGTCGAGGGTGCCGACATCGCCGGTGTCGAAATAGCCGTCGTCGTCGAGCACGCCCTCGGCTTCCTTGAAATAGGCGCGGGCGACCGAGGGGCCGCGCACTTTCAGCCGCCCGAAAGTGGCGCCGTCGCGCGGCAATTCGCGGCCATCGTCGTCGGTGATCTTCATCTCGACGCCGAACGGCGGATGGCCCTGTTTCATCTGCACGTCGAGGCGCGCGTCGCCGGTCAGGCCCGCATATTCCGGCTTCAGCGAGCCGAGCGTGCCGAGCGGGCTCATTTCGGTCATGCCCCAGGCGTGGCAGACCTCGACGCCGTAATTGTCCTGGAATTTTTGCGTCATGGCGCGCGGACAGGCCGAGCCGCCGATCACGACTTTCTTCAGATAAGGCAGTTTGAGATCGTTGGCCTCGAGATGCTGCAGCAGCATCAGCCACACCGTCGGCACCGCGGCGGTGAAGGTGACGCGGTAAGTGTCGAGCAATTCGTAGATCGAGGCGCCGTCGAGCTTGCCGCCCGGCAGCACCAAAGTGGCGCCGACCATCGGCGTTGTCAGCGCGAGCCCCCAGCAATTGGCGTGAAACATCGGCACCACCGGCAGGACCGCGTCGCACGAGGCGACGCCCATGGCGTCGGGCTGCGCCGCCATCATCGAATGCAGCACGTTGGAGCGATGCGAATAGAGCACGCCTTTGGGATGGCCGGTGGTGCCCGACGTGTAACACATGCCGGCGGCGGTGTTCTCGTCGAAGATTTTCCAGGCGTAATCGCCGTCGGCTTCGGCGATCCATTCTTCGTAAGGCACCGCGTTTTTCAGCGGCGTCGCCGGCATATGCGCGGCGTCGGTGAGCACGATATATTTCTCGATCGGCTTGAGCTTGTCGGCGAGCTTTTCCAGAATCGGCATGAAAGTGAGATCGACCATCATCATGCGGTCTTCGGCGTGATTGACGATCCAGACGATCTGTTCGGCGAACAGGCGCGGATTGATGGTGTGATAGACCGCGCCCATGCCCATGATGCCGTACCAGGCTTCGAGGTGGCGCCAGGTGTTCCAGGCCAGCGTCGCGACGCGGTCGCCCTGTTTGATGCCGTCGCGTTCGAGCCGTTGCGCCACGCGCAGCGCCCGCGCCCGGACCTCGATGTAATTGGTGGTATGGATCGGCCCTTCGACCGACCGCGAGATCACCTGACGGCCGCCGTGATTGAGTGCCGCGTGATCGATGATGCGATGGCACAACAGCGGCCAATCCTGCATCAGGCCAAGCATGGCGTTTCTCCCCGTTGTCGGCAGGCCTTCATCGGCATGGCCTTTGTTTCGGCCAGCCTTTTTGCCTTTGATTGTCTGGAAGGTTACCCGTCTGGCGCGGCGAGGCAACATGTCTTCGCGCGGCGCCGCCGAAGCTTGAAGTGGGGCAGGTTTATTGCCTATCTGGGCATGATCTTTCCCGAAAACCGGTTTCCACTTTTCGGGATCATGCCCTAAACAGGGGCCGCAATTGCGCTGGGGAAGCCGCGTGAAATGTGCCGTCGTTGTCGCCGTGCTGTTGAGCACGACAGGAATTGCGGCGGCGCAGAATCCGGCTGCGAAGAGCATGCCCAAAGGCGTGCCGACCATCGCCGCGCCCGAGCCGACGGGCGTGCCCGAGCCGACCGACGCGCCTGCCCCGCGGCCACAGCCGGTCAAGCAGAGCAAAACGGCAAAAGCCGCGGCGCGGCCGCTGCCTGTCGTCATTCCGCAACAGTTCGCGCCGCCGCAGGAAGAATATGCGTCGTTTCCGGATACGGCGGCAGCCGCGGCCGCGGCAGCGACGCCGTCGGCCTGCCAGATCGGCCTCGCCAAGGTCGCCGAATTCAAGCCGCTGCCGGTTCTGGTCGGCGCCGGCGAATGCGGCGCCACTGACGCAGTGCTGATGGCCTCGATCATCCTGCCCGATCAGAGCCGGGTCGCGGTGGCGCCGCCGGCGACGCTACGCTGCCCGATGGCGCAGGCGCTTGCCGACTGGGTGCGCGAGGATGTCGCGCCATCGATGAAGAAATTCGGGCCGCCGCTGCGCGTGCTTGATAATTTCGATTCCTATTCGTGCCGCGGCCGCAACAATATCCGCGCCGCGCTATTGAGCGAGCACGGCAAGGCCGACGCCATCGATATCCGCGATTTTGCGCTGGCCGACGGCCGCGAATTCGGCCTGACCGACGTCCATGCCGACAAGGACTGGCGCGACACCATTCGTACTAGCGTCTGTGCGCGTTTCTCGACCGTGCTCGGCCCCGGCTCCGACGGCTATCACGAGGAACATATCCATCTCGACCTCGCCGCGCGCCGCAACAATTACAAAATATGCCAGTGGGATGTGCGCGTGCCGCCGCCGCCCGTCGAAGCCAAAGCACAATCGGGACAAGACAATACCGCAACAGCGGACAGCGCCGCGCCGCAAGGCGATGACGCGCCCGCCATTCCGATCGACGAAGTGCCGCTGCCGCGTCCGCGGCCGAAATTCGCGCTACAATAGATCGGCTTGGTATCTATTATTGGCATCTATTATTTGAGCATGAGCTTCCCGCTTGTCGGGATCATGCTCCGAGGAAACAAAATGCCGCCGCTCAGCAATCTCGCGACCCGCGATGTCGAAACGCTGCTGCATCCTTACGTCAATCTCGCGAGTTTCCGCGACAATGGCCCGCTGATCATCGAGCGCGGCCAAGGCGTCTATGTCTATGACACCGACGGCAAGGGCTATATCGAAGGCATGGCCGGGCTGTGGTGCACGGCGCTCGGCTACGGCAACGAGGAATTGGTCGAAGCCGCCGCGACGCAGATGCGCAAGCTTTCCTTCGCGCACCTGTTCAGCGGACGCAGCCACGACCCGGCGATCGAGCTTGCCGACAAGCTCAAGGAGATCGCGCCGGTGCCGATCTCAAAGACGTTCTTCTGCAACTCGGGCTCTGAGGCCAACGACACTCAGGTTAAGTTCGTCTGGTATCTCAACAATGCGCTCGGCCGGCCGAACAAGAAGAAGATCATCAGCCGCGTCAAGGGCTATCACGGCGTTACCATCGTTGCCGCTTCGCTGACCGGATTGCCGGCCAACCATCGCGACTTCGACCTGCCGCTGCCCGGCTTCCTCCACACCAGCTGCCCGCATCATTACCGTTTTGCCCAAGACGGCGAGAGCGAGGAAGATTTTGCCACGCGGCTTGCCGCCGAGCTTGACGCGCTGATCGTCAAGGAAGGCCCCGACACCGTCGCCGCTTTCATTGCCGAGCCGGTGATGGGCGCCGGCGGCGTGATTGTGCCGCCGAAGACCTATTTCGAGAAGATCATGAAGGTCTGCGCCAAGCACGACGTGTTCATGATCTCGGACGAGGTAATCTGCGGCTTCGGCCGGCTCGGCACGACCTTCGGCTGCAGCAAGCTCGGCTTTCGTCCGCACGCGATCTCGATCGCCAAAATGCTGTCGTCGGCCTATCTGCCGATCGCCGGCGTCATGATCCCCGAGGACATGTATCAGGCGCTGCTCACCGAGAGCAAAAAGATCGGCGTGTTCGGCCACGGCTTCACCTATGGCGGGCATCCGGTCTCGGCGGCGGTGGCGCTCAAGGCGCTCGAAATCTATGCGCGCGACCGCATCGTCGAGAAGGCCGCCGAACGCGGCGCGCAGTTTCAGGTACGGCTGAAAAAGATCGGCGACCATCCGCTGGTCGGCGAAGCGCGCGGGCTCGGTCTGATCGGCGGCGTCGAATTGGTCGCCGACAAAAATACCAAGCGCGCGTTTCCGCCGCAGCACGGCGTCGCCGCGCGCGCGGTGCAATTCGCCGAAGCTGAGGGCCTGATCGTGCGCGCGGTGCTGGGCGACGTATTAACGTTATCGCCGCCGCTCATCATTAACGCGCAGGAGGTCGATGAATTGTTCGACCGGCTCACCCGCGCGCTCGACAAGACGCTCGATTGGGCGGCGCGCGAGAAGCTCGCAGCTTCGTGATGCCAAAGTGCCGCAGCGCTTTGCCGAATCTGTAGCCCTTTGCCGAATCGGTCCACAAACCGTCGTAATTTATCGCGAAAGCTGCGATACTTTGCCGAACAAAGTAAGAGATTAGCGATCCGCGGCAACGGCGCGTTCACGAGTCGGCGTTAAGGGATGCTTATGCAAGACGAGGCTCCGCCAGTTTCAATGGCGCCGGCGCAACCGCAGCCGGCGCTATCTGCTTTGCCCACACGCAAGATCGGCAGCAAGTCCGGCCTGAGCCGGCGGCGGCTTCTCATTGGCAGCGTCGGACTGATCGGCCTGTCGGCGAGCGCGACCGGCGCTTATGCCGGCGCGATCGAGCCGTCCGATCTTCTCGTCACGCGCTACGCGCTGACGCCGCCGAATTGGCCCGCGGGACAGAAGCTCACCATCGCAGTGATCGCCGACCTACATGCCGGCGGCCCGCATATGACGCTGTCGCACATCGCGCACATCGTCGACACCACGAACGCGCTGCACTGCGACGTTGTCGTGCTGCTCGGCGATTTCAAGGCGTGGTACAAGTTCAACTTCATGCCGGTCGACGATCCGCTGTGGGCGGCCGAGCTCGGCAGACTCCGCGCGCCGCTTGGCGTCTGGGCGATCCTCGGCAATCACGATTGGTGGCACGATTTGCACGGCGTGCGCAGCGCGCTCGCCGACGCGCGTATCCCCATTCTTGAAAACGACGCCGTGCTGCTTGGGCCGCCGGGGCAGAAATTCTGGCTGGCCGGCATTGGCGATCAGCTCGCGCATTGGATCGGACAGGGGCGGTTTCGCGGCGCCGACGATCTGCCGGGCACGCTCGCGCACGTGCACACCGATGACCCGGTCGTGCTCCTGGTCCACGAGCCCGACATTTTCACGCAAGTACCGGGGCGCGTCGCGCTGACGCTCGCCGGTCATACCCATGGCGGACAGATCCGCGTGCCGTTCATCTGGCCGCAATTCGTGCCGTCGCGCTACGGTGCGCGCTTCGCTTACGGCCACATCGTCGAAGACGATCGGCACATGATCGTGTCGGGCGGCCTTGGCACCAGCATCATTCCGGCACGGCTCGGCGTGCCGCCGGAAATTCTGCACGTCACGCTCGGCGCCTAGAGCGTAATTGTTTCAGATGGAATCGTTTGTCGCTCTAGGATTTTGATTGAGCATGACCTTTTCGGAAAACCGGCTTCCACTTTTCCGGATCATGCTCTAATTCGCAAAACGCCGGTTGCGCGTCATCCAAAAGCAAACGGCGCCGGCCGAAGGATCAGCGCGGCGGTAACTGTGCAGTTCGCCAAGCTCAGTAAGGCTTAGACGCAGCCGGATCGCGAGCGGCGGCGGCAGCGGCAACTTGACCGCTGAACGGCGCGTCGCCTGATTTCGGCGCCAGCACCACGACGACGGTGCCGACCTTGACGCGATTGTAGAGATCGATGGCGTCCTCGTTGGTCATGCGGATGCAACCCGAGGAGATCGCCTGGCCGATATATTCAGGCTGATTGGTGCCGTGGATGCGATACAGCGTATCCTTGTTGCCCGAATAAAGGTACATGCCGCGCGCGCCCAGCGGATTGTGCGGGCCGCCGGTCACGAAGGCCGGCAACGGTCCAAGGCGCTGCTGCTCGCCGGGGGTCGGAACCCAAGCCGGCCATTCTTCCATGCGGCCGATCTTGGCGATGCCGCTCCAGGCCTGAGCTTCTTCGCCGACGGCAATGCCGTAGCGGATCGCCTGGCCTTTCGGCAGCACGTAATAGAGGAACTTATTGTCGCTATCGACGACGACCGAGCCCGGCGCTTCCTTACGCGAATAGTCGACGATGTGGCGCTTGAATTGGTCGGGAATCGCAGCCTGCTGATACGGCAGGTTCGACATCAGCTGCTTGTCGCGCGAGTTCCAGCCGGCCTGGGTCGACGGCTCGAGCGTCTCTTGCATGCAGCCGCCGAGAGCGATGCCGGCCAGCCCGATGATCACGAATGCAAATGAACGCATTGCCATCACTCACCCAATCCGCCCGCCCAAAGCCGCCCTGGCCAAAGTCCGAGAATCCAAATACTAAAACCGCCGCGGCCATGCCAGACGTTACATCGCCTCGACCCTCACGTACCCGAGAACTGTTGCAGGAATGCCGCAGTTTCCGCGGGCGAAGCCGGAAAAATCGTCAAATCCCAGTCGAGGCAGCCGAGCCTTTTCGCATCTGCCTAAGCAGGTGGCCCAAGCAGTCAGTCCAAGTCAGTCAAGCCGGTACCAGCCGGCGCCGGCCAGTATCAGCTTAAGACATTAAGCGAGGGTTTACCACGAGCTGCGCTGGTAGCCGCCGCAGCGGGATTGAGTCGGAAATATCACGGCGCGGCACGAATTGTCGCCCATTTCCGCCGCACTCCTCGCTCAAAAACTGATCATCGCTTCAAGGCGATGGGCAAACACAATGGGAATGGGGTTTCGCATGACAAGTATCGCTGCCGAACTGGCCAAAAAGACCGGTCAAACGACCAACGCTCGCAAAATGCCGGGCGAATTGCTCGACCAGCGCTATCGGCAGATCGGAATACCGGCGGTCGCCGCGGCCGCGCGTTACCATGGTGCGGCAAAGAACCCGGCTTATGCGCCGGCAGTGGCCAAATGGCACGAAAGTGCGGGCGACGCCGCCTGATTGCTTTCGCATCGATCTTTCGACCGGCAAAAAGGGGACCAAGGGTCCCTTTTTTGTTGCGCGTTTTTGTTGCTAATCCTGCAACCCGCTGTGTTGCTTCATCGCTCGCTTTGAACTGCGGGCATCAATTTGGACTCCTGCCTGATGGACGACTTTTCCAAAGCCGAGATCGACGCGGGCCGCCAGCTGTTCGCCGGCGACTGGACCTTCCTGTCCGCGGCCCCCTCGCTCGATTCGCTGCCGCCGATGGCTGGCCCGGAAATCGCCTTTGCCGGCCGCTCCAATGTCGGCAAGTCCTCGCTGATCAATGCGCTGACCGGGCGCAAGGCGCTGGCACGCACTTCGAACACCCCCGGACGAACCCAGGAATTGATTTTTTTCGGCGGCGCCAGCCGGCTGGTCCTCGTCGACATGCCGGGCTACGGCTACGCCGCGACCGCCAAGGCCAAGGTCGCCGCCTGGACTAAGCTCATTCATGACTACCTGCGCGGCCGCGCCACGCTTGCTCGCGTCTATGTCCTGATCGACGCGCGGCACGGTTTGAAGGATACCGACGACGGCATTCTCGACACGCTCGGCAAGGCCGCGGTCAGTCACGAGATCGTGCTGACGAAATGCGACCAGATCGGCGAAGCCGAACTGGCTGAGCGGACCGAGGCAGTCAAAGCAGCCATGCGCAAGCGGCCGGCGGCCTTTCCGGACGTGATCACGACCTCCTCGCACACGAGCGCCGGAATCGACCGGCTGCGCGCGGCAATCGCGCGGCTTCTGGCCGAGCGGGCTCGCTAGATCAGGCCGTGCAATCCGCTTGTTATTGTCGTTCGCGTGTTACGCAGCTAGATAAACTGCGCTGAGCGCCGGAAAGATGAATGTGATGAGCAAGGACGCACCGACCAGCCCCGAAATACAGGCCCAAATCCTCTCCGAGGCCCTGCCCTATATGCAGCGCTACGACGACGAGATCGTCGTGGTGAAATATGGCGGCCATGCCATGGGGGAGGAAAATCTGGCGCGCCAATTCGCTCGCGACATCGTGCTCCTTGAGCAGACCGCGATCAATCCGGTGGTCGTGCACGGCGGCGGCCCGCAGATCGAGGCCATGCTCAAGCGCGTCGGCGTGCAGTCGCAGTTCACCGCGGGGCTGCGCATCACCGACGCCGCGACCCTTGAAATCGTCGAAATGGTGCTCGCCGGCTCGATCAACAAACAGATGGTCGGCTACATCAACGAGGCCGGCGGCAAGGCCGTGGGCTTGAGCGGCAAGGACGGCAATATGGTGATCGCGCGCAAGCTGACGCGTACCGTGGTCGATCCGGGCTCGGAAATCGAGCGCGTGGTCGATCTCGGCTTCGTCGGCGAGCCGGAGAAAGTGAACACCATGGTGCTCGATCAGATCCTCGGCCGTGAGCTCATTCCGGTGCTGGCGCCGGTCGCCGCTGCCGCCAATGGCGGCACGTTCAACGTCAATGCCGACACCTTTGCCGGCGCCATCGCCGGGGCGCTGAAGGCCAAGCGCTTTCTGCTCCTGACCGACGTGCCGGGCGTCCTCGACAAATCGAAAACGCTGATCAAGGAATTATCGGTCGACGACGCGCGGCGGCTGATCGCCGACGGCACCATTTCCGGCGGCATGATCCCCAAAGTAGAGACCTGCATCGACGCGCTGGAACGCGGCGTCGAAGGCGTGGTGATTCTCGACGGCAAGGTGCCGCACGCCGTTCTGCTCGAACTGTTCACCGAGCTCGGCGCCGGTACGCTCATTCATAATTGATCCGCGATCTCTGTGAGGAGATCGCCAACTATAAAACAACATGAGCGGACAGGACTCCGGGCCACAACTTGAATCCGCCACGGCTCGGACCGCCGCGGCGTCGGAACATTTTCTGCTGCCGCTCTTTCCCGGTATCGCCGCAGGCCTGGCGCTCGGCGTTTCAGACGTGTTGTCGAAGATCGTGCTGCGGGATGGCGGCGACGTGCTCTCCATGCTGTCGTTTCGCAGCGTCGTCGGCCTCATCTTTGTCGCCACCTGGCTGCGCTTCGGCAAGAGGCCCACCGCCACTCCCCGTGTGCGCTGGATCTCGATGGGCATCGGCATCATGTTTGCCGGCCTCATCTACTGCTTGTTCAAGGCGATCGAGGCCGTCGATGTCTCGACCGCGATCCTGTCTTACTTCACCTATCCGGTCCTGACCGGGGTCGCGGCTTCGCTGCTGCGTATCGAGCCGCTGCGCTGGAAAGGCGCGCTGTGCGCCATCGCCGCATTTCTCGGCCTTGCCATCATGATCGGCGCGCATCCCGCCGGATTGGCGTTTGCCGGCGTCGCCTATGGCATCGGCGCCGGCTGCTGGCGCGTCGGCGTGCTGCTGACCACGCGTGTCTACCTCGTCGGCGCCGATGCGCGGCTGACGACCTGGTACTCGATGCTGTCGTCGACGGTTCTGTTCGTCGCGGCCTCGCTGATCGTGCGCGACTGGCACATGCCGCAGAGCAATTTCGGCATGATCGCCCTGATCGTGATGAGCCTCGCCACCACCTCGGGCATTCTCCTGATCTTTTTGTCGACGATGCGCATCGGGCCGTTCCGCACCGCGCTCATCCTCAATCTCGAGCCGCTGACGGCGACGATCTTGAGCGCGCTGGTGCTCGGTGACGTCATGACGCCGCTCCAGGGGCTCGGCAGCGTCCTCATGCTCGGCGCGCTGGTCGCCTTCCAATTGCTGCGCTGACGCCACTTCCTCGGCTTCCGCACGAAGGCGCTTTACAGCGGCCTCGCGGCGTTCTGTAATCGGCCAAAATACAGAACGCGGGAGGAAACGTATGAGCGAGCAAGGCAGCGCGGCTGCGGCGCAGTGCGATGCGCCGGCCAAAACCGGCAAATATTCATTCGGCTGTGCCTGTCATTCTTCCCGCCGGCAGTTTCTAGCGAGCGCCGCGGCGCTCGGCGCGGCAACCGTTCTGCCGGGAACAAAGACGCCGGCGCAAGCCGCGCCGGACAAGCTCATCGACACGCATCACCACTTTTATCCGCCTGCCTATCAAAAGGCCTGGTCCGATTGGGAGGACGCGCACAAGATTCCGCATTTCGGCGTGCAACTCGCCTGGACGCGCGACAAAGACATCGAGGAAATGGACAAGAACGGCGTGACGTCGAGCATCCTGTCGCTCGCCTCGACGCCCGGCGTGTGGCTCGACACCGACGCCAAGGCGGCGCACGACATGGCGCGGCAGTGCTGCGACTTCGCCGCCGAGATGGTGCAGAGCAAGCCGGATCGCTATGGGCTGTTCGCGCCGCTGTCGATGCTCGACGCCGACATGACGCTGAAAGAGATCGAATACGCCTTCGACACGCTCAAAGCCGACGGCGTCAATCTGCAGACCAACTACGGCGACAAATGGCTTGGCGATGCCGCCTATAAGCCGATCCTGGAAGAGCTCAACCGGCGCAAGGCCGTGGTCTATGTGCATCCGCTGGTCGCAAGCTGTTGCGGGCGTATGAGCGTGGGCGCTTTCCCCGCCGTGATCGAGGTGCCGCATGACACCACGCGCACCATCGTCAGCCTGTTGCTGAGCGGCACGTTCGCGCAGTTGCGCGATATCAAATGGCTGTTCTCGCATGCCGGCGGCACAGTGCCGTTCCTGGCCGGCCGCATCGAGGCTTTCTATGATCAGAAAGCGCGCGGCCCTTCCGGTTTCGCGCCGGACGGGATCGAAGCCGAATTGCGCCGGCTCTATTACGACACGGCCAATGCCACGCATCCGGCCGCAATCGCGGCGCTGACGAGTCTCGTGCCGTTCTCGCAGATCACCTACGGGACGGATTATCCGTATTTCCCGCTCAATCAGATCGAAAGTCTCAAACGACTCAATCTCGGGGCCGACAATCTGGCGGCCATCGCTTCTGGCAATGCGTCCAAGCTGCTGCCGCGCCTCAACGCCTAGCGCACGATCTGGAGAAAGCCCGCCCTCGGACTAGACCTGAGGGCGGATAACCGGTTGCTCAATTAAAATATCAAGGCATCAACCGCTTAGGTGCCGTTTGGGTCGAGCTCAAGTCAGCGCTTAAGGCTTGAGCAACCGCGAAATATGACACTTTTATCGTCATTCGACGTGTCGCCGCCCGGTGCAGCCGGGGAAGGCGAACATCAAATGCTGTTGATCTTGATTGCGCGGCCGTGTCACAAACTGGGCCAGTTTCGCGCCCACGATTCGGCGGGTATTTGCTCAATATGCCTGTTTGTAACCGGTGAGGTTGGAACCGTATGCGCGGGTTCCACAACAGCTCGTTCGACCCACAGACGCTGATCGTACTGGAAGCCGCCTTCGATGAGGCGTGGCTGACCTTGAAGTCGATCGGCAATACGACGGTGAAGCCCGACGAGCTGGCGCGCAGCGTGCTGCGGCTGGCCATGGAAGGCGAACGGGATCCCGTGGCTTTGCACGACGGCGCGTTACAGCAGCTGGTCCCCGCGACCGCGTGGCGCGAGGCGGGCTAGTTTGCAGCAGATGACGGAACACTCCGCCCGCGGTTTTGCGAAACCCGGCTCCAAAGATATTGAAACCTTTCGGCGTGTCGCGACCTGGGTCTTCGACCTCGACAACACGCTCTATCCGCATCATTTGAATCTGTGGCAGCAGGTCGATGTGCGCATCCGCGACTACATCGTCGGCCTGCTCAAGGTCACGCATGACGAAGCGTTCCGGATGCAGAAGGATTATTACAAGCGCTACGGCACGACGCTGCGCGGCTTGATGAAAGAGCACGGGCTTGAGCCGGACGAGTTCCTCGACATCGTGCATCAGATCGATTACTCGCCGCTGACGCCAAATCCGGCGCTGGGCGCGGCGATTGAGGAATTGCCGGGACGTAAACTCATTCTGACCAACGGCACGCGCAATCACGCCGACGAGGTGCTGCGCCGGCTTGGTATCGATAAGCACTTCGAAGACATATTCGACATCAAGTCGGCCGAGCTTGAGCCGAAGCCGAACGCCGCGGTCTATGAGCGTTTCCTCGCCCGTCACCGGGTCGATCCGCGGCAAGCCGTGCTGTTCGAGGATCTGGCGCGCAATCTCGAAGTGCCGCATGCGCTCGGCATGACGACCGTGCTGGTCGTGCCGCAAGGCGCGCGCGTCGTGCTGCGCGAAGACTGGGAACTGACCGGCCGCGACGCGCCGCATGTCGACCACGTCACCGACGATCTCGCCGGATTCTTGCGCGAGATCGCGGCAGCCATGAGTCCAACCTGACAATTGCTCCAACCTGACAATTGCGCCAACTTGACATCGCCGTCCCCTGCCCCGACAAACCGCGTCAGAGCATGATCTTAAAAAAGCATGTCCTTGGACTTGATCCGAGGATGGAAGCCGGTTTTCGGAATGGATCATGCGTAAACGAAGAATCTAGGGCAACTTTCCGGGCTATTTCCATGTCGTCTTCACTGTCGTCTGCCGGGACCACGGACAAACTCGCCGAAACCATCGACGCGGCCTTTGAGCGGCGCGATCAGATCAATCCGACGACCAAAGGCGAAATCCGCGACGCCGTGGAACAGGCGCTCGATCTGCTCGACCGCGGCACGGTCCGCGTCGCCGAAAGAGCAGCCGACGGCGTGTGGAAGGTGAACCAATGGCTCAAAAAGGCCGTGCTGCTGTCGTTTCGCTTGAATGACATGACCGTGATCGGCGGCGGCCCCGGCCACGCCGCGTGGTGGGACAAGGTGCCGTCGAAATTCGACGGCTGGGGCGACAATAGCTTCCGCAGCGCGGGCTTTCGCGCGGTGCCCGGCTGCGTGGTGCGCCGCTCCGCCTATATCGCGCCTGGCGTGGTGCTGATGCCGTCTTTCGTCAATCTCGGCGCCTATGTCGATTCCGGAACCATGGTCGATACCTGGGCGACCGTCGGCTCCTGCGCGCAGATCGGCAAGAACTGTCATATTTCCGGCGGCGCCGGCATCGGCGGCGTGCTCGAGCCGCTGCAGGCAGGACCTGTGATCATCGAGGACAATTGCTTCGTCGGCGCGCGCTCGGAAGTCGCCGAAGGCGTGATCCTGCGCGAAGGCGCCGTGCTGTCGATGGGCGTGTTTCTCGGCGCTTCGACCAAGATCGTCGACCGCGCCACCGGCGAAGTGCTGCAAGGCGAAGTGCCGCCCTATTCCGTCGTGGTGCCGGGCACGTTGCCCGGCAAGGCGAATAAGAACGGCGCGGCGGCGCCCGGCCTTTACTGCGCCGTCATCGTCAAGCGTGTAGATGAAAAGACCCGCGCCAAGACCAGCATCAACGAATTGCTGCGGGATTAGGCGAGACCATGAAGCGGGCTTTGGATTAGGCATTCATGGACTGGAATTTTCTCTACAACAGTTTTGAAGGCCGCATCGGCCGCAAGACATTCTGGATCGCGGTCGCGGTCCTCAGCGTCGTCGAGGTTGCCGCTCACTTCATCGCCGAACAGATTCAAGGCGACCGGCTCAGCGCCATCGTCGACGTCGCCTTCGTCTATCCGGAGTTCGCGCTCGCGGTGAAACGCGCGCATGACCGCAACATGCCGGTTGTTTTTCTGATCGTGTTCTTCGCTGCCAGCGCCTTTCTCGATCTCCTCACGGTCCTGGAAATGACCGGCACCGACGATGAGCCGAGCTCCATCTCGGTGCTGATCGCCGTGCCGTTCACGATCCTGGCGCTGTTCCTCTTGGTCGAACTCGGCTTCCGCAGGGGCATACCGGGCCCGAACCAATACGGGCCGGACCCGCTCGGTACGGTTTGAGGATACTATCGAGACTAGCCATGACCGCCGATCCCGTCGCCATTGCCCGCGATCTGATCCGCTGCCGCTCCGTCACGCCGGACGACGGCGGCGCGCTCGGGTTCTTGCAGGGGCTTTTGGAGCAGGCCGGGTTTGCAGTGCATCGCAGGGTTTTCAGCGAATCCGGCACCGCGCCGATCGACAACCTCTATGCGCGGTTCGGCGTGGCCAAACCGAATCTCTTGTTTGCCGGTCATACCGATGTGGTGCCGCCGGGCAATGAGACGTCCTGGTCGCATCCGCCGTTTGCCGGCGAGGTTGCGCAGGACATGCTTTACGGCCGCGGCGCCGTCGACATGAAAGGCGGCATCGCCTGTTTTGTCGCCGCGGCGCTCGATTATCTCGCCGCGCATGACGGCAAGATCAAAGGCTCGATCTCGTTCCTGATCACCGGCGACGAGGAGAGCATCGCCGTCAACGGCACCATCAAGCTGCTGAAATGGGCGGCCGAGCGCGGCGAAAAATTCGATCACTGCATTCTCGGCGAGCCGAGCAATGTCGAGACGCTCGGCGACACGATCAAGGCCGGGCGACGCGGCTCGCTCAACGGCACGCTCGTCGTCAGCGGCCGGCAAGGTCATGTCGCTTATCCCGAGCGCGCCGACAATCCGGTCCGTGGGCTGGTCGCGCTGATCGCCGCTTTGCAAGCACCGCTCGACGACGGCAGCGCGCAGTTCTCGCCATCCAATCTTGAATTCACCTCGGTCGATGTCGGCAACCCGACCGTGAATCTGATCCCCGGTGAAGCGCGCGCGCGTTTCAACATCCGCTACAACGATTGCCATACGCTGAGCACGCTGAAGGCACTGATCGAGCAGCGCGCCAAAACAGCCGCAGGCGGGCGTATTCAACACGCGTTCGAATGGCAACCGTCGAATGCCGACGTGTTCGTGACCAAGCCCGGCGCCTTCACCGATCTCGCCGTCGCCGCCATCGGCGAGGTGACCGGGCACAAGCCAAAACTTTCGACCAGCGGCGGCACGTCTGATGCGCGCTTCATCAAGGATTACTGCCCGGTGCTCGAATTCGGCCTGGTTGGGCAGACCATGCATGCCGTCGACGAGCGTACGCCGGTCGCCGATCTCACAAAGCTGACGGCGGTCTATCGGCGCATCATCGACAAGTATTTCGCCTAAGCCTTTCGGCGTGCGGCAATGATCCGTTCCGCCGCCGCAAAGCCGGTGAAATAACCGCCATGCGCTGTCGAGAAATCATGCGCCGAGCAGGCCTCGCCGGCGAAGAACAGCCGATTGTCGACCGGCGCGGCTAAAATCTGGCGGCTATCAGCGTAGCCCGGCAGCGCGAACGAGTAAGAGCCGAGCGCATAGGGATCGTGCGCCCAGCGATGCACCTTGATCGGCTTGATGCGGCGCGCAAAATCGCCCCCGAACAATCCGACAAGTTCTGAAACGGCGAAATCGAAAAAGGCGCCGTCGCCGCCGGCCTCGAGGTCGGCGGCGAGACCGCCGGCGAAATAGCCCTCGATCAGCGGCCGCCCGAATGGCCGCAAATGATAGCCGCCGGTGCCTTTGCGATCGGTGCGGCCGAACAGCCGCGTTTCCGGCTCGAACTCTTCCGCACCATCGAGCGACATGAAGAGCTTGTCGGCCAAGCCAAGCGGCAGGCCGCGTGCGGCGGCGATTTTGTCCGGAAGCTGAGGCGTAAACGCGATGCGCCCGGCGGCGAGCACCGCGCTTGGCACCGTCACGATCGCCCGGTCCGCTGCAATCGCGCCTTGGCTGGTTTCAATGCGCAAACGTTTTCCGCCGTGATCGATCGCCGTGACCGGACAATCGAGCCGTTGCGGCACGTCGGCGCCGTAATCGCCGATCAGCGCGCCGTAGCCCTTGAACACCCGGTAATTGACGCCGGAATCTTCGTAGCGCTCGAAATCCTTCACCGACAGCCGGTCAAGATCGCCGCCGCTGATATAGGTGCCGACGGAATTGATCAGCCCGTTCCAGCGGCCGCCGGGCTCCAACAAGCTTGCGGCGGCGACATCTTTGTCGCCCTGCGCGGCGTGTTCGAGCCGCGCGAAGAACTCGCCCATGGCGTTTTGAAAATCATTCTGCTCGGCGCGCGGAAAACCGATTTCGAGCGTGCCGCGCTGCCAGGGCGGCATCGTCTTGTCGACCGCTGCCCCCTCTTCTTCAGCGACGCGCACCCACGGATTGCGATCGGCGGAATGCAGCCAGCCGCAGCCGAGATCGAGCGTATAGCCGGATGAATCGATTACGGTGTAAGCGCGGCCGCCGAGCCGCGGACGCGCCTCGACGAGCAGGCAGCGGACCGACGCCCGGTGCAGGTGTTTGGCCGCGGCAACACCGGCCGCACCGCCGCCGATGACAACGACTTCGACATCACTCTCCGGCATTGCACGTCCATCCGCGGTGCGCTGTTCAAGACCAAGAAACTCAAGACCAGGAACTAGTAATCCACCCGCACGAGGTAAAGCCCGTGCGGCGGCGCGACTTGGCCGCAGCGGGTGCGATCGCGCGCGGCGAGCGCTTCGGCCAGGTCGGCAATGCTCCACTTGCCTTCGCCGACATGGACGAGCGAGCCGACCATCGAGCGCACCTGATGCTGCAGGAACGAGCGCGCCGAGGCCGCAACCCGCACCTCATCGCCGTCGTGCGTGACATCGAGCCGGTCGAGCGTCTTCTCCGGCGACTTCGCCTGGCATTCGGTCGAGCGGAACGTGGTGAAATCGTGCTTGCCGGTAAGTCTCTGCGCGGCCGCGTGCATCGCCGTGCAATCGAGCGGGCGCGGCACCCGCCAGGCGCGGTTCTGATCGAGCGTCAGATCGGCGCGGCGATTGACGATGCGATAAAGATAATGGCGCTTGATCGCCGAGAACCGCGCATCGAAATCCGGCGCGACAAGCTCCGCCTTCAGCACGGCGACCGGCTGCGGCCGCAAATGGAAATTGAACGCGTCGCGGATGCGGTCGATCTCCCATTCCTTGCTGAGATCGATATGCGCGACCTGGCCGAGCGCATGCACGCCGGTATCGGTGCGTCCGGCGCCCGCGACCACGACGCGCTCGCCGGCAAAGGCAACGACGGCTTCGGTGAGCACGCCCTGCACCGATGCGCCATTGTCCTGCTGCTGCCAGCCGACAAAAGTCGTGCCGTCATATTCGATGGTGAGCTTGTAGCGCGGCATGGTGCTTAGCTCAACACGGTGCCGCGGGCAATCTGAGTGCCGCGCAAAAATTCGTCCGCTTGCATCGGCTGCTTGCCGGCGCGCTGCAATTCGACCAGCCGCACCGCGCCGTCGCCGCAAGCAATCGTCAGCTCGTCGTCGAGCACAGTCCCGGGAGCGCCTTTGCCTTCACCCTTGGTCGTCCGCAGGACTTTGACGCGGTTTCCTGCAAGCTCGAACCAGGCGCCAGGAAAGGGCGATAATCCGCGGCAATGATCGTGGACTTGGTTCCAGGGCTTTGCCCAATCGATGCGCGTCTCACTCTTGTCGATCTTGGTGGCGTAAGTCGCGCCTCCCGCCGGCTGCGGCGTCAATTGCAAAGAGCCGCGCTCGAGCGCGCCGAGCGCGACCAGCATCAGCCGGGCGCCAAGCGGCGCCAGCGTGTCGTGCAATTCGCCGGTCGTCATGTCGGCACCGATCGCAACGCGCTCCGCCATGGCGATCGGCCCGGTATCGAGGCCCTCCTCCATCTTCATTGCCATTACGCCGGTTTCCTTGTCGCCCGCCATGATGGCGCGATGGATCGGAGCAGCGCCGCGCCAGCGCGGCAGCAGCGAAGCGTGCAAATTGAAACCGCCGAGCGGAAAAACGTCGAGGATCGCCTTCGGCAGGATCAAGCCGTAAGCGACGACGACAGCGGCGTCGGCGCCGTGCGCACGCATGGCGTCCGCGGCGTCAGCGCCCTTCAGCGACTTCGGCGTGAAAACCGGCAGCTTGAATCGCTCAGCCTCGCGCGCGACCGGGCTCGGCCGCTCCGCCATGCCGCGTCCCGCCGGCTGCGGCGCCCGCGTATAGACGGCGGCGACATCGTGACCGGAGCCTATAATTTCCAGAAGCGTGGGCGCCGCGAAATCCGGCGTGCCCATGAACACGAGGCGCAAGGCCAATCACGCCTCCTCCTTCTTGGAGCTTTCCTTGGTTTCGTTTTTGGCGGCCTTGGTGAACTTCTTGATCACGCGGTCGCGCTTGAGCTTCGACAGATGATCGATGAAGAGCACGCCGTTAGTGTGATCGATCTCGTGCTGCAGGCAGATCGCGAACAGGCCCTTGGCGGTGATCTCGTGGTTCTTGCCGTCGAGATCCATATATTTGACCTTCACCTCGGCCGGCCGCTCGACCTCCTCGTAATATTCCGGGATCGACAGGCAGCCTTCCTCGTATTGGCTCTTTTCTTCCGACGCCCAGGTGATCTCCGGATTGATAAACACCAAAGGTTTTTGCTCGTCCTCTTTCTTCGACAGATCCATGGTGACGACGCGCTTGGCAATGCCGAGCTGGATCGCCGCGAGCCCGATGCCCGGCGCGTCGTACATGGTCTCGAACATGTCATCGACCAGCTTCTTGATGCCGGCGTCGATCTTTTGGATCGGCTCCGACTTCAGCCGCAGCCTTTTGTCGGGAAGCTTGATGATGTCGCGGACTGCCATTGCTCTTCCGGGGGTACCTAGGCGGCGATGTAAGCGGTGAAGAAAGCGGGGTCAATGTAGCGCCTTGTTGCGCCCTTTCCATTGCGCCTTTCGCGGCAAGCGGGTATGACCGTTCGCTCTTCGTTCTGGCCTCGATTCGGCAAAAGGGACCCGCGATGATCGAGCGCTTACAGGCAATTTTGGCCGAGGAAGCCACCCCGGAAACCATCGCGGCGGCCGCGATTCTGGGCGGCGTTCTGGCCGGCTTGGCGCTGATCGCGCTCGCGGTTCTGTTGTGGCGGACGCGGAAGCGCCCGGACCCGCAGGCCGCGGTGATGGCGGAATTGGCCCGCGCTCAGGCCGATGCCGCGGCGCGGCTCGAGACCATGATCCGCATGGTCGGTGACCGCCAATCGCAGCTGCAGCACGCGGTCAATGACCGGCTGGATTCGGTCTCGCATCGGCTTGGCGATTCCATGGAAAAGACCAAGCTGAACACCGCCGAGAATCTGCAGAAGCTCGCCGAGCGGCTCGCGGTGATCGACAATGCGCAGAAGAACATCACCGCGCTCGCCACCCAGGTGACGTCGCTGCAAAGCGTGCTCGCCAACAAGCAATCGCGCGGCGCCTTCGGCCAAGCGCGGATGGAGGCGATCGTACAGGACGGCCTGCCGAAGGGTACTTATGCCTTCCAGCACACGCTGTCGAATCGCACCCGCCCCGACTGCTGCGTGTTCCTGCCGGACAACAGACTTCTGGTCATCGACGCGAAATTTCCGCTCGAAGGCGTCACCGCTTATCGCGACGCCAAGAGCGACGACGAGCGCAAATTCGCCGCGCAGCGCCTGCGCGGCGACGTCAGCAAGCATATTGCCGACATCGCCGAGAAATATTCTATCCCCGGCGAGACCCAGGAACTGGCGCTGATGTTCGTGCCCTCGGAATCCGTTTATGCCGAAATCTACGACGGCTTCGACGATCTGGTGCAGAAGGCGTTTCGCGCCCGCGTCGTCCTGGTGTCGCCGTCGCTCTTGATGCTGGCGATCGCTCTGGTGCAGCAGAGTCAGCGCGACGTGCGCATGCGCGAAGCGGCCGATCTCATTCGCGACGAAGTCGGCCGGCTGATGAAGGACGTCGGCTTGCTCGGCGAACGCGTGCGCAAGCTGCAGACGCATTTCAATCAGGCGAACGAGGACATCCGGCAGTCGATCATCTCCGTCGAGAAGATCGAGGGCCGCGGCGAGCGCATTCAGCAAGTCGAATTCAGCGGCGTGGAAGCGCTCGGCTCATCAGGGCTTGGTGCGTCGAGTCTTGGCGCGTCAAATCTTGGCGCCAATGTCATTCCGGTTCCAATACCACGCAAGCTTGAAGCAGGCGAGTAGTGGCGAATGGCGGTAACGCCCCAAGGATCCGGCCAAGCCTCAGATCCAGATAGCGTCGTAGCTTCGCGTCCGTCGCTCGCCGAGACGCTCGCCGTCTATCTCAAGCGGCGCGTGCTGATCGTGACGTTGCTCGGCTTCTCGTCCGGTCTGCCGCTGGCGCTGTCCGGCTCGACGCTCGCGATCTGGATGACGGAGGTCGGCGTCAATCTCAAAACGATCGGCCTGTTTGCGCTGGTCGGCACGCCCTATACGATCAAGTTCCTGTGGGCGCCGCTGATCGATGCGCTCAACGTGCCGCTGCTGTCACGCTGGCTCGGCCGGCGGCGCGGCTGGCTGCTGCTGTCGCAGTTCCTTTTGATTGCGGCGATCGTTTTGGTCGGCGTCTCCGATCCCGCCGTTTCGCCGTTGATCGTCGCGCTCGGCGTATTGCTGGTTGCAACCACTTCGGCGACACAGGACATCGTCGTCGACGCGTTCCGGGTCGAAAGCCTTGACGAAAGCGAGCAGGCTGCCGGCATGGCGGCCTATGTCGCCGGCTATCGCATCGGTACGCTCGCCTCGACCGCCGGCGCACTGTTTCTTGTGAGCGGTTTCCAAACATCCGGTCTCGATCACCACAGCGCCTGGCGCGCGGGCTATTTCGCCATGGGCTCGCTGGTGTTCGTCGGCGTGGCGACCACCCTTGCCGCAACCGAGCCACAGAAGTCGATCGGGGCCGAGGCGACGCTGGCGCGCGAGAACGTGTTGCGCCGTGTCTCTGACGCAGCGGTCGGCGCCTTCACAGAATTTCTCTCGCGCGACCTGGCATTCGTCGCGCTCGCCTTTGTCGTGCTGTTCAAGCTGACCGACGCGCTGTCCGGGATAATGACGGCGCCGTTCGTGATCGATCTCGGTTTCTCGCGCAACGAATATGCCGCCATCATCAAGGGCGTCGGTTTCGCCGCTACATTGATCGGCGGCTTTGCCGGCGGCTTTCTGGCGCGGGCGCTGACGCTTCCCGCAAGCTTGCTGATCGGCGCCGTGGTGCAAGGGCTCGCCAATCTCGGCTTTTCCTGGCAGGCCGTCCTCGGCCACAACATCGCGTGGCTGACCTTCGCCATCGTGCTGGAGAACTTCACCAGCGCCGTCGCCACGGTTGTCTTTGTCGCCTATCTCTCGGCGCTCTGCCGCAACCCGCTGCATACGGCGACGCAGTATGCGCTCCTCACTGCGCTCGCGGCGGTCGGCCGCACATATCTGTCGTCGGGCGCGGGCTATATCGTCGACGGCTTCGGCGGATTTCCCGGCGTCGGCTGGGCGTGGTTTTTCGCGATCTGCGCGGTGGCCGGCGTACCGGCGCTCATTCTGCTCGCTTTCCTGCAACACCGCGGTCACTTTGACGGGCTTTTACCGGCGAGGAAATGACCGCGGCATTGTTGCCACACCGCTGCAAAATTGTGGCGTAAACACTCGGTAACCCATTCCCAGGCGCGTCGGCGGGCCTTTTCGCACCCGCAAAAAAGTCTTTTTGTAAGGATCAGATCGCTATAATCCCTGTTGTCCTGACGCTTGTTCTCGAACCCGGCTGCCGACGATAGCAGTCCCAGCGCAGCCTCGATCGACGCCCCATATGGACACAATCCTCGTCAAGATTTTTGCGACCGCGCTGGCCTTGAGCGAGGTGACGACACAGCCACAGGCAGTGAAGACGCATTTCGATCCGGCGCAGGATCAGGCGGCGGTGGTGCAGCTTCTTCGCGACGGCTGCGCGCACATGAAACAGGCCTTCGACATTGAATCCATCAATCTCGACGACCTGATCTCAACCGCGATGGACGATCCCAAGGCGGCCGGCGCCGACATCCAGGCGTTCCACGGCGTCAATTTCGCCGACCTCAACACCGCCTATCACCAGTTTTGCAAGAACGAGGCGATCGTCGATCCAGTGGTCGATATCGGCCAAGTCATCGACTTCTTTAACACCGCGGCGGCCGATCTGCCGGACCCCAACGTGCTCAAGGGCAAGAAGCTGCCGAGCCTCTCCACGGTGCTCGACGGCTCCGGGCAGAATTTCGCCGACGTGTTTCAGCCCGGCAACCGGCGCATCTGGGTGTCGCTCAGCGATGTGCCCGATTATGTGCAGCGGGCTTTCATCGCGGCGGAGGACCGGCGCTTCTACGAGCATCACGGCGTCGACGAGCGCGGCATCATCCGCGCCTTCATCGGCGACATGGGCGCGAAGGGGCGGCCGCAAGGCGGTTCTACGATTACGCAACAGGTGGTGAAGAATCTCCTGGTCGGCGAAGACGTGACCTACGAGCGCAAGATCCGCGAGATGATCGTGGCGTCGCGGCTCGAAACGACGCTGACCAAGAAGGAGATTCTCGAGCTCTATATGAATTCCGCTTATCTCGGCCGCGGCTCTTGGGGCGTCGAGATGGCGGCGCACAGCTATTTCGGCAAGCCAGCGAAGGATCTCACGCCGGCCGAGGGCGCCATGCTGGCGGGCATGCTGAAGGGGCCGAATTTCTACAATCCCGACCGCCATCCCGATCGCGCCAAGGATCGTCTCGGCTATGTGCTCGGCCGCATGCAAGAAGACGGCGTGATCACTGCGGCGCAGAAGGACGCGGCGCTCGCGACGCCGCCGAAGCTCGTCGCCTACACGTTCCCGCACCGCGACTCCGGCTTCAACTTCGTCGACTTCATCGGCCGCGAGGCCAAGAACGACGGCGTCGAGAACCTCACGGCCGACTCCTACACGGTGCACACGACCATCAATGCGCAATTGCAGCGCGACACCGAAACCGCGCTGCAAGAGGGCCTCGCGCATTACGAGATGGCGATGGGTCGCGTGCAGTATCGCGGTCCCGAAGCCAATCTCGCCGACGCGGTGCAGAAGAAGACAGGCGGCGGCGACAGCAGCACGCCGGCATGGCAGCAGGCGCTGAAATCGGCGCAAATGCCGCTTTATGACGTGCACTGGACGCCGGTCGTGGTGCTGCAGAAAGGCAACGGCCAGCAGAACGGCGGCGACGCCATTCGCGTCGGCCTGCCCGACGGCCGCATCGTGTCGCTCACCGGCGTGAACTCGCAGATCCGGCGCAGCCTCAATATGTACGACGTGGTCTATGCCAATGTCGTCGAAAGCAGAGCCGAGGCCAGACGCAACGACGGCAAGAGCAGCAAGAACAGCGCGAAGAATCCCGCGCCGCCTAAACCCACAACCGGCGGCGCCGTGGCCCAGTTACGCGTCCGGCCGACGGTCGAAGGCGCGGCGCTGGTGCTCGAAAACAAGACCGGCCGTATTCTGGCGATGGCGGGAAGCTTCTCCTACCCGATGAGCCAGCTCAATCGCGCCGCACAGACCGCGCGTCAGCCCGGCTCGGCGATGAAGCCGCTCACTTATCTCACGGCGCTGGCGCACGGCCTGCAGCCGAACACGCTCGTGCTCAATCAGCCGATCACGCTGCCGCCGATCGGCACCGCCACCAGCGGCCGTGACGTGATCGCCCGCGAATTCGGCGGCACCGCGCGGCCGGAGGATTTCTGGTCGCCGCGCAATGCCGATTACAACGAAGGCGGCGTCTATACGATGCGGCGCGGCCTGGAGAACTCAGTCAATGTGGTGACCGCGCACATTCTCGAGGGCGGCATCGATCCCGATCCGACAAAGAGCCTCGACGAGGTTTGCGCGACCGCGATGGCGGCCAAGATCTATAGCCAATGCGTGCGCTACTATCCTTTCGTGCTCGGCGCGCAGCCGGTGCGCATGATCGACATCGCCGGTTTCTATGCCGCGGTCGCCAATGAAGGCCTGCTGCCGACACCGCACGGCATCGATTCGATCGAGCAGCACGGCAGGTCCATCTATCAATATCCGACGACGCCGTTGCCGCGCATCGGGGCCGCCGACCCGGCTTCGTTCTATCAGCTCAAGACCATGCTGCAGGGCGTGGTGGCGCGCGGCACCGCGCGCGCGATCGGCGGGCTGTCGCCTTATGTCGCCGGCAAGACCGGTACGACCGAGGACGCCGTCGACGGCTGGTTCATCGGTTTCACCAACGACGTCACCGTCGCGGTCTGGGTCGGCTACGATAACGGCGACGGCAAGCGCCGTTCGCTCGGCTCCAACGAAACCGGCGCGCGCGTGGCGCTGCCGATCTTCCAGCCGATTATCGAAGCCATATGGTCCGAGCACATCGCGCCCAAGGCGCCGCTCGCCGGTCCCTCGCCCGAGGCCAAGCACGACCTCGTCGACATACCGATCGACTATATGAGCGGCAATCGCATCGGCGCCAATACCAATAACGGCGGCGGCGCCAATGGCTTTTGGGGCAATCTCGGCAATGCCGCCGCCAATCCACCTCCAAGCGGCGGCGCTTTCGTCGAGCACTTCAAGCGCGGCGCCGACGGCCAGGTCGCCGATACCCAATATCTGCTGGTCTCGCACGAGGACGCCTATGCGACGAGCCAGGGCCAATATGGCGACGACAATCAGGACAACTCGTTCTTCGGCAGTCTTTTCGGCGGCAACAGAAGCAATGGCCAATGGTTTGGGCGTTCCTACTATCCGAACCAGGGCTGGAATCAGGGCTCGCAGGCGCCGCAAGCCCAAGCTCCGCAAGCAGCCCCGCCGCAGCCTCCGGCGCGCGGCTTTTTCCAGCCGTGGAATTGGAGCGACAATCCGCCGGCGCAGCGCAGCCAAAATTACTATGGCGGCCACAGCAATTACTGATCTATTTATCTAAAGACCCTCCATGAGAGATTTGAGAATGTGGACGCGGCACGCCATCGTGCTTTTCGCTGTGCTCGGCTCCGCCTCGGCCGCTTGCGCGCAGGAATTCACCATTCAAGACGTCGCCGATGCGCGCCGCACCGATGTCGCGCAGATCAAGCCCGGCACCATCGTCGTGACCGATCATACCGGCGCGGCAGCGCCGGACAGCGAGACGGCGCTGGTTCATTTCGACGAGTGGGCCGATAAGCATCCGACCGAGAAGAAGTTTCTGGCGCTGTTTCCGGGCTATAGCGAACCGACCGTGCCCAAACTGGCGAACGGCACCTCCTCGCAGGTCTTCGAAAAGCTCTACATGTATGTCGCCGACGCGCGCTTTGTGCTCGACAGGGCGCCCGGCGCGATCGACCTGTCGCGCTATGTGACGCTCGCCTTCCTGCAAAAGATCGATCCGGCGATCACGCACCAGGTCCTGGCGCCGTCCGACATCGGGCCGTTCAACGACGAAGCCGGCACCGGCAACGTTAATCCCGACCGGCCATGGTGCAGCGGCCGCGCCACGTCGGTCTGCATCCAATCGAGCTATAAGTTCGAAGGCAAGATTCCGATGGGAGTTTTGCTGGTCAACAAATTGCGCGAAGGCTCCAAGAAAGTCGCCGACCATATCGACTTCCAGAGCGAATTATCAGCGCTCGGGCCAGCCGATGTCGATCAGGCGGCGCTGCAGGAATTGACGACGCTGAATACGCCGGTGAGCGGCGTGCTCGAACAGAATCTGTTCTACGTCAATCAGATCCTGAAATTCGGCAAATTCTTCGCGGTGTTTCAGGCCGATCCCAATGACGACAAGAAGACGGTCGTCACCGCGTTCATGTCGCTCGCGATCAAGGCGAGCGTGCTCGACGAGAAGCGCGGCTACGAGAACATGCCGGTGCTGCGCAATTTGGTGCCGGCGCAGGTCTTGATGGGACAGTCGTCGTTCAATTCCGGCAATTCGATTAGCGCCGGCCTGCCGATCTATGCCCGCAACGAGATCAAGACCATTGCCGGCATCCTGCAGCGCAAGTAGCTTGCGCCAATGAGGTGGCCAAGCCGGCCGCCGGTCGATCGCGATATATTCCGTTCGCCCTTATGGTCATTTCCGAGAACCGCTTTCCCCTTTTCCGGATCACGCTGTCGTAAAGCCGAAAATGAGCGCATTCGTGCCAGCCGCGTCGCAATCTTTGTCGCAAAGGTCGTCCCAGAGCTGGGAATTCTGGATCGATCGCGGCGGCACCTTTACCGACGTCATCGGCCGGCGGCCGGATGGCGGGCTGGTGACGCACAAGCTGCTTTCGGAAAATCCCGAGGCCTATCGCGATGCCGCGGTGCACGGCATCCGGCATCTGCTCGGGCTCAAGCCGGGCGATGCGATCCCGAGCGACCGCATCGGTGCGGTGAAAATGGGCACCACGGTTGCGACCAATGCGCTGCTCGAGCGCAAGGGCGACCGCACGCTCCTTCTCATCACCAAGGGCTTTCGCGATGCGCTGCGCATCGGCTATCAGGCCCGGCCAAAGATCTTCGCCAAGCATATCATCAAGCCGGACATGCTTTACGAGCGTGTCGCCGAAGTCGACGAGCGCGTGCGCGCCGACGGCACGGTGGAACGCGCACTCGATCTTGACGCGGTGCGTGCCGAGCTCGAACGCGCCAAGGCGGACGGCATCAACGCCGTCGCTGTGGTCTTGATGCATGCGTATCGCTATAGCGACCACGAGCAGCGCGTCGCGGCGCTCGCCCGCGAGCTCGATTTTCCGCAGGTCTCAGCGAGCCATGAAGTGTCGCCGCTGATCAAGCTTGTCGGCCGCGGCGACACCACCGTGGTCGACAGCTACCTGTCGCCGATCCTGCGCCGCTATGTGGCGCAAGTGGCGGGCGAGTTGAACGAGGAAGAAGGCGAACCGTCGCAACACACGCGCCTGATGTTCATGATGTCGTCGGGCGGACTCACGGCGGCGGAATTGTTCCGCGGCAAGGACGCGATCCTGTCCGGGCCGGCCGCTGGCGTCGTCGGCATGGCCGAGACCGGCCGCTCGGCCGGTTTCACCCGGCTGATCGGCTTCGACATGGGCGGCACGTCGACCGACGTATCGCATTATGCCGGCGAATACGAGCGCGCCTTCGAGACCGAAGTCGCCGGCGTGCGCATGCGCGCGCCGATGATGCTGATCCACACGGTCGCCGCCGGCGGCGGCTCGGTCCTGCATTTCGACGGCGCGCGCTTCCGCGTCGGGCCGGATTCGGCGGGCGCCAATCCGGGCCCGAAATGCTACCGCCGCGGCGGACCGCTCGCCGTCACCGACGCCAATGTCATGGCCGGCAAGCTCATTCCGGATTTCTTTCCGAAAATCTTCGGGCCGCGGCAGAACCAGCCGCTCGATGCCGACGCGGTGCGCACCGCCTTTGCCAAAATGGCGAAGGACATTGGCGACGGCCGCACACCCGAGGAAGTCGCCGACGGCTTTATCAAGATCGCCGTCGAAAACATGGCGAATGCGATCAAGAAAATCTCGGTGCAGCGCGGCTATGATGTGACGCGTTATGCGCTCAATTGCTTCGGCGGCGCCGGCGGCCAGCACGCCTGCCTTGTGGCCGACGCGCTCGGCATGACCAGCGTGCTCATTCACCCGCTGTCGTCGCTGCTCTCGGCTTACGGCATGGGCCTTGCCGATATCCGCAGCGTCCGCCAGCAGGCCGTCGAAGCGCCATTCGGCAACAAAGCGCGCAAGTCGCTCGAAATCGCGGCGCGGAGGCTCGCGGGCGATGCCATCGGCGAGGTCGCCGGCCAGGGCGTCGCCGCCAACAAGATCAAGCTTCATGTCCGCGCCCATATCCGTTACGCCGGAACCGACACCGCGCTGATCGTCGATGCCGGCATGTCGGTTGGGCGCAGCGTGATGAAGCTCGCCTCGCTTGAAAAAATGAAAGCGGCCTTCGAGCGCGCCCATAAAGCACGCTTCGGCTTTATCGACCGCGGCAAGGATCTGGTGATTGAGGCCGTATCGGTCGAAGCAGTTGGCGGCGGCGCGACCTTCACGGAGAGGCCGCGCAAGACGACGCGCTCCAAACTGCCCGCGCCGGCGCGGCGCACGCGTTTCTTCTCCGGCGGCAAATGGCATCGCGCGCTGGTCTATATCCGCGATATGCTGTTGCCGGGCCACAAGGTGAAGGGCCCGGCGATCATCATCGAGCCGCACCAGACCGTCGTCGTCGAGCATGGCTGGCAGGCGGAGCTGACGGCCAAGAATCACCTGGTGCTCAAGCGCGTGCAGAAGCTCGCCCGCACCCGCGCCATCGGCACCCATGCCGATCCGGTGATGCTCGAAGTGTTCAACAATCTTTTTATGTCGATCGCCGAGCAGATGGGCGTGGCGCTGCAGAACACCGCTTATTCGGTGAACATCAAGGAGCGGCTCGATTTCTCCTGCGCGGTGTTCGACGGCAACGGCTCGCTGGTCGCCAATGCGCCGCATATGCCTGTTCATCTCGGCTCGATGGATCGCGCCGTCGAGACCATCATCCGCGAGAACAAGGGCAAGATCCGCCCAGACGATGCTTACGCGATCAACGCACCCTATAACGGCGGCACCCATCTGCCGGACATCACCATCTGCACGCCGGTCTTCGACGGCAAGAACATCTTGTTCTGGGTCGCCTCGCGCGGCCATCACGCCGATGTCGGCGGCATTTCGCCGGGTTCGATGTCGCCCAATGCCACCAATATCGAAGAGGAAGGCATCCTGTTCGACAATTTCAAAGTCGTCGATCGCGGCCGCTTCCGCGAGAAGGAGCTCTATGCAGCGCTGAAGGAAAACAAATATCCGGCGCGCAATCCGCTGCAGAACGTCAACGACATCAAGGCGCAGATCGCCGCCAATGAGATGGGCATCCACGAGCTGCGCAAGATGGTGCGCTATTTCACGCTGCCAGTGGTGCGCGCCTATATGCGGCACGTGCAGGACAATGCCGCCGAAAGCGTGCGCAGAGTCATCGATCGTCTGCACGACAGTTCGTTTGCCATCGAGACCGATCTCGGCACCGCGATCAAAGTGCGCATCGCGGTCGACAAGAAGAAGCGCGAGGCGACCGTCGACTTCACTGGCACAAGCCCGCAGCAGCCGACGAATTTCAACGCGCCGGAGCCGGTGACACGCGCGGCGGTGCTTTACGTGTTCCGCGTCATGGTCGACGACGACATTCCGATGAATGCCGGCTGCCTGCGGCCGATCAATATCATCATCCCGAAGCGCTCAATGTTGTCGCCGGAATATCCGGCGGCCGTGGTCGCCGGCAATGTCGAGACCTCGCAGGAAGTAACCAATTGCCTGTTCGGCGCGCTCAGCGCGATGGCTGCCGCGCAGGGCACCATGAACAATCTCAATTTCGGCAATGCGCGCTATCAGTATTACGAGACCATCTGCTCCGGCTCGCCGGCTGGACCTGGGTTTCCGGGCACCGATGCCGTGCACACCCACATGACAAATACACGACTGACCGATCCGGAAATTCTCGAATTCCGCTATCCGGTGCTGCTCGAAGACTTCCACATTCGCAAAGGCTCCGGCGGGCGCGGCAAATGGAATGCCGGCGACGGCATCCGCCGCACCATCCGCTTCCTGGAAAAGATGGAATGCACGGTGCTGTCGGGCCATCGCCGCGTGCCGCCGTTCGGACTCGAAGGCGGCAGCGACGGCCAGGTTGGCGAGAACCAGGTGCGGCGCAAAAATGGCAACATGGAACAGCTCAAAGGCGCCGACGCCACCGTGATCGACGCCGGCGAAGCGATCATTATCCAGACACCGACCGCGGGCGGTTACGGCAAGTCGTAAAACTTTCACCGTCCAACAACGCCAAGCTGTGGTCTAGCTGCGACCAAATGCCGTATATGACGCTGCCGGCACATTGAGGTCGGCGGAAAGCCACATGCAGGGAGAGACTGATGTCTCGTTTTGTTTCGCGTCAAAAATTGCTGGTCGGTGTTGCGATCGTATCGAGCCTGGGAATTGGCTACGCGCTGGGAGCGCAGCCGCACATGGATGCGGCGCTGGCGCTGTTGCAGAACGCGCGCGCCGAGCTGAACCAAGCCGAGCCCAACAAGGGCGGTCATCGCGAGAAGGCGATCATTTTGGTGGACCAAGCCATCGGCGAGGTGCGAGCCGGCATTGCCTTTGCGCACTAGCATCTCAACTTACTACGTTGAGTTTTCTATTATCGCGTCAAAGCCGGGCCTTCGGGTCCGGCTTTTTAACGCGCCGGCGCGGCCGGGGGTGCGGGCGGCGGCGTCACTTTATACGCCATGCTCGCCGTGCTCCCCTGCCAAAAGAACCGGTAGTCGATAGCGACATTGCCGCCGTCAGGAAGCGGCAGGATGGCGCTGCAAACAACCTCGTCCTTGCTGCTCGATACCGTCTTGATCGGCTCGTAGCGCAGCGGCGCGAGTCTGTATTGCTTGAGCACGTCGGCCAGCGTGTGTTTGGCGTTCTCGGAATCGCATTGCGGCAGGAACAAACGATCGCGCAGGCCTTGATAGAGCAGCACGCCTGCCACCGCAGCGACCGGGATGCCGATCAGCCGGACAACGAAACGATAGGGCCGTGGCCGTGTCGGCTCTGATGGCGGACGCTTCCACGGCCGCGCGCGGACCGGAGCAGAAGAATTAGGTGGAGAAGGCTCCGGCGAGGATTCGTCGCTCATTCGAGCGATATTACACCGCTTTGACGATCTCTTCCGTCATTTTCTTGGCGTCGCCAAGCAGCATCATGGTGTTGTCGCGGTAGAACAGCGGATTGTCGATGCCGGCATAGCCCGAAGCGAGTGAGCGTTTGTTGAACATCACCGTGCCGGCCTTCCACACTTGCAGCACCGGCATGCCGTAGATCGGCGATTTCGGATCTTCCTCGGCGGCCGGATTGGTGACGTCGTTGGCGCCGATCACATAAGCGACGTCGGCCTGTGCGAATTCCGAATTGATGTTCTCGAGCTCGAACACCTCGTCGTAGGGCACATTGGCTTCGGCGAGCAGCACGTTCATGTGGCCCGGCATGCGTCCGGCCACCGGGTGAATGGCGTATTTGACCTCGACGCCTTCGGCCTTGAGCTTGTCGCCCATTTCGCGCAGCGCATGCTGCGCCTGCGCCACTGCCATGCCGTAGCCCGGCACGATGATAACCTTGCCGGCATTCTTGAGAATGAAGCCCGCATCCTCCGCCGAGCCGATCTTGACCGGCCGGTCGCCGGCCGCCGCGGCCGGTCCCGCCACTTCGCCGCCGAAGCCGCCGAGGATCACCGAGATGAACGAGCGGTTCATGCCCTTGCACATGATGTAGGACAGGATCGCGCCGGACGAGCCGACCAGCGCGCCGGTGATGATCAGCGCGGTGTTCTCCAAGGTAAAGCCGATGCCGGCCGCGGCCCAGCCGGAATAGGAATTGAGCATCGAGATCACGACCGGCATGTCGGCGCCGCCGATCGGGACGATGATGAGGATACCGAGCAGGAACGAAATCGCCGCGATCAGCCAGAACGTCAGGTGCTGCTGCGCCTCGAAGAACCACACGATCAGCGCGACGAGTCCAACCGCAAGCGCGATATTGATGAGGTGCCGCGCCGGCAAGAGGATCGGTGCGCCGCTCATGCGGCCGGACAATTTGAGAAACGCGATCACCGAGCCGGTGAAAGTGACGGCGCCGATGGCGACGCCGAGCGACATTTCTATCAGGCTCTGGCCGTGGATCGCGCCTTCGCTGCCGATACCGAAAGCCGCGGGCGCATAAAGCGCGCCCGCCGCGACCAGCACCGCGGCCATGCCGACCAGCGAGTGGAAGGCGGCGACCAGTTCCGGCATCGAGGTCATCGGCACGCGCCGCGCGATCACGGCGCCGATGCCGCCGCCGAGCGCCATGCCGGCAACGACCAGGCCCCAGGCGGTCGGACTTGCCGGCGGATGCGACGCGAGCGTCGTCACGATCGCGATCGCCATGCCGGTCATGCCCAGCACATTGCCGCGCCTCGAGGTTTCCGGGCTGGACAGGCCGCGCAGCGCCATGATGAACAGGGCGCCCGCGATCAGGTAGCAGAATGCGGCGAGATCTGCGCTCATGAAGTCGCTCCCGTCACTTCTGCTTGCGCTGGAACATGGCGAGCATGCGCTTGGTCACCAGGAACCCGCCGAAAATATTCACCGATGCGAATGTGAGCGCGACAAAGCCGAGCGCGCGCGCCCAGATCGGTCCAGCATCGTCGGCCACGAGTGCGACGCCGACCGCGAGCAGCGCGCCGACCACGATCACCGAGGAGATCGCATTGGTCACCGACATCAGCGGCGTATGCAGCGCCGGCGTCACCGACCAGACCACGTAGTAGCCGACAAAAACCGCGAGCACGAAAATCGACAGGCGGAACACGAAAGGGTTGACGGCGTCGTTCGCCGCCGGCGCGCCATGAGCCACCGCCGCAAGGTCGATCTGGCCGAGGATTGAAAGCATCACCATGGCTGCGGTCCCGTATTGTTACGCCGCCGCCATCTCAGCGGCGGCCATTTAAGCAGCAGTTTTGGGCTTGAAATTCGGATGCACCACGGCGCCGTCGTGCGTGAGCGCGGTGCCTTTGACGAGTTCGTCGTCCCAATTGATCGCCAGCTTCTTCTCTTTTTTGTCGATCAGCGTTTCGAGAAACGTGATCAGGTTCCTGGCGTAAAGCGCGGACGCGGAGGCGGCCAAACGGCCGGCCATGTTGAGATGACCGACGATCTTGACGTCGCCGACTTGCGCCACTTCGCCGGGCTTGGCGCCCTCGACATTGCCGCCGCGCTCGACCGCGAGATCGACGATGACCGAGCCCGCCCGCATCGAGGCCACCATGTCCTTTGAAACCAGCTTTGGCGCCGGACGCCCCGGGATCAGAGCGGTGGTGATGACGATGTCCTGCTTCTTGATATGCTCGGCGACCAAAGCCGCCTGTTTAGCCTGATAGTCCTTCGACATTTCCTTGGCGTAACCGCCGGCGGTCTGCGCGTTCTTGAATTCCTCGTCCTCGACCGCAAGGAATTTCGCACCCAGGCTTTCGACCTGCTCTTTGGTCGCCGGCCGCACGTCGGTCGCGGTGACAATGGCGCCGAGCCGGCGCGCCGTCGCAATTGCCTGCAAGCCGGCAACGCCGACACCCATGATGAATACTCTGGCCGCCGGCACGGTGCCGGCCGCTGTCATCATCATCGGCATGGCACGGCCATATTCCTCGGCGGCGTCGATCACCGCACGATAGCCGGCAAGGTTGGCCTGGCTCGACAGCACGTCCATCGACTGCGCGCGGGTAATGCGCGGCATCAATTCCATGGCGAAGGCAACGAGCCCCGCATCGGCCATTTGCTTGAGCGCGGCCTCGTTGCCGTAAGGATCCATGATCGCGATCACCAGAGTGCCGCGCTTATATCTGGCAAGTTCGCCCGATGAGGGCCGCTGCACCCGCAACACGATATCTGCGCCGTTCATGGCGTCGGCCGCGACCGCGGCGCCGGCCGCGGTGAAATCCGCATCGAGAATGCCGGATTTGACGCCGGCGCCGGGCTCCACGGCGACTTCGGCGCCGAGGCCGATCATTTTTTTGACCGTCTCCGGTGTCGCGGCGACGCGCGACTCACCGGGATCGGATTCGGCAGCAATTGCAACTTTCATGAAACCTCCGACGGCGGCATTGCCGGCAATCGGGCCGATGTCGGTGAGAGAGAGCGCGGATCAGACCAGAAAATACGCCATGAGAATGAGGATCACGGCGATGGTGATCACTGATACTTTCACCAGCTTGATGAAATTGCGATAGGTCTCTTCGTGCGCGACGTAGTCATTGCCCGTGGCAGTTGCGTATTCAACCTCGCCGTGATCGGCCATTTCATCCCTCCGCAATTCGTCCAGCGCGACCGGATCTCGAATTCCGAGAACCCTAGCAGGCAGGCGCCCGAAGTTCGAGACGCGCCGGACTTATGCACCATCGTCTTGTACACCAACGTCTTGCATTATCGCCGCCCGGTCGGTTCCCCGGCCGCACCCGCGCAGGCGCGGCAAAAGGCCGTGGAATCGCGATATTGTTACCGGCGGACTTAGCTTAATTGCGGTTAAGGAGCAACCGCGGCCGCCCGCGCTTTTTTGCCGGCAAGTCGCCCGGCAAGCCATCCAGCGTGTCATGATGATTTGGATCAAAGCTCCCCCGCCAGCGCATCGCTCGAAGCCGCCTGAGACGGTACGATCACTTGCCCGATACGGACCGATTCCCTAGACCATGCATCCGCGCATGATCTTTGCCGAAAGCCGGTTTCCACTTTTCGGGATCATGCTCTAGTGTCGCGAAAACACTGCTGAATGGAATAAAGCCATGCTGCGCAAGGAACAGAACGAGCTTCTCACCCAGACCGCCCCCGGCACTCCGATGGGGCAGATGTTCCGCTCTTACTGGCTGCCGGCGCTGCTGGCCGATGAGCTGCCGGAGAACGATTGCCCGCCGGTCCGGGTCAAGCTCCTCTCGGAGCGGCTGATCGCCTTCCGCGATTCCGAGGGCCGCTACGGGCTGATGGACGAGTTCTGCGCCCATCGCGGCGTGTCGCTGTGGTTCGGCCGCAACGAGCAGGGCGGACTGCGCTGCCCCTATCACGGCTGGAAATACGACGTGAACGGTCAGTGCATCGAAGTGCCGTCCGAGCCGGTCGAAAGCGGCTTCTGCAACAAGATCAAGCTCGCCGCCTATCCGCTGGTGAAGGTCGGCGACATCCTGTGGACCTATATGGGCCCGCCCGACAAGAAGCCGCCGCTGCCGGAATGGGAGTTCGCGCTGGTGCCGTCCGAGCAGACCTTCACCTCGAAGCGGCTGCAGGAATGCAACTGGCTGCAAGCGATGGAAGGCGGTATCGATTCAAGCCACGTCTCCTTCCTGCATCGCGGCGACCTCGCCAACGATCCGCTGTTCAAGGGCGCCAAGGGCAATCAATACAATCTCAACGACATGCAGCCGCATTTCGAAGTCGTCGAACAGCCCGGCGGCTTGTTCATCGGTGCGCGGCGCAATGCCGAGAACGGCAATTACTACTGGCGTGTCACGCCCTGGGTGATGCCGTGCTTCACCATGATCCCGCCGCGTGCCGACCATCCGATGCACGGCCATTTCTGGGTGCCGATCGACGACGAGAATTGCTGGGCCTGGTCCTACGACTTCCACCCGGTGCGGGCGCTGACCAAGACCGAGGTCGATGCCATGAAGGATGGCGCCGGCGTGCACTGCAAATATGTGCCCGGCACTTATCGTCCGCTCGCCAACAAGGACAACGATTACCTGATCGACCGCGCCGCGCAGAAGGCCGGCCGCACCTTCAGCGGCGTCTCCGGCATCGCCATCCAGGATTCCTCATTGCAGGAAAGCATGGGACCGGTCTGCGACCGCACCAAGGAAAATCTGGTCTCGACCGACAACGGCATCATCATGGCGCGCCACCGCCTGATGCGCGCGGTCAAGGCGCTGGTCGACAAAGGCATCATGCCGCCCGGCGTCGACCCGGCACACCATCATGTGCGCTCCTGCGCCTTGGTGCTCGCGCCCGACGTCGCGTTCAAGGACGGCGCCAAGGACGCGCTCAACGCCAAGCGCGGCGTGGCGCAGACGACGGTGTGATCCTTCAAGAGTTGCCTTCGACGGCGTTCTTGCCGGCGATCAAGCCCTGGCAGATGGCGCGCGGCAGTCCGTGCATGGAAAAGCCGCCGGCCGATTCACCGCCGCAATATAAGCCGGGGATCGCTTCGCCGTTCATATCGATCACCTGGCAGCGCGCATTGATGCGCAAGCCCGCGCGCGTGTCGTGGATCACCGGCGTGGCCCAGGCGGCATAGAACGGCGGCGTCACGATCTTGTAGAGCGGCTTCGGCTTGCCGAAGTCGGCATCCTTGCCGGCCTCGACGAATGAATTGTAGCGCGCGACGGTCGCCGCGAGATTTTGCGGCGGCATCGGCACGCGCTGATATTTCATTTTGATTTTGGCGGCGAGCACTTCGATGCTGTCGGCGCCGAAGAAAAAGCCCGCATTGATATCGACATCCGGCGGATTCGGATTCCACTTTTCGCGCGCCACCGCCTCCGAATCGAAGATCGCCCAGATCGGACCGCCGCCGTTGTGGCCGTCACCGATGCCGGCGAGCGCGGCATTGATGAAATTGCTCGGATCGTATTTGGCGTTCTTGGCGTTGAGATAGCTGTAAGGCTCGTAAGGGTTGGTGCTTTGATAGGTGTTGTAATTGAAGTGGCCGCCGGTCTCGTCGTAGAAGCGATTGCCCAGCATGTTGACCAGGATGACATCCTGCCAGTCGGCGACGGGAAGACCCGTCGCGCGCGCCTCGTCGAACACCTCGCTGCCCGGCCGCCAGCGCACATTCACATAGCCATATTGGCAGCCGATCGCGCCCGGCTTGGTGATGCCGGAGCCGAATTCGCCGGTATAGTTGGCCGTTCCCCATAGCGACGCGCCGACAGCCATGGCGGCAATCTCGCCGCTGGCATCCTGGTCGGACCACGGCATGCCGGCGAGCCCGCAATATTCCTCGGTCAGCCGCGTATCGAACATGCGGCGGAAATTAACGTTGCCGGTCGAGCCGCCGGTGGCGACGATGACGGCCTTGTTGGCGCGGATGTTGAGGCTTTCGCCCTTGTGATCGACGGCGATGCCCAACACGCGGCCAGAGGCGCGGCCGGAATTGTTCGCCTCGCGATGGATCGCGATCATGCGATGCTCAAGCAGGATATCGACGCCGGCTTCGAGCGCCGCGGCGTGCAGTGGCCGCATCAGGCCGGCGCCGGCGCGCAATTCCGGATCGTCCGGATCGGCCGGCTTGCCGGTGTGAACCATCGGCCAGCCGGCGACGTCGATCTGCATGGTGCGCAGCACCGAGACGCCGATCTCATGGCCGATGCTGTTGGGCTTGCGGTCGATGACTTTGACGCCATGCGCGAGCAGGAATTCGAACGCCGCGACGCTGTTGTCGGCAAAGGCGCGGATGATCTCGCGGTCGTTATAGCGATAGGGCGGAAAGCCGTTGCTCTCGACCACCGACCAGTCGGTAAGATCGCGGAAAAACAGATCGGGCGAATCCTCGATGCCGTATTTCTTCTGGTAGCTGGTGCCGCCACCAAGCGGCAGGTTGCCGCCCGAGGTAATGGCATGGCCGCCGATCCGAGGCTGCGCCTCGACCATGATCACCGAGGCCCCAGCCTCGCGCGCCACGATCGCGGCCGGCATCCCCGTGGCGCCCGAACCAATGACGACGACATCGGCTTCGCGGTGCCACTCCGTTTCCCGTCTCGCCACGCCGATGCCCCCGTTTTACCCGTTATCGCCTTAAGCTTAAGACTAACAGCACCGCCGATTTTATGTCATGTGGGTCGCGGTCCATTTGGTTAGTCCCGTCGCGCTTTGGAGTCTTGTCATGGCAGATGTCGTCCCCACCCACCGGCTCACCCACGAAGCGAGCATGAAAATGATGCTGGCCGGCGTGACCAAGGCCAATGAGCTCGGCTGCAAGGTGAGCCTCGCCGTGGTCGATCAGAGCTGCCGGCTGATCGGCTTCCTGATGATGGACGGCGCCCGGCATTTCTCCATCATCACCACGCAAAGGAAGGCGATCACCGCGGCCTCGCAGCGCCAGCCGACAGGTTACGCGCCGGAGGAGAACGCGCTCTCGATGGCGGTGCGCATGGGCGACTTCACCAATGTGCCGGGCGGATTTCCGATCGAGGCCGATGGCGAAGTGATCGGCGCGGTGGCGGCCGGCGGCGCCAAGATCGAGCAGGATGTCGAGGTGGCGAAAGCGGCGCTGGCGGTGCTGAGCCTGTAGGTCGAACGCAGAGACTTACAAATCCAGCACCAGGCGCTCGCTCTTGCAGCCGCAACAGCAGATCATGACCTTGTCGTTGGCCGCCTGCTCTTCCTCGCTGAGCACGGAATCGTGGTGCTCGGGAATGCCGGAAATGACTCGCGTCTCGCAGGCGCCGCAGATACCGAGCTCGCAGGAATAGTCGACGTCGACGCCGGCCTCGTACAGCACTTCGAGGACTTTCTTTCCCTCGGGGATGTAATATTCCTCACCGGAACGTGCGAGTTCGACCCAGAAGCCGCCGATCGTCGACGCTTCATTCTCCTTGGCCGTGAAATATTCGACATGGACGTGGCCTTTCGGCCGGCCGGCGGCGGCGGCCTCAAAGGCGGTGAGCATCGGCTTCGGCCCACAGCAATAAAGATGCGCGTTCTCCGGCGCCGCGGTGACGATCGCTTTCAGATCCAAGAATTTCCCGTCCGCCTCGTCGTCGAGATGCAAATGCACGCGCGCCTGATCGAGCGTCTTCAGCGTCTCCAGGAACGCCATCTCCTCGCGCGCACGGCACGAATAGTAGAGCTGCCACGGCCGATCTTGCGCGGCAAGATCTTGTGCGATCAGTTCTTGCGTCATGCACCAGATCGGCGTGATGCCGATGCCGCCGGCGATGAGGACGACGGGCTCGCCGCTCTCGACCAGCGGGAAATGGTTGCGCGGCGCGCTGATCTTGACGTCCTGGCCGACGCGCATTTCGTCGATGATGTAGCGCGAGCCGCCGCGGCTCTCGGCGTCGCGCTTGACGCCGACGATATAGATCTCAGGATCTGTATGCGGCACGACCAAAGAAAACTGCCGGACCAGTCCGATCGGCAGATGCAGATCGATATGGGCGCCGGGTTTGTAGCCTGGCAGCGGCCCGCCCTCGACACGTTTGAACGTATAGAGGTTAGTATCCTTGGCGACCGGCGCGACGGCGGTCAGGCGCACGCTGATCAGGCCCGAGGTTTTTTCAGGCAATGCGGCCGACGCGGCGGACGATGTGGTCACGGTGCTCATCTGCGTCCTAAATAGGCGGCGAAGGCGGCCGTCCGCAACCCGCCCTGTGAAAGCTCAGTATTTTTGCTTAGTTCCGGCGCGCTTGCAGCGCCGCTTGGTCCACCGGCTGCGCCTCGCGCGATGCCTCAGCAACGAACTGCGCGAAGACGCGGCCGATCATCACGACAACCGGCCCGGACGGCGGCGCGGCGGCGAGCTTTGCCGGCAGATCGCTGATGGTACCGGCGATGACGCGTTCGTCGGCGCGGGTCGCGCGCTCGACCGCGACCGCGGCTGTTGCCGGATCGAGGCCGGCCTTCACCGCGGTCGTGACCAGTTCGGGTAAAGTCCTGATCGGCATATAGACCACGGTGGTGACCGCCGGATCGGCAACGCTCGACCAGTCGATATCGGCCGGCAGTTTGGCGTCGCGACCGTCGATGGTGGCGTGGCCGGTGATGTATTGCACACGGCGCGCCTCGCCGCGGCGCGTCAGCGACACCAGGAGCCGGCTTGCCGCGCCCTGCGCGGTTGTGATGCCGGGCACCACTTCGACGGCGATGCCCGCAGCGCGGCAGGCGGCGAGTTCTTCGTCGGCGCGGCCGAAGATCATCGGATCGCCGCCCTTGAGCCGCACCACGCGGCGGCCCGCTTTGGCGAGCGAGATCATCAGCGCGTTGATGTCGTCCTGCCGGCACGAGACTTTGTGCCCGGTTTTGCCGACCAGCATTTTTTTTGCTTCGCGGCGGGCAAAGTCGAGAATGTCGGGGGCGACGAGATCGTCGAACAAAATCACCTCGGCCGATTGCAGCGCGCGCACCGCGCGCAGCGTCAGCAATTCCGGGTCGCCGGGGCCGGCGCCGACCAGCACGACGGAGCCGCTGTCGTGGTCCGACTGCTGCGCGCCGATCGGCGCCAACAGCGCTTCGAGATCGGCGTCGGTCGGCTCGCGCTCGGGCGCCGCGACCGCGCACGCCGCGAATTTTTCCCAGAAGCCGCGGCGGCCGCGGAACGGCAGAGCCAGCGCTTGCACCCGCGGACGCCAGGCCCGCGCGGCGTCGGCCCAGCGGCTGAACCCGCTCGGGATCAGCGCCTCGATCTTGGCGCGGATCGCCTGACCAAAAACTGGAGCTGCGCCATCGGTCGAAATGCCGATGACGAGCGGCGAGCGATTGACGATGGCGCCGAAGGCAAAGTCGCAAAAGGCCGGACGGTCGATGACATTGACCGGAACGCCGGCAGCGCGGGCGGCGGCGGCAAATGCCGCGGCCTCTTCGTCGTCGGCGCAATCGGCAACTGCGATGGCGGCGCCCGAAATATCCGTTGCCGCCCAGCGGCGCTCGTGGATGAAAATCCCGCCGCGCGGCGCCGCCGCCGCAAGCGACTGCAAGTCCTCATCCGCCACCGGGGCAAAAACGTCGACCCGCGCGCCCGCAGCCGACAGCAATTCGGCCTTCCAGATCGCGGCCTGGCTGCCGCCCGCCACCACGGCGCGCTTGTTCTCCAGCGCGAAAAACGCCGGCAGTCGCGCCAGCGGGCCCATGCGGGTGGCTTTGATTTCCGAAGGTGTGCGGCTCATGCAGTTCTACCAATTTGGCTGGCAGATAGAATTCCCTGCCATCGATGGCAATCAGCGGGGATAATTTTGGGATAAACCATCCGCCGCGGCCCTTCTCGTAGGAAACTCACCTCCATTACGGCTTAAGGCCAGACATTCCGCCTCTGCGCCGCCCGTTCACTTTAGCATTCAAACGGCGTGCCAGCTGAAACCTCCAAAACTTGGCACTTAAAAACTCGGCCCTTAAAATTTGGCGGGCGCCCGACGGAGGTCCCGCCGGGCGCCCTTAGTTTCACGTCAGCCGGTCTATAAGCCGGGTTCTGGATGGCATGCAGGCAGGGCCCGCATACGTGACGGCCATTCCTCTGGGATGCCGGTTGCCCGGCGCCTCAAGCAACCTACCCGGACGGGCGGATCTGGACAGATCCTGAAGCTTTCTCGCTTACGCGCGAAAACCTCGCGCCGTCCCTATTCGGTCTTGCTCCCGGTGGGGTTTGCCATGCCGCCGGCGTTGCCGCCGGCGCGGTGCGCTCTTACCGCACCGTTTCACCCTTACCGTCCTCGCCCGAAGGCGAAAACGGCGGTCTGTTCTCTGTGGCACTGTCCCTGGGCTCGCACCCGCCGGATGTTATCCGGCACCGCTTGTCCACGGAGCCCGGACTTTCCTCCCCGGCAACCTTTCGGTTTCGCCGGAGCGGCCGTCCGACCGACTGACGCGGCAAGGCATGGGGGCGTCCGGCATCCCCGTCAAGAGCCAAAGCAAAATCAAGCTGAATCAAGAAACAAGACCGGAAGCGAGCAGGTTCATCGTGGTGCGAGCGCGGGCCGCGATCGTCCGCGTCCGGCCGCGATTGGCCAGCAGCTCCTGCAACGTGCTGCGCGTCGAGGCGTCGAAAACGCCGTCGACCCGTTCGGGGCGGAAGTGGCGCTGGAATGCCGCCACGACATCGCGCGTCACCACGTCGTATTCGCCATTGACCCCGACGCCATAGCCGTAATCGGCGAGCAGTTTCTGCATCGTAGCCACCGCATTGCTGCGATCGCCCGGCCGCAGCGTTTGGCCGAAATCCATGATCGGCGCCGGCTTGACCCAATGGCCGACGCCGGAATCATAGAGCGTCTGCCACGGGAATTTCTCGCCGGGATCCTGTTTGCGCGCCGGCGCGACATCGGAATGCGCCAAGATCCGCGTCGACGGAATCGAATGACGGGTTAAAATACTGCGGCACAGCGCGGTGACCGCCGCGATCTGCCGCTTGGGAAACGTCGGATAGCCGTGATCGTGGCCCGGATTGACGATCTCGACGCCGATCGAACACGAATTGATATCGGTTTCGCCGGCCCAGGATGATTTGCCGGCGTGCCAGGCCCGCTGGCTCTCCTGGACGAGCTGCACGATGCGGCTGTCTTCATGCACGAAGTAGTGACACGAGACTTCGCTGCCCGGCGCCTTGAGCAACTCGAGCGCGGCATCGGCATGCCGCATGCCGGTGTAATGCAGCACAATCGTATCGACGCGACGGCCGTCTTTCCGGTCGCCATGATTGGGCGACGGATCGACTTCGGCGACAACGCAGGAATCCGGTGCAAACAAATTACGCGACATGATTGCAGATTATGAGAACGAGTCGTGCCGACAACCTGAGTTTGCGAGTTCTACACAGATAACGCTTGACGCTTGGCAAAGCGTGTTGCGTCCGCGTTACGGCAATTGCGGGCGCAGGACGCAGTGAAGCCGCGACCGCAGCCGTCGGCTCCAGTGCAGATAATGCGTCCAGGCCGTGAGTCCAGCCGGCTGCTTTCGCGCAGCGGCAAACCAAGCAATCTCAACGATTCCTTAAGCTTACCCCTCGCTAATCGAGATTGGACGAAACCGCGCAATCGGCGTGCGGTTTCGTTGACGCCCATATTGTCCCATGGTAGCCCAATTGATCCCACAGCTCATCCTAAGGCGGGCGACCAGTGACCGGATTGAAGGGCGAGATGGATCGGTTTGTGTCGCATTACCTGCTGCGGCTCGATGCCAAGGGACGCGTTTCGGTGCCGGCGCCCTTCCGCGCGGCGCTCAAGCGCGACGGTTTCGAGGGCCTCCATTGTTATCCGGCGCTGGACCGGCCGGCGCTGGATGCCGGCGGCCATGCACTCCTGACGGAGAACGAAGCGCTGCTGGCGGACCTCTCGCCGGCTTCGGCGGAGCGCGACCGCTTCTCGCTGTCGCTCTACGGCACAAGCGAGACTTTGAAGATCGATCGCGAGGGCCGCGTGACGCTCACCGAGACGCTGAAAGCGCATGCCGGCATTACCGATGCCGTGATCTTCGTCGGTCTCGGCCACAAATTTCAGATCTGGGAGCCGAGCCGGTTTCGCGCCGAACTCGCCGCGGCAACGGAGCAGATCCGGGCGGTGAAGCACGCGCACACACCGCGCGGAGCGCACGAATGAGCGCCGGCGGCGAAACCATCGCCGGCGCAGCGGCGCGTCATGTTCCCGTGCTGGGGCGGCAGGCGGTCGAACGGCTCGCGGTGAAGAGCGGCGGACTCTATATCGATGGCACGTTCGGCGCCGGCGGTTATACGCGCGCGATCCTGCAAACGCCCGGCGCCCGCGTGATCGGCATCGATCGCGACCAGAGCGCCGTCGCCCATGGCGCGGCCTTGGTCGCGGAGGCGCAAGGCCGGCTCGAACTGTTTCAGGATCGCTTTTCCAATCTGGCGTCGATTGTGCGCACGACGGCCGACGGCATCGTGCTCGATCTCGGCGTGTCGTCGATGCAGCTCGACGAGGCCAAGCGCGGCTTCTCGTTCCGTTTCGACGGCCCGCTCGACATGCGCATGGGCCGCGACGGGCCGAGCGCCGCCGACGTGATCGCGCGCGGCAGCGAACGCGACCTGGCGTATATCATTGCCACGCTCGGCGAAGAGCACCGCGCCCGCGCCGTTGCCCGCGCCATCGTCAAGACGCGTAGCGAACGCGCGATCGAGACGACGGCCGCGCTCGCCGAGATCGTCGCCCGCGTCGTGCATATGCGCGACAGCCAGATTCATCCGGCGACCCGCACGTTCCAGGCGCTGCGTATTTTCGTCAATGACGAGCTTGCCGAACTCGCCCGCGGCCTCGCCGCCGCCGAGCGCGTGCTCAAGCCCTCCGGCCGGCTGGTCGTCGTGTCGTTTCATTCGCTCGAAGACCGCATCGTCAAGACCTTCCTCACCGAGCGCAGCCGCGCGCCGGCGGCGTCGCGGCACCAGCCGGAGATCGTTGCCGCGCCATCGAGCTTTCGCGTGCTGACGCGCAAGCCCGAAATCGCCGACGCGGCCGAGATCGCCGCCAATCCGCGCGCCCGTTCGGCGAAGCTGCGCGCGGCCGAACGCACCGATGCGCCGGCCCATTCGGCTGCGGTCGAAGATCTGCTGCCGCGGCTGCCCGCACTCGCCGACGTGATGCGGGGGCGCCCATGATCCTGCGGCTGTTGAATTTCCTCGTGATCGGCGTGCTGGTCTTCGCGGCGGCTTACGTCTATCGCATCAAATTCGACGCGACCCTGCAGGCGGAAAAGCTCGCCAAGCTGCGCGGCGAGGTGCGACACGAGCGCGACGAGATCGCGGCCTTGCGCGCGCAATGGGGCCAGCTCGACAATCCCGAGCGCATCGAGACGCTCGCCAAGCGCTATCTGCAGCTCAAGGCCGTTGCGCCGACCCAATTCGACACGCTCGACCATCTGCCGGATCGTCCGCCGCCGCCTGCGGAAGACGAGCACGCCGATGCGCGCGATCCGATCGGCGGCATCATCGAGAACTCTGAAGGGCCGGCAACGACCGGAAGCGTTCCGGCCGCGCCGAAGCCCGCAAGCGCCGCGCCGCAGCCGATCGGAACGCCGCGGCCAACAAGCGGAGCGCCGCAATAATGAGCGTGACCGCCAATATTTTGCCGGTCAAACCGCCGGAGCCGTGGCGGCGGCGCTTCATCCGCAAGATGCTCTATGGCAGCAATATCGACCGCGGCGCCAAGGCGCGGGCGCGGATCGTGCTGGCGATGCTCGCCTTTGCCGCCGTCTATACGATTATCGCTGTGCGGCTCGTGATGTTCGCCATCGTCTCGAACAGCCACACCACGCATCGCGTGGTGTCCGAAGATGCGATTGCGACCGCACGCCCCGACATTCTCGATCGCAACGGCGAGGTGCTGGCGACCGACGTGCGGGTGCCCTCGCTCTATGCCGAGCCGCGCCGGCTCATTGACGTTGACGAGGCGACAGAACTGCTGACCGCCGACCTGCCCGATGTCAACGCCAAGGACTTGCGCGACCGGCTGGCATCAAAGCGCGGCTTCGTCTGGCTCAAGCGCGACATCACGCCGGAGCAGCAGCGCGAGATTTACCGCCAAGGGCTGCCGGGCATCGGCTTCCTGAACGAGAACAAGCGCGACTATCCGAACGGCGATGAAGTCTCGCATCTGCTTGGCCGCGTCGACATCGACAACCAGGGTATCGCCGGCATCGAGAAATGGCTCGACGGCCAAGGCCTGATGGCGCTGCATATGGCGGGGCTCGCCTCGGACCGGCTGCAGACGCCGGTGCAGCTCGCGCTCGATCTGCGCGTCCAGCACGCGATGCGCGACGAGCTCGTCGCCGCGCGCGCCAAATTCCACACCCTCGCCGCGGCCGGTGTCGTGCTCAATGTCCGTACCGGCGAAATCGTCGCCATGGTGTCGGAGCCCGACTTCGATCCCAACGATCCGCAGGACCCGCACGACCAGACGCTGATCAACCGGCTGACCACCGGCGTCTATGAAATGGGCTCGACGTTCAAGGCCTTCACGGTGGCGATGGCGCTCGATTCCGGCAAGGCGACGCTGAAATCGACCTTCGACGCGCACAACCCGCTGCATTACGGCAAGTTCGAGATTCACGATTTCGAGCCGATGCAGCGCGCGCTCACGGTGCCGGAAATCTTCACCTACTCGTCGAATATCGGCGCCGCGCATATTGCGATGTCCATGGGCATCGACGCGCACAAGGCGTTCCTGAAAAAGATGGGCCAGCTCGATCGGCTGCGCACCGAACTGCCGGAAAGCGCCGAGCCGATCGTGCCCAGGCACTGGGGCGAGCTGAACACGATGACGATTGCCTTCGGCCACGGCCTCTCGGTCGCGCCGCTACAGGCGGTGATGGGGGTCGCGGCGCTGATGAACGGCGGCATTCTGATCCCGCCGACATTTCTCAAGCGCAGCGAAGCCGAGGCCCAAGCGCTCGGCACCCGCGTCATCAAGCCCGAGACCAGCCTGATGATGCGCTATCTGATGCGGCTCAATGTCGAGAAGGGCACTGCATCGAAGGCCGACGTGCCGGGCTATTATATCGGCGGCAAGACCGGAACCGCCGACAAAGTGGAATTCGGCCGCTACTCCAAGACCAGGGTGTTGACCGATTTCATGGCGGTGATGCCGGCCGACCAGCCGCGCTATCTGGTCCTGGTCATGCTGGATGAGCCGCAGGCGCTGCCGGAGACGCACGGCTTCAAGACTTCAGGCTGGAACGCGGTGCCGACCGGCGGCGCCGTGGTGGCGCGTATCGCGCCGCTTCTCGGCATCCAGCCGCGCATGGACCTGCCGCCGGCCGATCAGCTGATACTGGCCTCGCTGAAGGAAAACCGCTAAGTCACTGGCCGCATTGTCGACGGTGCGGATGTCGACCGGGCCCTAATGAAACTTCACGAGATTTTGCCGTCCGACGCGGAATTCGACGCGCACCACGCCGCTCTCGACATCGGCGGGGTGACGGCTGACAGCCGTACCGTCAAACCCAGCAGCCTGTTCGTCGCCATTCCCGGCGCCAAGGCCGACGGCCTCGGTTTTGTGCCGGTCGCAATTGCCGCTGGCGCTGCCGCCATCGTCGCCGAGCAGAGGCTGCCAACGCCGCCGCCGGAGAATGTCGCCTTCGTCCATGTTGCCGATGCGCGGCGCGCACTGGCGCTGATCGCGGCAAAATTCTATCCGCGTCAGCCAAGCGTCATTGCTGCCGTCACCGGCACCAGCGGCAAAACTTCCGTGGCCGCCTTCACGCGGCAGATCTGGACCTCGCTCGGGCACAGCGCCGCGAGCATCGGCACCGTCGGCATCGTGTCGCCGCGCGGCGAGACTTACGGCTCGCTGACGACGCCCGACCCGGTCGCGCTGCATCGCTCGATCGACGGGCTTGCCGGCGAAGGCGTGACGCATCTCGCCATCGAAGCCTCATCGCATGGCCTCGATCAATCGCGGCTCGACGGTTTGCGCATCGCGGCCGGCGGCTTCACCAATATCACCCGCGACCACCTCGATTATCACCCGAGCTTCGACGCCTATCTCGAGGCCAAGCTGCGTCTGTTCAAGGTGTTGCTCGAGCCAGGCGCGGCGGCCGTGATCTATGCCGATCACGATCGCGCCGACGCCGTGGTGCACGCGGCCGAGGCGCGCGGCCTGTCGATCATGACCGTCGGGCACAAAGGCACCGGCATCCGCCTTGCCGAAGCCAAGATCGACGGCTTTGCGCAGACGATGCGGATCGAGCACGGCAAGAAAACCTATCAGCTCCGTCTGCCGCTGGTCGGCGAATTCCAGATCGAGAATGCGCTGGTCGCCGCGGGTCTTGCGATCGCAACCGGCAGCGACGCGGCTTCGACCTTCGCCGCGCTCGAACATCTCACCGGCGCCAAAGGCCGCCTCGAACGGGTCGGCACCAATCGCGGCGCGCCGATCTTTGTCGATTACGCGCACAAGCCCGACGCGCTCGCCAAGGCGATCGAGGCGCTGCGGCCCTATGTAACCGGCAAGCTTGTCGTGGTGTTCGGCGCCGGCGGCGACCGCGACCGCGGCAAGCGCCCGCTGATGGGCGCCATCGCCGCTGAGAAAGCGGATCGCGTGATCGTCACCGACGACAATCCGCGCAGCGAAAATCCCGCGGCGATCCGTGCCGCGATCCTTGCTGCGACCCTTGCCGCAGCGGACGGCGCCATCGAGATCGCCGACCGGCGCGAGGCGATCCACCGCGCCATTGCCGATCTGCATCAAGGCGACGTGCTGTTGATCGCGGGCAAGGGCCATGAAACCGGCCAGATTATCGGTGATCGGGTGATCGAATTCAGCGATCATGAAGCAGTGGCCACGGCTCTCAAGGAACTCGCAACATGAGTATCGCGCCCGCGCTGTGGACCATTGACGCAATGGCGCAAGCTATGCGCGCCGAACGTCAGGGCGCGCTGCCGGAAACTATTTCCGGACTTTCGATCGACAGCCGCTCCATTCAACGAGGCGAAGCCTTCTTCGCCATTACCGGCGACAATCGCGACGGCCATGACTTTGTCGCGCAGGCGCTCGCCGGCAGGGCTGGATTAGCCGTGGTCGCGGCCGACCGGCGCGGGCAATTTCCCGCCGATGCGCCGCTCCTGATCGTGCCCGACGTGCTCGCCGGCCTGCGCGAGCTTGCTGTCGCCGCTCGCGCGCGTTTCCAAGGCAAGGTGATCGGCGTCACCGGCTCGGTCGGCAAGACCAGCACCAAGGAAGCGTTGCGGGTCGCACTGGCGAAAGACGGCGAGACCCATGCGTCGATCGCCTCCTACAACAATCATTGGGGCGTGCCGCTGTCGCTCGCGCGCTGCCCCGCCACCGCACGCTATGCCGTGTTCGAGATGGGCATGAACCACGCAGGCGAGATCGAGCCGCTGACACGGCTTGTCCGCCCGCATGTCGCGATCATCACCACCATCGCGCCGGTGCATCTCGAATTTCTCGGCACGATCGCCAAGATCGCCGATGCCAAGGCCGAGATCTTTTATGGCATCGAGCCGGGCGGCGCGGCGGTGCTCAATCACGACATCGCCCAGTTCAATCAGCTCAAGCGGCGCGCCAAGGCAGCCGGCGTCGCCCGCATCGTCTCGTTCGGCGAAAACAAGAAAGCCGATGCGCGCCTCGTCAAACATGTGCTGCAGGCGCGCTCCTCGACGGTCGAAGCCAATATTCTCGGCCACGAGATCACTTATAAGATCGGCGCGCCGGGCCGGCATCTGATCAGCAATTCGCTTGCGGTCCTCGCCGCGGTCGAACTGGTCGGCGCCGACCTTGCGCTCGGCGCGCTGGCGCTCGGCGAGCTCAATCCCGTCACCGGGCGCGGCGCCCCGATCGAGATCGAGCCGCCCGGCGGTTCCGCGCTCATCATCGACGACAGCTATAACGCCAATCCGGCTTCGGTCGCCGCCGCTCTTGCCGTGCTCGGCAAGGCCATGGTCGGCCCGCGCGGCCGCCGCATTGCCGTCCTTGGCGACATGCTCGAACTCGGCCCGAAAGGCCGGACGCTGCATCGCGGGCTTGCCGACGCCGTCGTCGCCAATGCGGTCGATCTGGTATTCTGTTGCGGTCCGCTGATGCACGCTTTGTGGCAGGCCCTTCCCGCGAGCCGCCGCGGCGGCTATGCAGAAGACTCAAGCCTGCTCGAGCCGCAGGTGCTGCCCGCGATTCATGCCGGCGATGTCGTCATGGTCAAAGGCTCGCTCGGCTCGCGCATGGCGCCCATCGTCAAGGCGTTGCAGCGCGCCTATCCACGGCACGACAACGGCGAACACGCGCTGCAAGACACCACCGCGCTGCAAGGTTGATGCAATGCTGTATTGGCTCGTCGAACTGTCAGACAGGCTCTCTGTCCTCAATGTGTTTCGCTACATCACCTTTCGCACCGGCGGCGCGATCATCACCGCTTTGCTGTTTGTGTTCCTGTTCGGCCAGATCATGATCGACCGGCTGCGCCTGTTGCAGGGCAAGGGCCAGCCGATCCGCAGCGACGGGCCGAAATCGCACATCATCGCCAAAGCCGGCACGCCGACCATGGGCGGGCTCTTGATTCTGTCCGGCATGCTGGTGTCGACGCTGCTCTGGGCCAATCCGTCCAACCCTTATGTCTGGGTGGTGCTCGGCGTCACGCTCGGCTTTGGCCTGATCGGCTTCTACGACGATTATCTGAAAGTCTCCAAGCAGTCGCATGACGGTTTCGGCGGCCGCTCGCGGCTCGCGCTTGAATTCATCATCGCGGCGATCGCCTGCGTGGCGCTGGTCAAGCTCGGCCAGGTGCAGTTCTCGATGACACTCGTGTTCCCGTTCTTCAAGGAACTGGTGCTCAATCTCGGCTGGTTCTTCATATTGTTCGCGATGTTCATCATTGTCGGCGCCGGCAATGCGGTGAACCTCACCGACGGGCTCGACGGGCTTGCCATCGTGCCGGTGATGATCGCGGCCGCGAGCTTCGGCATGATCTCGTATCTGTCGGGCAATGCCGTGTTCGCCGATTATCTGCAGATCCATTACGTCGCCGGCACCGGCGAGCTTGCGGTGCTGTGCGGCGCCGTGGTCGGCGCCGGCTTGGGTTTTCTCTGGTTCAACGCGCCGCCGGCGACGATCTTCATGGGCGATACCGGCTCGCTCGCGCTCGGCGGCATGATCGGGGCGGTCGCGGTCGCGACCAAGCACGAGATCGTGCTGGCGGTGATCGGCGGGCTCTTTGTGCTGGAGGCGGTGTCGGTGATCGTGCAGGTGGTGTCGTTCAAGCTCACCGGCAAGCGCGTGTTCAAGATGGCGCCGATCCACCATCATTTCGAGCAGCTCGGCTGGACCGAGCCGCAGATCGTCATCCGGTTCTGGATCGTTTCGGTCGTGCTGGCACTTGTCGGGCTTTCGACCTTGAAGCTGAGGTAGGCGCCGTGATTCCGGTTACGACCTTTAAGGGGAAAAAGGTCGCCGTGTTCGGGCTGGGCGGCTCCGGCCTGGTCGGCGCCAGCGCGCTGCTCGCCGGCGGCGCCGATGTCGTCGGCTATGACGACACCGAGGCAAGCGTCGCCAAGGCCAACGCCGCCGGCATTCCGACCTCCGATCTGCGCAAGGCCGATTGGACGCGCATTGCCGCGCTCGTGCTCGCGCCCGGCGTGCCGCTGACGCATCCGCAGCCGCATTGGGTGGTCAAGCTCGCGCGCGACGCCAATGTCGAAATCATCGGCGATATCGAATTGTTCTGCCGCGAGCGCGCGCGCCACGCGCCGGGCTCGCCCTTCGTCGCCATCACCGGCACCAACGGCAAATCGACGACGACGGCTTTGATCGCGCATCTCGTCAAATCGGCCGGCATGGACGCGCAACTCGGCGGCAATATCGGCACCGCGATCCTGTCGCTGCAGCCGCCGGCGCTTGCCGTTAAGCCGCTGCGCGTTCACGTCATCGAATGCTCGTCCTATCAGATCGATCTCGCGCCCTCGCTCGATCCCTCGGTCGGCATCCTGATCAATCTCAGCGAAGACCATCTCGACCGCCACGGCACGATGGAGCACTACGCCGCGGTGAAGGAGCGCCTGGTCGCCGGCGTGCCGGCTACCGGGACTGCGGTCGTCGGCGTCGACGACAATTGGTGCAGCGCCATCGCCGATCGGCTCGAGAAGGCCGGCAAGCGCCTGGTCCGCGTCTCGGTGAAGCGCAAGCTCAGCGGCGGCATCTATGCCGACGGGCCGCACATCATTCGCGCCGAGCCCCCTCTGTCCTCTCCCCCGTATGCGGGGGAGACAAGAGAGGGGGTCGTTGCCGACATTTCCGGCATCGGTTCGCTGCGCGGCGTGCACAATGCACAGAATGCCGCTTGCGCCACCGCCGCGGCGCTGGCGCTCGGCTTCGATGCGGCGACGATCCAGGCGGGCCTAAAGTCCTTCCCAGGCCTTGCGCACCGCATGGAAGAGGTCGGCCGCCGCGGCTTTGTTTTGTTCGTCAACGATTCCAAGGCGACCAATGCGGATTCGGCGGCGCAGGCGCTGGCCTGTTTCACCGACATTTATTGGATCGCCGGCGGCAAGCCGAAGACCGGCGGCATCGAATCCTTGCGCGCGTTCTTTCCGCGCATCCGCAAGGCCTATCTGATAGGCGAAGCGGCGGAAGATTTCGCCAAGACGCTGGGCAACGACGTGCCGCACGAGATCGACGGCACGCTCGACAAGGCGGTGGCGGCAGCAACGCGCGACGCCGAGGCTTCGCCGAGCCGCGAGCCAGTCGTGCTGCTCTCTCCGGCCTGCGCCTCGTTCGATCAGTATCGCAATTTCGAGGTCCGTGGCGACGCGTTTCGGGAGTTGGTGTTGGGGCTGCCGGGGGTGATTGCGCGGCAGCATTAAGCGGCAGCGGCCCATGAGACCAGACTCGCTGAAGGGCCTAAGTTCCCTATTTATTCTTGTCTTGGCGCTGGGATATTTGAGTTCCCGTACCCAGTCTCTAGGCGTTGTTTGTTGCACAAATGCAACAGCCACGGGAAGTTTACCATAAAACTATTGACTTGATGAGTTCTTACACTGACGGCAGCCCTAAAGATGTACATTTAGGGGGTGTCGTTCCTAGTTCGTTCCAAACCTAGGCAATGGCCCGGAGACCAGCGATGGCCCGCCAGCACAACCGCGCACCCATACATGCAATGACTCCTAACGTACCGCGTATCCTATCTGCGATCTCATTCGTTATCGATGAGGCGCGGAAGCGCAACGAGTGCGTGACACAGTACGATATCGTCAAAACTCTTTTTCTGGCGGACCGAGCCAGCCTTAATAAGTTTGGACGGCCGATAACATTCGACAATTATGTTGCGATGAAAGACGGTCCTGTTCCCAGCACGGCGTATAATCTGCTGAAGTTCGATGACAAGACCTTGAAGCGTCTGAAAGTATCCCCTCCATGGACTTCCAAGCCCGCTCCCGATCAGGGGCGGAAGGCACTTGCATTTGAGATTCCAGAAACGGCTGTTCGAGTTGATGCCTTGTCGCCAAGCGACACTGATGAGCTGTCGAAAGCCTTGACGGTAGTCAAATCACTCGGTTTTTCGCAGGTGCGGAAACTCACTCACGATGATCCCGCCTACGTTGAGGCGTGGGACCCTGAGGGAATGAATAGTTGCTATTCGATGAGCTACAGCCTGTTATTTGAAGTGCCCAACGAAGAACTAGCGCAAGATTTATCTTTCCTGTCTAAACATGCCTGATGTTCGAAGTCGGCGATATCGTCAAAGTTTTCGCCCCACAGGCCGGTCATGAAAAATATCATATTTGCATAGCGATCGGAGTAGATGGCGGTGCATTCCAATTTTTGTATTTAAATTCAGATCCGACCTTTGAAGATACTTTCGTTTGTGACTGTACGAAGATTCCTTGCTTACCAGTATCTAAGTCCGGGAAAACAGCCGTTAGCTTTGCTCTATTGCCGAGGTATAACGAGCGCCAACTGAGGCTCTTCAAAGCGGAAAAGCTTGGCGTCCTAGAACCGACTCTGGCTGTCGAGATTCATAAAACCGCATCCAGCGCCAAGACTATGACTACCGCCGAACGCAAAATCGTCTTGGCCGCGTTGGAAGCAATCTCAAAGAAAAAGACCTAATGCTGTTACTTTTCTGAAATCGTTTTTGGTCGCGCTAGTTCCTTCAATACGAGGTCAACCCATCGATATTTAGGGGATGGGTACGGCTTCTCCAATATCCCCTTTTTGCTAGCGATAGAATACCTTCCAGCACATTCACAACGGGAGGTAAGCGCAGTCCAATGGATCCTCGGCTCACAATTGGAATCGGCGCAGGTCTGGGCTTGGTGAGCAGCGCCCTGATCCAACTAACAAACATCAATCGCCTGCTCTTGCTCGGGGTACTTGGTCTTGGCCTGGCGATCCTTGTTCGGGAGCTGGCACCCTGGGTTGCTGCCAAAATGGGAGGAACGACGGGAAGGAGGAGAAAGATGATACCTATTGTCGTCATGGTGTGCGGCGTAATCGCGTTCGGCATGGGAGCTGTCTGGTACTATGTCGAAAATCCTGTCCGTCACAAAGAAATCGTCCCGTTGGGACCAGGAGGAAAGGGTGGCAATGCTGCTGTGACAGGAAGGAATAGCGGCGCTGAAGGCGGAACCGGAGGGCAAGGCGGCATAGGTCCCGGCGGTCCCGGGGGCGACGCGGCGGTGCTAGGTGATAATTCATTTGCGCGGGGCGGCGACGGCGGAAATGCCGCTCAGCCAGACGGGCGCGGAGGCAAGCGCACATTCGGACCCGCTCAACGAATGGACCTTCCAACGTCGCTTTGGAAGTACGGCTATGGCGGCCACGGCGCAGATGCACCTGAATATACGCGGCGAATAAATCTACTTCGAAAGATACGCGCCGAATTTATCCAAGAGTTCCCCGACGACGTAGCTTACATCGATGCTGGGGTTGATACGGTCCCGATCGAGTGGGTGAATAAGCGGCTTGAGGAAATGGGAGAAACCTGGCGCATTGAGATGAGCGATGGCGGATACGTCCTTCCCCCGCTCAGTCACCACGAATAAGCCGCCTCGACTGAATCTTAATCCCCCATAAACCATCCCAATGTCACCACTAATCCGGGGACTTTTCCCGGGGACGTGATGGCTTCGCGCGCGCAACCGACGCCGTTTTCCGAATGGTGGTGGACGGTCGACCGGCCGACCCTGGCTGCCCTCGGCGCGCTGATGCTGGCCGGCATCGTGCTCTGCCTGGCCGCGAGCCCGCCGGTCGCGGCCCGCATCGGGCTCGACCCGTTCCATTTCGTCAACCGCCAGATCTTCTTCCTCATCCCGGCCATCGCGGTGATGCTGGTGACATCGTTCCTGTCGCCGCACGACATCCGCAAAGTGGCTCTGGTCGTTTTCGTCGTCAGTCTCTGTCTGATGGCGGTGACGCCCTATTTCGGCGCCGAGATCAAGGGCGCCAAGCGCTGGCTGGTGATCGTCGGCGTCAATATCCAGCCGTCGGAATTCATGAAGCCGGCTTTCGTCGTGCTGATCGCCTGGCTGTTCGGCGAGACGGGCAAGCGGCCGGAAATGCCGGCGAATTCCATCGCGCTCGCGCTCCTGATCGTCGTCGTCGCGCTGCTGGTCATGCAGCCGGACTTCGGCCAGACCATGCTGGTGTCGCTGGTCTGGGGCGCGCTGTTCTACATGGCGGGCATGCGCTTCATCTGGGTGATGGGGCTTGCCGGCGCCGCCGGGCTCGGCCTCACCGCGGCCTTCTTCACCGTCCCGCACGTGGCGCAACGCATCAACCGCTTCCTCGATCCGGCCTCCGGCGACACGTTCAATATCGATATCGCGACGGAATCCTTCATCCGTGGCGGCTGGTTCGGCCGCGGCCCGGGCGAAGGCACCATCAAGCGCATCCTGCCCGAAGGTCACACCGACTTTATTTTCGCCGTGGCGGCGGAAGAGTTCGGTGTAGTCTTGTGTCTCATCCTGGTGTCGTTATTTGCCTTCATAGTGATCCGCGCACTGACCAGGGCGATGCGCACCGACGACCCGTTCATCCGTTTCGCCGCGGCAGGGCTCGCCATCCTGTTCGGCCTTCAATCGACCATCAACATGGCGGTCAATCTGCATCTGATGCCGGCCAAGGGAATGACATTGCCGTTCGTGTCCTATGGCGGTTCGTCACTGATCTCGCTCGCCTATGGCATGGGCATGCTGGTGGCGCTGACGCGCGAGCGGCCGCGCGCCAAGCTCGGCGGCGGCAATCTGCTGGCGGCGGGCGCGGTGTGATGGACGCCGCGCGCGGTTCGAAGCCGTTCGCACCGGTGCTTGCGGCCGCCGGCGGCACGGGCGGTCACTTGTTTCCCGCCGAAGCGCTCGCCGCCGCGCTCGGCAACCGCGGCATTCCGGTTCACCTGGTCACCGATCGCCGCGCCGCGCGTTTCGGCGGCGCTTTCGCCGACGACAAAGTCCATGTCGTCGCCAGCGCGACGTTTCATTCGCGCAACCCGATCGCGGTGGCGCAGACTCTGGCGACGCTCGGCAGCGGCTTTAATCAGGCGCGCAAGCTGATCCGGCGGCTCAAGCCCTTGGCCGTCATCGGCTTCGGCGGCTATCCGACCCTTCCGCCGGTCATGGCCGCGGTGTGGTGCCGCGTGCCGAGCCTCGTTCACGATTCCAACGCCGTCATCGGCCGCGCCAACCGCCTGCTGGCGCCGCGCGTCACCGCGATCGCCACGACCTTTCCCGACGTGTTTAGCGATGCGCCGGCTTTGGCGGCAAAGACGACGCTCACCGGCAATCCGCTGCGGCCGACGGTGATCGCTGCGGCAGCCGCGCCCTATCCCGCGCCCGGCGAGCCGCTGCGACTTCTCGTCACCGGCGGCAGCCAGGGCGCGCGCATTATGGCCGATATCGTGCCCGCCGCGATCACCCGTCTCGATCCGGCCTTGCGGGCGCGGCTCGCCATCGTGCAGCAGGCGCGCGAGGAAGATCTGAGCCGCGTCAGCGAGACTTACGCAAGCCTTTCGGTCGCCTGCGAGATCGCGCCGTTCTTCTCCGATCTGCCGGCGCGGATGGCAGCGAGCCATCTCGTGATTTCGCGCTCCGGCGCCTCGACCGTCGCCGAACTGGCCGCGATCGGCCGCCCGTCGATCCTCGTGCCGCTGCCGGGCGCGCTCGACCAGGATCAATTCGCCAATGCCGGCGTACTCGAAAGCGCCGGCGGCGCGCTGCGGCTGCGCCAGGACGATTTCATGCCGCAGCGGCTCGCCGCCGAGATCGCGATGCTTGCCGGCAAGCCGCAGCGGCTCGTCGCCATGGCGGCGGCCGCCCGATCGGTGGGCCGGCTCGACGCCGCCGAACGGCTCGCCGACCTCGTGCTGAAGGTGGCGGGATTGCCCGCGACACCATAATCTCAGCATTATCCGTCAGTTACGGCTGGGCTTGTCCCAGCCGTCGGCGTCTTTCATTGATAGGGAATTGGGGACGTGCCGGGCATGGGGCCCAGATACCGTACCAAATACCGCGCTACCGGGGAGCCCATATGAAACTGCCGCGCGACATCGGCCCAGTGCATTTCATCGGCATCGGCGGGATCGGCATGAGCGGCATTGCCGAGGTGCTGGTCAATCTCGGCTATGTGGTGCAGGGCACCGACCAGGCCGACAGCGCCAATGTCAAACGGCTGCGCGACAAGGGCGTGAAGGTCGCGATCGGGCATGCCGCCGACAATCTCGACGGCGCCCGCGTCGTCGTCGTGTCGTCCGCGATCAAATCCGACAATCCCGAACTGATGGCGGCGCGCGCGCAGCGGTTGCCGGTGGTGCGGCGCGCCGAAATGCTCGCCGAACTGATGCGGCTGAAAAGCTGCGTCGCCATTACCGGCACCCATGGCAAGACCACGACCACCTCCATGGTGGCGGCGCTGCTCGACGCCGGCAATTTCGATCCGACCGTGATCAATGGCGGCATCATCAATGCCTATGGCACCAATGCGCGGCTCGGCGCCGGCGAGTGGATGGTGGTCGAGGCCGACGAATCCGACGGCACCTTTCTGAAATTGCCGGCCGACGTCGCCATCGTCACCAATGTCGATCCCGAACATCTCGATCACTTCAAGACCTTCGAGGCGGTGCAGGATGCGTTCCGCGCCTTCGTCGAGAACGTGCCGTTCTACGGCTTCTCGGTGATGTGCACCGATCATCCGGTCGTGCAGAAGCTCGTCGGCCATATTCAGGACCATCGCATCATCACTTACGGCGAAAATCCGCAGGCCGACGTGCGGCTCGTCGATGTCACGCATGCCGGCGGCAGTTCGCTGTTCACGATCATGTTCAACGAACGCGCCGGCCAAGCGGCGCACGAGATCAAGAACATCGCGCTGCCGATGCCGGGACGGCACAATGCACTCAACGCCACCGCCGCGGTCACCGTGGCGCACGAGCTCGGCGTCGCCGATGACGTGATCCGCACCGCGCTCGCCAAATTCGGCGGCGTGCGCCGGCGCTTCACCAAGACCGGCATGTGGAACGGCGTCACCATCATCGACGACTATGGCCATCACCCGGTCGAGATCGCGGCCGTGCTGAAAGCCGCGCGTGAATCCACCAAGGGCCAGGTCATCGCGGTGGTGCAGCCGCATCGCTATACGCGGCTTGAGGCTTTGTTCGATCAGTTCTGCACCTGCTTCAACGACGCCGATGTCGTGATCGTCGCGCATGTTTATTCGGCCGGCGAGGCTCCGATCAAGGGCGCCGACCGCGATGGATTGGTGCAGGGCCTGCGCACGCATGGCCATCGCCAGGTGGTCGCGCTCGACAGTCCCGAGCAATTGGCGTCGCTCATCGCCGGCATCGCCACGCCGGGCGATTACGTCGTTTGCCTCGGCGCCGGCTCGATCACGCAATGGGCCTATGCGCTGCCAGGAGAATTGGCGGGCCCGCCTAAAGCCGAGTGATAGGCAGAGAATGGCGTTTCCCGATCTCGCTCTCGTCTTCAAGAAGACCATGCCGGAGCTGCGCGGCCGGCTTCTGGCCAATCAATCTTTGGCAGAACTCACCTGGTTTCGCGTCGGCGGCCCGGCGCAGCTGTTGTTCATGCCGGAGGACGAAGCCGACCTCGCCTATTTCCTGAAAAACCTCCCGGCCGATATTCCGGTCACCGTGATCGGCCTCGGCTCCAATCTGATCGTGCGCGACGGCGGCATCGCGGGCGTCGTGATCCGGCTTGGCCGCGGCTTCAGCGACGTCGCCATCGAAGGCTCGCGGGTTCGCACCGGCACGGCGGTGCCGGATGTGAAAGTCGCGCGCGCGGCGCAAGAGGCCGGCATTGCCGGGCTCGCGTTCCTGCGCGGCATTCCGGGCGGCATCGGCGGCGCGCTGCGCATGAATGGCGGCGCCTATGGCCGCGAAACCAAAGACACGCTGATCGAAGCGCGCGCGGTCGACCGGCGGGGCGGCATCCATGTGCTGAAGAATGCCGACATGCACTACAGCTATCGCCATTGCGGCGCGCCCGACGATTACATCTTCACCCAAGCTGTGTTTGCCGGCGAGCGCGGCGACCCGGCGGTCATTGCCGCGGAGATGGACAAGATCACGGAGTCGCGTGAGGCGACGCAGCCGATCAAAAGCCGCACCGGCGGCTCGACCTTCAAGAACCCGCCTGGCGACAAAGCCTGGCAACTGATCGATGCCGCCGGCTGCCGCGGCCTGCGCCAAGGCGACGCGCAGGTCTCGGAAATGCACTGCAACTTTCTGATCAATCTCGGCGGCGCCAGTGCCGCCGATATCGAGACTTTGGGCGAGACCGTGCGGCAACGGGTCAAAGCCAATTCAGGTGTCGCGCTTGAATGGGAAATAAAGCGGATCGGGGTCGCGGCGGCCTGAACGGCGCAATTTCGTGACGACTTTTTGTTGTCCCAGGCAAAAATGTGACCAACGCGCTTCGACTCTCGACCTTTCCATAATTGTCGATTCTATTGGTCTTTCCCGCGAATCACCTGCGTTTCGCCTGTTGCTTGGCCTTGGCGTTAAAGCATTGGGTTGGGCCGCGGTATTGGGTTGCGGCCGCGATCAAACGGCCGGAACTGTGTGGCTTTCGACCAACTGTGTGGCTTTAGGAAAATGGCCAAACATGTCGCCGTATTGATGGGGGGCTGGTCGGCGGAGCGCGAAGTGTCGCTGCGCTCGGGCAAGGCCTGTGCTGCTGCGCTGACGCGCCAGGGCTACCGGGTCACGCCGATCGATGTCGGCCGCGACATCGCCGCCGTTTTGACCGCCGCCAAGCCCGACGCAGCGCTCAATGTGCTGCACGGCCGGCCCGGCGAGGACGGCACGCTGCAGGGGCTTCTGGAAATCCTCGGCATCCCCTACTCGCATTCCGGCGTGATGGCCTCGGCGGTCGCCATGCAGAAGGACTACGCCAAGGCGATGTTTCGCGCCCACGGCGTTCCGGTCGCCGAAGACCGCGTGGTGTCGCGCTTCGAAGCGGCCAAGGCGCATCTGATGCCGCCGCCCTATGTGATCAAGCCGGTCGCCGAAGGCTCGAGCGTCGGCGTCTTCATCGTCACGGACAAGCACCCGCATCCGCCGCAGGAACTGTTCCGCGACGACTGGGCCTTCGGCGACAGGGTGATGGTCGAGCGCTACGTCGCCGGCAAGGAACTCACCTGCGCCGTGATGGGCGACCGCGCGCTCGATGTCATCGAAATCGTGCCGACGACCCGCTTCTACGATTACGAGGCCAAATACGCCGCCGGCGGCTCCCAACATCTGCTGCCGGCGCCGGTTTTACCGAATGTTTACCAGGAGGTCCGAAGACTGGCTCTGGCTGCCCATAACGCGCTTGGCTGCCGCGGCGTGAGCCGCGCGGACTTTCGCTACGACGATCGGGGAACTGGGGAGCTGATCTGTCTAGAGGTCAACACACAACCGGGGATGACCGAGACCTCGCTCGTGCCGGAGCTTGCCGCATACGCGGGCATCACCTTCGATGAGCTGGTGAAATGGATGGTGGAGGACGCCTCGACCAATCGCTGACGCGGTCGGGGCCAACAGGGGTGGATCAGATCGGCGCGTCATTTGACGAGCCGACGCTGTCGCATGCCCACACCCATCCCCAGAGCCTTGCCCAGACTCTTGCCGATGACGAGGCGGCGGGCCGCCTCGCGTGGTTTTCCGGCTATAGCCGCAAGGCGGCGCGCTTTGCCGAACGCCTGCCGCGCGGCTTCGGCGTCGCCGCGACGATCCTGATCATCGGCGGCGCGCTCGCCTATGGCGCGGTCCGCGGCCAGCACGTTGCCGCCGTCATCGACTGGTTCAAAGAGGCCCGCGACGTCGCCGCCAATTCGGCGGGCTTCCGCATCGCCGCCATTTCGCTGTCCGGCCAGAAAGAAGTCAGCCGCGAAGAGATTTTGACCACCGCCGGCGTCACTGGCGACGCCTCGCTGCTGTTCCTCGACGCCGACACGGCGCGCGCCCGCCTGATGGCCAATCCCTGGATCGCCGACGCCGCGGTCCTAAAGCTCTATCCCGACCGGCTGCAGATCTCGATCACCGAGCGTCAGGCCTTTGCGCTGTGGCAGAAGGACGGCCACGTCAACGTCATCGCCGCCGACGGCACCGTGCTCGAACCCTATGTCGAGGACCGCTATCTCGGCCTGCCGCTGGTCGTGGGCCACGGCGCCGAACGGCAGGCCAAGGATTTCCTCGCCTTCCTCGATCGCTACCCCGACATCCGCGCGGTGCTGCGCGCCTCGATCATGGTGGCGGAGCGGCGCTGGAACCTGCGCCTGAACAACGGCATCGACGTGAAGCTCCCGGAATCCAATGTCGGCGGCGCGCTCGACCGGCTGGTGGCGCTTGACCGCGACAAGAAGCTTTTGTCGCGCGACATCACGATGATCGATATGCGCCTGCCCGATCGTGTCACCGTGCGGCTGTCGGATGCCGCAGCGGCCGCGCGCGACGAGATCAACAAGGCCAATACCAACAAAAAGAAAAAGGCGGGGGACGCATGAACACCCTCGGCTACGGCCTGACCCCGAAAATGAAACCGATCTCGCCGCGGCGGAGCGCGGTCGTTGCCGCGCTCGACGTCGGTTCGAGCAAGGTCGTCTGCATGATTGCGCGGCTGCGCCCGCGCGCGCCGCAGCAGGTCCTGACCCGCCGCAGCCACGGCATCGAGATCATCGGCTTCGGCCATACCGTCGCCCGCGGCATGAAGGCCGGCGCCGTCGTCAATCTAAGCCAGGCCGAGGAGGCGATCCGCCAGGCGGTCGATGCCGCCGAGCGCATGGCCGGCGTCGAAATCGAGTCGGTCGTGCTGTCGCTCTCGGCCGGGCGGATGGCGAGCGAACTGTTTGCCGCGGAGATCGAAATCGTCGGTTCCACCATTTCCGACAGCGATATCGCCCGCGTTCTCGCCGCCGGCAGCCGCCATTCTCTGCGTGATGGCCGCGCCATTTTGCACTCGCTGCCCGTGGGCTACGCGATCGACGGCGTCGAGGGCGTCCGCGATCCGCGCGGCATGCTCGGCGCGCGCTTCGGCGTCGACATGCATGTCGCCACCATCGATATCGCGGCGGCCCGGAACCTGATGCTCGCGGTCGAACGCTGCCATCTCGGCGTCGAGGCCATGGTCGCGAGCCCCTATGTCGCCGGCCTGTCGGTGCTGGCCGACGACGAGGCCGATCTCGGCTCGATCGTGGTCGATCTGGGCGCCGGCACCACCACAATGGCCGCTTTCCTCAACGGCAGGCTGGTTTATGTCGACGGCTTCGCGCTGGGCGGACAGCACGTCACCATGGATATCGCCCGCGGCCTCAACGCCCGCGTGTCGGACGCCGAGCGAATCAAAACACTTTATGGCAGTGTGATCAGCGGAGGGTCGGACGAGCGTGACATGATCACGGTGCCGCCGCTGAGCGACGACGAGCGCGAGCAGGCGCAGCTGATTTCCCGCGCGACGCTGGTGAGCATCATCAAGCCGCGCGTCGAGGAAATACTGGAAATGGTCCGCGACCGGCTGGCCAATTCCCCGCTCAGCGCCGACCGGCGCGGCCATGTCATCCTTACCGGCGGCGCGAGCCAGCTCACCGGATTGCCGGATCTGGCGGCGCGCATTCTCGGCCGTCAGGTCCGCGTCGCGCGCCCGCTCGGCATTGCCGGCGCGCCGGACGCGGCCAAGGGCGCGGCCTTTGCCGTGGCGGCCGGTCTCCTCGTTTACCCGCAAGCGGCGCATCTCGAGCATTTCGAGTCGCGGCGCAAGCGGCAACTCATGACCGGTTCGGGCGGCTACCTCGCCCGGGTCGGACTATGGCTTCGCGAGAGTTTCTGATGGTCCACAGATGCGAAGTCGGACAATCGCGGCGGTCAGTGGCGGACCGCACCGGGCTTGGCGTGGATAACGCCCGCGCTACGAACAAGAGGCAATCATGACGATCAATCTGAATATCCCCGACATCCGTGAGCTGAAGCCGCGCATCACCGTATTCGGTGTCGGCGGCGCCGGCGGCAATGCAGTCAACAATATGATCACCGCCGGCTTGCAGGGCGTCGATTTCGTGGTCGCCAATACCGATGCCCAGGCGCTCACGATGTCGAAGGCCGAGCGGGTCATCCAGATGGGCGTGCAGGTGACCGAGGGGCTCGGCGCCGGTTCGCAGCCCGATGTCGGTCGCGCTGCCGCCGAAGAGGTGATCGACGAAATTCGCGATCACCTCTCCGGCGCGCACATGGTCTTCGTCACCGCCGGCATGGGCGGCGGCACCGGAACCGGCGCCGCACCGGTGATCGCCAAGACCGCGCGGGATCTCGGCATTCTCACGGTCGGTGTCGTCACCAAGCCCTTCCACTTCGAGGGCCAGCGCCGCATGCGTCTTGCCGATGGCGGCATCACCGAACTGCAGAAATGCGTCGACACGCTCCTGATCATCCCGAACCAGAACCTGTTCCGCGTGGCCAATGAAAAGACCACCTTTGCCGACGCCTTCGCGCTGGCCGATCAGGTGCTCTATTCCGGCGTCGCCTGCATCACCGACCTGATGGTGAAGGAAGGCCTCATCAATCTCGACTTCGCCGATGTCCGCGCCGTCATGCGCGAAATGGGCAAGGCGATGATGGGCACCGGCGAGGCGCAAGGCGACAAGCGCGCGATGACCGCCGCGGAAGCCGCGATCTCCAATCCGCTGATCGACGACGCCTCGATGAAAGGCGCCAGGGGCCTGTTGATCTCCATCACCGGCGGCCGCGATCTCACGCTCTATGAGGTCGACGAAGCGGCAACGCGGATCCGCGAGGAAGTCGATCAGGACGCCAATATCATCGTCGGCGCCACCTTCGACGAAAGCCTCGACGGCATGATCCGCGTTTCGGTCGTGGCCACAGGCATCGACCAGGGGATGGCGCAGCAGCGCCCGGCCGCGACGCATGCGACCCACGCGGCGCCTGCTGCGGCGCCGGCGACGCACGCGTCACCTTCGGATTCGCGGCTGGCCGATCTGGCGCAGCGCATCCGCGCCGACAATCAGCGCATCGCCGAACGCATCGAGCGCACCGAAGCGGCGACCCGCACGGCGACAGCACCGGCTGCCGCGCCGGTCGTAGCTCCGCCGGTCGCTCCTGCTGCGGCGGTTTCGGCGCCGGCGACGCTGAACGCCTCGATCGAATCGGCGGCCAAAGCGGCCATCGCCTCCGCCGTCGAGGACATCACGATCCGCCCGATCGCGCCGAAGCCGTCGCTGTTCATCGACCCGGCCGCACGCGAGCCCGCGCCGCAGCCTGTCGAGGAGTCGCGCACGTTCATTCCGCCGCAGGCCGAGCGCGTGCCAATGCGGGCGCCCCGGATGCCGCGGATCGACGAACTGCCGGTCCCGGCGCAGAACGAAATTCGCGCCCGCCGCGGCGAGATGCCGGACGAGCATCATCCGGAAAAGCAGCGCATGTCGCTGTTGCAGCGCCTCGCCTCGGTCGGGCTTGGCCGCCGCGAGCCGGAGGAGCCTGCCGCGGCGCCTGCCCCGCGCGCGCCGGCGCCGATGCCGCCCGAGCGACTCGCCGGACGTCCGCCGATGCCGCGCCCGGCCGAGCCCCGGCCGGAAGCGCGTCATGAGACTCAGCAACCGGTATCCGAATACGCCAAGCAGCAGCAGCGTCCGGCGCCGTCGGGCCTCGATCACCATGGGCGCCAGGCCCCTGTGCATAATTCTAGTGAAGAGGATCAACTCGACATTCCGGCCTTCTTGCGCCGGCAGGCGAACTAGGTTCGGGGCCGGCGCGGGCACGCCAAAGGTGCCGGTGCCGGCTGTCCCAGAAACCGCCGGCGTCGCCTTAAGCGACTGATAAATCTATGATATTTAAAAATCTGTTCCGTTGCCGAAAGCGGCACCGGGCAGATTTTGCATTTGGTGCGGCGGCGAAAAGTTTCGGCCGCGCGATTTTGCGGCCTCGAGCTGACCACAGTGCGGCCAGAAAAAGGTAACACTCGGTAAGAAAGCGTGAATTGGCCTGATGCTGCAGCGCAAGTAGAGTTTACCACGTCGTAGGGGGAATTTTGGGGGATTGAGGTTTTTGCGGGCCGCAACGTCGACGGGGCTGACGTTAGGCGATCGCACCGACCTACCCCAATCTGCAGCTGAGCTTGTTATTACTCATGTTGCGTTCCCTCAAGGTGGGGTGGCCACAATTGTTCGGGCGATATTCGCCCGCGTAGTTTGGCCGTAAGGTGTGGGACCGAAACATGACGCGGAGCGCGCAGGCCGGCAGGCAAACGACGCTTAAGGATCATGTTACCATCGCCGGTATCGGCGTTCACTCCGGCGCTCCTGCCAATCTCACTTTGCATCCTGCGGAAGCCAATTCCGGGATCGTATTTCTGCGCAGCGGTGCCGAAGGTCGCGCGGACCGCGAGCTGCAGGCCAATTACCGCTCCGTCACCGCAACCGAATTCGCCACCGTTCTCGGCGACCATAACGGCCCTGCGGTATCGACCACCGAACATGTGCTTGCCGCGCTCCACGGCTGCGGCGTCGACAATGCGGTCGTCGAGGTCGACGGACCCGAGGTGCCGATCATGGACGGCAGCGCGGCGCCGTTCGTCGCCGCCATCGATCAGGCCGGCATCGTCGTGCTTGCCGAGCAGCGCCGTTACATTCAGGTCCTCAAGACGGTCCGCGTCGGCAAAGGCGAGAGCCACGGCGAGTTACGGCCGCATTTGCGCGGCTTGCGGATCGAGACCGAGATCGAATTCGATCATCCCATGATCGGCCGCCAGACCGTGGCGATGGATGTCGAGCCGGATACATTCCGCCGCGATCTGGCGCGGGCGCGCACCTTCGGCTTCATGCGCGACGTGTCGAAACTCTGGGGCGCGGGCTATGCGCTCGGCGCCTCCTTGGACAACACGGTCGTGGTCGCGGAAGACCGCGTGCTCAATGCCGAAGGCATCCGCTTCCCCGACGAATTCGTGCGGCACAAGGCGGTCGATGCCATTGGTGACCTCGCGCTGGCCGGCGCGCCGATTATCGGCGCGTATCGTTCGGTGCGCGGCGGCCACAAGCTCAATCACGCCGTGCTGAGCGCGCTGATGGCGGACCGTAGCGCCTGGGCCTATGTCGAAATGCCCGAGAGCCGCCGTCCGCGCGGCTATGCCGATCTGACGGCCGGTTTCCCGGCGGCGGCCTTTGGACCGGACGTTTCTTAGGCTTTTTGCCGCGCCCGGCTCCGCGCAGCGCTTTAACTTTTCCGAGCCTTTGCGCCTTAATCCCGGCCGATTGTCGCCCATAATTGCTGTATTCTCATGGGGCTACGGTGCGTTGGCGCGGACTGGTCCTGAATTGCTTGGTGGGGCCGAGCCAGGGTTTAGCGCGAGACTGACGTGCCGAGGGGACATAAATTACGCTCATGATGCTGTGGCGGGGATCTCAGCGACCCGATTCGAGGCTGTGCGCGCTGGCTTGTTGCCTCGCGCTCACGCTCCTTGCCGCCTCGCTCGCGGGCTGCAGCAAGGACGAGGATTACGTCCCCGATCGCCCCGCCGACGCGCTCTATAACGAGGGCCTCTATCTCCTCAACAACAAGCAGGATTACAAGGAAGCGGCGAAGAAATTCGACGCCGTCGACCGCGAGAACCCGTATTCGGATTGGGCGCGCAAGGCGCTGCTGATGTCGGCCTATGCCTATTATCAGGCGGAAGACTACGAATCCTGCGTCAATTCGGCGAAGCGCTATATCGCACTGCATCCCGGCAGCGCCGACGCCGCCTATGCGCAATATCTGATCGGCGCCTCCTATTACGACCAGATCGTCGACGTCTCGCGCGACCAATCGCGCGCCGACAAGGCGATCGACGCGCTGCAAGAGGTGGTGCGCAAATATCCGAACAGCGAATACGCGATCCAGGCCAAGAAAAAGATCGACATGGCCCGCGACCAGCTCGCCGGCAAGGAAATGGATATCGGCCGCTACTACATGAAAAACCGCGACTTCATCGGCGCGATCAATCGGTTCAAGGTGGTGGTGACGCAATATCAGACCACGCGCCATGTCGAGGAGGCGCTAGAACGGCTCAGCGAGGCCTATATCGCGCTTGGCATCACCGACGAGGCGCAGACCGCCGCGGCCGTCCTTGGGCACAATTTCCCGGAAAGCCCCTGGTACAAGGACGCCTATAATCTTGTGAAGAACAACAACGGCCAGGAGCCGAGCGAAAACAAGCAGTCCTGGATCAGCCGCGCTTTCTCGCCAACGCCTGCTGCACTTAAGCCCGCGGCGCCACCTGCAGCACCTGCTCCAATCGCGCCTCCGCCAGTGTCACCCGCTCCAATGGCGCCTGCGCCAAGGGCACCCGCGCCTGGCGCGCCCGTATCCGCGATGCCGCCGCCGGCCGATAAAGGATGACTGACGTAACGGCCCGGAATCGGTAATACTCGGCGTCCGAAAGCGCGATTGCGAAGCTCGCGCGCAATGCTTAGTTCGCCGTCATTCCCTTAAGTTTGCCGCTGAACCGTCAACCGAGCCCGCTCAAAGACCTGCCATGCTGGCGCGCCTTTCCATCCGCGACATCGTCCTGATCGAACGGCTGGATATCGATTTCGGCTCCGGCCTTGCCGCGCTCACCGGCGAGACCGGCGCCGGCAAGTCGATCCTGCTTGACGCTTTCGCTTTGGCGCTCGGCGCGCGCGGCGATGTGGCGCTGGTGCGCGAAGGCGCCGAACAGGGCCAGGTGATCGCGGTGTTCGACCTTGCCAAGAAGCATCCGGCCCGGCGCGTGCTCGCCGAGAACGATCTCGGCTCCGATGACGAATTGATCGTCCGGCGGGTGCAATTCGCCGACGGACGCACCCGTGCCTTCATCAACGACCAGCCGGTGAGCGTGCAAGTGCTGCGCGCGCTCGGCGCGGCTTTGGTCGAGATCCACGGCCAGCACGACGATCGCGCCTTTGTCGATGCCGCAACCCACCGCGCGCTGCTCGATGCCTATGGCGGGCTCGAGGACGATGCCGCCGAAGTCGCGCAATTGTGGTCCGACCGCCGCGCGCGCGAAGCGGCCGTCGCCGAACATCGCGCCGCGGTCGAGCGCGCAGCGCGCGAAGCCGAATGGCTGCGTCATGCCGTCGACGAGCTCGGCAAGCTCGCCGCGCAATCGGGCGAGGAAACCGCGCTCGCCGAGCGCCGCACCACCATGATGCAGGCGGAAAAAGTCGGCGAGGACTTGCGCGCGACCCACGACAGTGTCACCGGACCGAATTCGCCGGTGCCGCCGCTTGCCACAGCCGTGCGCCGTCTCGAGCGCCGCGCCACACAGGTGCCGGCCTTGATCGAGCCGGTGGTGAAGGCGATCGATGCGGCACTCAATGCGCTCGAAGAGGCGCGCCAGCATCTCGAACATGCCTTGCGGGTCGCCGATTACGATCCGCAGGAGCTCGAGCGCATCGAGGAGCGGCTGTTCGCGCTGCGCGCCGCCGGGCGCAAATACAATGTGCCGGTCGACAATCTCGCCGCGCTGGCGCGGCGCTACGAGTCCGAGCTCGCCCTGATCGATGCCGGCGCCGAGCAACTGACAAAGCTCGAGCGCGAAGCAGAAGAGGCGTCTGCACGCTACCGCGCCGCCGCCGAGGCCCTGTCGGCCGCGCGCCGGCGCACGGCGCAGAAACTCGACAAGGCGGTGAATGCCGAATTGAAGCCGCTCAAGCTCGAGCGCGCGCAATTCTCCACTGAAATCACCAGCGAGAACGAAGGCCCCGACGGGCTCGACCGTGTCGAATTCTGGGTGCGCACCAATCCCGGCACGCGGCCGGGACCGCTGATGAAGATCGCCTCGGGCGGCGAGCTTGCCCGCTTTCTGCTGGCGCTGAAAGTGGTGCTGGCCGACCGCGGCTCGGCGCCGACATTGATCTTCGACGAAATCGATACCGGCGTCGGCGGCGCGGTCGCGGATTCGATCGGCGTGCGGCTGGCGCGGCTTGCTTCGGGTGTCCAAGTGCTTGCCGTGACGCATGCGCCGCAGGTCGCGGCACGCGCCGACCGGCATTATCTGATCAGCAAGGATGCACTCGCCAAAGGCAAGCGTGTCGCCACCCGCGTCGCCGAGCTCGCAGGCGAACACCGCCGCGAAGAGATCGCGCGCATGCTCGCCGGCGCCGAAATCACCGCCGAAGCCCGCGCCGCCGCCGAGCGATTGATCCGCGCTGCGGGTTAGTTGAGAGCTACAATGGCCCGTCGCCAAAAATCCGAAACGCCTGTCGACGACCTGTCGCAAAAGCAAGCCAAGGCTGAGCATGCGAAGCTCGAAGCCGAGATCGGCGGGCACGACCGGCGCTATTACCAGGACGACGCGCCGACCGTCAGCGACGCCGAATACGACGCGCTGCGCAAACGCTATACTGCCATTGAGGCGCGTTTTCCGGATTTGCGCACGCTGGAAAGCCTGACGCAGCGCGTCGGCGCCGCGCCTTCGTCGCGCTTTGCCAAGGTGCGGCATGCGGTGCCGATGCTGTCGCTCGACAACGCCTTCACGGAAGAGGATGTCGCCGATTTTGTCGGCCGCATCCGCCGCTTTCTGCGCCTGCCGGACGACGAGGAGATCGCGTTCTCCGCAGAGCCAAAGATCGACGGCCTGTCGATGTCACTGCGCTACGAGAATGGCGAGCTTATCACCGGCGCGACGCGCGGCGACGGCGCCGAAGGTGAGGACGTCACCGCGAATGTCAAAACGATCGCCGACATTCCGCACAAACTATCCGGGCGCAAGGTTCCGGCCGTGACCGAGGTGCGTGGCGAAGTCTACATGACCAAGGCGGCGTTCCTCGACCTCAACCGCAAACAGGCGGAAGCCGGCAAACAGCTTTATGTCAACCCGCGCAACACCGCGGCCGGCTCATTGCGCCAGCTCGATGCGTCGATCACGGCGTCACGGCCGCTTGGTTTCTTCGCTTATGCCTGGGGGGAAATGAGCGATATGCCGGCGGACACGCAGTCCGGCATGATCAAATGGTTCGAGACTTGCGGTTTCAAGACCAATCCGTTGACCAAAATGTGCCGCTCGCTTGAGGCACTGTTGAAATTCCACCGCGAGATCGAGGCGCGGCGCGCCAGTCTCGACTACGATATCGACGGCGTCGTCTACAAAGTCGACCGCCTCGATTGGCAGGAACGGCTCGGCTTTGTCTCGCGCAATCCGCGCTGGGCGATCGCACACAAATTCCCGGCGGAGAAGGCGACGACCGTCGTCAGGGATATCGAAATCCAGGTCGGCCGCACCGGCTTCCTGACGCCGGTCGCCAAGCTCGAACCGGTGACCGTCGGCGGCGTCGTGGTGCAGAATGCCACCTTGCACAATGCCGAAGAGATCGCGCGGCTTGATGTCCGTATCGGCGACACGGTGACGATCCAGCGCGCCGGTGATGTCATTCCGCAGGTGCTCGGCGTCGTCGAAGACAAGCGGCCGCGCGGGGCGAAGCCGTACGCGTTTCCGAAAAAGTGCCCGTGTCCGCTGCATACCGACGTGGTGCGCGAGATCATCGCCGGCGGCGCCGAGGGCGCGCGCTTGCATTGCACCGGCGAGTTCGCCTGCCCGTACCAGACCATCGAGCACCTCAAGCATTTCGTGTCGCGCCGCGCTTTCGACATCGACGGGCTCGGCGACAAGCAGATCGAGCTGTTCTACGAGCAAGGCTGGGTCAAGGAGCCGGCGGATATTTTCACGCTCGAAGGGCGCAACAGGAAGATCAAGCTCGAAGAGGTCGAAGGCTTCGGCGAAACCTCGGTGCGCAATCTGTTCGCGGCCATTGCGGCGCGGCGCGAGATTTCGCTCGAGCGCTTTATCTATTCGCTCGGCATCCGTCATGTCGGCGAGACCACGGCGGTGGCGCTGGCGCGCGGCTATGGCTCCTGGCACGCTTTCCACGACACTTGCCTCAAGCTTGCCAAGGACGACGAAGAAACCAAGGAAGAAATGGATGCGCTCGACCAAATCGGCGACACGGTGATCGAAAGCCTGCACGATTATTTCGGCGAGGCGCATAACCGCAAGCGCATCGAAAAGCTCGCTGAGCAAGTCAAAATTCTCGACGCTGAAAAGCCACGCAGCGATTCGAAAATTGCCGGCAAGACCGTGGTCTTCACCGGCACGCTGGAAAAAATGACGCGCGACGAAGCCAAAGCCTCGGCCGAACGCCTTGGCGCCAAAGTCTCCGGCTCGGTCTCGAAGAAAACCGACTATGTGGTTGCCGGCCCGGGTGCCGGCTCAAAACTCGCCGAGGCCAAGAAGCACGGGGTGATGGTGCTGACCGAAGACGAATGGGCAAAGCTCATACGTTGAACTTACGCCGAGCCTCGCCCACGACGTGACGTAACGCGCTTGCGGCTATATTCGCACGGTGAGTGCCAAACGCGTTGCACTTCAATCAAAATAGGTTCGGCTTCAGAAAAATGATTAGGCCGCGAGCGGCGCGGTCGCGGCAAGCAGCCATTGCCGGGTTGGCGCGTCGAGAAGCGGCGCGATCTCGTCACGCACGCGCGCGTGATAGGCATCGAGCCAGGACACTTCCTCGGGCGTCATCAGCGCGGTGTCGATCAGGCGCGCGTCGATCGGCGCCAGCGTCAGCGTCTCGAACGCGTTGAGCTCTTTTTCCGCGCCGGCAACCGGCTTTGCCGCGGTGACGAGAATGAGATTCTCGATGCGGATGCCGTAAGCGTCGGTGCGGTAATAGCCAGGCTCGTTCGACAGGATCATGCCGCGCTTGAGCGCCGCGCTGCCGAGCTTGGAAATGCGCGCCGGCCCTTCGTGCACCGACAAATAGCTGCCGACGCCGTGACCGGTGCCATGATCGAAATCAAGCCCGTCGCGCCAGAGAAATTGCCGCGCCAGCGTATCGAGCTGCGCGCCCGATGTGCCGTCGGGAAAGATCGCGCGCGCCAACGCAATATGGCCCTTGAGCACGAGCGTGAAATTCTTGCGCATGTCGGCGCTCGGCGCACCAACCGCAAGCGTGCGCGTGATGTCGGTCGTGCCGTCCTCGTATTGGCCGCCGGAATCAACCAGGAATAGTTCGTCCGCGCCGATGCGCCGGTTGCTGCGCCGGCTGACGCGATAATGCACGATGGCGCCATCCGGCCCGGCGCCGGCAATGGTCGGAAACGAAACGTCCTTCAGCGCGCCGGTATCGCGGCGAAAGCTCTCCAGCGCCTCGACCGCGTCGATCTCGGTCAGGCGGCCGCGCGGCGCTTCGCCGTCGAACCAGGCGAGGAAACGCGTCACGGCCGCGCCGTCGCGCAATTGCGCTGCCTTGGCGCCGGCGATCTCAACCGCGTTCTTGACCGCCTTCATCGGCACGATCGGATCGCCGCCGCGGACGATTTTGCCGCCATTGTCGGCAATGAGCTTGGCAATGGCTTCCGGGCAGATGCCGGGATCAAGCCGCACCGCGCGCTGCGCCTTGCCGAGCGCGGTAAGGTCGCGTTCGAAATCGCCATCGGCGCGCACATCGGCGAGCTCTTCGAGGCGATGCCGCACGTCGTTGCTCAGCTTGCGGGGATCGACATAGAGCGCGGGCCGGCCGTCCTTGGGCACGATAGCTGAGGCCAGCACCACCGGCGTGTGCGGCACATCGTGGCCGCGGATATTGAATAGCCACGACACCGATTGCGGATCGGACACGATCAGCGCATCGGCCGTGGTCTTCTCCAGATCGACGCCCACGCGCCTGAGCTTCGAGGACGCCTCTTCGCCGGCATAGCGCAGATCGTGCAGCACCACGGCGCCAAGCGGGGGCGACGGCCGGTTGGCCCAGGCGCTATCGATTAAATTGTCGGCGACGGCGACCAGGCTCGCCTTCGCCGCTTCGCAGGCTTTGGCGAGCCGCTCGGCGCCATCCACCGTATGCAGCCATGGCGAATAGCCAAGCTTGGCGGCCGCAGGCAGATTCTCCTCGATCCATTGCGCCGGCGGATGCTCGACCAGATGCTCGACCGTGAAGCATGCGGCATCGATTTCGTCGCGCACCTGCACCAGATAGCGGCCGTCGACGAAGATGACGGCGCGGTCGGCGAGCACGATGGCAAGCCCCGCCGAGCCGGTGAAGCCAGTGAGCCAGGCGAGCCGCTCGGCGCAGGGCGGCACATATTCGTTCTGGTAACGGTCGGCGCGCGGCACGATGAAGCCGTCGAGGCCGCGCTGCTTGAGCTCCGCCCGCAACGCCGCAAGCCGCGGCGCGGTGGCGCCCTTCTCGCCGCGATCCTCGAACGATTGGAAATGGGCTTCGAACATCGGGGTAATTTATGGATGGTCGCGGCGGCGGGCAATGACTGAACGGCGCACGCCGCGCCGCAGCACCAGCGTCGTCCAGCCTTCGAGCTCGAACCTGCGTTCAAGCGTCAAGGGGCGATAAGCGGCGAGTACTGCATTGGCCTGCGCGTGTAGAATGCCGGACAGCACGATACGGCCGCCAGGTGCGAGAACGCTTCGGATCGGCGCGGCGAGACGCTGGAGCGGCCCGAGCAGAATATTAGCGAAGACCAGATCGAACGGCGCACGGGCGCGAATTTCGGGCGCCGTGATGCCGTTGGCGTGGAAGAACTTGACCCGATCGCCGGCGCGATTGAGCCGCGCGTTTTCGCGCGCGACGCGCACGGAGCCGATGTCGATGTCGGTCGCGATTACATTTTGCCGCAATGCGCGCGCGCCAGCGATGGCGAGAATACCGGTGCCGGTGCCGACATCGAGAATGCGCCGCGGCGTGTGCGCGCCTTTGCCGATATGATCGAGCGCCAGCAGGCAGCCGCGTGTCGTGCCGTGATGACCGGTGCCGAAAGCCAGCGCCGCTTCGATCTCGATGCCGATGTGGTTGGACGGCACGCTATCGCGATCATGCGCGCCGTGAATGACGAAGCGGCCCGCAGTGACTGGCTTCAATCCGGCAAGGCTTTCGCCGACCCAATCCTTGGCGGCGATGGTTTCGAAGCGCAGCGCTTGGCCTGCATTATCGCCGCCGGCAGCGGCGGCGAGTTCGCGCATCGCCGCCTCGTCGGGCGGCGCGGCAAAATGGATGGTGACGCGCCATATTCGCTGACCCGTGTTTGGGCCCTCCCCGTTATCCACAAGGCTCACGGCAACCTCGTCGGCCGCGAAGCTCTCAGCGAACAGATCGGCCACGCGGCGCGCCGCTAATTCACCGGTTTCGAGTATCGCCAAACGGGTTTCGGCCGCGGCAATCGAGGTTACCGAACTCATTGCAATCCTTGTATTTCGCAAAAGATTTCACGTAATTCACAGGCGCCCATTGCACAGATGCCAATTCTCCCCGGCGCAAATTTATTCACAGCCGCATCACCATCTTGTTCATGGCTTTTCCACAAGCCTTTCGGCAAATATTCCCATCGCCTTTGCGCATTTATGCGCACCGTACGGTGTTCATACTGAGCCGCGATAATCGGCCATGCGCCATGCAGCAGCCTCGCCCGGGAGAATGAAATGATCGCCACATTTGCCAGAGCTCAAATCGCCGCCGCGGCTGTCGCGGTGGGCCTCACCGCTTTCACCGCCGCACACGCGCATGCGCAACCCGCGCCCGATTATGCCGCGCTGCTGGCCGCGTCCGATCGCAGCGATAACGACAAGCAGGCCGACAAGCGCCGCGACCCGTTGCCGTTTCTGCAATTCGCCAGCCCGCGCCCGGGCATGAAGGTGCTCGATATGGGCGCTGGCGGCGGCTACTCGACCGAATTGATGGCGCGCGCGGTGGCGCCGAACGGCATGGTCTATGGCCAGAACCCGGCCGATGCCAGCGACAAGATGAAAGCGTCGCTCGACGCGCGGCTGGCGACGCCGGCAATGAAGGACGCCGCGGCCGATGTGCGGCCGTTCGACGACCCGGCGCCGCCCGGCGTGCCGCTCGACATGATCACGTTCCTCTTCTTCTACCACGACACGACCTACATGACCGTCGACCGCGTCGCGATGGACAAGGCCATGTTCGCCGCGCTCAAGCCCGGCGGCGTGCTTATCATCGCCGATCACGCCGCGCTGCCGGGCCAAGGCACGACGGTCGGCAAGACGCTGCACCGCATCGACGAGGACACGCTCAAGCAGGAAGTCGAAGCGGCCGGCTTCAAGCTCGTCGATGAAGGCAATTTCTGGCGCGCCAGTGCCGATACCAAGGACTATCCGAGCTACAAGAAGGATGTACCCATCGATAATTTCGTGCTGAAATTCCAGAAGCCGAACTAAAGCGCCGTTCCAGCGCGCATAGAGAAAAACAAGTTTCGGAGCCCGCGCCATCAAGAGCGCGAGCTCCGCCGATGGGTGGAAATGACCAGCACATCTCATTTGCAGGACTCTGCGCAAAGCAGCGCGCAAGACGGCACGCAAAGCCGCACCATCAAGGCCGCGGTCGTTCGCAAGAAAGGCGGGCCGTTCACGATCGAAAAGCTTGCCGTCGAAACGCCGCGCGCCGATGAAGTGCTGGTGCGCATTGTCGCGACCGGAATGTGCCACACCGATATCGTCATTCGCGACCAGGTCTATCCGGTGCCGCTGCCGATCGTGCTCGGCCATGAAGGCGCGGGCGTCGTCGAAAGCGTCGGCGCGGGCGTGCGCAAGGTCGTTCCGGGCGACCACGTGGTGCTGAGCTTCATGTCGTGCGGGCACTGCGCGCGCTGCGCGGCGGGCCAGCCGGCTTATTGCGCCAAAGGCCATCCGCTGTGCTTCGGCGGCGCGCGCGAGGACGGCACGACCGCAATGCGAGACGACCACGCGGCTTCGGTGCACGACCATTTCTTCGGCCAGTCGTCGTTCGGCACTTATGCGCTCGCGCATGAGCGCACGGTGGTCAAAGTGCCAAAGGACGTGCCGCTGGAACGGCTCGGGCCGCTCGGCTGCGGCATTCAGACCGGCGCGGGTTCGGTGATGAATGCGCTGCAAGTCGGGCCCGGCCAAAGCTTCGTGGCCTTCGGCGCCGGCAGCGTCGGCTTGAGCGCGGTGATGGCGGCGCGCATCGTCGGCGCGACAACGATTATCGCAGTCGATGTCGTGCCGGCGCGGCTTGCGCTCGCCAAGGAGCTCGGCACCACGCATGTCGTGAACGCCAAGAGCGAAGATCCGGTCGCGGCGATTCAAAAGATCACTGCCGGAGGCGCCGATTTCGCGCTGGAATCGACCGGCCGGCCTGAGGTGGTGCGGCAAGCGGTCGATGCGCTCGGTACGCGTGGCGCTTGCGGCATTGTCGGCGCGGCGCCGATCGGCACGCAAGCAAGCTTCGACATGGGCGGGCTGATGTCGCCCGGCAAGAGCATCCGCGGCATCATCCAGGGCGACAGCGTGCCGGAATTGTTCATCCCGCAGCTCATCGAATTGCATCGCCAGGGCCGTTTTCCTTTCGATCGCCTGATCAAGTTCTACACGCTCGACGAGATCAATCAGGCCGCGGCCGACAGCGAAAGCGGCGCGACCATCAAGCCGATCTTACGCATGGGCTGAAACTTCCAATTCAACGCAGGCGAAAGTCCGCTCCGCATGCGCCAGACGCAAAGCTCGGCTTGACGCTTCAATTTCGACCCCTTCTCATGGCCGCGCTGTTCAAAAAGCAAAAAGGCGTAAGGGGGAGGAATTGCAATGACTGAAATGAGCCGGCGCGCGGCGCTGACGCTGCTGCTTGCCGCAGGAGCGACGCCCGCATTCGCCGAGGACTATCCGTCGCGGCCGGTCACGATCCTCACGCCGTTCGCCGCCGGCAGCGCCACAGACACCGCGGCGCGCCTGATCGGCAAATATCTGCAGGATTCGCTCGGCCAGCCTTTCATCGTCGAAAACCGCGACGGCGCCGGCGGCATGATCGCGGCCGAAGCGGTCGCGCGCGCCGTGCCCGACGGCTATACGATCCTCCTCACCTCGAACAGCACGCATTCGGCGGCGCCGGCTCTGTTCAAGACCGTGCCCTACGATCCGATCAAGGATTTCACCCCGATCGCGCGCGTCGGCAGTTTTCCCTCTTTCATCGCGGTGACGCCCGATCTGCCGGTCAAGACGATCCAGGAGCTCGTCGCCTATGCCAAGGCCAATCCCGGCAAGATCAATGCCGGCTACGGCAATTCGACCGGCCGCATCACCACAGAGACGTTCAAGCGGCGGCTCAATCTCGACATCACGCCGGTCGCCTATCGCAGCAATCCGGCCGCGGTGACCGATCTGATGGCCGGCCACGTGCAGATGGGCGTGCCGGATTTCTCGACCGGCCTGCCGATGCTCAAGGCCGAAAAAATCCGTCCGCTCGCGGTGCTGACCAAAGAGCGCGACCCGACCTTGCCGGACGTGCCGACCTTGAACGAGACCGTCATGCCCGGCTACGACCTGCTGGCCTGGACCGGCATATTCGGCCCGGCGGGCATGCCACAAAAAGCGGTCGACACGCTCGCCAAGCCGATCGAAGCGGCGCTTTCAAAGCCAGAAGTGCGCGACCGCTTCCGCGACGCCGGCGTCGAGATCTTCTGGATCGGTCCGGCCGGGTTTTCCGACTACGTGAAAACCGAACTGGTGAAATGGACCACGCTGATCAAATCGGCCGGCATCGAGCCGGAATGACGGCTGCAGATAACTACTGCAGCTGATCCTTCACCGCGTCGAGACCGGCGTTCACGCAATCGTCGTCGACGCCCGGCGAACCGGAAGCGCCGACACCGCCGACGACGGTATTGCCGACCTTGATCGGCTGGCCGCCCGGAATCGCGATCACGTTCGGCAGCGTCACTTGCTGATGGGCAACCGAAGCGGGGTCGAGAAGCTTCTTGGCGTATTCCGCCGTGGGCTGCTTGAACGTCATCGCCGTATAGGCCTTGCGCCGCGCATTCTCCATCGTATGCGGCGAAGCCTCGTCGGCGCGCATCTCGACGATCGTCTCGCCGTCGCGGTCGACCACGACGGCGGAGACGGCATAAGTCTTGGCCGCGCAGGCGGCGACGGTCTCTTGGGCAAGCTTCACGGCGACGCTTAACGGCAGATCCTTGTGCATGATCAGCGCGGCGCTGGTCGGCGTGGCGGAAGCGGCGAGCAAAGTTGCAGCGGCAGCACAACCAAGAAAACGAATAACCGGCATTGTGTAACCTCCCAATGGAATACGCGTCTCGTTGTAGCGAACAACGGACGCGCAAGCCTATTCCATTTTTGACGGCGGCACTGCGACGGCCGCGTCACATCCGCTCAACAGGGCGTGATTACCACTGCCGATAGGTCGGGCCGTAAGAAGGCTGCTGCTGATATTGCCCGTAATAGCCTTGGTTGGAATAACCTTGGCCGTAATAGCCGGGCGGCGGCGGTTGCGGCGGGAAACCACCACGTTGCACATAGGCTGGGCGCGGCGGCGGCGGATAAACCTGCTGGCCGTACATCTGCTGCGGCTGCTGGCCGTAGCCCTGCTGCGCGTAACCTTGCTGCTGGTCGTAACCTTGCTGCTGGTCGTAACCTTGCTGCTGGTTGTAACCTTGCTGCTGGTCGTAACCTTGCTGCTGATCATAACCTTGCCGGCTGTCGTCCGGCGCGATCGACATCGGCGCACCGCCCTGCGGCGAGTAGGCCGTCTCGTTGACCGGCAGATGCGAGCGCGCTACCGGGCCGTTATCGCCGTTCGGCGTGCGGCCGGTGATGACGACTTTGGTATTCGCCATGGTCTGCTGCTTGACCAGGTCGAACAAGGTCGCGGCATGATCCGGCGACAGGCGGATGCAGCCGTGCGACACCGGCAGGCCGAGATGCTTCACGTCGAAGAAGCCGTGGATGGCATGACCCTTCAGGTCGATGAAGATCGCATGCGGCATGGGCGCATTGTCCCATTCCTGCGAGAAGTGGTCGGCATCCATGCGGTTAGGTTTGAAATCGCCGTTCGGCGTGTCGTAGCCGGGCCGTCCGGTCGAAACCGGCCAGTCGTAGCGCTGCGTGCCGTCGACGGCGACGGTCATGTGCTGGCTCGACTTGTCGATATTGATGAGGATGTCGGCGCGCGCCGCCGACGCGAAAGGCAGCGTCAACGCGGCGGCGAAAAGAGTAGCGGAAAGCTTCGGAGAGAAACGGATCGTGGCAAAACGCATGAATTTACCTGAGGTGATACGGCCGCCCATTACCCTCAAAGCTTCAGCTCCTATCTGGTTCAAATCAAGACCGCGGGCAATCACGTTTCGGCGAAATAGTGAATGGATTGAGGCGGAAAACGAAATAAACACGGCGCTTTCTGTCATCCAATAGTCACCGCGGATAAGCCATCGCGCTTCGCGTTGAGGTGGCGCATGTCCTTATCGGAAAACCGGCATCCACTTTTCCGGGACATGCGCTAATGCCGTTTGAAATATTGCACGGCGCGCTCGTGCTTCTCCGCGGCGGCGCGTGAACTGAAAGTACCGAGATTGCGGCGCCGGCCGGTCTTCACATCCTTCTTGCGCGAATAGAGCCGGTATTTGCCGGACGGCAGTTTGCGGATCATGGCAACACTCGCGAGATGGCTTCGCTCATTTCAGCAAAGCCTGCCGCGTGCATTGGTTCCGGTCGCCAGTCTGAAAGGCAATGACGAAAGCGAAAGAAAAAAGAAAATCGAAGGAAGCGGAACGCCGACAGACGCAGTGTTTCGTGTCCGCACCAGCGGGTGCGGGGCGCGCCACGGAGAGGTCGGCTTGCGCCGACCCTCCGCTGCGGGCGCGCTCGCCTGTCGGCGTTCCACTGACGGCTCTTGCCCGGGGAATATTCCATCCCCAAAGGCTCAGCTTCAGGCCAGGCTTCCTGGGAGGCGGACGGAGTGCTCGCTCCTTGAATCCCGTTGGGGAAGGATGAGCCCAGTTGGTGCGGGCGTTACCCGCCCCGCCCTATCCCAGTCCAGTGGCAGCACCCCACAGACCAGTCCTAGTGCCGGTCTACATGATGCCCAAAGCCGCCCGGGAGCGGGTCGTAACGCCGCCCGCGGGCACCGCACTCGCTCCGGCCTTCAGGTCTACCTCCCAAAGGCGTCCTTCATGAGCGAAATTTGATTTGCAGAATGTAACTGAAACGGTGACATTTGTCAATGTAAAAGCGACGAGGCGCCGGGGAGCAAAATTCGCCTCCCCCATGGGGAAGCCGCCACATGACTGAGGCGAGCGGGCGGTGAAGCCCGTCCGCGCAAAGTTTTGCAACAGTCGCGCTTTGCAACACTCATGCTCTGCAGCAGTCGTGGTCTGCAACTGCCGTGCTCTGCAACCGCGTGCTTTGTAACGGTCATGCTTTGCAACATTCGTCGCGCCAATGCTAAATTCCATGCCTGCGGAAAGAAGAGGACGCCATGCAGCCCAATCAAGAACGGCCTGTCGTAAAGATCGCTCCGAACAATCCGGTATTCGACTTGCCCGTGATCGTCGGCATTGAAGAAAAGCTCTTCGCCAAGGCCGGCCTCGATGTGAGCTTCTCGGCCACCTATGCCGACCGCGAGAAAGACAATGCGCTGACGCCTTTCATGTCGCGTCTCAAGGAGAACTTGTTCGATTGCGGCTCCGCCGACAGCTACAATGTCTGCGAGTGGGCCAGCATCGATCGCCTCGAGCGCGGCAAGCGCGGCGGCAATATCGCCGCGCTGCGTGCAGCCGTGGCCGCGCAGGCGATCCTCGCCTTCGACGATAAGCTCCAGGTGCCGCGCGATTTGGCCGACATTCCGGTGATGGTCCAGGAGCTCACCGGCTCGCACTACACCGCGATCCAGATGCTGGAGAGCGCGGTCGGGCGCGAGCATGTCAGCATTCAGAACGGCGGATTGCCGCAGGCCCGCTACGCGGCGCTCAAAAACGGCACCGCGCGAGCGATTGCGGTGATGGAGCCGTTTATCAGCCTCGGACTCAAGGAGGGCGCCCATATCATTGCGGCGTCCTTCTACCGGGGCGGTGAAGTCATCTCGCCGGATCTGACGCCCGAGCAGCGCAAGACCTACTACGATGCCGAGAACCAGGCGGTCGATCTCATCAACGGCGACTTCTACAAATACGCCCACCACGTGACCGCGCACGCCAAGGGCGCCTTGAAGCCCACCGAGCTTCTGAAGGCCTTCGTGCATTACAAGCATGTCGATTACTACGACGCTGCGACCTTCGCCCGCGCCTATGACTGGATGAAGGAGCGCGGCATGAGCGAAGGCCAGAGTCAGCACGCCGCACTCGTCGTCGGTTGACCGCAAGCAAAGCGATGCAGAAGCGGCTTATTTCATGAGCGGATTGGCGAAGCCTGCGACGAGCTTGACCAGATCGGCCTGACGGTTGGTGCCGGTCTTGGCAAAGACATTGCCAAGGTGAGTCCTTACGGTCGTTGCGGCGATGCCGAGCACCTCGGCGACTTCCGGCACGCCGCCGACATCGACGATGGCAAGCAGGACACGGAGCTCCGCCATCGTCAGCTTGTAGGCCGTGGCGATGACTTCCGGTGGGGATGGCGCTTCGACCGCGGATTTATGAACGAAGACGGCGGCGCTGGCGGCGTGACTGGGACGCGCTCTCTGACGCGCGCCAGAGGTGAGCGGCAACACATGGGCGACGTGGCGCTCGCCCTTTTTTCCGATGAGCGGCAGCGCAATGCCGGTGCCACCGATGGCCGCATCGCCGGTGGCGGCCACGAGAAAAGCGTCCTGCAGACCCGCATCGCTCTCCGCTTCGCCCGCCACCAATTTGCCGGCGGCCGCGCGCAGCACGTCGGCCTCGCTGACAAGGAAGTGCCCGGCTGCGTTGGCGTGAACAATGCGTCCGTTTGCATCGACGAAGAATATTGCGGCACGAAGACCGTCGAGCGATTGTGAAAACATCGCCGCTTCGGCCTCTTTGATGTTGAAGACCTTGGCGATAAGAACCGCGCGCCGGATGTGAGGTCCGAGCAGCAGCATGCGCCGGCGCATCTCGTCGTCGACCAGCCCATGCCGTTGGTGGCGGAAGACGCCGAACATGGCGGACTTCGTCACTGATTTTTCCAAAGTGATACTGGCGAAATCAACGAGGCCCTGCGGCTGCGCCCATTCCCGGTAAAAGCGCGTGGTGAGGAACTCGTCGTACGGGACCAGATCGGCTGTTGCCACCGGCACTTCGGTTTGCGCGAAGAACCGCGGCGTGGTGATCGGATTGCATTTGACGAATTTTTCGAAATAGAGGTCTCTGTAGGCCGGATCGATGCCGCCGTCTTCGAAATAAATGTCGCCGCCACCGCTCGCGGCATCGTCCCAGAACACGGCGGCGGACTCGCCGCGAACGAATGCGGCGATTTTCTTGAGCGTGGCCGGCCATCGCGATCGATCGAGCGTGGTGTCGTAGATATCGCCGATCAGCGACGAAAGTAATTCTGTTTCGCGCCTATCCGCTTCATTGTCTTGAACCGACACCGCGTGCTCTCCCGAGCGCCTCTGACAAACCAGCCGGCAATTGAGGTCGAGGTTGGCAGAAAGGAGCACAAAAATCGACGGTATTGATTGACGGTATTGAATGGAA
>Ga0210386_10000005_pt1 | contig 168761 bp, 238 predicted proteins | sample IncBWH32OmetaG_FD_160091 | JGI IMG/M metagenome (GOLD analysis project Ga0210386, IMG submission 160091) | Forest soil microbial communities from Barre Woods Harvard Forest LTER site, Petersham, Massachusetts, United States - Inc-BW-H-32-O ...
CTTGGTGGAAATCTTTCAAAGCCAGCCCAAGAAGCTTACACAAAGTCTATCAATCAGACCAAAGTGGCGATGGACAAGTTCATTTCAGATCAAGCAAAAGGTCTAGAATATTCCGCTAAATTGATCAAGAAACAAGAAGATGGCTTAAGAAGTCTAAGAGCCACACAGCAAAATATGACCAAAGATTCGAAAGAATATTTGGATGTACAAGAAAAAATCCAGAGAGCTGAAGCAAACATTTCTAGACAAAGAGAACAAGTAGCGGGCCGCTATAATGCTCTTAATCAGGGAATAGATGCCAGACAAGAAATGGATGCCACATTTCCAAAAAACAGATTCCAAAGGGTCATGGCTAGTCCCTTCATGGGCGGCGGCATACGTGCTGGTGGATTTGCAGCAGGCTTGGCTGGAGTTGCGGAAACTGGAAGTAGATTTGCTGGATATAATCAAAGGCTTGAGGAAGCTAGAGGATCAGCCATCCAAGGGACTGTTGGTCAAGATCTAGCTAGAGTTTATGGCGGTAAATCTGCGTTTGAGCAGATGTTTATGCAGGAAAGAGGTGCAGCAGAAGGCTTATCTAAGCAGAAAGAAGACAGAAATAGAATCACCGACTACATAAAAGGTCTTGCTGGAGTTGCGCTTATAGGTGCAGGTGCGGGATTGTCAACCACTGGAATCGGAGCTACCATAGGTGTTCCAATGATGGCGGGCGGCGTGGGAATGCTTGCTAATGATCGATCTCGTTTAGCTGTAACTGGAGGTGGTCAAGCATATGAACAAATGCTTGGTTCAGAAAGAGCGAAAGATTTTCGGACTAATTTGGAAAATTTAAAAAATCAAGATCCAAGAAAAAGACTTGCCTTAGAAGCATATGAGCAGAACTATAGAGGAGAACTCGATACACAGAGAACGCTAGGCTTGAGTGATCAAGAACTTCGTGGTGGCGGAGGATTCCAAGCGCGAGGTCATCAAGCGGGATTCATGAATGATCAGATGACTGGGATGGCACAAAGCATCGTCGGTGCTGGCGGATCGGCAAGGATGGGCGGTCAAGCACAATTTGGTCTTCAGATGCAACGTGCTGGGTTGACAAATGCCAGTGGAATACTTGGTTCTCTAAGTAATTCTATTCAATCTCCAGAATCCACAAAACAAGCCACGATTAGTATCATGGCAGAAGCGTTTCAGCGAGGATTAGATAGTACGACATTCGCTGAAGAAAATAGACGATTCACTCAGACTGTTGCTCAAGCTATCGGAAGAAGCGGTGCTACCAATGTAGAAGATCAAGATAGAATTTCTAGGCTTATGGGCCAATTCCTTGGTGAAAGGACAAATCGTGGAGTTGAAGCCGCAGGAACTGCTTATGAAGCATTCCAGCAAAGAGGATCGCAGACTTCTGGTCGCCGTGGTGCTGTTAGAATGGCTGAAGCAATGAGCGATCCTAATTTGAGTAAGCTTGATACGCAAGAAATAAATGAACTCATGGCAGCTAGACCAGATCAATTAAATTCTACTAACCCAATGGTTATGGCATACGCTAAGAAAGCTGGATTAAATCCAGATCAATTATTGGATAGTTTGCAGAGTGGAAGAAATCAATCGCGCTTCTTAGTTCCTGGTAGAAAAGCGAAGGCCGATGAATATTCGAAAACTATAAATGATTATTTGCAAGTTAACGGCATGAGTTACGCTGAATTCGCCGAAAAGGCTAATCGTGGCGGCAATGAATTAACTGGTCAAGGCGCCCAAGGCGCTCAACAAGCTTTTGGTATGTTGCAAGGTTTGATCAGTATGGAAAATCCACAGGGTTATAACGAGAAAGACATTACTGCTCAGGCTGGCGAAGAAATCAATGCACGTAATCCTAATGCTCCTGCAGATCAAAAAGCTAGGGCGCAAGCTGAACTTGAAAGACGAGATAGGATGGGAGACCAAGTAGAAGCCGCAGGTGCTGCAGGTGAAGATCAAGCAAGAAAAGCTTTAAATGAATTGACACCCGATATAAGAAAAATGGCCGACGCTGCTAACTTATTCACTGATGCTATTACACATGCTGCTACTACATTGCAAAGGCAATCACCAGGTCAATTGAATCAATTGCCTCAAGGTGGAGGGATGAATCTGGACGTTATGAGTCGTTTCAATACATCTACTATTGATCCACAACAACCTCAAGGTGGAGTTCCTAAACAGTAATGGCTCAGACTAAAGCTTTCACCAAATTCATAGGTCCATTTGGATCAGATACTTCGGAGGGCAATCTAGTAAATGAATCTAGTCCTGCTTGGGTACTTACGTTTGTTAGATGGAACGTAAGAGATACTCTTAGGGCTATTCCTGAATCTGGAGTTTCCGCAGACTTGTTAGCAGTCAGACGACCGTTGGTTGTAGAAAATGACTGTATACAGGTTACTACCACTTCTAATAAATCTACACTTACTCCTTCTATGACTGCAATTCTTAAAGAAACCGACGAAAATTATGCTACTGCCATTGCTCCAGGAGATTTTGTCTTTGTTAATATGCTCAATTGGGAATCTCATGCCAGGGCAGTTGTAGACATTGCAAGATCCAAAAATATTGGACCTATCAATAAGCAAAATCAAGGCTTCAAGGGCATATACAAAGTTCAAAGTGTTAGAAAGACAATCTCCGTAGACCAGGAAACGGGGATAAAACAGGTAGTGATAAGAGTTGACGGTTATGCATTTACTGAGTTTAACAATTCTATTTACTATAATCCTTATCTGCGAACCGATGTTCAGGGTACTCCAAAAGACGATCTTTTGTTTGCTTCAAATATTCATTTAGATTATAAACAATTGATGACTGGCGACAAGAAATTCTACACTCAAGATCTCATAAAATTTTTGATACAATCTTTCATTGGTGTAGGCATTACTGATCAAGGCGGAACTTTTGCAGCTGGCTCACCAATAACCGCAAATACTCATTTTTACATTCCACAACAAGTTGGAATTTTTCTTGGATCTCCACAAGCTAAATCTGCAAAAGACGTATACAATTATTTATTTGGTATTCAGCATTATTCTACTTCACAGAATCAATCTTTGGCAATTGGTATGAATCCTTCCAATATTAATCCTACTGTGGATAATAGATTTTACAATACTAACATACCGTGTGAAGGCCAGTCTATAATTAAGGCTGAGTATTGGAATTGTCAGAATGCGTGGTCAATTTTAAATCAGTATACCAATGCTCCGCTTAATGAGATGTATACGTGTTTTAGGATAGCGCCCAATGGTTCTGTTATGCCAACCGTGGTATTGAGACAAATCCCTTTTACTACGGATTTTTTCAGTACTAGCACAGATCCCACTCAGCAATCAACTAATGTGACCGTATTCTCTTCTCTGCCCAGATGGCAAATTAGTTCTGCTTTGATTACCGCATCTGATATAGGTAGGGACGAGGCCGCCAGAATTAATTTCGTGCAGTTCTATGTTCAGCCAGGTGGCGATCCAACTAAAGCCGATGGATTTATTGCTCAACAAACCGCAGATAGAAATTATTCGTATGATATCAATGACGTAATGAGAAGTGGCTTGAGACCACACGTCATTACTACCAATTTCGACGATCTAACCATTCTTAAAGATGAGAAAGTCGGTAGAAAATGGGCGCTTATCATGGGCGACGCTCTGATCGGTGGGCATCTGAAAATGAACGGCACCATAGAGTGTATTGGTATAGCTCAACCCATTGCCGTGGGCGATAATTTACAATACGATCAGATGGTATTTCATATTGAAGAAGTGACTCATAACTGTTCGATCAATCCTACAAACGGCGTGAAGAGTTTTAGAACGATATTGAAACTTAGCAATGGCGTCTCTCTATCGACTACGAATACTGGTATAGCGTACCCAGAAATGGTCTACACGAATGCCTACAATGATCGTAAAAATGATTATAATAATATTGATCAAAACATGCCTGGAGTTTCTGAAGATCAAGACGTTTCCTATCGTCTAAATAATCCTTCTCCTACGGCAAATCAGGTTAAACGTCCAGATGCCCCTTTTGCTCAACCAGGTCAAATAATTAAGGTAAATACACCAGACGAATCAAATGAATAATTTTCTTGGCAATGGAACAGTATTACCTTCTGGGCTTCTTACGCATAATCCTGCGGCAAGAATGGACGCTTTTAAGAAGACATTTCAAAACACCACGATGAAAGTGGGCGTAGTAGTTGCTACTTATCCAATTGATGATTCCAACAATATCAGTAAACTTTTTCAAGAATATGACATATTGGCATTCGAACAAAATGATAATAGCGGTGCTTCAGTAGGAATATACAAAAACTGCTATATGGCCTCTTCTCTTGGCGGCCTAGCAGATTGGTTCGAAATGAGCATCAGGAAGGTTGAAAAAATCACCACAAAAGGTCCTGTACCCCAATTGTCTGGCCAGAACGGATCTATAGTATTGTTGCTATGTTTGAATGGAGCGTCGGATACTGGAGTAATTGTCGGTGCTCTTGGTCAGCCAGATAGACCAACTACTATCACTTCTGACGTTCCGCATTTAGAAGGCGAATACAACGGCGTTCATATAGTAGTAAATGCTGATGGTAGTACTAGTCTTACGTTCCAAGGTGCCACAGATAATAATGGCAATGTTGTAGATTCTACTCAGGGCAATACCGTAATGAGTATAGCCGCCGATGGATCCTACCAGGTTTCCCACAGCACCATAACACAAAACTTTAATCGAAACGGTAACGCCAGTTTGACGGCCACTAATGATATCTCCAACACCACACAGACTAACTTCAATGTAACTACACAGAAAGATGTCAATGTAAATGCTACAGGAAATATAAATACGCAGTCAAACAATTTAGTAATAAATGCATCTGGATCCGCAAACATCCAGGTACAAAAATGGATTTTGCAGTCTCAGTCTGATGTCAATTTGACTGGTCAAACCGTTCAAGTATCAGCCGCCTCGATGGCTGGTATTAAAGCGCCTTCTATTGCAATGGATGGAGCAATATCAGTTGGTGGACCAAGTGGTAGTGGACAGCCGCTTTTACTAATGTCAGCAGTATTCATGGGGATAGGTAATTTAGGTCTTCCCGTCATTTCGCACGCTATCTCAGGATTTTCGGTCAACTCGCTCGCAACATAGGAGGCGACGTGGATTTTACACAAATGGCATTACAATTATGGCCCTGTTGGCTTATGGGTATAATCATGATTTATTTGACATGCGCATCAAAATATGGGTACATGATGCGTGTAAGTTTGAAAGGACTATTTACATTTGGTAAGTTTCTTGCTTGCATTACGTTATTTAGATTCTTGATGTTTAAATTTTTGATACCTCATGATATGATTGGACAGATTCAGCAATCGGCAAATTTTATCCCACTGGGTGCGGTTTTTGGGGTATTTTGGGAAGATGCATGCCACTCCCTACCGCTAGTTTTGGCGTCCCGCATGTTCAGAGATAAGAAGTGGTATAAATATTTGGCCACTCCTTTGCTAGCCATAGTAATGGCATCTTTTGCCTGTGGACACATTTATCAAGGCTGGGGACCCGCAATGGCGATTTCTTTGTATATCCCCATGGGAATGAATTTAGGAAAGAAACATGGATTTGGAACAGTAATGCTGGGACACATTATGTATGACATGTCAACTTTAATAATGATTAAATATCTAATCGGATAGCAATGGCAGACGAGAAAGAAGATCCCAAAAGTCCATATGGACAATATACAACTGCCGATGTGGTCGAAGTTGAAGCTGGCCATTATTTTATACAGGTCGGCGGGGATATTTTTTCTTTTGATGGAAAGATGGCTTTTACCCGTGATAGAGTGGAAAAGCTATACGACAGTATCCATGGAGATTTGATGGCCATGAAAGAAAATGGGACCAATAAACAAAAAGAAGACGCGGAAAGTTGTTTATTGCTTTTGCGTATTCATCCAATGCGAGTACACTAATGATAGTTCAGGCCGACAGAATTTCTTTTTCATCTTATCAAGTACTTGCGCCTTCTCAAATCAAGAGCATTCAGCAAGCACAAGCTACTCTTACTGCGCAAATCGCTCAGTCTCAAGCATTGGATACGGCTAATGATAATTTATTCGCTCCAGTAAATACCCTAGTTACGCAATACCAGAATGAATTTAACTACATAGACGGCAATACCAGAACTACTATAACAGAGCAAAATATCACCGATGCTGCCAATAGAGTATTAAATAACTTCTTTTTTCCAAATAATACTCAAAATTCTGTCGGTCCATTGGCACCCAATAATATATGGACGCAAACTATGCCGTTTGCTATGTGCGCTGGCATCGGTTTACCTTACTCTGGTACTTTTCCAACTCCTTCTTCCACTGGTGAAAATGAACTCATCACTGTTATTTTGGCTTACGTCTCCGATCCAGGATCTGGAGTTTTGGATCCAATTGTAAACAATTACATTGCAACTTTAAATAATGAATCTACCGCACTGGCTGCCAATACGGATACTAATAGTGGTAATCAAGCACAAAATACTGCAGCTGCCAATAACATCAGTAATGTAATTTTACCTGCTCTCAATTCTTACATTTCTTCTCCAAACTTTACCGCTTTGCAGATTGCCGTGAATACTAGGAAAACTTTTATCACCACAAGAATATCGCAACTGGGCACAATTCTTGGCTCGATTACGCAGAATATATCCAATGGATCCATAACCGCCAGCAGTGGTCTGTATGGTCAGAGATACGGATACATGAATTTGAGACTTAATGCTTTGAATGGTTCCTTGACAATTTTGGCAAATCTGCAAGCGGCGAATAATGCACAGAATTCTACTATTAGCAATATACAGGCCAATTCTACGACTTACTATGGCATACTACCAACAAGCGGTTTTCAATCAAGCGCTAACGGTACTGCGTCTGTCTCTTTGATTAATGCTAGCTTCGTAAGTCCTGGCGATTCTGTATATGTCACAGCAGATAATCAGATAGAAATGCAACTTGCCGTGAAAGCTGTGGCGGGAAATTCCGTTACTTTGAGCAGTGCGGTACCATCAAAGTATACTACCGCTAGCAATGTCAGACTTTACAAAGATCTAACTTAAGCGATTTGTACCACTTTTCACGTCGCATTCAAAAGTGGTACATTAAGGATCGCAGCGATTAAACATTTCATCGAGATATTCTCTCTGATGATGTTCTATGCAGAATGTAGAAGGGATTCTTGGATACATTATGCTTAAGGGACATCCATCTGCATATCTTCCAGGTAGAGCAGCGTAAAATGGCAGTTTACGAGTCCATCTGCTAATCCATGCTACCGTATCCTCTATAGGGATCGACTCATACGGTGTTCCATCGGCATAATCATGTGGCCTATTGCACAAACAATGTGTAAGTTCGTGAAATAAGAGCATTTTTCTAGATGCCTTTGAATTTTCATTCCACCATCCAGTATCCAGATCGATTTCTCTGATGGATCTGCCCCAATTTCTGTAACACACACCTATGACTTGACCCGCTTTGATATTAGTAAAACCCACTGTGACTGGTTTTGTAAGTTTTATATCGTGCGATTGTGCAAGTTTTACATAATCGTAAACAATAGGTTTTGCTCTGCTGTCAATTCCAATGTAATGTGGAGTGAACCTATCTTTCAGTTTTGGTACCTTGGATTCATTGCAACTGCATGAAAACAATACAAAAAGTAGCAAAAAAAGTCGTCCCATATAAGTGATATATCATATCTGCAAGGGCATGCCCTAACCCCACAATCTTATTATGATGAAAAGGGAGCGCGTTTAAATGGGTTTTGATACTCTAAGTGACCAGAACAACAACCTTATTGACCCAAGCGTCAATAATGTAATCCCAGCTTCTAGCCTTTCTTCTTTACTAGGAACTCCTGGCGTTAATGCCGCCAGAAATACCCCTCTGGCGTGGCAATCAAGTTCTATTACTAGTCCTTTTTTTCAATTCATTAATATTGATCCGACTAGATGGAATCAGCTATATCCATATCGTTTGTTGGTTATTGATGTCACGAATAATAATCTGGTCGTCAATGGCGGCAAACCATCTGATTTAGCGATCAATGTTACTAAGGGTAACGGCACAACTACTGTGATTGATTATCAAGGTTTTGGTGCTCAATGGGCATTTGAATTGCCGATCACGCCCCAACAATTGACTATTCAGGATATGTTTTCTATTAGCACTTCTGCTACACTCAGAGGAGTCATAGAAGAACACAACGGCGTAAAATTCAAGATGATAAATGCTGCAGGAACGATGGGCATCTGGCCTGGTCGGGGAAGCGTAGTTGCTCCTCCAACTAGTCCATCAATTCTGCAGTCAGTATTCGGCGGCACTCTAGAAGCGTTTGGTAATTTGGCAAATCAGGTGCAGGCTACCATCAATGTCGCCACTGGTAAATCAGCCGCTCCCAAACCAATCACTCCGCTTCCAGAAACGTCCACGAATGGATTAGTTAGCACTGGTTATTATTCCGCAATGAAACTTCAGCAATTTCTTGAGCAGTATGCTGAAGCAAAAAAGAATCCTGCTAATGCTGGATGGCGATTAGTATTTGATATACCAAAACAGAATCAGTCTTATATCGTTACGCCGATGCAGTTTAATTGGCAACAATCTCAAGCTAAAAGTATGGAGATCTTGTATTCTTTCCAGCTTAAAGCGTGGAGACGAATCGATCTACAAAACGTACCATTTGTTGCCGAGCCTGGAGTTTCTCCATTAACTCCTGGAATCCTACAGAGAGTGTTAAATACACTCTACCAAGCTCAAGTTACGGTTGCTGCAGCAACCAATTTGATTGGGGCAGTAAAAAGTGACGTTGAGGCTCCTATCACCGCATTGCAGCAGACTACTTTGTTGGTGAAAGGTATCGCTGGTGCGGTAATTACAGCTGCAGATCTTCCACAACAATTAATAAGTGATTATAAAAGTGCTATCGGTAATGCCTTAAATGCATTAAGTCTAAACAGTTTGACTGGTCAAGCTAATAATAATCCAACGGTTACTACTTCTTTGAAGAATTTACAGAAAAGCTATCAACAAACCGAAGGTTTGAGTATTACGGCTGTAGGCAATGGACAATTAGGAACTACGTCTTCTCAGAGTCAGCCATCTAATCCTGCTTTGAATATTTTTAGTCAACCAGCTGTTAATTTTCTATTGTTCGATCAAGTACCAGTTAACAGTCTGGTATTAACTACCGCGCAACAAGCGGCTGTACAAACTGCTATTAACAACGCAAATGCCCTGACTGTGGCAGATTTGAAAGGTTTCAGAGCCACCATACAAACTTTGGCCTTACAGCTTTCCAACAACTTTGGAACGGGAGACGCATTCGTTAGCACTGTCTATAATCTTCCAGCGCCCATTACTCGCGTTACTCCAATTTCAATCACCAACTATGAAATCTTAGACGCCCTATACGATACTATGTTGGCCTATGATTTATTGACTGCATCAACTCAGATTGACGATAATACCACGCAAACAAATATGGAATACGTTGCTGGATTGGCTGCCACGTCTGGTATTGAATTTACTGTACCCAACAGCAAAATTATTGTACCAGTTCCTTTTGGTTTAACGGTTGAAGGAATTGCCTCCAGATATCTTGGTGATCCACAAAGATGGATTGAAATTGTTACATTAAATAATTTAAAAGAACCGTATATCGACGAAAACGGATTTCAGCTTCCTTTATTATCAAATGCGAACGGAAATTATGTGACTGTTTCGAGTGCAACGAATTTATTCTTAGGTCAAGCTGTAACCCTTTTAGGTATTGGACAAACGCCTTCTGCTCGGCTGATCTTAGATATTGATCAACTTTCTGCCACTAGCGTTTTATTAACATTAGATGGCCTGCCAAATTTAGACAATTTTACGACTGCAAATGCCGCTTATGTACAGGCTTATTTGCCTGGGACAGTGAATAGTCAGCAAAAAATTTACATTCCCAGTGCCCTTCCAGTGCCAGATGTGCCAAATGTAGTAGTGCCTCCCATAGCTTCTGCCGATCCTCTAAGCGGCCTTAGTGAAGTAGATCTTTTGCTGACGGATTCTGGCGATATAGCTATCAATGTTTTTGGTGACTTCCGTTATTCCTATGGAATGACAAACGTGATTCAGGCTTTGAGAATCAAATTTGGTAGTGTTCAGGGAACCATACTAACGCACCCAGAGTTTGGTCTTGGCGTCCGACCTGGAACTATCAACTCAGATTTACAGGTTCAGGATTTGTATAATTCTATCAGCCAATTGATCGCTGCGGATAGTAGATTCGCTGGTATATCGAGTTTACAGATAGTTTTGGATGGTCCCACACTTACTATTAACCTTGGAGTAGTCCTAGCTGGTACTAATGGGGTATTCCCCCTTTCTTTCACTCTTAATCCTGCTGTAAGCTAACGTGATAGACACATGAAAACAATAGGAATCTTTAAGGTTACACGGAGTCAATAATGCCATCGAGCAACGTTCCACAGCCAGAATCATATGAGCAGTTGCTAGGCGATGCCCTATCGAGCTACGCTGCAGCAGTAGGAATCTCAGACTTCAATGTAGGAAGTGCGGTTACGTCATTTTTCGAGGTTTGTGCGTTAATGACCGCTCGATCTAGCGGCGATATATTCCAGATCTTGACCGATTATAGCGTTATTAGAGCGACTGGTTCAGCTCTACAACTGTTGGCTACAGAAAATGGCATCACGCCGATCACCGCCACGCCAGCAACTGGTTATGTAACTATTACCGATTTAAGTTTTAATGTAATTTCTACACAAGTTTACGCTGGAACCCCTTCTCCAAATATTGGCTCAACTACCATCAATGTCGGTAATGCATCGTTGTTTCCTTCAACTGGATCAGTTTATATCGGTCGTGGAACTCCCAATGTCGAAGGGCCGATTTCTTATGGCGGAGTATCAATTGCTTTGATTGGAAGTACGATGACTTCATCTAACGTCATTACTGGCATTCCTTCCACTGCGAATTTGTTAGTTGGTTATCCCATTTTCTCTCCGAACAACGCAGGTCTAATTCCAGCTGGTGCAGTTATTACGTCCATCGATTCTGCGACACAAATACATATCAGTTTACCAGCTACTGGAATGGTGGTTGGCGCCTCATTGACTTACCAAACTCCTCCTGTGCAAACTGGTAATTTCTGGACAATCACTCTTAATGCCGCAACAGTAAAATATCATAACGTAGGTGAGACTGTAGTACTAGCTCAAGGTGGAAACAGATCCATCCCCGTAAATACCATTGTTGTAGCTCCAGCAATAGGCGGAAATCCAAATATTCAATATGCAGTAACAACTTCCGCTATTATTTTGGATGGTCAAACAACGGTCTCCAATGTTCCAGTCACAGCCCAATTAGCTGGCTCTTCTGGTAACGTTCCAGCTGGTACTATCAATAGTTTTGCTGCCAATCCTCCAGGTTTACCAAATGCATCGGTAACTAATCCTTTATCATTTTCCACTGGTCAAGATAACGAGACTGATAATTCTCTAAGAACCAGAATCATGGCGAAACTGTCATCTATCGGTCTTGGTACGGCTTACGCAGTAGAAAGTGGAGTCATTGGAGCACAAGCTTCAGATGAACCAGGCGCAACATTGGTCAGCGACGATCTATTGATCACTTCATATGGTTCTATTTTGTATATTGATGATGGAACTGGTTATGAAGCTAAATTTGCTGGTGTTGGCTTAGAATCTATCGTTAGTAGCGCAATCGGCGGCGAACAGTATTTCCAACTCGTCACTGGTGGACGCCAAGCCCCTGTAGCAAAAGCTTTCTTGATCAGCACCTTAGGCGCGCCATTCGCTCTGACTGGCGGTGATAGCCTTGCTGTGGTAGTTGGTGGAACTACTTATCAACATAATTTTGCTACTTCTGATTTTCGAACACCAAACAGCGCAACGGCATATGAAGTTGCAGCCAGCATAAATGCTGATACGGCACTTGGGTTTTCTGCCACAACCTCTGGTGGAGGCACCTATGTTGTAATTTCTGGAAAAGCAGAAGGCCACGATAATATCCAGACAACTACTCCTATTACCGAGGGAAGGAATGCCGCAGTACAGCTAGGATTTCCTTCTAGTCAATATCAGACTCTGCGTCTATATTTGAATAATATTCCATTGACAGAAGATGGTAACACCGCCACTGTTTCCACTACCGATCAAGCTCTTTGGTCCGCGTCCATAACGAATGGCGATACGCTTGTTTTGTCGGTTGACGATACTGCCGCGATCACTTACACTTTCTTGGATTCAGATTTCATTGCAACTGGCCTTTATACTAGCGTCTCCTCCATCAATTCTTTGGCTTCATGGGTCGAAGTATTTAATAACAAATTAACGGGCATTACTGCACAGATCGTTGGATCACAAATCGCTATCACCAGTAACTTATTAGCTAGTAATCGCGCATCCGTAGTAATAGAGCCGTCTTCCACTCTAGTTACGAAGGGAATGTTTGCTACTTCGGTTGGATTGAGTTCTCAAGGTGCGGCTTCCGATTATACCTTAGATCGTAATACTGCTCAATTCCAATTAGTTACTCCTCTCAAAGCTGGTGATCAATTATCGGCTGGCAGTACTGAAACTCAAGCTAGATTAGAAAGTACGGAAATTTCTGGTGGATCGATCACTTTTACTGGTCCTGGATACATGTGGTTATTGATCGATAACCCTGGTACGATAATTCAAACGGGCATTTTCCCAAATACTCTTTTGGGAGTATCTAAACCTTCTACCGACGTAATCAGATACAGTACCGATGTGGCCAATGCTTTTAATAATGTACAACCTGGAGACTATTTGATTGTATGGTCTACAGATCTCGTGTCAGCTAATAGATTAGAAGGTCACGTTCATGCTGTTACCAATACTACTTTGGATGTAGTCGTAACTCCAGCCGAATATGCGGCTGCTGTACCAACCAGCGGAGTTACATTTACGCAAGGTTTTGTAGTTTTAAGAAGTTCTAGGGTTCCGCAGAAATTTGAGGTTACTGGACTTCCACAGCCATCTTTTCCAGCCACTCTTACTTTAGATCAAATTGCCGCAGCAATGCAAGCTCAGACTAATAGTTTGAATTTCAGTGTTCAATTGGAAGAGTTTCTAATCATGGCTACGAATAGCAATGATCCTACTAAGGGAGAGCTGTTAGTCGTGACCGCAGATTCCCAAGGACAATTACTAGGTTTCCCAGCTGGATCGACAGATACTACCACAGATTCTTTGATTGCTTTTTATGATAGCCAAGAATATGATGCACAATTACCGTTGTTCGTTCATTCTACAATCTCCACTGGAACTGTGGCATATCCGCCAGATACCTATATCCAATCATTTGCTTCTAGTACAGATTTGACTGGAAGAAATCCGAACGAATTGATCTCGTTCCTGGAACCGTATGGCATACCAGATGCGCTCACCACTACTGGTAACATCGTCGCTTTGAGCAATCAGTTGACCAGTTTAGCATCAGTATCTGGCATATCATTTGGACAATTTATTGTTGGTAATGGTATACCAGTGGACACTACGGTATTATCCATTTCTGGTACTACGGTTACGATGTCAAATAATGCAACGACTAATACGACTGGTGTCACAGTTACCTTTAATACTCTTGCTCCAGACGATCAAGCGTATGGCGAATATATTCAAGAATCGTATCCGCCTCCGACTACGACCGTTAATATTTCTTATCCAGATTTATCTTCGAATTCTGATTTATTCGTTTCGAGGGATATTCGACGCTTACGAGGCACTGACGGTCCAGTTCCCGATCGTTATTTTATCGCTAATCCACTTGATTTTGGCCCGACCGATACGATGGTCATAGTTTTAGATAACAATCCAAGTCTCGAAACGTTTGATGTGCCTTTATACAGACCAGCAACCACCAATACGACATTGGCAAATAACGCAACTACATTTAATGCATACGATACTGCTGCTGGACCTACAGCTAGTTTCGCAACAGATTTTGGCTCGACGTTTGACTTTTCCAATTTCAAGGTACTAATGAAAGCTAAGAGAGTGCTACTGGGTGGAACTCTTGGTAACCAGACCTCCTTATTATATCGATCGGCTGAATGGGGCACAAGTGGTACATACGTAAATGTTGGATACGTTTATCCTTCTGCTCCTAATTTACCAATAGGCAGCGTAGTAACTGTTAATGATATAACGACGATTTTAATTAGTTTGCAGAGTGGTGCTGCTATTTCGAGTGCAATCAATGCAAGTACGGAATGGAATATAACGGTCACAGAAAATACGCCATCAGCTGGTATTGAACAAGTGACATACACTTGGAATGGAACGGGAACTGCTCCAGCTTTGACACTGAGTGGTGGCGAATACGTGAACATTACTACTGGTACAGAATTCGACGTCGCTAACACTGGTATATTTAGAGTTTCTACTGCAACTGGATTTACTCCAACTGCAACCTCCTTTAGTGTTCAGATGGCTAATGGCACTGGCGTTGCGCAGACTAATGCCGCCACGAATATAAATGGCGCGATTACTTTCTATGCTTCTAATGCAACTACTGCTGCAGCTATCGCCGCTTATGTAAATTCCAGTCTTTCTCAGTATTTGACAGCTACTATCGTTAATGACGGTGGTACGACTGGTTCTGGTGTCGTAGTGTATAGCACTGCTGAAAATAGCAGTTTCGCTTATTCAACTGTTCAACTGATGGACGGCATCAACTGGATCGCTTATAACAATTTGACTGGATCTCCCCAGTTCGTTCTAAAGAAATCGTTAGCTTATCCGTCTGACACTGGTTATGCATTTAACAATGGTGAACCTTTGATATTAAGTCCTACGACTATGGATCAGGTAAATAGATTCATCTCTACTTTAGCTGTTAGTGGATTTACCACAGAAGGATCGGTATCTGTTGTTGATAGGGGAACCACCCTTGAACTAGCCACCCAAACCCTTGGCAGTGCTGGCGCCGTTCAGATTTTGGGCGGCCTTGGTAATGAATACGAAACACCAGTTTTGGGTTCCGCCACCAGAGTAAATAATTCATTGATGAATATAACTGTCAATAGTGTTGCTGGTCAAGGCATCAACAGCGATCAGTGGTTTAGATTACAAGCTACTAGCGCTCAAGCGAAAGAAACGCTGGTATCATCTAATACCAGCGTTACGATAATTCCAAATTCCCCAATTGTCGGTCAATCTACTATTCAATTACTTAATCAAGAACTCAACCAACGATATTTTGGTAAACCAAGAAATAACGTCAGAGTTCAAGGGGACACTTTCAGGATAGAAAAACAGGGATCATTAGCATGTTTAAGTTGGAATCCGAACAGTGGAAGTAGTCCAATGTTCGAAACCAACGTCAATTTCAATGCTTCAGGAGGCGGTACACTCAATGTTGCTCCTGTTACTGGCTTACCAGATGAATTGCAGTATATCATATTGACTGGTGCGGCTAATTTTACGGAACTTTCCATAAATGATCTTGTGACGATATCTGGAATGCCAAATCCCGTAAATAACGGTACGTTCCTGGTTACTGGAGTTTCCAGCAATGGAACAATTCTTCAAGTATTGAACCCTAATGGCGAAGCTGAATATTCTTCTGGCACTTTTACATTTACTGGACCGACGACTTCTGGAGATCAATTCGTAATTGGTGCCACTACTTTGGTGGCTGGAACTAATTTTGCTATCGGCGGTACTGCTGGTCAAACAGCCGCAAACTTCTCTGCTGCTGCTGGAACCGTACCTGGAGTGACTTCTTCAGTTAGTGGCGATGTAGTTACTATTACCGCCACTTCACCGAGTGCCTCAATTGCTATTTCTACTAATTCTTCTGAAGCTACTGCAAGCGGCGCATCTTTGACTGGTGCTCCGTATACTGGAAGTACTTTTTCAGCGACAATTGGAGTCACAGAAGGCGACACCGTTATTATTGGTGCCCCATTTAATGTACTTAATCAGGGTCAATTTAGAGTTATTCGAGAATACAATAACAGTATTTGGTTTGAAAACTCTAATATGGTTCAAGAAGAAGTAACGCTACCGTATAATCCAGTGGCGATCACTTTTGATAATACTACCTCTTTTAACGTTAATGCGAGCGGAAATTCTTTCTACTTAAGTTGGAATTATGGAGTTGGCACACAGCCACAACTAGGATTTGCGCAAGTTGGTGATATCATCACGCTTTCTGGATCAGAATGGTCTGCTGGAAATCGAGGCAGTTTCATGATCACCAATTCTGGTACGGCTCTCCAGCAAATCACTTCCTTCAATATGCCATCTGGACTTCAATTCGCTTCTAGCGGTCCAGGACAATACTTCCGATTATATAATGCTGGAAATATCAGTCCTTCGCCATACTACGTATGGTTTAATGTGACTGGAGGTTCCAATACGGATCCAGCTCCTGGTGGCACTGGATTGGAAGTTACTATTACTTCTTCTTTTACTGCTCAACAGGTTGCCGCAGCTGCAGCCGCAGTCATTTTGGCAGCAAACAGTGGAGCAGATTTCACCACTTCCTCGGCAAATGGAGTATTGACAGTAACTACTACTGGGTTTGATACAACTATGTCAGCAGTAAATGGTACGATGCCTTCACCTTTTGCTATCACTATTGTACAAACTGGTCAAACCACTTTCTTGGAAGCAATTAATCCTTCTGCAGTCAGTCAATCGACAGTATTAGTAACGACTCCTTCTACGGATCTATTGCTAAATAGACCTCAAATGGTATTTTATGAGTATGAAGCTACTGTACCTGGAGATATTTTAAATCTTACTAGCAGCAATTTCTTAACCGCAAACGTTGGAACGTGGACAATCTTCAAAGTTTTAAACGAATCGGAAGCGATCGTAACTGGTACCATGACTGCTGTTTCTAATGTTAGCTTAAATAACATAATATCTTCTTTTTTCATAGCAGAAGGTGTACCTTACTACGGATACAAACATGTGTTATTTACTGCTACACAACCTGGTGCACCTACAGATACCCTAGTAACTTTTACTACGAATGCTCAAGTCGATAAGATCGATCAGGCTGGCGGCGTACAGCTTACAGCATTGAACAAGTTGAACTATAATACAGTCATAAAATTGGGTATCGATAGCTATAGGTACAATACTGGCTTGATAGCAGAAGCCAATCGTATTATTTATGGAGATCCACGGGATAATTTAACTTATCCTGGTATTGGAGCCGCTGGTACGGACATCTTTGTGACTCCGCCCCTTATTTTAAGGATTCAGATTGATCTGGACATCAGATTAAACACTGGCGTTCCATTTGCACAAACTGCTCAACAGGTTCAGGATTCCGTTTCTTCATTGATTAATGCTAATCCACTTGGTCAATCTATATCGATTAGTTCTATCATCAGTGCTGTTCAGGCAATACCAGGTATCATTTCTGTGGCCGTAAGTTTCCCCGCTTTCAGTCCAACGAATGATCTAATTACTTTGGTAACTGGGCAAAAGGCATATATCGTCGATCCTACAACTGACATTACAGTCGGCTTAATAGGAAGCTAACATGGCAGTAACCACTCCTGCTCAGGAATACAAACGACTTCGTTCGTATTTGAATCCTTATATTAAAGGACCAAATACTGATGCTGTGTTGAATGCCCTAGCTTCGTCCATGTCATCATATCTGATCAATAATATTGCTGGTGTTAATGATCAGCTTTATATAGCTACTGCTTCTGGAACGTACCTCGATGAACGCTTAGCGCAGTACGGCATTTCTCGGCCTCCTAATGTTGGTTTATCTGATGAAATATTTAGTGAAATCGGTATTGCGGTTAAGAATCGTAAACAAGTAAGAGACTTAGTGAATATATTGCTAGACGCAATGTTTGGGGACGGATTCACCAAAGCTACTGATAGTTCTGGAGCAGTTGAACCATATAATTTGGCTAATGGCGATACTCTTATTATTAATTTTGATGGTGCCAATACGGCAACTATCATTTTTAATACAGCAGAATTTCAAGATATCGCTGCTGCAACGGCACAAGAAGTTGCCGACGCTATCACCTCTTCTTTGAGAAGCCAAGGAATTTCTGGTAGTGCAATTTCAAATAACAATGGCAACGGCAATTACGTAGAGATTATAAGCAACACGATCGGCGCTTCCTCTAGCGTAACAGTCATGGGTGGCAGTGCTGAGAATGAACTACAATTTGCAGCAGTCGTTCCAGCTGGTGGAAATATGTCCACCCAATGGACCATATCCTTACAACCTGGCGGATTCGTTAGATTTACTTGGTCTGGCGGCGCTAATCCTAATACTGGTCTCTTAACTGATGGCAATTATGTCAATATTTTCGGTGGCGGATTCACTTCTTCTGATAATGAGGGAACATATACTATTACTAGTTTCAAGGGTGGTGCAGTAAATGTGGCATACTTTGAAGTGGAAAATCCTTTGGGAACGAGTGGTATAGTGACGCAAGGTACTGATGATGCCGTATTATTTTATAATCCAGTTCGCAAAACGCTCATCAGCAATAGATCATATGCTGCCGTATATCAAGTACAAGCAAATATGCTTCAGATTTTTCTTCCAGTAACAACCACAGTCGTTAGACGTGGTCGCGAAGGTTCCGCTCACGTTCATTATCCTCCACAAGGCACTTTTGTTTTAAATGTAAATCCAGCCAGCGGCGATATATTTTCTATCACTAGCACAGTATCTTTGGTTGCTGATGTTGATTTTATTATCGGTGCTACTCCTGCTGAGACTGTGCAAAATATCATAGCAGCTATAAACACGGATATTCCAGGCTTAATAGCTACTGCAAATTCTACAGTTTCTGTTCAAGGTACTACTCTTTATGGCGATGCTGAGAATACTCTTTTGATTCAATCCGATGATGATTCTTTAGTTCTGACCATTTCTTATACTGGTGCCGAAGACATCGTAGCGAGCGGTCCACTTGGAGCAAATGTCTCTTTAGAACCAAATCAATATGGTCCCTATTCTTATGATCTCACGCAAACTTTCACTGTGAGTAGTGTCAACACTACGTTAGAGCAAGAATTGGATGGAACAAAGCCGCGTGTAATTCAGGTAGCCAACTCTTCGGAGTTTCCGAATAGTATAGGATTTTTTATGCTTGGCTACGGCACGGAATTACAAGAGGGACCGATTCCTTATCTTGGGACACCTTCTGGCGATACACTTTTGATCAGTCCCGCTTATACGATTAAAAATACATTTCAGCCTGGTACCACTGTGTCATTGATTGCTCAAAATAACCCTCCTGTTTTGGCTACCGATGGATCTGACTGGGAATTTTTCCTAACTGATATCACAAGCGGAAGAATATATGCGCAAGATCTCATTCAATCAATAACAGCTACTGGAATAAATGTAGTTTTTACAATTTTGTATCCATCGGACATTGGGCTCGGAAAATTTGGTACAATATATTCAGAAAATCCTATAGTGTGGGGGCCTTAATATGGCAGGTCCAGTAATTCTCACAGGAGCTAATTGTAGGCTGTATGTGAATAATAAATTGTATAAACAAATTCAGGGCATATCGTTTACTATTGATTATGGAGAAACGGAAATTTACGGAATCGACGTTCCTTATCCACAAGAAATTGGTAGCAATAAAGTTGTCATACGTGGTCAAGTTAGGGGAATGAGAGTGAAGTTGAGCGGTGGTTTACAAGCTGTAAGTTTAAGAACTTTATTTTACGATACCGCAGCGTCTCCATACATTTCTATTAGAATTCAGGATCGTGCAACTAGCGAAGATATTATTTTCATACCAAATGCCAAGGTTACTTTGGAATCTCATGAGATTCAGACCAAATCTACATACAAACTGAACTTTAATTTTGTTGGTCAGATACCCCTAATGGCTTTAGATAGATCAAACTAGATCTGCTTATTCGCAAAACCGACAGCGAGTATAATTGCTACTAGAAATACACCAAGCATCAGAGCGTATTTCCACTCATTTTTTCGTTTTAAGCCCATCGTGCATCTTTCTGGTCAAATAGTACCAAATCGTGAAAGTATTTTTAGCATCTGTCAAAGCCCTATGCTTATCGCCTTCGAATGTTAAACCTAGCCTTTTCATCGAATCTGCAAGTCCACCAGCGTATTGACCGTCTTCAAATAGTTGAATGCTCTGAAAAAGCGTCTTAGCATCCAAAACTCGCCAGCCCATGAAATTCTCTTCAGGAGGCATGTCATCGTGGAGATCAATCCATTCGTTACAGAATTCTTCATACAAAGCTAAGCTATCGTTTCTTATCCCAGATCCCCATACCAAAGGATTCTTGAATGCTTTATGTTTTTTATGAAATTCTTTCAATTCGTTGAAAGCCTCTAGAATACCTGGTGCATTCTTTACGTCTTGATCGCGAATGCCAGTTAGATTGGTTATATACTCGCTAATAGGTTCGCCTGGATTGACATATGTTTCAAAAGTCCCCATACACGCTGCTGACCTGGCATCATAGACCGCAGCACCAATTTGAATGCATTTTCGGCTAGGTTGCATGTACTCACAGTCAAGGACCATTATTTTGCGCGACATTTTCATCTCCAGGATCCAGATTATCACAAGTTATCATATTTTGGAAATGTTTACTTAGTTTCTTGCGGACGTTGAGAACGTACTTTAGATTTCTTGGATGGCCAGGTTCTCGTCTACTTTCGTTAAACCGCCCAGCATTGAAAGCTGCAATAGTTTTGCACCAATTGTTGTAGCGGTCGTATTGATATTTCAAATATAGGGCAGCATATCTTGCGTTGATCTTTGGATTCAGGAGTCCTTTTGGATTCCCTTCGTATCCAAGCATATGCGCAGTTTCGTATTTGACTTGGCAAATGCCTATGGAAGCGCTTCCACCGTCGTGTGGTACGACCACATTATTTAATCCAGTCTCATGAGTGCATACGGCCACAAGAATTACGCTCGAAATTTTCACCGACTTAGCTGCGGTTATTAATATTTGAGTAAAATCCATTGAACCTCCAGGTATTAGCATAGCACAACTATGCCAAAAAGCAAAGATTCGATGTATTCTTTAATAACTTCAGCTATTTAGATGGAACTTTGATGGGGCCTTGTACCTTATCGGGACTATATTTTTGGCCTTTTGTACGATTTTCACAACAATTGCATTTGCGGAAGTAATAAGTCTCGCCAGCCCTCATATAAAGGTTGATTTCGAGATAACCATCCAGGCATTTTTTACAACGCCATTCCTCTTTGAGCCGTTTAAGCATCTTTTCGGCACTTTCTTCCTGGTCTTCCCTGGCATAATGCTCTTCGATTATATTTTTTACATAACCGTGACGATCCAGGTCCAGTCTGGCTAACTGCTTTCTTATATTGGCGATTTCGCGTTTTAATCTTTTATTCTCGTATAGAGCTTCTTGAAGTCGAGTGTATTCTTTGTCGCCACGAATCGATTTGCCCAAAGGTGTCTCCTTTTGAGTAAAGATTCGGTTTACATCGATTGTACGTGATATATCAGCTATAGGCAACTCCCAATCTTATTGAGAGTAGCATGATATTGAGGAATAAATAATGGCAGTTCAGAGACGCGCTAACATTCTATCCCAAGAACGAATAGACGTTCCTCTATTTAGATCAATAGAATCAGCTGTTTCAAATGACTTTGATCAATTAATTCAAGCCTTTGTAACCAATACCACTCAAGGATACATCCTTCGCGGATTTGAGATTCTAATGTCTGGCGCCATCGGTGGCGCCTCCAATGGTCTTTTGCTTGAAGTCGATCCTGGTGCTCTATTTCACATCGACGCTAGTCAATCTGGCACCGTCTACATGGTTCCCCCTGGAACGCCAAATCAACAACTTAACAGTGCAACAAATACCAATGTAACGGGTGCCTTTACCCCTAATGCCATCAATTACGTTGGTGTAGATTACGTTAGATTCTTAGATCCAACGACCGACGCCCAATCATATTTCTGGGATCCTACTTCAAATAGTGAAACAACTATGATCGTTCCTCAGGCTGAAATCCTGACTTACACGATCAATATCTCGACTACTTCATGGCCATCAAATCTGCTTCCAATCGCTACAGTTACAACCGATGCTGGAAACAACGTTACGTCCATTACGGATGCTCGTTGGCTACTTTTTAGACTCGGAACTGGTGGCGCTAGCCCAAATCCTTTCTACGTTTATCCTTGGACTGCTCAGCCAGAAGGAAGGACGGAAAATCCCTCTACTTCTACTTCTAACAGCGTAAATCCTTTCGAGGGCGGCGACAAAATGCTGTTCTCCTTGAAGGATTGGATGAATGCCATCATGTCGGCGTTGGAAGAAATCAAAGGTACAACTTATTGGTATTCCGCCATATCTTCAACTGGTTCTCTGCTCTCTCTTAGAGAGGATATTGCTAATACAGTTGTTACTGGGAATACGACCATTTCTCATGGTATATTACCAAACGCTACTCCTATCCTTACTACGACTGGCAATATTACAGCAAGTTCAAACCAACTTACTTCTTTAGCTTCTACAGCTGGTATAGCAGCTGGACAAATGATTCTTGCAACTGGATTGCCATCTGGCACTACCGTTGTAAGTATTGCTGGCTCTACGGTTACGATGTCGGCAAATGCTGCCGTAAGTACTACTGGCGTTAGCGTTTCTTTTTACGATCCAGCCGTAGTCACTGCACCTGGTCAAATCAACTGGGCAAGCATTCCTGCTGGCGATGGGCAAATATATTTTAAACTTATCGGTTCTCAGCTAGCTTATCAGATTGCAGAAAATCCAAGTGGTTCTACCGTTACTCTTGCCGATGAAGAAGTAGCGTACATAACACTGACTAGAAATGTAGGCGTCACGCCAAATTTATTCTTCACTGCCAATCCCATTCCCGATACAACTACCGTAGTTTCCATTGGTAACGTTGTGTGGACGACTGGGCTGATGGCTGGTGACTGGATCAGGGCAACTGCCGACACTGATGCAAATTATTACGAAATTCATTCTGTAGATTCTCCCACTCAAGTCACTTTAACTGGCCAATATACTCCAGCTGGACAGACTTCTTCTGGCGTTTTGGCTGTTTATGCTTATGGCGTTTATACTCTTCCAGGCGAGACAGATACGTCGCGTGATATGGTCATCGCCGCTAGACCAGATGTTCCGATCAATGCCAATGTCGTTTGGTTATTATTTAGATCAGATGATGGCGGCTCCGTAGCTAGAGTTTACGTAAAATTCTTAGGCGCTGAGTTACAAGATGGCGATTCTATCGAATTGTCTGGTCCTCAACTTGATAACGTACTGCAATATATCGGTTCTCCGATTGAAAGCGCTACTGCTCCGAATTACACTTCCGCTCTATATCCTGGTTCAGTTCCCGAAATCACACAAATTACTACAGGCGCCGCATCAACCATGGCGTCCGATCAGTACTTCTACATTTACTCTTCTGGAAATTTTAGAAATTATTACGTTTGGGCGAATATCAATGGTGGTGGCACGGATCCAAAACCCTTAGCCAATTACATCGGTATTGAATGGATCATCTCTTCTGGAATGACCGCTGCTCAGGTAGCTTCTGCTCTTTCTACTGCCCTAAATGATAATCTCCCAAAAGATTTTTCAGCAAGCGTATCGTCAAATGTAGTTACAGTAACGAATACTTCTGCTGGCACGACGAATGCTGCAACAAATGTAAACGTCGGTGCGCCCTTCGCTATTGCTGTCACACAAGCTGGTACTGGTCAGGGCAACTATATTATTAAAGATGGCGATAATTTAACACTTGCCATAAAAGAACTCGATCAAGCTCTGGGCAATTTCGTAGAAGGTTTGGATAGTCCAAATTACGATGAAAATATTTTGATCGTTGCTTCTGGTGGATCTACTCCTCCATATGCTGGCAGCGGTGCTCCTGATTATAATCCAGTACTTTTGAATGGTCCAATTTCCGCATCGACAAATATTACTTTGCCAGAAAACACAAGGCTTGGAAATATTCAAGCTTATTATACGGTTGGCAGTGGCAACTTAGAAGTTTATCTTAATGGTCAATATCTGGAACTTGGTATTGATTGGCTTGAAGTTGGTGTTTCAGATGCTGCAAGCGCTCAAATAGAAATTTTACAATCTCTAGCAGTCGGCGACACATTAGAATTCCGCATCGGAACAGGTGGCGGCGGTGGAGGCGGAGGCGGAGGACAAGGTCCTCCAGGACCAGCGGGACCTCCAGGACCAGCGGGATCAAATGCCGTTGGTGGCCCAATTTCCATATCGACCAAAACTGGAAATTATACGGTCATGTCGAGCGATAACGTATTGCTTGGAAATGCTACTAGCGGAAATATTACACTTTCTTTACCTACCGCAGCCTCTTCTACTGGCCGTGTATATTGGTTTAAGAAAGTAGATTCGTCGACTAATTCTGTAATTATTGCAGCAAACGGATCAGATCTTATAGATGGTGCAAGTACTATCAGCTTGACAGTTCAATATCAATCGTTTCTTTTAGTCACCGACGGGACCGCCTGGAGTATATTCTAATGGCATATAATCCAAATCTTTTCGGTGCTGGCGCCACCGTAGCAAATGCCAGCACATTATATCAGAATGGACAAGGTTCCACACTTGTCCAGGGTGCTCCAGTTAGTCTCAATGGCGCTGGACAGGTAATTCTTACAGACGTGACCGATATCGCATCAGTCCAGGCTTTTATTGGCTTCGTTGGAACAACCATTGCGGCATCGGCTTATGGCTCAGTAGTTTCGACTGGAAGACTTACAAATTTATCTGGCTATTCTTTTGTTACTGGATTGCCAGTTTATATTGGTATTGGCGGTATCTTACAACAAACTAAGCCCGATTATGGCGTCACTAGCTTCCAGGCTGGAGATAGCATCATTTTTTGCGGAGTAATTGTAAATAATACAGCCAATCCTTCTAATCAGGATTTGCAGATTTCCATTCAGAATTTCGGAGTCTTGTAATGGGCCAAAGAATCAATCTTATGATATATCAAGTAGTCTACGTTACTACGGGAGTTAGCTAATGTCAGTTTTCAGTAAGTTTTTATCATTGCAGTCGGCTGTTCCTAGGACCGTAGATTTATCTAGTGCGTCAAGCATTCTTGGCTTGTCCAACATGCAGCTTTTGGGTTCCACTTCTGGATACATCCAGATGGCCGCCAACTCTACCACAACTCCATACACGATTACGTGGCCCGCCGCAATTGCTGGTGGATCTGGATATGTGTTAACAAGCGATGCTTCTGGCAACTTAACTTGGGCGCCCGCAGCTACTTCTGGGATCACACAATTAACTGGTGATGTAACTGCAGGTCCAGGAACTGGATCACAGGTTGCCACTTTAGCCACGGTTAACTCAAACACTGGCTCTTTTGGATCATCGACTGCTATACCTTCCTTCACAGTAAATGGTAAGGGGTTAATTACTGCAGCTAGCACAAATGCTGTTGTAGCCCCTGCTGGAACATTGACTGGCACAACTTTAGCCAGTAACGTTGTAAGTTCTTCATTAACTTCAGTTGGCACGATTACCTCTGGAACTTGGAATGGAAGCGCAATCGGTCCTATCTACGGCGGTACAGGCTTAACATCTTATAACACTGGCGACACTCTCTACGCCAGCGCTTCCAACGTTTTATCTGCATTGCCAATCGGCACTAGTGGTCAAGTTTTGACAGTAGTCGCTGGCATTCCCGCTTGGGAAACTCCTGCCACTAGCGGAACAGTAACATCGGTTTCCGTAGTGTCTACAAATGGTTTTGCTGGTACGGTAGCCAATCCTAGCACCACGCCCGCAATCACAATTGAAACAACCATCAATTCTCCAGTTTTGGCTGGTAACGGTACAGCAATAAGTGCTGCAACTACCACTGGTTCTGGATCCACTGTCGTTTTGGCTGACGCTCCAACATTTGCTGGTAACGTTAATTTGGGCGGTTTTGAAATCAATGATTTGGCCATGGCTGGATCACCCGCTGGAACCGATGCAACGAACGTAACTTACGTCAATGCGCAAATCGCTGCTGCTATCAACGGTTTGACTTGGAAAGGTCCAGTAAGTGCTTACGCAACTAGTAACGTTCCTCTGACTGGCGGTGCAACTCTTACAATCGATAGTTATGCTGTTCAAAACGGTAACTATGTCATATTGTCCAATCAGACAACGGCTTCGCAAAACAACGTATACGTTGCAAGCGGAATCGGCACTGCATACACCTTGTCTTTGGCTCCTGCTGCAGAACTCACGACTGCAATTGGCGATGCATACCTGATTGAAGACGGTACAGTGTGGGCAAATTCTGCTGTTCAAGCAAATGCGATTTCACCGAATAACACATATATTCAATTTGCTGGCCCTAACTTTTATACCTTTACTTCTCCATTGTCATTGACTGGAACCACTGTTAGTGTTGGTTACGACAACTCCACTATCGCTGTCAACGGTAGTAATCAACTTTATGTTCCAACGAGCGGCATCACCAGTACGCAATTGGCCAATGGTGCCGTAACTTATGCCAAAATTCAAAACGAAAGCGCTGATACTTTGTTAGGCAATCCAACTGGCAGCGCTGCTTCTCCAAGCGAAATCACTCTTGGTGCTACGCTGAGCTTCTCTGGTACGGTTCTGGAAACTGGCGCTGGTACTGGCGATGTCACTTGGTCCGCTAATAGTTTTGTTACAACTCTAGCAACCGTAAATTCAAGCCCAGGCACTTTTGCAATTGCTACTTTAACTGTCAATGCAAAAGGTCTCGTAACGGCAGCTTCGGCAGCTTCTACGACTGGTACTGGCGCTGTTGTTCTCGCTAGTAGCCCTTCTCTGACTACGCCAAATATCGGTGCCGCAACAGCTTCAAATTTAAATGTGACTAGCTTAACGGCTAGCGAAGCAGTATTTACCGATAGCTCTAAAAACTTAGTTTCCAATCCCATCACTGGTACTGGCAACGTGGTTATGTCTGCATCGCCAACCTTAACTGGCACGATCAGTGCTGCCAACCAGACGTTATCTGGTAACTTGGTTGCTCCCATTGTACAAGTGAGTGGAACCTATCAAGGTCCTCAGACTTTGGCTGCCAATACTACCTATGCGTTGCGATGGGGAATTCCTTCGAATTCTTACTACACGTTCACGATTCCTTCTTCCAGCATCACGGCAGGCACTGTTTACACAAATAACGGGCAGACTTTTACTGTTGTAACTACTACATCTTCAAGTACTTCCTTGTTGACATACGCTACGGGTGCTCCAACATCGTCTGGAACATTGACGTTTGTTTCTGGTAGCCCTTCGGGCAACTTATCGTTTAGCGCAGAAAGTGCGACTGCAGAAGTTGCTGGGGATCTATATCTAGCTGACTGGAATACTTCATTGGTTGGTCTAGATATATTTTGGGTTGCAGGACTTTATAACTCTACTTCTAGCACACCGACTGGAACTTCAGTAACCATTACAACTAAGGGATCGTTTACATTAGGAAGTTCTGATACTGCATTTGGATCTGTCAATCAAGGCAAACCTTACTGGTTGGGATCTGCTGGAGCGTTCACCCCTAATAGCACGTTTAGTCCCGCCAGCGGAGATGCCAACGAAAAATTGGGCATTGTAACTGGCGCCACTACTGTATGGGTGGATCTACAAATGATGGGCGTATCTTAAGGGATAATTAATGGCAGGTACATTCACTAGATTGATCAATGGAGTTCCACGAACCATACAGATAGATAATGAAGTCTCTCTGTCTAGTGGAGCTACGTCAAAAGTAGTGACGTTTCCCCTCTCTTTGCAAACTGGTAATGCTTCCCCGCGCGTCGTAGCTTGGATCTTTAATAGTACCGATACTAATCCGCAATATTTTCCAGTGACGATAACTGCTAGGTCTAGCACTGGATTCACCGCTTCCTGGGATAATCCCACGGATACTGTAAATTATTTATTGAGTTATATTGTAGCAGATGGATTTGTGGCATAATGGCTGGTAGAAAGTTCGACATTAGACAATCCAGATTCTACGGAATCTTACAACAGATTCTTCCATTCTTGACTTTTCAAGAAATGGATACTGTAGTTTTGTCTATTGATTCGGATTTGACCGTTCCTTTAAGGGTTGATGCCAACAATCCATCCAGTCTTATCGTCAATGTTAAGGGTACAGTAATAACAAATACTTACTCTAATAGAAGTAGGTCGATATCATTCATTAACAATTCTCTACCTACTTTGGTTAGTGGAACAGTAACGTTTCCTTCTGCAAGTGGTGGAAATATCACGACTTCTACTGGCGGCACGACAGTTTTAACATGTCCTCCTAGTAATTATGCTCAAGTTTTACTCTCTTTGGATTCTACTGGAGACTTGATTGCTACGGCTGGTGGAGCAAGTCCAACTTTATCTAGTGCTACTGTACCATCCCCGCCGACTAATACGCTGCCATTTGCTTACGTAACAGTATTTAATGCAGGCGGAACAATTCAAAATATTACTCAAAGTAATATTTACCAACTTCTGGGTGGCGGCGGTAGTTCTTCAGGTGGTACCGCAACGGGTTTTGCTCAAGAAGTACCATTGACAATTGGCACTACCAATGTAACCGTTACATTTCCCTCTTCCTTAGCTGGCACTGGTTACATTGTAAATGCCCAGATGGTTAATACGATAGATGTCAATCCAGAATTTCAGGCAGTTACTATCACCAATAAAACCGTAAATGGATTTACGGCTTCTTGGAATGCCGCATTGGACACGACGAATTATAATCTTGACTATGTAGTTCCAGGTGTACAGTCACAAATTGGAGAAGTGTCTATAGGAATTGGTGTTACAAGCATTTCTGTTACTTTACCAATAGCTATGACTTCGACTGCTTACGTAGTTACGGCACAAATGATAGATACTGTTGATGGAACCCCACAGTTTCAGCCGATAAATATAACGGCAAAAAGTACAACTGGTTTTACCGCAAGCTGGAATACTTTAACTGATACGGCGAATTATCGCCTAGACTATAACGCGGCTGTATATCAGTAACTTTAGGAGAATCAAATGTCTGTAATGCAGTATGGTGGAATTATCGAGCAAGTTGCTTCAACAGCAACAGCTGGAGGCACCACCAATTTAACGAATACATCGGCTCAAATTCAGGTTTGGACGGGTACACTTAATCAAACTATCGTTTTACCAAATGCAACGACATTTACTACCGCTGGTGCGAAGTTTGAATTTTATAATACTTCTACTGGCACTCTGACGATCGAAACTAACGGATCAGCTTTTTTGGCAACTGTTTCTCCTAACAGTTCATTGGTTCTTAAGTTAGCTAACAACAGTTCATCTGCTGGTACTTGGGTAGAGCAAACTGGCGGTACTGGAACAGGAACTGGTAGCAAAAATTACCTTTCTGCTTATACCGCTTCCACTTCTGGAGGCACCGCAAACACTGGCAATGGTAACTTTGAGAACGGATCTACTTCTGGTTGGGGCTTAGGCGCAGTTGGATCTCCTATTACAAATGGTTTGCCTGTTGGAACTCCTACATTTACTACAGCAACCACTCTTTATACTTTTCAAATCTCTGTAGCGTCTCCTGGTGCGGGCTCAGTTTATACTAACAACGGACAAACATTCACGGTTTTATACACCGAGGTAGCCAACACTGCTGTTGTAATGACTGGAACTGGAGCACCTTCGGCTTCTGGAACATTGACGTTTGTTTCTGGTAGCCCTTCGGGCAACTTGACTTTTAGTTCGTTCGCAACTGAAACTCTTTCAACAGTCTCTGGCGGAACTCAAATAGCTGGTTCATATTCTGGATCATTGGCAATGAGCAGCAACAGCACGCTTGGTAACTGTCTCGCATCGAATGCATTTTTCATTGATGCAGAAGACCAAGGAAAGGTTCTTACTGTAAAATTTTATTATCAAATTGCTAGTGGTGCATCTAACGCCAACTTCTCTGGAACATCGTCAAACAGTTTTGCTTGGGCAATCTACGACGTAACCAATTCAGCATGGCTTGGAACTGCTGGTCAGTTCGGAATTACCCAGAGTTCTGGTAGCGGTTATGTTACTGGAACTTTTCAGACAGCAATCACGACGACAGAACTACGTTTCGTATTATACAATTCCGCTTTCACTAGTGGCGCTGTTACGATGTATCTCGACGACATTTTTGTAGGTCCTCAGACTGCACCTATCGGTCCAGCAGTGACTGATTGGGTATCTTACACTCCTACTGGAACATGGACATCCAATGCCACATACACGGGTAAATACAGACGTGTAGGAGATACTGGATTTTATGATGTCACAGTAACTCTTTCAGGTGCCCCCAATGCTGCTAACCTGGGCATCAACATGCCAGCAGGTCAGGTATTCGATACAACAAAAATGACTAATTCCGTTGGCGGAGCAATTCCAGAATTGGGCATCTGGGGATCTACTCATGCTTCTTTGTTCCAGGCTGGTGTGGTCTATTGGGCTGGCACCACACAAGTAGCCGTCGCATACATAGAAAACGTTCTGGGACAAATTGCTACCGTAAGTAACACCCTACCTTTCACGTGGGCATCAGGGGACATCATCAACGTAAGATGGTCAGGACCCGTAGCTGGCTGGTCATCAAACGTCAACATGTCCTCGGACACTGATACTCGTGTTGTGGCTATGCAATATTCAGACACATCAGGAGCATCAATAGGAACGAGTCCTGCCGTATATAAGTTTTCTACTCAACTCTACGACAGCCACGCTGCTTATAGCACATCTACTGGTACATACACGGTTCCCGTGACAGGGCAATATAGAGTAAGTGCCTCGTTATTGTCTGCTGCGGTATTACTAACAACAGCTGAAAGCTTTCAGATTTATATTTATCATAATGGTGCTCAGTACACAAGCTTTGCAAATCTTGGTAATGGCGTTTCAAACAACTACGATACAACTATATCAGGAACAATTTCTTGTCTGGCTGGCGATACTATTCAGGTATTTGCTAGATCTGCAGTCGCGACAACCGCTGCAACTAATGCTGGATTCAACCTCTTATCTATAGAGCGCCTCTCAGGTCCCGCAGTCGTTGCCGCTACTGAGTCTGTGAATGCCAGATATACCTTCATTGGAGCTACTGGATTGCCAACTGCAACTGGAGAAACTCTTACTAGCACTTACGCTACGTACACAAAAGTCAAAGATACTCACAATGCATTCAACACTTCTACTGGAGTGTACACAATTCCTGTTAGTGGATCGTACCAGGTATCTTTGAGAGCATCCATGTCGCCATCTTCGGCAAATACAGGCGGATTAGCTATCGCCGCTACTCAAGCTGGTTCTGCGACAACTTCATCTGAAGCAGTCATGCCGTTTTCTGGGACTGGTACTCAGTCTTCTCCCGCAGTGACGGACATATTTAACTGTTTGGCAGGAGACACTCTGACTCTAACGGCAATACAAAATAGTGGCGGAACTGAAGCTTTCTTAAGTACAGCTGCATTTAATTCATTCTCGATCTCACGAGTCGGAAATTAATGTCTAACCCATATTTCGCGATGATTCAGCCGAACATAGATTCTTTTGGCGTAATCACGCAGAATGCCAAGCAGAATTGGGACGGTGGAGATACGACCCAGAGATGCGCCATGTTCATGTGTGCCATGCAATACCATCTGGAAGCTGGAAGAATTACACAAACTCAATTTAACGAGATGGCCACGCGCTACATGGGTATCATAAACAATCTACTTTACCGCAAAATTTGGTCGTTGCGTAGGCATCCAGATCCAACTAAATGGTATCACGATCCAAACCGCATGTCTAGGGATCAACTTACCTCAAATATCTGCGCACTAGGTTTCGCTAGTAAGTGGACCTTATTCAAGTTGCTTCTTGGAAATATTCTTAGGGGCATGCTTTTTACCACGAATACACGTGAAAACGGGGCTACCAAATCCAACGGTCAACCGATTAGTTTTCTGCAAAGAATTCAGTACTTTTTTGGATGGAGACCCGCTTATCCAGTGTGGGCTTGGAGTTTGCCAGACGTTACTGATCCATCCATCTGGGGAGCCTATATTCGCGGTCTAAGTGCGTGGCCGCTGTATCCTTTACTATTTTTGACTGACTTAGTCTTGGTCATCCAATCCCTCATTACTCTTTATGAGACTGACAACGGTACGGCAAGTGACGATCAATTGACTCAGCAAATGCTTTTGCTTCAATCTAACTATAGACTTAAAACTCCAGTTTCTATGCTTGCCATGTGGCTTTATAAGAAAGCCAATCCTATGGCTGCTTTGAATGCATATTTTGCACCAGCTAATGATGGTCCTGCAATGAATAAAGTATATACTGAGATTTGGGCTGATCAATAATTATTTGATTTTGTCTGCTTTAAGAATGGCATTGACGGCTTTTCTTATCACGTCTACATCTTGTCCTAGGTTGAATCTACCATAGCTATCATCCGTCCCCAAAGAAGATCCAGTAGTCCAATTTATTCCAGCTTTTTGTAGCAACTTATTGCATTTTGCATCAATTTTGCTATAGTGGAACATTCCCTCATCTCTAACTGGCCATGAATGGAAAAATTTCTCAAGCTTTGACCATTGCCCTCTATTATCGTCCAAAAATCCTTTCGCCAATTTTTCGAAACTTTCCCAGTCGAAATCATAAAGTGCATTTTTAATAATTTCTTGGCTTGCAATACCAAGACCACAGTATTCGCCCATCAAAAGTTCCCTGATTCTTTCTGACAACAAATCATCGTTAGTGGCTATCCATCCGACTCGAATACCATTTATGCCTAGTAGTTTGCTATAACTGCCAGCCAAAATGTCGTGAGCGGGAATGGGGATGAAACATCCAGAAGTATAAATCTTATTCAAATAGACACCATCAAGCAACATTGGCGACAACATAGATTTGCTAATGCCGTGGATAATGCCTAGTGGATTAGAAGGGATATCCAACAGAATTACGCTCTCTTTTGGATCTATGTGACGATTTTCGTCGACATGCATAAGATCTGCCGCTTTAATCATGGAAGGATATCTCAAATACCAAGGCGCATTTCTGGTGTGGCAATAGATAGCCCCACGTTGTTTTAACGCCCTCAAGCCTATTGTGACAGCCCCAGTTGCGCCATTGGTAAGAAATACATATTTCTTTTCTATTCCAGTCTGTCGCTTGATTACCTGCTTGGTAATTTCTATTAGTTCTTGATCGCCGCCATATGCTGGATAGTCGAATGTGGATAGGCGGTCTCTGGTGAAAATGATCATGTTGCCATGGTAAGTCTCAAGGAATGCTTTTCTTACGCAAACGGAATTGCCAAAACCTAAGTCCAACTTCATTTTGTTGTTACGCCTGCGCCAGCGGCAGCAATCAAATTGCCAGGCATACCTTCGTTAGCTTTGATAAGTTTTATTAGACTGATTTTTATTGTTTTATCTTCTATAGTATCGGCAAAGTCATAAAAACTCTTGATTACGTGTACGTATGTATTAACTAATTGCTCGCCTTGTTTAGTCAGGGAAGCATTATTTCCACGGGCTAAATTGGCAATCCTAGCTTTGATTTTGTATATATCATTGCTATTATCTTGATTTCTTTCCCATTCAGAAATCTCTTCCAGGCTCATTTGATGAAGCTTTTTGAGCTCTTCTTTCTTTTTCTTTTCTCTTTTTTGATTGAAATGTCTAGCTAGATCTTCTTCCGACATTTCGCCGCCAAACTCTTCCTCTGCTTTATTTGCCTTTTGGTCCATGGCTATATCAAATTGTATATTTTGCAATCCAGCAATTACTGGATCAACGGGAATAGGTTGCTCCGCTAGATGCGTTACTACACGTGGACGAGCCTGTGGGATAACTGGCGGCTTTTTCACTGCACCAGCTGAAACTTGACTCTGGTAATTGGCCTCATTCCAACGACGACTTTCGTGTTCCATTTCAAGTTTTTGCAAATCTTCTATAAGTGTCTCGGCTTCCTGGTACCAATCATCGTCGTCATGTTCCGAAGCGTCCATGGCGCCATTGACTAATTCCAATAGTTTGCCAATTAATATTGTCTGCATGTTTGCGTGGGAAACGAGATGTGTAACCGTCTCATTGAATGTTGTTTGATCTAATGGATATTTCATTTTTGATCTTCTCTGTACATATCAAAAAGGCTCAATCGCATTCTCTTTTTTGCGCTTATTCCTGTGTCAGCTAAAATGTTCTCATATTTTTCAATAACTTTCCAAGCTTCATCCTCCGTTAATCGGTCTATTGTGTGCTCATCAACTTCAATTTCTATGAAATGTGCCTCTTTTGCAGAATTGTCAGAAACTACTGTATAAAAAACAATAGTCGCATCTATAAATTTGTAAATATAGCAATGTTTATGTATCTTACCAACTTTTTTATATCCCATTTTTTCCAATGCCGCATAAACTTCTTCAGTTGGAGTACCAGTCACTATCCAATTAGATTCGAATCTATTGATTGAATTTTTTGCTCCCTCTTGTTTTTCTTTTATGGTCCATTGAGCAAAAAAATTACCATTTGAATCTGGTATATCGGATTTTCTATATCTACCAAAGTGATTAATACCAGGATTCACAAAGAAAGTGTCGGGTCCCTTAACTTCCAAATAATCTTCTTGATTTGGAATACTATTTGCAATTCGGATGAATTCTTTAAGAATGTCTTTTTCGGTTCTATATTTGCATTCAAATTCGGTAAATTTTGGTAATCTATCAATGGTCATAAGACGTTTCTTTGCCAGACAGCCATGCGCCCAGGAGAATCCTTTTCCCAGTATTTTTGTCAAAAAAAAGAAAATTTAATTTATCATCCGTGGTCCAGATCCTGATTCTCGGTACGGGGGAAGAAATGTTCAATTGTTTCTGATACTTGGACAATAAAGCATTGAGTTCATGCTGAATTTGATCCGCCTTGTCCATACTATAACCGCCTTGAATAGTCTTTTGTAATGGACCAAAGCGTTTCTCCATCCAGAGAAGTTTTTCTATTGCGTCCACATCATCATACATCTGTTTCTTCTCCTAGAATCTTATCAGCAAGCCCCAGATTAACGGATTCCCTTGCATCTAATATAGTATCGAAGTTTAGAAGCTCTTGCAACTTTTTAAGTTTGAACATAGGATGTTTCTCGTGAATTTTCTCTAAATACAAGGTTTCCATCCATGCAGAGAACTTTTTACATTCTTCGGTCCAACTCCATTGTGCTTTGGCATGAAGATCCGAATCGGCCAACAATGGGGTGCCGTAATGGATCAATTGCTTGGCATTTGGTGCCATTATACGCTCATCACCAGCCTGAAAAATGATGCTGCCCATCGAATGGACATTACCAATGCCAATAATTATTACTTTGCTCGTGCAAGCTCTAATGGTATCATAGATCGCCATGCCATGATATTCGTCGCCGCCGCAATTGTTCAACTTAATAGTAAGAGGAACATCTGGTTGTATGGCATCCAATATGTGTAACCCTTTTAAAACATTCTCAGCTACGACTTCATCAGAGTCGCCCACGGTAATGAGGGTTTTACTTGGCAAGTGGATGCCATAGTCATATAGCTTGTCGATATCGTCTCGGTTTATTTTCGCCATATTTACTTCTTGTCTACGGTTTTAAATGCACTACGAATGGTAGTTTTCCATTCCTTTTCTTTGAAATCTTTTTCTGGAGTGAAAAATCCACCTAATATCTCGATTGTATCACTTTCGGCATAGCCTGACAATGCAAATTCGTAAGCTAGGGCGTACCATTGATTCGACCTACCTTTTCTTTTATCCAGTCCAAATTCCTTGATTCTAGCCAATCTTTTCTTTGCCCATGGACGAATTTTGTCATAATTAAACTCGTCACTAGTCCTTTCTCTGACTGGCTTGTTGTTTGGTCTCGCTTCTGGGTGCTTTTTTAGCCAATCTGCTAAGTCTGCTATTTTAACTGGGCCTTTAAACTCAATCAGGCGTTGCTTTTTCCCTGGTTCTCTATAGGCGCCAGGAATTCTTATGGAACGACTTGGGTTGAACGTCTTCTGATCCGCTAAGGGGATAGCTCTTAAGGTCCACTGGGCAAATAGGCGGTATGTTTCCTCATTAGGAAAATCCTGGTCTAATGAGATTAAAACGTGCGCAGATTTATTTCCAGAGAATATGATAGCGCTATACGGCAAATTTATTGTCTTAATGTATTCAATCTGGGATTTTATGGATCCAGTATCAATTTCAACCAGGATATTTCTAAACGCGGTGCAGCTTTTATCTTCTCTCCATTTATTATTGGGATTTAATGAAACCAGGGTCAAGTCATTACTGTGTATGTATCTAATTGGGACATTACTATGGGGTGAAATCAATGGAACTTCATCGGACGAGACAGCATACAAAGGAATGCTATGATAGCCATATTTATTATGACTCACGCAGACGCTTTCGCCCTCTCTAAACATTAGGGAAAGGATTTTTTTACCTGTTTCGTCCATTTACGCCTTAAGTAGTAATAGCAGTTCCTTGAGCAGCTTCTTTAACGTCTTTAATAGCCTTTTCTTCTGCTTCTTTAGCTGCCTTTTCTTCTTGTTGTTGCTTCATTTGTTCCCTAATTATTTCTAACTGTGCTTTGTAAGTTAGCATGGTCTCGTGGAGTTCTTCAAGTGTGGGATATTTTTGGACGAATTGTTTAGCTCCGTATGGCGTCAAAACAGGCTGATCTACCTCTTTCGTAGTTGGTTCTTCGCCTTCTTTGCCAGGAACGATTTCCGTAACCTTTCTGGTCACCAATTGAGAAGTACCTTTTCTCAGGATGGTTTGCCACTTGCTGGAAACTCCAAAGACTTCTTTAGACAATTCGTTCAGTTCCATTCGAAATTTACGAGAGATATCCATTATTTTTTCCTACTTTCTATTAATTCCTTCTTACCGCAACTGCAACTATTGCAATAGGCGGTTGGCTCCGAGCATGGACTAACAGCCTGCGTTGGTATGTCCAGTGGACTTCTTGCATCTAGCACGTCCATTTCAATCTTACCACCGACTGGTAGACCAAACAACATAATTTTATTGTTGGGAAAAAGCGTGGATAATTGACGCTTTAGCCCACTTAGGTCAGTTTCAGACGTATCATCCACGTACACCTTTACAACCAAGACTTGACCTGGCAAAAGGTTCAATTTTGTTACTTCCACTTCTGTAATTTTTAACTCATTCTCCATTTTCTTCTCCTGAATCAGCTTGCACGTTAGGCAGCCCGATTCTCCTATCTGCGTCCCTCATGTCTCTTTCTAGTTTCATTGCGGCAATTTTTGCTATGAATTCATCATCGTGATTGACGTATTTTCCTTTATCCCAACCAGTTTTGTATTCTTTACCAATGGATTCCGTAAAACGGCTCTTCCAAACCTTCCACTCAGTGGCGTGATTTTCGAAATCCGCAGACATCTCGACTACAAAGGTAGCTGAATCTGCTATGATCTTTCTTCCTTTGATCCTTTGCTGCCAAGGCGTTCTGTCTTGATCGTCTGGAGGATTCATTTGACCCATCAAAACTATAGGAGCAGGATAGATGTTTTTATAACGATCCAACATACGAGCAAGTCTTGCTTGTACTTCGTTTTCACTCATGAATTGGTCTTTTTGGGAATAAATAATGTTCTGATAATAATCGATCAGGATGACATCGTAGTAGATCTTCTTTTCAATGAGATTATCAAAGATAGAGGCAATACCCTCTAAGCTTGTGCTGACGCCATGACCGCCAGAATAAGTATTGTCGGCAACTGTTATTAACCCGTCTTTTGCCCAAATAGGGATTGCTCTGGTGAATGTTTTAGCCTGTTCGTCGGTGAACTTGCTATGATTAGTGTAAGTCCAACCCTTTTGAAGTGCTGTAACCCTATTATAAACGTCTTCTGCTTTTTCTTCATTGGTAATTACGAAGGATCTACGATATTTGCCAGTGGCTGGATTTATTGAATTTTTTACATTAAATACTATATTAGCAACAGCGGTAGATTTTCCTTCTCCTGTCTTGGCACCAACGAAAATGAGGTTTTTCCTAAAGAACGGTACCACACCATTAAAAACATCAGAAATGAAATACATTGGCGACTTGGCAGATTCTATGTATTCATCATTATTTCTTTGAAGTTCTTTGATTTGATCCTCTGTGAGAGCGTCGTAATTAGCATTTTTAGCTAATTGCATGTCTTTCTCATCTTGTTGTAACTTTTCTAGCTGAGAATCAACTCGTTTGCTATCGATGAGAGCGCGCTTCTTAGAAGTCTCATGTTTGAGAATCTCGTACTTTTCTTCTTCTGCATTCTTTGAAAGAAAGTCCTGTATTGCAGCAGTATCTTTTGGATCACTCATCGTCATCTCCATCAAGATCTGCTAAAGGATCATTATTTACCATCTTGTCTGTAACCTTGCCAAAACCTTTGCCAGGTATATAGCTTGGTTTAGTAATGACGTTTTCTTTTATCTTAATTGGAGGTGGTCCTGCTGTCTTTTCGAGATGTATTTTGGCCTTCTCTTGCTCTATTGGCTGGGCTTCTGCTATGGAAAATTTAGAGGGAAATCTTTCTCTTACTGCATGCATCCAATGTCTTTCGATCTGGATACGCCATTCTTTAAGCTTTCCTTCGTACTTATAAGGAGTGCAGAAACGCTGAATGTCTAGTGAAAGTTTTTCACTTCTTATTTGTTTTTCGCTGTAGCCAATTCCAATGAAAGTCAGGACCAATGAGTTCATGGCCGTTACATAATCCCTAATTTCAAAATAGGGCATACCTTGGCGATTGATTCTCTCGTTTCCGTGGAGTCTTTGCCACTTATCGAGAAGATCATTCAACTCTTCATTGGTTAAAGTAGGAACCTCTTGGCTATTTTCTGGCATATTCTATGCCCATATTCCTCAGGTATTTCTTTGCGATACCGATTTCTTCTTCAAAAACTGGATTATTTTCGTTTTTTTCGATGAAATCAAACAGGGTTTTTGCTTTTTCTTCCTTTGGACTATTTTTGAACACTTTCACTTTTTTGTCAAATCTTATTTCCTGCTGCTCGTTCATGAGAATTCTTTCTGGATTCATGTTATGATAATGTTCGTGTGGATCCAAACCAGCACCAGCAAAATCTAAAACGGTCAGATTCCTTTGCTCTAGGGGAACCGCAATGTACCAGCTACCAGCAAATTGGAACGACTCCCCGACTTTTGCTTTGGCTTTTTTCTTTATAGCTTTAAACGCCACGCCATCAAGCCGTTTGAATCCATAGGCTTCGTTGTCCTCAATAAGTTTGTAAAATTCACTGGGCGGCTTGCTGGGACCATAAAAAGCGACGTATTCGTCTACCTGTAGACCCTTGATGTTCTTTGCTTTCTGACGGCAGATCCTTACTAAGTCTTCCATCCTCTGTTTCATGAACATTGTAAAATTTGCTTTATTCTTCTCTTGAATCTCTTTTTTGCCAGGGGTTTTGTTTTCTTTCTTTGTATAGTTTACATAGAATTCTTCATATTTCTGGATGTTCCTTTTTTCATCGAATTCGAATAAACCTAGAAATTCCGTCAAATAAATTCGACCAATATTCATTAGGCAATCTGCATCCATGCCAACGGTATGAAAAAGATACACGTAAGTATAGAAGGTCTTACGTGTCAAACGCCTAACTATGCGCATGTAAGGCTGCATTTCCAGCAATGTGGGGTTATAGTCAACCCTACGCAAGTACTGATGCCTAAAATAGCACAGCTCGAATTCTTCTTTTGAATGAATCTTTCTCTTTTCTGCTTGCGGTCGTTCTACTAATTCTTTCATTTCTTCCTTGAAAATAGATAAGCCAGACGCGACGCTCTTTAATTCATGCTCATAACAAAATCACTTGGTCTACCGTCAGCGTGTTCCCAGCGGTGTCCATTACCATTTCGGGCTAGGGTGCCAGGCGCACCCTTCCACGCATTTATCTATGTTTTATTTGCATCTAGCGCTTTTAGTTGATCTAGAATTGCTTTTGCCATCTCTGGATCATCCTTGATAGCTAGAGCGGTTTCTTTTTTTCCATTGTAATTAGTGCCATTAAAAGTATAAGTTCTGTTGTTCGTGGTTGTGATTATGCCATTGTTTTTAGCCAAGAAAAAGATCTCCTCGTGTTGATTAATGATACCTTTTTGATAATCCATGGTGAACACTCCAGATCTACCTTGCGGCCCAATAGAATTTGCTTCACATTTCACGTATATACGATGCCCAGTGAGTAATTTATTATCGCGCGCGTCTTTAATGTCTTCTTCAAAAGCTTTTCCTTCAATGTCTGCCTTGTCTTCAGCAGCCCCCGCACGTTTGAGAGAAACAAAATATTCGAAAGCGTGCTTCACAGCCCACGACGCTTCCATCTTTTCTTTTGGTCCGTATTTACCAGCTTCTAAATTACCGCGCATTTGCGATGTTGCTATCAAAAGTATTTTATTACGTTTACAAAAAGGTACCAATTTTGAAAGACCGATCTGTACCGTTAAGGCGTGATCGCCCACCAAATGATCTGTGGCCGATTCCGCACCCTCCCGTTTCACGCCTTGAATATTGGACAAGGAATCCACAGCAAGCATTCTTAGCGGCATCCCATCCTGAACCATAGGCTTAATGTCATTTTCTACACGATCAAATATCTCCGCTGGACTATTGGTGTCGTAAATAATCATGCGATCCTGATCGATTTCAGGGAAGATTTTACCTTGGAGGGCGCCTCGCAATTCAGTGTTAAAAATGATTGCAATACCATCTGGATCACGACGCTGCATTTCTAGGACCATGGAGTAAATGGACAAAGATTTTCCTGCCTTTTGTTCGGAGAAGAATAGTACAGAAGCGTTTTTTGGAATACCGTGGCTTTTGTTAGCAAAAATCCAATTAAAATAGGGACTTGGAGTATAAAGACAATTTTCTTCAGCAAAAGAATCATAATTAGGATCAACGGAATCGTCATACCCACGCAGTTGTTTGGTCCATTTATTTGGCATTTTTTATCCTGTAATCGCTTTAAGACGCTTCATTGCGGCTTGGGTTTGTATTTCTAAAATACGAATTTCTAGCATGGTCGCCAATTCTGGAATTTGATGGAGGGTACGGGTAGCGTCAAAAATATCATTGTTGAATTGGTCATCCAGTAATGTTCTAGCGAGGGAGATTGTAACCGTACCATCTGGATGCATTTTACGAGGACAATCAGAAAGAATTTTAAACGCTTGCATTAGAGTCACTATCGTTTGGTTTAATTGCGTAGATTCCATTTTTCTCCTAAATTTTTAATACAAATGAGGAATTTGTGGCAGGGTGAAGAGGCTCTGCTACCTGTTGGGCTACTTGGTTATTTGTCAACGCAATTATGGCGTCGGTAAGTTGCGCTACTCTTTTTTCTAAATTATCTAATCTCATGTGTAAAATATTCAATTCTTTCTGAAGCGCAAAGGCTGTGCCGTTAGGATTAAAGTGTTGGTTATCAAGAGATTGGATTAATCCGTCCATGTAACTTTGTGGATATGGTCCCATTACTTCAACTCCAAATCTAATTTTATGTGGATTGCTTCGTTGCCATAATAACCTCGATATTCGTCGCCTTCAAGCGGACTAACATCGTACGTTATCGGTATATCGTTTCGATGACAAAATCGCGCAAAGTCATCTCCACACACATCGAAACTATTTTTAATCAGCCCTTCCAGTTGGCGATAGGGAATATCAGTTTGGCCACCTAGTTCCACAATCTTATGCGCAGTATCAATCATTTCTAGAACTCTTAACTTGGCAGTAGACACTTTCAGTTTATTAAGTTCTTGTAGTATGTATTGCTTGTTTATTTCGTATTCTTTCTGCAAGCTCATTTCTTCCCCGATGTAACGTAATAGTCAGCGCTGGAATTTCCGCTGCGCATTAAAAGATCCATTTTTTTCCTCATGTACCGACATACATTTTCTAATACTTTGATTTTACCGTCAAAGTTGTTTTCTAGGGCTTTCAACTGATTGACCCTATCTAGACATGCCTGATATTGTTCGTCTCTAGCAATAAAAGCTTTGCGAAGATCGGCATTGTCTTGAGTTTTCTTGATCCCCTTTTCTTCTAAATATTGAGGATATTTATCTAATAGAATGTCAGCCTTAGCTTCTTCTAACGCCTTTTCTGCAAAGACTATTTGATAACCGATTGCAGATAGATAGCGCTTAAGATCGCGATATGCTTCATTAAATGTGTGTTCCAAGTCAGAGTAGGTAGAAGGATTGACCACCTTTGCTTCGATGAATCTTTGTTCTGCTTCTCTGTTGCTGCTCATGTCCATGCGCAACTCAGGTGATGTCCCAAAAGATGGGACCACCATGACATTATCGGACGGAGCATGAACAGGTGAATTTTCGCTCACCCGTTTCTCCTTATGAAATACCCAATGATTTCAAGAAATCGGCGTCACTCATCTCAGTCAATTTATCTGCCGTGGTCTGGGGCGCTGGAGCAGCTTTAGGTGCAGATACTGGCGTCGAAGCAGTAAGATTAACATCCTGGGATTGAGTGGGTGCTGGAGTCGAAGTTACTGTTGTGTCTGCAACAAGTGGAAGCGCTGTTTCTGATGCCGTATTATCTGTGACATCATCATCTCCTGGTTCATCTACGACTTCTTCTTGTGTAGCGCCATCTGTAGCAAAGCCAAGAATATCATCGATGTTTGGCGAAATGCCCGTGGTCAACGCAGCTTCCTTAACGATTTGGGCTACTTGCTCAGAAGTTGGACTCTTGAACAATTGATCCAAGCGTGCTGCTTCATCTCCCAAACGATCTAGTACATCGTCTGAAAGGCTAGAAACGTATTCTTGTTTTACTTCTACTTCTCGTCCATTAACGGTTGCCGTGATGAGTTCTTCGTACACGTCAACTTTGTAATTTGTTTCGTTGCCAGTGCCAGTGCGTGTAAACTTGAAAAAACGACGATCTTCAATGCCAAGAGGCTCAATGCCCTTCTTGCGGAGTTTATTAATTTCTTCCTGAAGTGCCATTTTGGCCTTGTGTCGAAGTTTTAATACTACGATATTACCCTGAAGATCTATAGCGTTTACATAGTGGTTCTTGTCGAGATTATATAAGGACTTTTGTCCACCAATTAATTTGAACAGAGCTTCTTTGGTTTTCTCATCGCCAGCTTTTTTAGCTTTATCTAATTGTGCTCGCAACACGTCTAAACGCTCAACTGCCGCGTCTGGTACTTCAATCATATATGGCGGCTTACGGTTCTTAACCAAGCAGCTATTGAAGGGGCGGCTCTTGCCAGCGGCATTCTTATAGCCATAATGAATAGCGTAATAGACGCTCCAACGACCTTCTTTTGCTAAACTTCCAATCGGAGGAAGGATGCCCCAAACGGCTTCGCCGTCTTTAATTTTTTCGAATTTTCTTTGTGTGTTGCCGTATTTCGGTCGTCCAATTTCTACTCGTCCCATTTTTTCTCCCTATTTTTTAAGTAAAGTTTTCATCGAATCAATTGTAGCTTTTACATTCTCTTCTGTCACTTCTTTTACTTTGAAAGTATTGATGCTTTCCGAAGAGAAATTATTCAAAGACTTTGATACCTTGCCTGCCAAAACAAGCATAACACGATTGCCACGAATTCCCAAGTCTTTAAGTAAATCTTGAGTGAGTTTTTCATCGCTAGTGGACAAAAGGATAGAAGTCGTCTTACCAGAATGATTGCGATTGATAGCTTCATCAAGAATCGAAGTCGTAGCTTGAATACCAACGATTTCGGCACCAATTTGTTCATTGATGGCCTCTTTAACGATTGATGTAAATTCTTCCTGCGTCTTTACTGGCTTTAGATATTTTTCCTTAAAGATCAATTGATTATATTGATTGGCGTCCAATTCCATCATCTTGTCTTCGAGATGACGTCCTAAAACGTCGAACAAATTCTGTTGGCCCTCTTTACCTAAATAAAGCGTGGGATGAATGCGTCCAGATAGATCAGAATAAAACTGATCAGGATCGGCAGAAAACAGTTTGAATCCTTCGCCAGTTGCAATTGTTTCAAAATCTTTTCTTTGTGAGCCAGCCACGATAATGAAAACCGCACTCTTTAGAAGATCAAGTCGATACATACTTTTTAACACAGCAAGCTGTTCGATTGCTTGATTTTTTCTTCCACGGCGACCATTCAGTGTCTCTGCTGGTCCATCTTCTACATTTTCATTAGCGAATTGCTTATAGCTATTGATTTGATTTAAAACACTTTCAAGTGACATGTGTGCTCCCTAAGATAAAATCTTAACTGCTAAAGTTACTAGTGCTGTAAGTGCGGTGATGCCCAACAGAAAATTTACAAGGTGTCCGAGACCGATTCCTACGGTTATGAGAAAAGCAGTTCTAAATGGGGTCTTGCTTGTTGCTGCCAATGCTGATGTCGTAAGCGTTGCAAAAGTGTTCGTCACACCAGTGGGGTTTGTAGTATTATCGTTCATTTTTTCTCCTTATGAGATGAATGTATCATGGCGATACGATTTGGGTCAAGAATTATTTTAATTGCAAACGTTTTTTTCTTTAGAAGCCAACTTACCAGTTGCCACAGCCGTAGCTTGTGAGGTGCCCGTCATATACATACATTGTCCAGGAACGCACACCTTGACATTTGTACCTTTTTCCCACATATTAACTCTATCTCCGAAATTACTAGTGGGATTATGGGTTTCTCCATTTGAATAAAGGTTTCCTACTACTATCACACGATCATCATCCATGGCAGGATAATATGGTTTTTTTGCCAAATCAGATCTTTCGTTTCCTGCAGCTGCTACAAATTTTCCGCCAGCATCTATGAATGCTTTTACGGCCTGTTTTTCCTCATCCCTGGTAGAAAGTCCTCCACCAGAATAATTGAAATATTTTGCATGAATGCTTGTTGCGTAGTTAATTGCTTTGATGGTATTTTCTAAATTATCATTATTTTCTGAATCTGAAGATGGATTGTAGTATTTCAATATGACTATGCAATAATTTACATTCGTCTGTTTTAAGATTCCGTCTATGATACCAGCGACATGTGTTCCATGTCCGTGATCATCCGATGGAACTGGATCAACAGTAGCGTAGTCTGCAAGCGGATGAAATTTTTGAACAGAAGTGAAGTCTCTGTGACCAAACTTGCAAAGTTTTATTTTGAGATCAAATAATGTTGCTCCAAATCCAGTATCTGCTATTGCTACCACAATTGGTTTTCGCGTGCAAGGTATGCCCACCCTTTTCTTTGGCTTTTTAACTGGGAATGGTTGACTCGGTGCTGTTCCACAGCTAATCAAAGCTAACATTACTGATAAAATCAACGAAAAAGATACTTTCATTCTTTAACTATATTACAAAATGGGACGGTAGTCAAGTCTCAACAACCACGCTAATAATAGCCATATCCTTCCTGCCTATCTTTTTTCTGAAAAACGCCGTTATGATGCTACCTTTTTTAAGTTCTGGTGGATATACTAGTTTTCCACTCTCATATTCGGGCCACATGACCTTTTCTGAAACATAGCCGTCCGCGTCAAGAACCAATTTGAGAGCCCGCTTTGTGCCGTTAGAAAATGAGAATTCTTTAGCTTGGATAACAAAACAAGTAGCGGCTATGTATACGTCTTTTTCCAACGTCTCGCCAGTCATTTCGTCTAGGCGTTGCAACTTCTCTCCATTTATGAGCAGAGTTTTATAACCTTTGGCATTGATAACCATTGGAACACCAGCGCCTTGATTAGAAAGGACTTTTGAATGATTCTTGCCTAGATCAAACATGTTGATTGGCAAAGATGGTAAAACTGCCTTTTTCATTGCCGCTTCTTTTATTGGAAACTTTTCAATTTCTATGTATTCTTCTGGAATCTCACTTTCTTTTGGTCCTGTGGAGCGAACTTTTTTGCCTTCTTTTGCCGCTTTTTCAAGTTTATCAGAGTAAGCTTTAGCTTCGACTGCGTCTTGATACATCTTAAGTTTTTCTAAAAGGCCAGTTTTAGGAGGAAATAGGCTATCAAGTACCCCAACATGAATGAGCTTATGACTAAGACTGTCCCCAGCAACATCTTTATCAACAAATTCTTTAATGTTTGCATATGGTCTTCCGTTGACGATTGGATCTATTGTAGCATCGCCCATTCCTCTAATGACGCCTAGTTTGGAGCGAATTTTCTCATTGGCGTAGTCAACTACCATATGATCACCAGATAGATTAATGTCTGGCGGCAATACCATGTCTTTAACATAAGGCCAGAAAGTGCCTGTGATTTCTTGCTCAGAAGCATTTGTAAGAATTGCAGCCCACCATTCAAGTGAATAATAATGCCTTAAGAACATGCAAGCATAAGCAATGTGCATATAACCAACTGCATGAGAAGAATTGAATCCGTATCTTCCGAAAGTGACCATCTGCTCCCAAATTTTTTCCGCTGTTTCCAGGGAGACCTTTTTTGTAGCACCTTCCAAGAAATCAGGCTTCATTTTGGTCAACTTATCCATTTTCTTCTTAGCCATGTTTTCTCTAAGAAGTTCCGCTGTTTCCGCATCCATATCGGCTAAGCCACTAGCGATCTTATTTAAATTTTCTTGGAAAACCAACACGCCGTAAGTATCAGGCAAAAGGTCTGCCATTTCTTGGATATCTGGCGAAGATTCGCCTTTTCTTCTGAGCATATATTCTTCGATCATGTTTCTGCCAGTGTTAGGATCTATGTAATCCGCTGGACCAGGACGAACGAGTGCAGTCAAAGTAGCTAAGTCCATCATGCTTTTTGGCAGCATTTCCATTAGATGGGGCCTAACCGCATTAGTACTGAGTTGAAAAATGGTTTCTGTGGAACCGTTCCAAGTAGATTGGTAAACTTCTAATATTTCTGGTAGATCCCAAATGTAAAGTTTCTCGCCCTTGTGAGTGAAATAACCTACTGTATTTTTTTCATTATTTTTTTTATTAATCAAGTCAAGACAAATTCTAATATCTTTGAGTTGCGCCACTGTAAGAAAGTCGTACTTGATCAAACCTGCCGACTCAGTCTCCTTAGCTTCGTACTGGGTTATGCAACCTTCCTTGGTGGGAATTACGTTTTTAATGGGCACGTCAGCCAAAACGAAAGCGCAAGGATGCTGACCAAAGGCTCTCGTGATGCCCATGGCTTTAGAAACAATTTCCCATTCTTGTGGATATTTGTTTGCATATTGTTGCAATTCAGTAGATTGATCAATCAATCCAGGAACGTGGGTACCATCTGATTCATTTTCATAGCCTAGGACATACTTGGTATCAGAAATTCCAGTTGGCGGTGTCCCGAAACCCTTAGTCAATACCTCAATTTCTGGCAATACCTTACCATGGAAGTATCTATTAGTATCTTTTATGGCACTCTTAAGACGAATTGTGGTTCTAGTACTAATTCTAGCTGCTTTATCGCCCCATCGACTATACAAATAGCCGCTTTTGCCATCTTCGCCAGTTAATAACTCCTGACTTTCTAGATCTGTATCTATATCTGGCAATTTTTTACTTTGAATTCTGACCATGGAAAAGAAGCGTTGAAAAGGAAGATCGTATTTGAATGGATTGATCTGTGTGATTCCAGTAATGTAGCATAGCAGTGAGCCTCCAGAACTACCTCTCAAGGGACCAACCAGTTGACCATTTTCTTGATAATGATTTAGAACGTTGCGAATTGGCAAAAAATAGGGTGCAAGATCGTAAACTCCATTTCCATGAATAACTTCTATTTCTTCTTTGAGTCTAGCAACATATTTAGGATCGTCCCATTTCATACGACCAGTCTCTTTGGCTATCTTCATCAGTTCTTGTATAGCTGAGCCTTCGCTTTTCGCCAAGCGCCAATCGTACTTGAGTGAAAAATTGTCATATTTCTCTGCCCAGGAGGCATTATTGTGCAAGTAGATGGATGTAGACAAAGGATCTATCCCTAGAACATCAACTAAGTATTGACCCATTTCTGTGAAATCTTTCATGTAATAATTGGGCTGCAATTTGTTATTGCCCTCTAATCGCATAGTCTGGACGATCTTATCTTCCTTGTTGGCATAATAAGCATAATCAGAAACCATTACGGTTACGTCGTGTTTATTTGCTAAAGCTACTAGGAATTTATTGACTTTGGTTTGTGCGTCTCCACCAGGCAATGGCAGAAAGCCTTTGTGCAACTTAACGGAATCTATGTCTTTATTGATTTCGTAGAATGCCATGCCCTTAGTTAAGGACTTGATCGTAGAATGTCCAGATCTTTCTGCTAAATCGAGAGCTTTGATCCTACGAGCCCTATCGGTCGTCACAGTATCGTTGGCTAAAATTGCGTCCTTAGTACCATCCGTATATTTGATCTCTACTACCTGACTCCACTTTTTCATGTATGGTTCAGCGATCAAAGCGATCCAGAGTCTTTCCCAACCGAAAATTTCTTTGAGTTTTTCTAGAATCTTTTGTCCAGCTTCAGCTGCGCCCGCGAGCATGGTTTTTCCAACCATGCAATGTACGCCGCCGATGACAAAATCGACGTTGAACTGCGATATGAATTTAAGATCTTTCCATGACCAAAGTTGCTGTTTTTCTTCATAGATCTCGATAGTCGGTAAGTCCGTTCGACTAACAAACTTGACTAATTCTTGATAGGCTGCTTGGTCTCTGCAATAGATAGTGGCATTGAAATATTTACAGCGATCAGCAGGAGTACCAGCTACAAAAGGGCACTGAGGATCTTTAAAGAATATTTCTATTCCAGGAATGAATTTCATCCCCTCTTTAGTGCATTGCTCATAGGCTTTCATGGCAGAAGAAAGATGGCCCATATCAGTATAGGCGAAATATTTTCTTCCAAGTTCCTTAGCTTTGGCAACCATAGCTGGTAGGGTAGCTCCAGTCAATGGGGATTCAGGATGGCAATGTGGGCTCACCGTAAGTATTGGAGTTTCAACTGGGGTTTCTGGTGTAACGATTCTGATCATTATTCTCTAGTGAAAGGATTGAATTGTTTAAATAAATAAGGCTCTTCATTTTGGAATATATCTTCCAATGCTTTCATAAAAAGCCAAGCATCTCCCTTTGATAAGCCTACTATCTCTTTCCCCTCTCGGACGAAAGTAATTACATCCGATGTTCCATGGTATTGAGCATAATACGATTCTTCCGTGGAATCCATTTTGCCACAATCATAGGGGTCGTTATATTTTACTGTTCTGGTCTGGTAGCCGCTCATTCTGCCTCCGACAAAGCGGCGCGGAAGTTATAGGATAGAGCTAAATTAACGCCGAAAGCATTTAATTCGACCGTAGTATATTCTACTGCCTCATTCCTAATGAAGTCTCTGCGCACATTTGGCCAGAGTCGTTCGTCGGTTACAATCACGCTGAATGTAAAGTAATATTTACTCATTCTGCCTCCAACAGGGAGATCAGGTCTTGCGTAGAGCCAGAACTTTCTTTCTTCGATTTCATGATTTCAAGAAGTTTTTTGTAAACATCCACAGTCATTAAGGTATCGTCTTTGGCAGAGTGAGCATTCCTTTTGGGTAAATTCAGAAAATCTACCACGGAACCAAGGTTGCCGAGATCGCGAGGGAACCAGCCAGAATCCTTAAGAAGCCAAATGATTGGATTCGTGTCTATATTTCTATAATGACAGAACTTTTCCCACTCGTCTTTTCTCATGATGTGGTGAGAGATGAAATTCAAGTCGAAAGGAATATTGTGCCCAAGGGGAATTAGATTGCTGTAACGACCTGGCAAGCGATGCTTCTTTAGCATTGTTGAGATTTTTTCTTTAGCTTCTGAATAGGTCAACGTAGAAGGATCTGCCAGGTGTTTTTGAAGATCGATACCGTTAACTTTCATCGCCCCAGCTTCTGTAACGGGTAGACGATCATTGTCTGGTTTTAATTTCAGGTCCAATTCTTCCAGGATTTGAAAGTTATCATCAATCACAGAAATATAAAGCGTAAGAAGATCGCTGGTCTTTGGATCCAAGCCACCAGTTTCGCAGTCTAGGGGCACATATAATTGACTCATGGCTGATTTTCCACGTAAGCAATTGATCCGTTCGCCATGACTTTAAGCATAGGAACTTGGATTTCATATTGATCAACATATATATGGGGAATGGATTCGTAATACCGATATGCTGCTTCTTGTGCGGTTCTCCGTAATTGGTCTAGCGTGTTTTGCGTCATTTTTTCTCCGTAGAAAGGCTCAACAGCTTCTTGTATAGCTTTTTTAAATCCTTCTTCAATTTCCTGCTGTGTCATGTTCTAGCCTTTACGGAAAAATATTCTGTATTTTCCATTTGTTCTTTTAATTTCTGTGTAAAAATTTCCATCCAATTGTTCACTAGAGAATCGTTGTGGCAGTCGGCATGCTTTTTGGCTTCCTTGCACATATCATACAATAATGAGTCATTTACTGCAATGCCAAATTTTACATTGACGATATTCTTTTTCTTCTTTACTTGTGGCTTTGGCTCTTCGATGCCTTTCCTTGCCCAGTTAGCCAAGCGATCACAGCGATTGTTATGCTCGTCTCCTGAATGTCCTCGTACCCATCTGGTTTGAGCGTTTAAGCGATGCATAAGGAATTGAAGTTGCTTGTATTTTTGTACTTTTTTCTGCTGTTTAAACCGCTGCGTGCCATTAGCCCAGCGAAGAATTATTTGGCTATCTGAGACCAAGGTGATTTCTGGCAGAGTTTGATCAGAGTATGAAATTCTAGGTGGATCAGTACCAATTTCTTTCAAGACCGCCGCCAGTCCCATTATCGCGCTTTCCAGTTCAGCATCGTTGTTGGTAGCATTTTCCATTCGCCCAGAGCCTTCTGAGTGCTTTACGCCATCGATTACCAGCACCCAGGCCCAACCTCCAGGCTTTGTTGCTATGGTCGCTGAGCCATCTGTGTAGACCTCGATTTTCATTCAGGATCACACATGTCGTCTCTAAGCATTTGGACGGCTTCTTGGTAAATTTTTTCAACTTCTTCCTCAGTTACCATTAACAACCGAGCTATGATTGAATTTTCTACACCTTCGGAATTTTTTAACGTGAATTTGCTCAAGGAATTGCCGCACTTAGGGCAACGTATATAGTCTTCTTCTGTAGCAATCCTATGCTGGATCTCCGTCTTGTCGATCATCCTTTCTCCCAAAATCTACTTCTATCACTTTTGGAGTTTGTTCCTCCATAGCTAGCAAATATTGTTCCCTACGTTCTGCCAAAAATTTCCTTGCCTGTTCTACGGAATGGCCAAGGTTGTTCTTGTTGATTCTTAGCATGGTTAGTTTGTTGTAAATTTTATCCAAGTCTTCCTTGGCTTTTCTGTATTCTAGCGCAACAGTGATTATCTGTCTACTTTTTAATATGGAAATGTTCTCTTGGAGACTTTTTTTGAGGTGAAGTAGCAACGCTACCTCATTGTCGATATTATACAAATGTGCCTGTAGGGCGTCCAATCGATCATTGGCGTCTTTAAATTCTCTCTCAGCTGCGTAAATATCTATAGGCTTGTTCATTCATTATCGTTTGATCCGCCACTTTCCATTAATAGAATTAATGAGTTGGCGCTGCCCGTTTGCGTAAACTAAACAACTGCAATGAACCCACGAGGACGGGCCGTGATTGTATCCCAAATCGAATAAACTAGAGGTGCCTACTTGAAATACGCCCCGAAGAATTCCAGGAGTATGGCTATGACCAATTACGCACTTACCGTAAGCATTTTCTAGATTGGATTTACTTCCCCTAGCCCCATTGCTTCCTTTGTCGCCATGAGCCCCTAATTCGATGCCAGCGACCTTGTAGTCTTCATCACGATCTAAAAATTGAATTTTATTCCAATGTTTAATCTTACCGCACTCTTTTAGCCCCTCTTTTAATGCATCTAGCCCATCTACTGACTTGTCAGCCAGTTTGCAACCTATCTGGAAATTTAAGGGATCGTACTTGAATTTGCCATTATCGAGCCAGCGGGACAAGAAGTCATCATGATTGGATTTTACTACGATACCCTTTTTGACGCTTTTATGCGACAAAATGCGATCAAGCTGCTCGCCAGTAACTCTTAACTCATCGGAAAGACTGAGCAAACCATTTTTTGAGTGTCTAGCCCTAAGGACGATGTTATGCTCTTCATGATGATTGATTGACTTACCATTGAAGAGATCGTGAAAAAAGACCTCATCTACGCCCATAGCCTCGATGATTTCTTCCCATGCACCAATGGCACTCTCGTCATGTTCGCCAGCATGGTAATCGCCCATTACAAGTCGGGGAGTAACCTTCCGTGGTTTGTTGTCTCCTATGTAATAATTTCCGTGGTGACAAACTCCGCCTTCTAAATCTGCTTGAACTTGTGTAAAATGGTAAATTTTATCATCTTCAATTTCAACGACCAAAGCGCCCATGACATGGTCATGTTCTGCTATATAAGCAGTGCGTAAGGAATTACCTTGTGTTGAGTTATAGTTAGCTACCGTACATGCGCCAGTAGACATCCTTGCATGAGGATACTTAACGTTGGATACAGGATCATATTCTAAACTTTGCTTAGGAGAAGCAAAGATAAAGCTACCTTTACCTTGGCAAATTCTACCAAGACCAGTCGTTGGGTTGATCTGTTTTGCGTTGATCCTTAAAGAACTCAAACGAATATTCGAGTTTAGAATTAAGGAATCAAACACAAACGTGTAGTTCTTAAGAAGTTCATCAAAATGCCATTCAATATCATTATCCAAGTTATGTGCTGGATCATGAGACGGTAGCAGAAGGATCTTAGCTTTCAATTGTTTGGAAAGGAAATCCAAGGTTTCCATGAACTTAGGGTGAGCCCACTGTCCGTTGACGGCAGTAGTGATAATGAATGTTTTGTGATTCTTTATTTCTTTTGCTAGTTTAGTTTTGGCTTTTTGTGAAGTGAAATCATTCTCTTCAATAACGCCCTGGAAAGCTTCAGGAAACATCATTTTGGCTGCCAAACGTAAGCCAGTAATATTCACGAAATGATGCCTGATCTTATCTCGTGTAATACCTACCAAAGCCAAATCGGATCTAGTCGGAAACATATTCTTTTGTTGAACAATTTGCACATATGCTTCGGCTATCTCACGTTTTAGGGTAGACTCGTCCTTTTCTACCCTTTTAGGCTTCCGTTTGTTACTCATATTGTTTCCCGTAGTTATTACGATCCAGAACTTTCGCTTGATTGCGGAGCGGAGTCGTTACTTGCATCACTAGAAGATTGCTCGGCTGCTTCTGCGGAAGCTTCCGTATCTTCAGGAGCCGAAGCCTCTGCTTGCGGTGCGGGAGCGGCTTCTTCGGCAGCGGGAACTTGCGGGGCAACTACTGAATATACTTCTTGAATTTCAAATTTGAGTTTGCCTTCTTGAAAGGAAACCGCATCACCAGTTTTCGCTCCGAGAATCTTTGCGCGAAGATTTTCCTGCAAAGAACGCACGATGAATTGCAGTCGTGGATTCAATACTTTACCTTCATCATCCACTTCTCGACCGACCACGAAATTAGTTTCATTAATTGGCTCTTCAGAAAGTGCTAACATACCAGAAGAGATAAGCTGAGAAACCTTATTGCGCAATTCTACGACGTTATTATCGACCATGATCCGAGAGAGTACTTCGTCATTAAGGTCTTCTCCTGCCATTGTAGCCTTTACAATAGCGTCTACTTTTCCACCCAAGAGCTTAATAGCTTCTTTGATGGTCATGATATCGCGAGCCAAGTTGTCTCCAGCTTGGTACATGCCCATGAGCCCACGCTCAAGGTCATCGATTCTTTGTACTGCGGTCCGTTTCGGGGGTTGCTGTTGTTCCATTTTTTCTCCTATTTAGTAACGTTTTCCGTTAACGATTATAAATGAATACGGTATCTTGACTTTTACTTTCACTACTTTGCGCGGAAATAAATATCCCTTCTTAGCAGGCTTTGTGATTACCCTTCGTCCGCCGTCCCCTGTAAAGCCAAATAGAAGGATTTCTATCTCTCGGGTGCGAGTGTTGTATTTTGTGACGTCTTTGATTTCAACTCCTGGATGAGCGTACACTTTTACTTTCTTTCCAATGGTATTTTTTACATTGAAAATCATACTTCCTACTTATTTTTCTTATCAAGAAGATTCATAATCATTTGCATTTGGGGATTTGCCGCCGCTTGGTTAGCCCTAGAAGCGTACATTGCGTCAATATGTTCTTGTGATGGCATCGGTGCTGCCTGACGCGAAGGCACCGTTTTATTAAGTCTAGCTGCTGATTGGCGATTTCTTTCAGCCATCTGTTCAGGTGTCAATCGAGCCATTTCATCTGGTGTCAAATATTTCTGATTGGGATCAAAAACTTGATTGATCTCTTCCAGGGTGACACCTTCTTCATCTAAAATTCTTTGTATTGCTTCGCTTGTTTTGGCTCTTTTTACTGGTGTTGCCGCTTTAGTTGGCAGCGGCTTTGCTTCCTGTTTCTTAGGTGCGGGACGAGTTTGATTACTACGAACGGAAATAGGATTCAGAGTATTCTTTTTTGGTGGAGCAGAAGGACCGACGAATGGTTCAGCGTCGGCGCTAGCACCTTTAGTTGCAGCCAAAGCTAAAGACTTGAGGACTTCCACTTCCAAAGCATTAAAAGGGAATGATTCCATGGGGAAAGAAGATTCTTTCGGAATCTCCTGTCTCATACCAAGCATGATTTCCATTCGTTCCTTGGCAAATTGGCGGATCTCTTTCTCCACATTTTTGATGGCCCTTGGATCACAATCTGAATCGCCAAATAAATCGTTGTTCATGACTAATGAGTAGAGATTGCCTTGTTCTAGCCTAAGCCTTGCATCGCTAAGAACATCCGTATAATCTTCGACTTCTTCCGTTTCCTCTTCATACTCCTGTTCTGGAGCAGAAGGAAGATCTACGGTTTTCTCGGAAGGGAAAACCCTTCGTGTAGGAATTGCATTGGCTGCCTGCATCTCAGTGAGAGCGGCATTTTGACCTGGCGCTACATTGGTTTCATTGACTTCATCGGGGATATCTCTGAAATCCGTTGAATCGTCATCATCCATGTAATTACTCATATTAATCCTGTATTTATCCTACGAAGGCAGTAACAGTAACCCAATAATAGGGATTCCGCTGCATCTTCATCTTTTTTCCTCAGTGGAGTTTTTAGAAATTTTCCAAAAAGCTCATTTGCTCTGCGGATTGAAACGTGTTTCCTCGTCACTAGACCAATTCTCTTACCATCGTCGCCGTATGCTACAGATGTATCATGTTTCTTCTTGTATTCTCTGACCTTCTTGTTGCGTTTACTTTCGTCTTTGCTCATCAAGCAACCAGTCTCGCTTTTCCATTGACCAGACATGATGTACACAGCCTTTATCTTACTCTCTTTTATAAAAGAAGCAAGAAGAAAGTGAATCCATTCCAAGATTTTTTGACTATAAATCGATTTACTATTCGATGCAGTTTCTTCGATCACCAAGGTGTCTGGATTAAATTTCTTTATGAGTGAAAGAATTGCATCAAAGCATTGCTGTGCCCAGTCCAGAAAGGCTTCAGGATAAGTGCCCAAAACTTGCGGAATCTGCGAGTTTTGTCCAAATTCATGAAGAATGACTTCTTGGCCGTCCAAGGTCATGTAGGCCCATCCCGTTTTTGTTGACATATCCAATGCAAGAATGCGTTCAGCGGCCAAGTTTTAGTTCTCCAGATGGACCAGGCAATATGAACGAAGAACTTTGTAATTTTTGCTGCTCCTTGTATTTTTCTACTTCGATTTGTCCCCGTAGGCCAGCATAAAGCTCAATCATAGCTATTTCATCTAACTCGTATGCGATCCAGCTGGCGTTTCCTATCGAAAACGTAAAATGGCTAACATCATTTGTAATTTTCAGTGGCGTTTCTGCTGTAGCAAGCTCAAAAATCCTACGGAGGGTTATAGAAAATACGCTGTCGCGTGAAACGCTAGTTACGTGTAGTGGTAAGGTCACATCGTGGCCCACGGTTATTGCCCACCTTTTTCTTCAATCAAATTCAACAGATAGCGAGTCTTCGTTGCTACTGCTTTTTTCACTTCACGATACGGAGCGCCCAACTCTTTTACTTCTGCCCTAGCAGCTGCTAAAGCTTCGTCGTTTTCTTGGCATTCTTCCGACTTTGAAAGCTCACGTGCATAATTGGCGATGCGATTTTTTAGCGCCTGTACGTCCAGACCAGCCACTTCATTGGCGAATTCTGGCATTTCTTTTTGTACTTTACCTGCGAATGTCAACGGTTCTTTTTTAGGTCTTCCCATTTTATTCTCCTTTAAACTTCATACGATAGATGAAAATCTGATGCCGCAACGTCTCTATTTCTGAAAAAAACTGCAATGTTGTCGCCATCGTCCAGGGGGATCTGGAAAGGATAAATTACGTTTTCGGCTGATTTTCCATATAGTGTCGTAAGTACTTTGCCATTTTTCATAACGATATAGGTACCATGAGCGACGGAAGAAAAAACCATTTTTGTAATCATTCCACCCTCTTTAAATTTCAAGACGGTATTCTTAGTGTAGCCTGCTTTTACATTTCTATGTGTAACATTTTTAATTGCCATTTTATCTCCTGTAGTCAAATTTGACTAATTTTTTAAGCAATCTATTTTTATTCAAATAACCAATCAAGGCATCCATCATCAATATGTAGTTAAATTCTACGCCACTGACTTCTTTGTTCGATATATTAAGCGGCATCTTTGTGGTTGCAAATACAGTCTTTGCCACACTTAACATTCCCGTAAACTCATGATAAGTAATCATGTGATCAATTCTATCAGTGCCGAAATGCTTATTGATAATAGCCATCAAGTAGGGCAAACGGTCTGATTTTCTTATGTTGTCTTCTATTTCCAGGAACGCTCTCAACTCTTGTTCGATCTGTGCTGGATCAGACATTTGCATCCTTTTCAATTCTGCTTGTTAGTCCTTCTCTGACTACTACTAGTCTGTTCTGGACCATTTGTTTAACTTCTGAATTATGATCTACAATGACGATCTTCTTGTTCGTATTGGAATTCTTTAAGACTTCCAACGAAGGTTCAATTTCTACTGGACCGAGGCCCGTGAAGGGTTCATCCAAAATAAAGATGTTTATGCCCTTATTAGACTTTGTCTCGATAAAGTCTATCACAGCAAGATCTACCGCTATATCGACTGCAGATCTTTCCCCGCCAGAAAGACTTCTGATGGGAATCTTTTCTTCTCCATCCATTCCAATGACAGCATTTACTTCTTCCTTTACGTTACCATCTTTGGTTTCTCTCGTACCATCGAATTGTATAGTAGCATTACTCATGTTAGGAATGCAACGAATAATTTCAGTGGAACGTTGACTGATCGCCTCTAAAGCATCTTCAAAAGAATAGGAAAGAAAAGTTTTCACAGCTTTGCAGGCTTCCTCTGCTAAAGCAATGTCCGCATCTATTGCGGAAATTGAAGATTTTATCTCCGCAATCTTGTTTGTAAATTTTTCTTCCTTGCTCTTTAAATCGGCAAGATTTTTTTCATATGAAGCCAATAAATCAGCGGCTGATCTCATGGCAGAGACAGCGTTGTCGAAAAGTCTACGGGATAAGTCCAGTTGTCCCCTAGCTTGATTAGCCTCGGCAGTCTGGAATTCTAATAAGGCTTTCTGCTTATGTGCAAATTTTTCACTTTCGATTTTATTGGCAGCATTTTGTTTGGCAATCCACGCATCTTCTTTTTGTTTCTCTTCTAGATGCTTTGTATGAGTTTCCCTAAGAGCTTCATTGATATCAGGCAATCTAGGATCTATCTTTGGTTTCAGGTTTTCTTTGTTGATCTCTACGTTCTTGTCGAGCACAAGGCGATCCTGTAAAGCTTGAGTGCCCCTATCCATAATTTTCTTTAATTCTAACAACTTAGCGACTCTATTCGATATCTGATTGGTAGCAACTTCAGTTGCCCACGTTTGTTCGCATGTGGGACAAATCGATGCCTTGAGTTTCTTTATTTCTTCTGCCAGTTTGATCGATTCTTCATGGGCCTTCTTCTGTGCGGCTTGTAGGACGTTGTTTTCTTTGATTGCCATGTCATTAATGGACGTGCATTCTCTGACCTTAGCTTGACGATCTTTTTCTTCTTGAAGGATGACGCTAATTTTGCTATTAAGCTCATCGATAGTTTTTTTGTGAAATTCTAATAAAGAACGATCAAATGGAACAACTGATAATTCTGGGCGTTCTCTCTCAAGTTGACTTATATTCAAATTATGGACCGCGAGCACACTTTTTAGTTCGTTTTCAGCCTCTTCCATTTTCTTTTTGAGGCTGATCACCGTATCCTGGCTCATATTTTTATTTGGAACTGGACCAAGCGATTGGGCGGCTTCTTTGGTTGCGGTCAAGGCCGCTTCCTGACCAAATAATTCTGTTTCTTTTACGGTTCTTCGCTCTAGAAAATCTTTGATTTTTTTCTCTTCTTTTTCATAATCCTTACGATATTTTACGAGATCCAAACAATCAATCAAAAACTCGTGCATCTTTTGCGGAGTGAACTCTAGGAAAAACCCACCCTCTTTTTGACGTTTATGTAAAAGTTTCCTGAATATCTTTCTTGGCATACCCAGGATTAAGTCGATCTGCTCTTCCGCTAAAGCATTGCTACCTTCGAAAACCTTATCGTTAATGGTGACTTTTAATTTCTTTCCTCTGGTAATGGATACTTTTTTGCCATCCCATGAGAAATCGCCGTGTAGACTCATGGGCTCATCGGAATATCTAGATTGTAAAATCGTTATAGGTAGATCGTTAAGACCAAGTAAAACGTCCAAGGCATTGAAAACCGTAGTCTTGGCAGCCCCACTAGATCCACCAGTATTCTTATTCAATCCATCAATTTGAATGAAGTCGTCAAGAGAAGCAAAATTTATGGATTGCTCTTTGACGAATCTTCCTATACCGCCAAAACGCAATTCTAGAAGCTCTAGCACTTATTTTTCCCTGTAATTCTTTTTTGATCTTTCTTGATTGATCTCAACAATATCTGGGATAATTTCCACAGCGCGGGCCTGGAATCCATTATCTACAACTATCTTACTAGAAGAAGTGGGAGAAGACAAGCACTTTTTCATTTCTTTTTGGCACTTGTCACAAACAATTACGGCAGGTATTTCATTTACCTGCCGATAATATTTTTTCTTAGAATTTTTACACTCACATAGGTACGAGATGAGTGGCATATTTACATCAACAAATTTCTTTGCATGATCTCACAAAGTTGTTTTACTTTATTCTTCTCATCAGAATCGCAAATATTTTGAAGTTTTTCCATGCTAGTAGCCTCTTTAGCTTCTTCTTTTTCTCCAAAAATGTTAACGACGTTGGACGGACGATTATAGGGTAAATGTTTGGATTCATTCAAGATGAAGTTGCGCACGTATTCGTAAGGAACTGTCCAAGCATAACCTATGTCTCCGCTACCAGCAAAAACAACCCCAGACAACTCCATATCTTCATTGTACACAGCGCTACCGCTTGAACCAGGACTAATAGTTGCTGTTACGAGAACAGAATCATATTGTTTCAATACTGGCAAGCCACCAAGAAGTAGGCAATACAATCCTTTCTTTGAATCCGCCACATCGTCATCCGTGCATGGCTTGAAATCCACTAAAATGGTAATCGTCTGTCTGCCAGAGAAGTGACCGATTGTTTTTACGTTTGGATAAAGAGAAGGATGACCAGAGATAAGAGCGCCTTCATAATAGGGTACAGGAGCGCGATTTGCCAACTTTACGCCACCATGTAAATTGCCAGCTACTCTGATCAAGCAAAGATCTGCTGTTTCGGATTTTTTGTACGAAACGACCATGAAACTTCCCGCTTGTCCACTGACCAATCCGCCATACTTTTCCACTACTCCACAAACGTGTGAGTTGGTAAGGATCAATGATCCATTCTGGCTAGATTTCAGGATGATTCCTGTTCCACCATGATTGCCAGCTATATTTGTAATTTTTACTGCGTTAGCGCTAGCGTCTTTATAGTCTGGCTGTTGTTGTCTCGTAGCGCACGCGGACAATACCAGAACCGCTACGGCAAGTAGCGCTTTCTTAACAAGGGACATCACATGTACTCCTGGGTTTGTGTTTTATTATTTAATAAATTTAAGACACTTTTAGGTGCTTTTTTCAATAATTTAATGTGGTATACGTAGCCCGTGGAATCCAAACAGTCCATCACAGTCTCCACTGGGGTCTTACCACTAACTAACAAGCTAGCCATGGAAACATAGAAAACCTTCCACTCGCCATCTTTGCCGATCTGATATAAAAGCTCAATCGTGAGATCCCTGGATGGCAAAGCAAGAAATGACACTTGAATGCTACGTCCAGTTAATCGATACCATAGTCTTTTTAGGAAATTCATTTGTTTTCTTCCTCCCGTCTTAAGTCAGCGTAGTGCTTAAGCACATCGCCGATGGCTTTTGCTTTTGGCGTAATTTCTATCTGGTTATCGCCTTTGCGAGTAACCGTTGCGCCGTCACTAATATTTAGTCCTATCATAGGTCCTTTGTCTTTTGGAGGCTCAGCCATCGATTTTTGTATAAGATCGGCTATCTTGAGATAACGATCGATCTCTTTTAGACTTATTTGATCTGTAAATTCTTCATTATTAGTTTCTAGATAGCGTATGATCTTATGACCATGTTTCTTTTGGTACATCTGGGCAAGTTGCAGGAGATGATCCTGCATGACCAATTTAGCCTCAATGATCCTTCGTTTCATATGGTCGGCTAATTCCGACATATACTCTTTTCTTCGCTCGCACCAATTCATCCTGTGAGATAAATACATGACCGTAATACGGTCTGTGCGAGTAATATTCGAAATTTGATCATAAGTTTTGCCAGAAAGATAAAGATCCATCATCTTAGCGATCTTTTCTTCTTCAATTTTAATCATACCAGCTTCGCCATTATCGATGAATTTCTGCACTTTTTTCATGCTTTCATCGCTAATATCCGTCATTTTTATTGGATTTACGACGATTTCTGGTAAATTATTATTTTCTTCACTCATTCTTTGCTCTTGTAAGCCAGTTTTTCGTTGATGAATACTTCTATCACGATATCTTTCCAGAACAGCGTTCTTATACTGGCTTCCAATGCGGCAAAACGCTTTTGAATCTGATCGTTCTTGGCGTCGTCTTCTAAGGTAAGATGATAGGTGACAACGTTATTTCTTATGGGAGCATTGATAGTCAGATTAAAATCCTTATCAACCAAAGCATCAGACTGATGTGATAAATCGTAGTCAATTTTTACTTCTTTTACGCCAAAAAAATAAATAAATGGGTAAAATTTCATGTTTTTTTCGTGCATTTCGGTGATTTTCCCTGAAATCAGCACCAGTTTCGCCATATCTTTCACTATTTTTGATTCTTCAGACAATTGAATTCTCCTTCATGTAAGCAATCAATTTGTCACGATCAAATGTGGTTTGATAGAGATTAGTCATGAAATCCTGAAAACTTTTGCCTGGATTCCTGATGGATTTGCTTACTTTGTCTGTAATTTTGGTCTTAATGCCGTATTGACCCTTTAAAACTTTTTTTTGCTCACTGACCCACTTAACTGAACCAATCAATTCTATGGTGATCTTGCCAGTTGATGGTACTTGTGGCATATCATCACCTTCTTTCCATTCTAGTTCGAAAATCGGTGTGACAATCCTAGAAGTGGACCAGAATTCTGTTTTGGTGATTTTTCCAGTCAAATCATCATGATGGTACAACCATATGCCTTTGTTTTGATTCGCATCTGAAGCTGAATCCCATTTGGGCGTTCCAGGATGAATTACTTGTTTTCCGTTGGCAGTACATTCTTGATGGGCGTGAATATGTCCTGAGATGATGATATCAAAGGGGATCGGATCGGTGTCAAAACCCTCTGGATCGTAGGTACCAGATTCGAACTTGGATGTGCTAAATGACTGATGACAGACGAGAACCTTGGCGCCTTCACTAGCAAGTCCCCTGCAAATATCGTAGAACGTATCTCTGTCATGTGTGTAGGAGATGTATCCATAAATTCCTTCTGTTCTTGGATTTTGAACAATTTTCAAATTTTTACGATTTCTAGCCAAATGTCTAAAAACGTGTAAAGCGGAATAGTCTGCCGAATATTCGCCAGTCATATCGTGATTACCAATAAGAACCACGATTTCAATATTTTCGTGAGAAGTCAAGACGTCTAACCATCCATCCCAAAACTCCAGTACCTCAAGCCTTATTACGGCATGCGTATGGTATAAATCTCCTAAAATTTCTACCCTATCTGGTTGTATTTCTAGGATTTTATCATTGATGAAATGCATCAACTTCTCGGATTCCTCCAAGTTGTTTGGTTTAACGTGCATATCTCCAATGCGCAGAATTCTCATTTGCCTCTTGGGTACTTTTGTGCTGGTTGTCTAGCGTTTTCCAATGGAATACATACTGATTGATCTAAAGAATCTTTCACATATGCCTCGTTTTCTGGGATTGCTAACCATTCAGAGACTTGGACCATATTTTTATGGATGCTCTTGATCATTTCAAATTGACCATCAATACAACCTTGACGGTAGTCAGATTTTGACGCGCATGCGGAAAGCAATAGAGCGATTAGTAAATATTTCATTTTTCCACCACGAATTCAATATGGGCAGCGTCCACGATAATAAATTTTCCTTCAATAGCATCGCTCTCATAAACTTTGGATGCCCAAGGCTGCGTGAACAATAGTTCTTCTTTGATGTAAGCCAAGGAACCTTTACTGTATGGCACTCCACATTGTGTACCCGAGAAAACAACGGCATCCATCAAAAGTCTCAAGCCGACGATTGATGTCTTTTGTTGAACTAGGGCAAAACCCACTTCGTTTTTAGATTTCAGGGTACGGTCGCCAGAATACGGTTCAAGAATGAATCGGTTATTCAAAGAATTTGCTTGTGGCATATTTCTCCTTAAAAACTGTAACTAATGGAAAATACAATTCCATTAACGCGAATCTCATTACCAGTGATGTCGATTTCTGCTTCAAAATTGGCATCTCGCAATTCGTAGCGGATTCTTTCTAAAACGACTTCTGGAGTAACTTCGTCCGTTCTTAGTCCCACGAAAGTATGGATGGCCTCTCGTATAGTGTCTTGTTGATCTTTCGTCATATTTTTATTCCTTTAAGTTTCAATACTTTTCTATGTAAAATGGGCAAATTCTTGGCATAACCAAGCATTTCCATAGTGGATTCTCTCTCGATATACGCAGATTCCATATCTTGGGTTAAATCTTGCGTGTAGCTATAAACTCCATAGCCTTCGTCATTCACTGTAGAATCCGCACTGACTGTGCTTGCCGCACTCATTAAATCGCTCAATTCTCCTGCCTTTACCTCATATTTTGGAATGCTTTTCCCATCCTTCGCATCTTGTTGGAAGGATTTATTGATAGCATCTGCCAGTTCATTGATATCATCAATACCTTGGCGACCACGAATCGAGTTGGCTTTGTAAAGCACCCTCTTATCAGATGGATAGAAGTGTAGCATGGTTTCGGAATATGAATCTATGAGGTTGCCGACCATCCGACCTATACACACAGACCTGAAAACTGGCGTGTAACTACCGCACCATTTATCAATGCCAGCTGCAAGTCCCATACTACATATACCAATCATATCCATCAAAGTCAAGTGGCTTCTTGGTGTTTTGCGAAAAAAGAGCTTAGCACGGTTAACTGCCAATGGCATATTATTTTCTATAAGGATGGTTCTAGCTTTGTGGACACGGTCGAAAAGTTCACAAGCACGCGGTGGGAAAGGACCCAGCCAATTGTCCTTTATGAATCTAATGAGTTGATAGTTGATGTTGAATTTTTTTAATTCTTCCACATTACCAGTTTTTATGGCAGGTGTTATGGAGCCGCTGAAAGTCGTAGCGGCTTCTCTAAAATAGGGACGAGCAGATAAAATGTTCCTGTTTTGGATGCATACTTTTTGTAAAAATTTCTTATAGACTTCAGTGGACTGTCGATATTTCAAAACCGTTTCTTTGAACTTTTTCTCAGCATCTAGTAATTCTTCTACTTGTTTCTTCTGTGATTCCGTGGATGACAATTCTTCATCGGCAGGATCCTTATTCCTGGCTAATGCCGCAGCAATTTCTCCTGCCAGTTTGTAGAAGGAATCATCGAACCCCTCCTGTTTCTTTGGTTTTGCCATCTAACTGAATCCTCTTGACATCCGTGCCAGATTCACGGTAACATAGTAGTCTTTTGGTCAACTGGTGACTCAAGACTGGTATATCACGTAAATGGAAGTCAAAGATCCTAGAAACGTCTTTTTTCACGCACTTATCCTTGAAAGGATTCTGATCGTGGAGTCTGACGCTACGTCCCACAGCGCCCTGTTTAGTTTTAATCTCACTGCCACCGCCAACCCAGTTGAAAACATTATGAGTAGGATAAATATTTGTACCAGTAGCGATGCATGAGGTGCCAATCAGCACTAAAGCTTCGGCTTTATTGAACTTTTCTACGGCTTCGTCAGTGTCTACCTTTTTCATTCCCATGGATTCAAGTCGTATTTTGTTGGTTTCTGAATGTGCATATGCCGTCGGTACTTTTAGAAGAGGCAAGAGCATAGCGATTTGGCTCAATTCCTCAACCAAAACGAGAGTTTGTCGTCGGTTAGCTGTCGCCTCTGCATTGGCAAGCTTTGCGATGAATGCAGCGATGTTTCGATTATTGAGGAAATGAATTCTTTTCATTACCAAAGGATCTTCATCATTGTAATTCGGATTGCTGGATTCTATGTCAATCAAGGTGAAATTGTGATTTGAAATGAATCCGCCAGCAATGGCTTCGGCGGTCGTTAGAGTGTGGACTGTCTTGCCGATGATGCTTTGTAATAATTTCTCGGCACCATCTCCTCGTGTCTGAGTACCACTCATGAAGAAGCGGTATGGAACATCGCCAAGAATGCCATGGCAAATGTCTTCTAAGGTTTCAGCGCCCCAAGTATGGCTCTCATCAACAATCATCATATCGAGTTTACTAAAGAATTCCCATTCATCGGTACCAGGTTTTACATTACAGAGGCTATCGCCGATGCACACTGTAAATTTTTTACCGATCTTTCTTTTGCCATCACCAAAACCACCGACTTTATCCTTGCCCAGATATTTCTCAAACGCTTTGAGGAGTTCACGAAAAATGCTCCTGGAAGGAACAACAATTGCGGCATTAAAACCAGTTTCCCGACAAAGGCTTAATATTATTGCACTTTTTCCAGCCCCCGTACACAATTCAACGTTTCCATGCTTTACTTCAATGAGCTTTTCTACACTCAATTTTTGGTATTCATGCAGTTCAAACGGAAGCTTCTGTTTCCATGCTACTTTCTTCGGAGTTGGGTAAGTTATCTTGTTTTCTATTTCGGTCGAGAGTAAATAAGGAACAGATCCAGGTCTTATGAATGGTTTTCCGTAAGAGTCCGAAAACACTAGTGTATTTTTTACCTTGGATTTGAGAAAATCCAATTTCTTCTGCCATGCGTCATTATCTTTCCTTCTTAACAATTTGTTGTTATGATGACGTTTTACGTCGTGAGAAGCAGCAGTATTGGTATACGTCAGTTCTTTGCGTAATTCATACAATTCGTCGCCTGATGCGTCGTGTATATAGGCTTTGGTTGGGCTAGAAATTTCAAATCGCATAAAACGATATATATCAGAAGTTGACCAAAAACACAATAATGTGATAGTGTTATTTTGAGACGGAGACTTAAAACGTCTGCAGCGGATAGTTGTGACATGGACAATTGCGGGATCCGCCCCGTCTCTTTTTTTGAAGCATGAATTAAAAGGTCTCTTTTTTAAAAAGTACAGGAGAAATAATGGCTCACAGAAAAGCTAAAGATGCGCCTAAAATATTTGTATCGAATAAAGAAAAATTAAAAAATATCGTTCTAAAGACTTTAAGCGAAGCTTCTACTATAGTTTCATCTACCTTGGGACCAGGAGGGAAAAACTGTTTAATTGAATCAGACTTTCCTGGTTTAGCAAATAAAAATACGAAAGATGGCGTTACAGTATTGAAATCCTTAGGCTCTCGCGATCCGTATGAACATCTAATATTGGAACAAGTTCGTGATTCCGCAGTTAGAACAGCTACGGAAGCAGGCGACGGAACTACGACTGCAACTCTTCTTTCGTATAATATAGTATCTAATCTTTTTGCATTTTGTGAAAAAAATCCAAAATATAGTCCACAAAAAGCCACTAGGCGAATTTCTAAAGTTGTGGATTCAATTTTAATTCCCTACATTTTCAATCGTAGCATCAAAATCGACGAAAACAACAAAGAAATGCTTCAGATGGTTGCTCAAATCAGTGCCAATGGCGATGCTGACATGGCAAACGCCGTTATCAAAGCATTTGAAGAAATTGGTTATGGAGATGCCAGCCACGTAACCATTCGAGAATTATCTGGTAAAAAAGACTACAAAGTAGAAAGAATTGATGGTTTCCCCATCCCAATCGGCTACGAAGACAGTATTGGTAAATTGCATACTGCTTTTATTAATGACCAAGCAAACCAGCGCTGCTATCTGGAAAAACCGTTGTTTTTGTTATTTGACGGTCAGGTCAATGATCTAGTGACCATGTGGCCCATCATTTCCGAGCTTGGAACTCGTTATCAAACTGAAAAAGACGCCAAATATAAGAATCTCGTAATTGTTTCCCATGGTTTTAGCGAGAACGTGCTAACTGCATTGGCCTATAACTTCTCCGATCCAAATAGCATCAACGTCCTTCCGTTGGTGACGCCTATGGCACAATTCTTGAATTCTCAATTGCATTTTTTACAAGATCTGTCTGCTTTCACAGGAGCTAAGATCTTTGGGATGAGCTCTCCTCTTTCCACTGCCACAATGGAAGATCTTGGCCATGGAATGAATAGTGTTGAAGCCTATCGTTTCCGTTCCACGATTATTGGTGAACCAGAGGCTATAAACATCGAAGCACGGGCAGAAGAACTTAAAATAATGATGGAAAATGGCGAAAGTCAGGCTGAAAAAATTTGGCTTCAAGAACGATTGGGGAAAATTACTAATGGGATCGCGAAACTCACTATATTTGGTGGAAGCAACGGAGAACTCAAAGAAGCCCACGACAGGTGTGAAGACGCTGTTTGCGCGGTGCGTGCTGCTATTGGCCACGGCGCTCTACCTGGCGGCGCTCGTGTGGCTATTGACCTAGCTCTAAAACTTAGCGAAGAGATGGAAGTCGGAGATCCTGCACGTGAAGTGCTCGTTCCAGCGCTTATGTCATTGCCTTTGCGACTGCTGGACAATGCTGGCTATAATGCAGAAGAAACCCAGGAAGTGCTTGGTAAATTGATACAAGATCCGAGTTTGGTATATGATATCGAAAACCAGAAATTCGGAAAAGCTGAGGAATTAGGGCTATTTGACGCTACTAAAGCTGTGAGTGAATCTTTATCAAATGCGGTAAGTATCGCTACTGTGTTGGGCACAATGGGCGGAATGGTTTGTCACCCTCGCGATGATGTATTTGAGCGCTCCGAGGCTACGGCTGACAGCGAATTCATGAAAACGGTGGAAAACCCACATCAGTTCGTAAACGAAGCCAACGAGAGGGCATAATGGTCGTTACACAGATGGACATCGAAGAAAGGGCCGTGGAATACATGACTAACAACTATCCTAGAAAACCTAGGTTTGTCCTCCTAGATCCAGAATCGTATAAGGCTTTTAACAAAATTTGCTTCGCGAAAGAGCGCATACTGGACGCAAATGGTAACATCCAAGTTCAGCCCAAGACCCCATACCGCATTGAAAAAATCCACTGCACTGACTGCGAATTGCGAATCCTTGAAGTGGATACTGATAAAGAAATTTTTGAAGTTGTAGGATAACATGAAACCCTACGGACAAAAACACGCTAGTAAAATCTGTTCATGTGTTATGTGTGGTAAACAGAAAAAGGACGCCGTCAAAAAACGTGCTAGGCGTAATGGTAAAAAAGAAGAAACGGATGCAATCAAAAAAGTAAAAATATCGAAAAATGGAAAATAAAATATTTAAGCATTTTTTAAATGCCAATAAATATCAGTACAAAACGGAATTTGCCAGAAAAAGTCCTGGTTCTTATCAATTTTTATTAAAAAATAAAATGTTAGACGAAGCGTGTAAGCATATGCCTAATCGTAAAGATAGAAAGATAATTCTTACCTACGAAATCGTAAAGTCAATAGCATTAAAATATTCAATTAGATCTAAATTTTCAGAAATGGACGGTTCTGCATATAATAAGGCATTAGAACTTGGAATTTTAGATGAAATATGTGCTCATATGCCAATAAACGCGAATGCAGGAAAGCATGCCGACAATTTTAAATGGACGGATGACGCTTTGTTGTTAGTAGCAAAACAGTATGCTACAAGAACAGAGCTAAAGATGGGTAGTTCTGGAGCATATGACGCCATGGTTAAATCTGGAACTATCGAAAAATATTGCTCTCACATGAAATTGTCCAAAAACACTTCTTCTTTCGAAAAAGAGCTTTTTGAAATTATTAATAACGTATATCCAAATTCTAGAAAATACTATGATAGGAAAGTCAAAATAAATAAAAAACATTACATTAAAGGATTTCAAATAGATATTTACGTAGATGAATTGAAAAAGGGCATAGAATTTGATGGCAAATATTATCATTCTTTTGAATTTATGAGAAAAGATCCTAAAAAGGTTATGTGGACTGACGACGATATAAAAAATTATCACAAGTTAAAAGACGAATGGTTTAAATCCAAAGGCATACAAATTTTGCATATAAAAGAAGTGGAATGGTTAAAAGATAAAAATAAATGCGTCAAAAAATGTTTTGATTTTTTATTGGACAATACGTAAATGGATTTTTCAATACTTCCCTATGAGGAACAACGGCAATTATCAAAATATATGTTCGAACCTTTAAATTCTGCGGAAGACGTTAAGAATTGGGCTCGTTTATTTCTAGGTTTAGAGCTTCCACTAGAAATTACCGATCCCGATAGCACTAGCACTCCTTTGGATTCAATATGGCAAGTATACAATGTATTTAAAAATAATAGTGGAGATGTCAATCCTGGTTACGTAATGATGTCTTGTCGCGAAGGAATGAAGACAGTAAGCGTAGCCATACTAGAAGTGCTTTTGGTGCTGCATTGGCAATTGGATGTGGGACACGCAGCCTCGACTGAAGATCAAAGCTCGATTGCTCTTGGATACATAGAAGGATTTTTCATGAGCATCCAGCCGTTGCTAGATATAGCTGGTTGGGAAAACAAAACTAAAAATAAACGTCTAACAAAATTTAAAACCCCACAAGGCAAAACTCCTTTCATCAAGATCGTCATTTGTACTCCCAAGGGCATGAACAGTCTACATTCAAATATTCTCATATTGGACGAATTGGATCTAGCGGATCCCAAAGCTATCAAAGAAGGCAAAAACATCACTGGATACAGCAAAGGAATTCACGGTATCAAGGTCTACCTTTCTACTCGCAAATATGCGTTTGGTAACATGTCCAAAGCTATCGATGAAGCTCCAGCGATGAATTATAAGATTCTTAGCTGGAACATTCTAGATGTTACAGAAAAATGTCCTCCGTCGAGGCATCTGCCCGATACTCCCAAAGAGGATATGTACGTTGGCAAAAACCTACCATTAAAACAATTGCACAAGGGAGAATATGATCTCCTGTCTGATGCAGAGAAAGTCACTTACGAGTTAGTGCCAGACGTTCCCGAGGGATGTCGTTCTTGTCTACTATTGCCAGTCTGTAAGAAACGTCTTTCTTTAAAACCCGATTCTGCTACTGGTGGATTTTATAAGCCAATCGTTTCCGTGATTCAAAAATTCAGAGAAAATGATCCAGATACGGCTGAAGCACAACTTATGTGCTGGAAGCCTGGCAGTGAAGGTCTAGTTTATCCTCGTTTCAGCACAGTTCCAGAAAAAGGAAACGTGATGACTCTTAAGGAGGCTTATGAAGCCTTGGTTGGTCCGACCAAAAAAGCATTCGTCACTGAGACAGATTTACTTTATCAACTTCAAGAAGCGAATGTTCCAATTTATGCGGGAGTTGACTGGGGATTCACGCACGACTCTGTAATTCTTGTTGTGGCTAAATTACCAAATGGTGAGATCTGGGTTATCGATTGCTTTGCTGCTCCAGGATTAGAGTTTCCAGACGTTTTGACTACTGCTATGGCTTACAGGGATAAATATGTAATTCAGAAATGGTTCTGTGATCAAGCTATGCCAAGCAGTATTAAGAGTTTTAATAAGAACGGTATGAAATCTCCAAAATTCACTAAAGACGTACTTGGTGGAATCGATAGTATCAGATCAAAGATCGTAGATTCTTCTGGCAAGCGCTTATTAAAAATCGTCGCCACTCCAAATACCAAAAAAGTTATATCCGCCATTCAAAAACATAGATTCATGATGGACGGTCAAGGAAACCTGACTACTGAACCAGACGACGAACGCGGGATTGCCGACATCTGCGATGCTTTTCGTTACATTGGCCAAAATCTATTTCCTGTACGTGGAAGTCAAAAACCAGAGGTTTCTTGGAGTGATGTTAAATCGGCTTCAGATCTGCCGCAAAATCCAACACCAAACGAGCAAATGAGAGAAGAAGTACAAAGAAGGGTTATGGAAGGTAGTGACCTGGTCGGTGGAACTGGGAAGCGCGGCGGCTTCCACTGGAATATCTAAGTCTGGCAATCTTAAAGGGAGCATCCTTCTAAAGAGGTCCTTTAATGTCAAAACTGATTTTATCCGTAAATTTGCAAGCTTACGATGATTCCAGACCGTCCAATGCACCGTCTAGAAGTCCAATTAAATGGTCTAGGGATCTCCAAAGTATCGTAGTAAACAATCCCAAAAGTGAAGATTATACAATTGCTCCTGGATCCACCCAGAGTCTCTTTAGTGGCATGCGTATCCTCAATCAAGATGGAACTACCGAATATTCCTTGGCTTTAGCACCTTTGTCTACTACGACTTATCAGCTTTCTTGGGCTGGTGGAACTGCTCCAAATTTTAGAACGCCACGGTCCATTGGCATCGATGCCACCACGCAAGTCACTACTTCTGTAAATGCTACCGTTGAAACTTTTACATTTACTAGTACTTTTTCCACTTATGCCTTTTTCACTGGCACCATTCCTGGAATGTCCACTCCTGTAACTATTACAGCCACAAATATTGGGACCATAGGGAACTCCGTTGTTTTGGATGCGGATGGTACTTCTAGCATTAATACTTTGATCACTAACTGGAATACCGCTAATCCTTCAAATACCATCGCATTAACGACTGGCGACGGTACACAGATACCCTTGGTTGGCATTGCCGCTACTTATAGCGGTACTCCAACTGGAACCACCCTTCCGATTACCCTAACTGCAGCTAATATCGGTGCTGGTGGTAATTCTATTCTATTGACTGGTAATGGTGCTGCTGACATCGCTACTTTAATTGCTAACTGGAATACTGCCAATCCTGGAAACCAAGTCACACAAACGGCTGGCATAAGTACCCAAGTTCCCGCTGTGGGTGCCTTAATGCAGCTTTCTGGCGGTGTAGAACCAGAAACTATTACCCTATCTGGTGGAACCAACGCACAACCCCTAAACCTCGTGACGAGTGGCGTAGTTGTTGGCGATTTTGTGACAATTGGAAGCAATTTCAATGTAGCAAATCGGGGGACTTTTCAGATCATTTCTTTGACTCCGATCAGCTTCTCTGTTATTAATGCGAACGCCGTAGTGGAAGGTCCAATTACTCTTGGGTCTGGTTATGCAACGCAAGTCCAGATGTTCAGTGCTGCTGGTGTACAAGCAGGCGACACGTTGGTAATTTCTTCAGGATTTTCACCAGTTAGCTGGGGATCATATCAGATCACATCTGTGCAGGCTGAATCGTTACAATTTAGTTCGACTGCAGTTTTACCATCTGAAAGTTCTATAATGACGGAAGTTGCAATTTATTCAATGGCAAAATCCTTAATTTACATGGAATCAAGTGGACCATTGGCTATAACCATTAATGGAAGCGCAACCCCAATAATCTTGCAACCGTTTCAACTGACCGATTGCTGTGTAAATGGCTTTAGCGGTCCTGGAACAAACGCGCCTGGAATGCTTTTATTGACTTCCACCGTTTATTCTTTAAGCGTAACCAATAGCGGCTCAGATCCAGTACAATTATTCTTAGCTGCCGTTGAATAACAAGTGATAGTAGCATAGTATGGCAGAAGACAAAACTCCAGAACAAAAAGCGCAGGAAGCAGTTTTAGCTGCCGCGTCTATCAATAATTCGATTAAGAACAAAATGGTCTTTGCTCTTGGTCCAGAAATGGATCAGGCCATGGAGAAAGCTGGTTTCTCTAAATCAGAGGCAAAATCTGAAGCTAATGCTTTGATGTATGCCGTTAATGCTGCGGCAGGATCTGCCTATGCAAAACGTGCCCCAGCATTGGCCTTTACGGAGAACCCAGCACCATCCGATAACTTCCTTGGTCTTTATAAAACCAAGAGACGCGCACTCCCAGATGAAGTCTTAAAACAAGTAAGAATTACAGATCACCTTGTTGCTGCCATATTGAGATGTCGCGGTAACATCATGTCCTTGATGGGCGATCTTCGTCCAGATCGTTTTGGTGTTGGCGTAGAAGTAGAAATTAAACCAGAATTCTATAAAGTATTAACTCCAGAGCAATTTGATAAAGTAAGAGAAAGAATCAAACGATTCGAAAAGATTCTGCTAAATTGCGGACATACTGATCAACTCGAACTTCAAGAAAAATTGACCTTAGGCGAGTTCATGGATATTCAAACTCGTAATGGCCTGACATTTGGAAGATTAGCGACAGAAATTATCTATGACAGATCCGTTCCTCCAGATGAGAACGGCAACTATCCTTTCCATCGGTTTAGACCAATCGATGTGGCTACCATCGTTAGAGCTGTTAGAAAAGGCGAATATGTAGGAAACAATATACGAGCCACAGCAATTAGAGCTTTAGAGAGTATTACTGGCGAAAAGATTAATATCGATATCAATAAACTGCAGGAAGATCGTTATGCTTGGCTACAAATTATCGACGGCACTCCTAGACAAGCTTTCACTCACGATGAAATGCTTGTGTTTAACTTGTTCCCTTCTACTGATGTGGAGCATAACGGCTATCCTATTTCTCCTCTCGATACCGTTGTTAGTTCTGTCACTACTCATATTTCAATTGACTCTTATAAGAAATTGTACTTCCAGAACGGTCGAGCGACAAAAGGCATGCTTGTCATCCAATCGGATGAAGTAGATCAACAGACTCTAGATAATTTGAAACTACAATTTAATGCTGGCATCAATAGCGTTTCCAATAGTTTTCGAACCCCGATTTTCGGTATCGGACAAGAAGACAAAGTCACATGGCTTCCAATGGTCGGCGAAGGTCTTGGTGACGAGTTCCAATTCATGTATGATCAAATTGCAAGAAACATCTTGTCTGCATTTGGTGTGTCACCAGATGAGTTGCCTGGTTATGGTCACCTTTCCAAGGGTACCAATTCACAGACTCTGTCTGAATCAAACAATGAATTTAAACTGACTGCTTCGCGTGATTCTGGTTTGCGTCCACTGATATTGAAGTTTCAGAATTTCTTCAACCAACGATTATTCCCGATCATCGATCCTTTATTAGCTAAGATCTGCGTAATTAAACTTTCTGGTTTGGACGCACAGTCGAAAGAACAAGAGACGACACGTCTGCAACAAGACATGGTCGTTTCGATGACCTTTGATGAAGTTTTGCATGAAGTGGACAAAGAGCCGCTTGGCAAAGTCTTAGGTGGAAAATTTCCATTTAACGAACGATATCAACTTCTCATCGATAAGTACAAGAATGTAAGCGATGTAATGGGTCCCCTGCTTGGCAGTCCCGCAGCAGTAGTAGATCCTTTGTTAAGGTACAAAAGAGATCCATTTTGGCTACAATATTTGCAATTGTTAGCTCAGGTAAATCCATCAGCAGTTCAGGCATACTTTGCTCCGCGTCCATTTGCACTAGAATTTTTGAAAATACAGATCCAAGATGAAATAGAAGGCGAAGATAACATTTAAGAGGTATATATGGCAGGGGATATCAACTGGAGAGCAAAATACTTAGAAATTAAAGCAAAATGGATGGAATCCGTTGATGTTGCTTTTCGTCTTGGTTTTGAAGAGGGCTCTAAACAAGCTTCTCAAGACAATGCTATGCAACAGCAAATGCAAGCACAAGACCAAATGAATTCCATATCTGGTGGCGCTGAAGGTGGACAATCTCCCGATCCTACTCAAGCAAATGGTGCTGCTCAACCTGGCGACGATGAAAGTGCTCCTATGCCTGGCGGTGCTACTCCAAAAGAACCTCCACAACCTGCCGTTCCCATGGAAGAATCGGAACATCCAGATGGATCTGAATTAGATCAGCATATTGCTCAATTGGAAGGCATGCTTAGTAAAGGCGAACTTGGAGACGAAGAAAGATCGGAATTAAGAAAGTCCGTTGCAGGACTGCGTTCGTTCAGAAAGAATCAAGTACAACAAATTGAACTCAAAAAATCATATGAAGCCATTTCTGGTATAGCAAAAGCTCTTCATAAGCCAGCATTCAAGATGAATGTTCAGGCTCAACATAATCTGACTGCCAATGCTAAACAAGCAGTTGGAATGCAGGAAAAAATTGTTACTGATATCATGCAAAAATGGGAACAAGAGGAAGCTATGGCTTCCAAGGGTATTTTAGCTCAGTTAGGCATTGAAGGTCTAACCAAAAAGGAGTAGTTTATGACGGAAATTGAATTCTTGGTTGAACTACTTATAAACGATGAATTGTCTGAGACCGTAAAGAATAAACTGTTAGCTCGTATCAGCGAAGTAGAAAAGAACAGAACATTTACACCAGCGCCCTACGTCGTTCCATATGTCACGACTCCAAACATCGTTCTAAATCCTCCGCTAATTCCGTGTCAACACGAATATCCATTCCCATGGTTTGGCACAGTTCCACCAGCATGCAGGAAATGCGGGCAATCTCAATCTCCATATTATACGATAACCTGCACTAGCGCAGATCTTAATAAAGTAGAAACTGGTTTATTGGGTCAAATCTCCAATACGTCTTTGAAACTCTCTTAGGATTTCCATGAATGGGATCTCTTCTTCTGGCAAAGAAAGTATAGGAAACATTATCGAGCAGATGTTCGATAATATTGCTTTGCATTTCCTAGGAAATCTGCCCAGATTCAAAAACAAGAAAACGATGGTATTCAGTACGTCGCCAAATGTGGGACTTTCTCACCTGTTTGTTCAAGCTATGGAAAATAGAGTACCAAATTCCATCGAACAAGATATGCTAAGGGGTTTGTTAGATACGGCTGATGGCTACATTCAAGCAACAAAAAATCAAGCTAAATCCAATCTGATTGACCGAATCGATGGGCTCACCAAGGAAGCTAGCATAAGAGGAGAAAAAGCCGATCCGACGGAAATTCAGGCAGCAATAAATCAAGAAATGAATAAAGCAAGACAAAAATTACAAACCATTGTTGAATCTGAATCTACGAAACTTAGAAATATTGGTACTTTAATGAGTATAACGAGAATGGCAGCGAGTGTTGGAGATAATGATCCAACCGTCTTCTTCGTCATCGTTAGGGATGGCGCTACTTGCAAGGAATGTTTGAGGCTTCACGTGATGCCTGATGGTATAACTCCTAGGCTTTACAAATTTTCGGAACTTAAGCAAGGATATCATAAGCGTGGCGAAGATAAACCTTCGGCATTTGGGGAACATCCTCATTGTTTTACTGGAGACAGCATGCTTCATACCTCCAAAGGACTTATATCATTAAAAGAGCTTTTTCTTTCTGGAGAAAATCAAGAAGTTTGTGTAGACAATAGAATAAAAAATAGAAAAACTACGGGCAATCAATACGGGTCTTCTATTCCTGGAGAAGTTTGGCTGAATAGGCATGCTAGTGGAGTGAATAGATTTAATGCTAGTCACGTATACGATACTGGGATTCAAGAATGCGTAAAAATTACTCTAGATAACGGATTTTCCGTTTCGGTTTCTCTTGGGCATGAAATGTGGGTGGATGATGACAAAAATGGAAATAAGATTCCCGCAAGAGATATAAAAGTAGGAGATAAAATACCTCTAATTTCAGGAGAATGTGGATTCGGATCCGATGATTTTCCAGAATTAGCAGAGTTGATGGGAAATTTGATGGGAGATGGATCTATTTGCAAATCTACTGCTCAATGGATTTTTTTTGGCAATGATATCCCATATGGAGAACATTTGTATTCGTTAGTTAAAGCCCATCACACTAACTGGAACACCCAAAAGATGATGACTATTAGTCCTCCAAACGAAAAATACAACGTTGATAGGGCTAGTTTTAACAGTTCAATCATGAAAGAAATATTCATAAAAGAATTTGAATTAAGCAAAAAACCAAGAAGAGTACCTAAGAGATTATGGAAGGCATCTAAAAATACAATAGCATCTTTTTTGAGAGGATTATATGCTGCAGACGGCCATGTAGAAAAAGCACCGATGATAGTGTTAGCACAAAATGATATAGAATTCTTAAAAGAAATTCAACTATTGCTGTCTAATTTTGGTTTAATTGCATCTATAAATAAGCATGGCGATGAATGCAGTAAAAAAATTACGTACGCTAATGGTCAAACATTTGATACAAATAGAAAGCCGTGTTGGAGATTAAATTTAAGCGGATGGGATCAATGCGCCATATTTGCTAAAGAAATAGGTATGGGTGTACCTAATAAGAACGAAAGATTAAACCATCATTTGTCATTAACTGAAGGAAAAATTAAACACGGTTCATGGAGGACTTCTAGAGTGTCGTCTATAGAAAGACTTGGTGAGCTTCAAACTTATTGTTTAACAGAACCAATGACAAATACCATCACGGTCAATGGATTTGTTACTGGAAATTGTCGTTGCACTTTAAATTATTTATCTCCAAATTTTGGTTTCGATGAAAAGGGCAAATTAAAATATCATCAACAGGGTTTCGATTTGTATTCTAAACAACGAAGCTAGCTACTTCTTTATCACTACATTTTTTAAAAATTTCATATTCTTAAGTTTGTTAACCTGAATTACGTAATTATCTTCTTTATAAGTTAGCATTTTGCCTCCACCTAACGGTCTCTGAGAACCAGCTGGGCAAAACTCTGATTTCTCATAAAATTCCTTCTTTGAAATGAAACCGCTTAACCAAACAACGGAATAATCTGATTTTACCCCAGCAAACAGATAAACGTGACAATTTTGATGTGGATTGTATCCGTAGACCGTACAATCGTAATACAGACGCGGTTTATTGGTCAGACGTTTGGTTTTTACGTCTATGGTTACTTGCCCAATCTTAAGGTCATTGTCGTGAGTATCTGTGGCTTCTGCTTTGGGAAGAAACTTTAGAGCTGCGAGTTCTCCGAGAATTCCTTCAACATTGCGTTCGCCTTTCATCATTGAATGTTTATTCAAAACACCCATTTTCTCAGCTTTTTCTTCCGCGAAAGCTCGCATTTCCCTAGTTATGGGAATTTCTACTATATCTCTTTCACTTAATACGCCGAAATCCATAAAATCTCCATTTTAGAAAGCTAGCATTTGGCACGTGGATACCAGTACTAGCAAAATGATTGATAAATTGTTACCGTGCCATGCCATGCCACGCCCAGCCTCGCCACACCCAACCAAGCCCAGTTTAAAATCTAATATTCATCAAATTCATCAGGTTTCTCCGCCACCATATATTCGTCTTTAACCATGCCGAGTTCCTGCATGATTTGAAAACATGCTTTAAAAGTCTCGATAAACAAGCCACTTTCCATAGTCGGACGATCATTACCAGTTATTTCTTTGGCAAACTGTATCGCCTTTTTATGGAGGGCCGTTGGAAGAATGTAATCGGAATCAGTAGTTTTATAGGGCATTTTGCTTCTCCACAGTTTCTTGCACGAATTTGAACAAATGACCACCCAATTGCTTTCTAATACCACTGATCTCGGCATCTGTGCCTTTCACCTGATCTTCTTTTACTAAATCGGCAAAATAATCCTTCACAATTTGTGGCATTGATTTCGGATATTCTTTTAAGTATGCTTCGTCGCGCGAAAGAAGTTTTTCCAAGCGAATAGGTTGCAAAAGATGACCATATTTTTCTAACGCTTGATTCTGTTCTCTCGATTTATTCTTTTGGTATTCTGGATCAGCATCCTTCCACTGAGTCTCTTCCGCATTGAACACTACTTTGTAGCGCTCACCCTTAATTTTGACAACTACGCCTTCTGGACGCATATAACCAGGAACAAGTTTGGAGCCATTAGTTTTAAGATCGTCCATACACTCCTGAACTTTACTAAGATCGAAGGCGCCTGCGTAAAGAACTGGAACTACTACTGTGCGAGGTGGAAGTGGACGATCCGATGGATAGCGCCAATGGTCAAAAAGCACAAAAGTCTTTTCTTTTAGGCCCTCACCAGAATTGATGCCAGGTCCTGCCCATTCACCGTAGTGACGCCCATGACCAAGTTTATCGATAAACTCTTGTTTGTTGGCATAGACGAATTCAGCAAAGCCGTAATTATCATTGCCAGGAGCAATCCAACGAGTTCGAGAACCACAAGCTAGATCCATAAATTCGTTGTAAAGAATTGTTACGGTTCCAAAATTCTGTGAACTATCAACTACTAAATTTTTACCTGGAAATTCTTCAGCAAATTTTGCCATACGATCGTCATCTGGCGTAGAGTTCAAATGTCTCAAGTATTCACGATTCTTAAAAATGTAAATTTGGGCGTTAGATCCGTGAATCTTTTGGGTAATGAATAATGCTGCAGTGCCCAATTTCTTGATGTCTGGGAAAGCTTCGAATTTTTGTTCCATTAGAACGCCTCTCCTCGTCTTAGTCCTAATCGTTCTTCCAACCATTCTATCAGAATTGGTCCATCTCCACGAAGGAAAATCTCCTCTGGCGTACAATCGAACAAGAAGTCCTGTTTGGTAGTGTACCAATTATCACCAACGTGCAGTTTTTCTGCCAGATACTCGATGATAATAGCCTGTTCTTCCATAGCGTCCAGATCAATCATTCGTAATCTCGATTGGGCATGAGATGCGTTTGACGTCCCTTAAAATTGCCGTGTGATAAAACCAATGAATGCTGTCTATGCTAACTCCGCCGATAGGATAGAATTTGTTATCACTATCTATTTTTCCGTCGATAGACACTCTGAAAGTCATATCCCCATTTTTATAACAAGCATGCGAGATCGCTCTAGAATAAGGAGATAATACCTCTACGCCTACAGTCAGCGAAATCCCAGTGAGAATTCCCAAAGAAAAGCTAACGATCATCAGCAATTGAACTACTTTTGTTTTCATTTTGTGTACCCACATGTCTTGCAGGTGTAATCCGTGCCGCCGTAATCGGAATATCTCTCAAAGTCGTGGTCGCACTTCTTATATAAATTGTCCAATCGTTTTCGATAAAGCTGTCGCGCTTTTTCGAAAAGTTCGTCAATTCGCTTGCGGTCCATTTTAATCTTTTTCATTCGTAGTCTCTAATAGCAATTCCCACAGGAAATCTTGGAACTTTTTCTTTTCCAGTAAATCCTTGGAATTGAACTGTAAGATTTTTCCCTTCCCAGAGTCCGTGGTTATTAAAATATTCTCTGAGTTTTTCAGTTTCTCCAGACATTTTAGCGAGAAACTCTTTCCCATCTGCCGTCCTGCACACGAAAGCACCGACGTGCCCCGCAAGTTTTCCACGACCCTCTTCAATGCCCACGATGGTAAATTCATCGTCCTCAAACTCCTTTACTTTTTGTAGATCATACGAGCGCTTACTTACATACCTAGAATCTTGGTTACGGAGCATGGCGCCTTCAAATCCTTGATCGCGAAACTTTTCAAAATACTCCATAACTTGATCTTCGGTCTTGATTCTAACTGTCTCAACCAGTCTTAGCGAGGAGTCCTCTACAGCAACATCGGCAAGCCATTCATAAAGCATATCGCTGCGTCCAGAAAATTCACTTCCGCTAACCATGTCGTATATATGGTACTGAACGTCCGTATGGTGCTGGTCAGGAATTTCTTGGCGGACTAGATGAACTATGTGTTCAAAGTTGCTCTTAAAATTGTCGTTATACAATTCGCCGTCCAAGATAATTTCTGTGCGTGCGTTCTCAAATATTGCTTCTAGCTCTTGCACTATGTGAGGGCAAGAGGTGATTGGCTTGCGCGTCCTGGACCAAAGAGTACATTCGCCGCCTCTGATAATAGCTATACATCGAATACCATCTAGTTTTGGTTGCACAAAGCATGGGTATTTGATCTTATGCCCATGTTTAGAAAATGATTGAGCAAGCATTGGAACTACGCCGCCTTCAATTAGGGCGTCCACTGCATCTGCTTCAGCATCATCAATGCGTTCAACGTAACCCTTCTTTTTTTGTTTGTCCCACTTAGCTCTAGCTTCTAGTTGTGCTTGTTCCAAAGGAGTAGTCTCATTTATCTTACCGATATTTTTGCCCTTAGAGATTAAATCACTAGTTTCTTGGATTTTTCCACCAACTTGTCCACCATACTGAGTAAAAATACAAATAACAGGACCTGCAGTTCCTACATCTTTAACAAAAATCAACCATTCTTGGATCGCTCCCGTGGACGTCTTTTTATACAATTTCGGTAATGTCATTCTTTACTCCATCTAGGACATTTTATCATATGATGATTAGGAAAGCTTGAAAATTTTGCACCACACCCGCAAGGCTCTAAATATTTCTTAATATTGAACATTTCGTGTAGATCTGGAACTGGCATGACAAATCCAAACATATCCATTGGCAACGCTTCTTCCTTCATTTTCCCAAAATAGAGCACTTTATGCACAAGACCAAATTGATCATCGTCCCACATGCCCCATTGCCAGTATTTCCCGTCGTATTTTACTACATTGGGAAAATCGCTGAGATCTTTGTCCCATTCAACGGTGTGTCTATCGTTTTCATCAAATACTAAAGAAAGCTTCATTTTTTACCATAAATCTGTGCAATTCTTTCTTCCAAAAACTGGCCAGCGGTATATCCAGGAGAAAGTTCTACATTGCCGTGCGGGTGAATAAAAAACGGCATGGAAATTCTATCAGACGCATCGTCTTTTGGATTTACGACACGATGGGTGGTTGATTTGTACAGTCCTTTGCTAGCCAATTTAAGCATATCTCCTACATTCACGATTACCGAGTTTTCTTCATGAGGTACTGCATGCCATTTACCATTATTATCTAGCACTTCCAGTCCAGGAGCACTAGCGGCAACCAATAAGGTGATATGGTTGATATCTTCGTGTGCAGCTGCGCGAACTGAGCCTTCCTGACGATCAGAATTCTGAAGAGCTGGGTAATACAGAGTACGCAGAAGAGTTTTTGTACTTCCTTCACAGTCGTCTTCATAATTGGTTCCATTGGCATCATCGAGTACGCGTAAGATCTTCATACCCAAAGAAGAAAGTTCGAAAAACATATCACGGTTGATCAGATAAAGACCTTCTGGGATCTCTTCACCAAATTTCCAATGGAAGAATTCCTTTAGATCTGCTGTTTTAGATCCTACGGCTGTTTCGCTACCAAAGGATTTATAGCCCATGTTGGAGTCGTTGCCATTTATAAAAAGGTTCTTGTAAATCTGGTCTCTTTTGAAAAATTTACGCCAGGCAGATTGAGCATCCTTGATAAGCCCATAGTCTATGTCATGATGCGTCAAAACAGCAAAACCAGTGTTGATCAATGAGTTGAGAAGCGTCTTCTCGAAATCTTCTGATTGTAGATTACAAACGGCGACTTTCATAGGACCTCCACATAATCTTTACTATAGTCCATATATCACCTGGATACAAGAGGAAATATGAATTTTCTAGATTTGTTAAGACAGTTTATGCCGCAAATTTTGTCATTTTTACAAGGTCAATCCAAACAAATTATGGAGAAACCAGTTCCAGCTGCTCCTGTACAAGTTCACATTGATCTTCCTTCCCCCGCTCAAGATCCTTCTGTTTCCATCGATTGGAACAACCCAAAGTGTCCAATCACTCAGCATTTTACTGTCGAAGATGCTTGCATGCTGCATTCGTGGAATCGCCTGGCAAATGAATCTGATGGTTTGGACGACCAGATGAAAGCTAAACTTGTAATACTTTGCAAAAAAATGGAAGAAATCCGTGCTTTCCTGGGTTGCTCCATGAACGTTCACTGTATATTCAGATCTCAACAGTATAACAAGGAAGTGGTCAAAGCTAATCCTAATGATCCGCACAGTCGTGGAATGGCAATCGATTTTGATGCAAACCAAACTATGACGATTGATGAGCTTCATGCAAAATTGGAGCCAGTCCTTGAGCAGTATGGCTTACGCATGGAAAGAAACACGCCAACATGGTGCCATTTAGATACATGTCCAGTGGTACACGCTAGATATTTTTTGCCCTAGTTAAAAGTCGGATTCGCGCAGCCATCAATGATTGCATCCACTTCATCGGTGGTTAAATCTCTTTTTCCTATACCAAAGAAATCGCCACAAAATACGCCCGCTTTTTCCAACGCTTGAGACCTCGTATTTGCATCCGTTTTGTACTTCAGAGTGTTCATCTTGCCGTCCAAAGGAATGTTGAAGGTAAAACGGTATTCAGTGGCAAAGCATGGCTGAGACATCAGTAACAAAAGTAAGTATTTCATAGTGAACTCCTAGCTCTCTTTTTAAAATAATTACGAAAACATTTCTCCCTACACCAAATATCGCCGTAGCCCCAAGGAAGCGAATGGTGACCGTAAGCTTCTTGCCAGTGCATATGCTTCTTCTTGCAGTGGAGACAACCAGAGTTTAAGTCTCCGAGACCATTGGAGACGAGAAACTTCATAGTTTCATGATTATCGTCTCCTGGCGGAAACCACTCTGATAATCTTACTGGATAAATGCTCATTAAAACGGACCTCTTATAAATTTTTTTAGATCCTTCTCATGCTTGCTCTCTGGTATCCAAAGAGTCACCTGAAGCTTTTCTGTTGCAAATAGGTCCAACCATTCTTTTTTACTATAACCCTGTGGATAGAAACTAATCCTATATCCATCCTTCTTAGCAAATTCTCGATCTTTTGCCATACCGACCTTTTCGCCGTTAGCAAATTCTATGACTTGTCCAGTGGCGATAAAGGTGATTGCATCCCAGGAAGAAAAATACTGAAAGTTATCTCTGTCTTCGGGTTTGTTAGGATCAAAATTGGGATTTGGATTGCCATGTATTCCATCTTCACAAAAGATCAGTCCCAGGGACTCCATACCAGTCTCAAAGTAGGTCTGCAAAACTCCTACCTTTTTCTTAAACGAACTAGATAGATCTCCGTCGATCATGGGTTTTGGTCTGTCGCTTTTTGGATTAATTTCGGTAAATTGATGCCAATACAAATTTTTCTTGTTAGCTTTGAGCCATGCATTGGCGTCCTTTTTTGTAAAAAAGAATTTGTAGTGATAAAAAGGATCGCCTGGTCTCTTTAGGGTATAAGAAATTTGATATTTTTCTTTCTTCATCCATCAATAGTACCAGGCGATTGAAATTAATTCAACTTATTTTCTTGACCAAGTTTCTGAGATTCTATGGCTTCAAGCGCTAGGTCTAACTTATTGATAAGTTTTACTAATTTTGATACTTTGCGCTGAGCGTTTACTATGCCAACCGTTGTTCCAGCGATCTCATCCATGAGATCGCAGTGCATATCGCACAATTGATCTTCAGTCATCTGGCTCAAATCTATCTTTTTCATTTTATCCTCCTTTCTTGGTTAAATATTTGATAGCGAATTCCAAAAATAATACGTTGTCTTGAAAGTTTCCAAGACCTAAGTTGCAATTAGAGCAGAGAAGACCTCTTATGGTACCAGTGGAATGACAATGGTCCACAGATAGGGATCTATGACTCTTGTTTTCAATTCCACCACAAATTGCGCACACGCCCTTTTGCTCCGACAACATGCGTTCGTAATCTTCTATAGTGATGCCAAAAATGCGCTTAAGCTCCCAATCTCGATACTTGCGTTTGTTGGAGTGATACTGATTTTTAGATTTTAATAGAATTTGCGGATTTTTTCTCGAATGCTCGCGATTATAGGCATTTACACAAGATCGACAATAGGAAGTCAACCCGTCTTTCTTGGATTTGTTTTTACCGAACGCTGAAATGTCTAAATCTGAGTTGCACCAGTTACAATGCTTGGTCTGTGTCTGCATACGAGTACTTATATGTAAAATGTTTATAATGCCTTGCGGCTATTTTAAACACTCATAAATATTCGTATGAGGGTTTTTGGAGTAGAAGTGCGCTATCAAATCGGCACTTATTCCTGTACTTGAGATAAGATTACTACATCGCGCTCATTGTGTCAATTAATAAAGTGAAGGAAGGGCGAACAATTTACAAAAAACGATCCCTAAATAACACCCTGCGTAAATCCACGACAATCAACAAATGCTATAAATAGCACATAAGCTTTATGGATGACGATGCAGGTCTCGACTCGTCTGGGTAAATGAGTCAGCCATGTAGTATGCCCTATCGCTTCACCGCCGCAATCCTTCGCAGGTGCCATACGGCTCCCGCTATCGAGCCCTAAACGAGCCCGACGGACTGAAGCAAACTAACAGTTTCTTCACTCAATTTAATTTTTGCGCCCAAATTCTTCTGGGAAAGTTGGTCTTCGATATCTTCTAGTCGTTTCTTAATAAGGGAATCTGTATTCTTGAATGCGCTAACGTCTTCTTTCAATGCGACTGGCAGTGAGAATGTAACGGAAGCCTCACTAAAACGGCTCTCGCCTTTCTCAAGATGAGATTTCTTTGCCGCAGCAAGATCGTTAGCTTCCAATTGATCCAGTGTGTCAACGTCATCTATGGATAATGCCAACAACGATTGTAATTCTTCCCTACGATTGATCAAAGCATTAATGCCAGTTGAATGATTAGCTTCAGCAATTTGCTGCCGAATCATAAAACGAGTAACTAGCAAGCCACTTCTCGTATTAACATCTGAGAGATATTTTTCACGACCTTTTGCTAGTACGCCATTCCTTTCTTCTTCTGTGGCTAGAACGCGTACGCGAACAGAAGAATTAGGCTTCATAGCGTTAATATACGTCAAGATTTTTGCTTCAAGTTTGCGGGCTTTGCGAAGGTTCAATTCCATGTTTTCTCCAAAAATCGAGTATAAAATATACGAACTCTTTTAACTCATGCTCATAACCAAAACCTGTAAGCAGCTGATTTCTTAAGAGGACGTTTTCTTTTAACTCATGCTCATAACCAAAACCAGTGGTTACTATGTGACTATAACATGAAATTTTTAGAAGTCAACAATTATTCTTTGTCTTTTTTGAAAAAACTAGCTGCAAGACTTTTGTGGAAATCCAAGGACTTTTCCAGTTTCATGGATTTATTCAAAAGCATGGCTTGGCCAAATGCTCTTATCTCACCTTTAGTCATGTACGGCATGCGTGATTTCATGAAGGTTTCGAATTCTTCACGCTTTTCCCACTTATCGTACTCTTCTTCAACTCGCTTGTAAGCAGCTGATTTCTTAAGAGGGCGCTTCGGATGTTTCAACATTACTTCCGCAGTCTTCTTAGAATCGGGCCTATAAGTGCCTTGATCTATCTGACGTTGCAAGTGATCGATTTTCTTATCTTTTGGCATCCAATTAGGATCTTTTGAATCTTTTTCAAGACTTTCTTTAACCAAAGCAGCGCCGCCGACCAAACGATCAGGGGAACATAGTCCAGATCCAGCTTCCAGCGATTTATGCATGGTTTGTCTAGGTGCCTGCAAATTATTATGAAGCATGTTATTGTTTGGGGCACCCGCTGCGGGAGTAGGATCCAAAACCTGTTTATTTGGAATACTCTGTCTTTGCTGATTTTGTGAAGATATATTAGAAGAGCTTCTATTGACTTTGTGCTTGTCCCAATGTCTTTTGCTATTATTTGGATAAGCTTCTTCTGCGCGTCTAGCTCTCTGTTGTTTCTGGTTTGCTTCTTTAGCGTTACTTTCTTCGCCTGGTCGTAGCGTTTCGGATTTTTTATAATCGACTTTACCGCTCATTCCTGGATCATGTAATTTGTCAGTCTTTGGAGAAGCATTTGGATGTAAATTCGCGGATTTAGGTCTTGAATTACGCTTAATTTCGCGATCTTTCATGGAAATAGCAGCTGAACTATGCAAATTTGCTTTATCATTATGATGTCTAGCCATGGAAGGATTAGCATTAGCGGCCTTTTTATGCCAAGCGGCGGCTTCTTCATGTTCCTTAGCGTTAAATCCAGTTTCACTGACTTTTGCGTGGCTGTGTACATCCTTACCACTAGAAGTCGTCCCGATCTTAGAACCATTTGGAGTGGAAGGTGGAACAATTTTCAAAGCCTTTGACATATCCTCAGATTTTGGAAGGCTAGGTTTTGGCATTGAACGCATTTCTTTCAAAGTTTGACCATGAAGCTGCTTGGCTGAACCACCAATGTCTCTGATTACATTTGGATTAGTCGCGGATTCACCAATGGGTCCGCCATGAACTGGTTTATTGATACCTTTGTGGTGACTTACGTCTAAATTACCTTTATGTTTGGCCTGTGGATATGGAGATTCTTGAGAATTACCGTGACCCTTTGCCATTTTTTCAGTTCTAGCCATATCTGGTTCGGATTGCGTCATCATATTGGTAGGTGATATTGGGCCAGATCCGCTAAGACCAGAAGATGAGCCGTAAGCCAAACCGCCAGCACCGACGTCTTTTTTCATCGGCTTTCTGAATAACTCTTTTGCCCGTTTGACCAAAGACTCTTTTTTTAGGAGATCCCAAAGACCTTCACTCTTATTCATCTTAACTACTTCAATTTCAACGTAATTTTCCGTTTTGAAAATATTATCAAGGTTGTCTTTTGGTTTTTTACCAGACGAAGGTACCATTTCGGCAACTGCTTGTTTATTACAAGGCAGTCCAGTGCAGGTGATTTTACGCGCAATAGAACGAACTATTGTATTACCTTGTTTCGATATGGTAGCACCTTCGACGCTGAACCCTATGATATCCTTAGCATTTTTGCCACGATGATCGAGGTCATAACGGAACAATCCAGCTACAGTCCTTGCAGAATCAGTGTAATCGTCAAACAATTCTCCAAGAACATATAGATAAGGAACCTGACACTTTTCCCAATAATACTTCTGACGATCATCCTCGCAATCCTTAACAGAGAAAATTTTTCTAGCTTTTAGGATCTTACCAACTAGTTGATCTGGCACGTCTTTTTTGTGCTCCCAGTTCAAACTTCCATCAATTTCGAGGCTACTGATATCGAGACCTGCAATATCAACTATTTCGCCAGAAGAATCGATATTTTGGCTTGCGCCTATGCCGTCGACGTATGTCCCCAAGTTAAGCTCCCTTTAGTAGATATCACTAAAGATTGCTTTTATTGCCCTATATCACACACTTGAAAATAGTACAATTTGCAGTTTTGGACGTTTAGACAAGTTAACTACTTGAAATAAGACATTTTTTTCTAGAGTATTAATTGTTTATAGTACAATCGAACGTTTATCGATTTTAGTAAAACGAACCTTTTAAAAGGAGAATTAATATGTATAGCAACGCAAAATGCTTGGCTCTCATCCGAGATCTTGCTGATCGACTGAATGTTCGGCTTGCAGCCAATGCTTCGAGTGGCACTCTTATCAACACCGTAGTTGAAGGTTTTTGGACCCAGACTCTTGCTGATGGTAATACTGCTCAATGGCCGTATCTGATCTGCTACAACTCAACTCTTGGAACTGGCGAAGGCGAACCCGTTGTTCAAATCCAACTTTCTGACGTTGACGCTGTTTCTAAAGACATCTTCGGTAACTCGACTTATGCTTATGCTCCTACTCTCTTGCAATTTGCTTATGAGTTAAACGCCACTGGCGGATCGACTCCTGCTCACGCAGACTTGGCAAACATTCAATTTGAAGCACAAACTATCGGCGCTGAATGGCAATTGATCGAAATTGCACACGGAACTGCTGTTAGCTCTGCTGCAATTGCTGCTGCTACTCCTGTTGTTGATATTCAACCTCTTTACTGGCCAACTAAGTCCGTCTAATAACTTTAAACGGAATCTTAGGAGGAAAAATGCAGTACACAGAAACCGAGCTAGCAAAGCTCATCGAGACCGTGGAACAAGAATTCACGACTCATTTGAACAAAGCAGAAGTTGCCCATAGTGCAGCTTTGGCTAAGTCCGAAGTTTCTGCGTCTGGCACCTTGGCTAAAGCTGAAGACTCTAAACCGCCTAAAAAGGAAGAGTCTGCACCTAAAGAGGAGAAGGAATCAAATCCTTCCGAATCTGAAGCTGCACCTGAGGAGCACAATCAAGCTCCTAATATGGAAGCCGAAGCTGAACAACCTGCTGCGCCAGCCCCTGCTGCCGCCGCCGCTGGACACGGATACGACGACGAAGACATGGCTCATATGTTGAAAATGTATCAGTCAATGTCACGAGAAGAACTGCTTGCACACCACGATTGTGTGCGTCAATGCCTGGATGCAATGGGTGGCGAACAAGCTCCTGCTGAACCTGGTTTGGATAAATGTGGTCCTATGTCAATGGGCAAATCTGAGATCGAGGATGAAAATCCTGTTCTCAACTCGAAACCAAAAGCTGGTGGCGAGAACATGAACAATGACAAAAAGAATGGTGGCATTGAAAAAGCTCCCCCACACGACGCTCCTGGCGCTAAATCGGCTGCGAGTAATGCTAATGGTGCGAAGATTAACAAATCTGAGCATGACCGAAGAAATGGCGGAAAAATTGAAGGTCAGGCTCCAGGCAAAATCCCTGGCGCAAAATCTCCTGCTAGCAAAGCGGAAGGAATGCAAATGGAAAAGTCGGAAAACATGGAAATCGAATTGCTCAAATCTGAACTGGAAGCCGAAAAAGCTTCGAATGCAGAACTGAAAAAGAGCTTCGATAAGGCAACTGAAATTTTGACTACTTTGGTCAAAAAAGTTGTCCCACAAGGAAAAGCAATCACTGAACTCGCTGTCATCGAAAAAAGCGAAGGCAATGAAGAAGTGAAAGAACTTTCTAAGTCAGAAGTCACACAGATCCTGATGAAGAAAGACCAAACGAAATTGACACCAGCAGACAGAGAAGCAATCAACTCTTTCTATCTTGGTTCGTCTGATTTAAAAACTATTAGCCACCTGCTTAAGAATTAAGCAGCGGTAAAGGAGAAATAAAATGATTGAACAACTTCAGTCACTCATGAAAGCGTTGGAAGCAGGTAGTTATCTTGCATCTCCAGATCGGCTAGTTCAGGGTGCAGCCCTAATGATCGAGGATATGTCGCCTGTGATGCAAAACGTCACCTTTGACGATTCTCATATCAAATTGCAAAAGATGCTCCCGTCGAAAGATGTTAAGAGCCAATTGCATCAGTTTAACCGTCAGCTCGACTATGGTATCTTCGGTGGGTCTGCCCAGTTCGAAGGTGGCATCGGCGAAGAAGACACTAGCAACTACGTCCGTGCAGTTGTGCCGATGGCATACTACAGCACGACTCGACGTGTAACTGTTGCGTCTAACATGATCGGAGCATTCGACGGTGTAAAAGCTGAAGACCGCGCCGCTGCTGACGCTGCAATGAAACTCGCTGGCGATATCGAATTTGACTCCTTCCGTGGACAAGCAGATTTCTCTAACGCTGGTGTTTTCAACGGTAACCCCCTTGCTGTTGCAAAAGTTCCGAACATGATTGGTGTTGACCAACAGGTTCGTCAGTCGGACGCTCAGTCCAACACACAAGACTTGATGTTCGCAGAATTTGGTTCAGACCAAACTGTTGTTCTGTCGGTCGGTGGAACTCTCACTCAGTCGATCATCGAAGATAGCTCGGTCCGTTCAGCAATGAACATGGGCGCAGCTGATCGTTTGATCCTGGATCCGATCTCGTTGTCGGCTTATAACAAGATCGCCCACGCCAAAGAACGTATTATGTTGGCTGGTTCGGCTCAAGAAGCTACTGGCGCTCACTTGCGTACTCAGTGGACTTCGTCTGCAATCGTTAGCTTGGAAGCTTCGCGTTTCTTGTCTGGAAAAACTCGTCCAGCACGTGCTCGCGGTGGTTCTCCTGCTGCTCCTGCTGCTCCTGCTTTGGCAGACGCTGGTGCCGCTGGCTCTCTCTTGCAAGCTGGTACTTACTGGTACTACGTTACTTCTGTTTCGATGCGCGGCGAATCGTTCCCGTCTCCCGCTGCTTCAGTACCCGTTACTGCTGCTGGCGACCAAGTAAACGTTACAATCACTGCAGTGTCAGGCGCTCAGTATTACAACGTGTATCGTTCAGGTGCTGGTGGATCTGCGGCTTCCGCAAAATTCATCGGTCGTATCGCCCAGAACAACGGCAACCCGATCTTCGTCGATCTTGGTAACCGTCAACCTGGTTCGGTCACTGGATTCTTGATCCAAGGCAACACGATGGGCTTTGCTCAATTAGCTCCTTACAGCAAATTAAAACTTGCAGTAAATGATTTAAGTTTGCCCGAGGCGCACTTTAGGTTCCTTAGTTTGGCCATGTACCAACCACGTAAAAACGTTCTCTTGGAGAACATTACTGGTCAGCTGATTCCTGGTGGCGGCTAATAAGTAGCTGAAATTATAAGTTAATTTTAAAAAGGCTGAAAGTTCTCTTTCAGCCTTTTTTATTTCTTTTTTGCTTGACATCATCGTACAATTAAGGTAACGTTGGGTTATGGAGAGCAAAAATGCCAAACAAATCAAAAATAGTCGGTGAGATAGAAGTAAAAGTTAGAGAAATGTGCGAAAAGGGATACAATCCAACGCACATTGGCAAACAAGTAGGACTAGCAAAGGATACGATCAAGTCCTGGGCTAATAAAAACGGGATCGTTCTTAGTAATAGGCTAAGCAGTAAAATAATAGACTTAGAGCCAAAAATAATCGAGCTTTTAAAAAACGGCGTTTCCAGAAAACAGATTCAGACTCAATTACATGTTCATTATGATCAAGTTACAGAGATCTCTCTACGCCATGGCATCAAAATTAAAGATCAACTTGAAGCAGCTATAGACAAAACTATCTCTTTAGAGGAAGCCCAAAAAAGGCTCCCACCAGATGGCAGCCAAGTCATTGGCTACGATCAACAGAAAAATAAGTACATTATTAAGGCTTTAGACGGCTTTATTTATCATAAATCATCTGCCAAAATCAAACAGGGAGATCCTCGCGGCAAGAGTGGTACCCCCTTAACCATAGAAAATGTTAAGGAACAATTGGTTAAGCTTGGCTACGAGTATGTTGAAGGTTTTACAATCAAAAGAAAACCATTAAAGGCTAAACATCTAAAATGTGGGCAAATTAGAGAGAATAGGCTTGAGAATTTTTATTTTCAAGATTGTCCAACGTGTTCTAATACTGGAACGTCTAAAGCAGAATTGGAATTACTTGAATGGGTTAGAACGTTCTATCCTAGCGCTCACAAGTACAAGTTTCAGGAACGTATAACTAAGCCAAAGGAGATTGACATTTACATACCAGAACTGAAGCTAGGCATAGAATATTGTGGACTTTACTTTCATTCTGAAAAAATAGAGAATGCTGGAGAAAGTAAACATTACAAAAAGATGTTGGCAGCCAATGAAATTGGCATTCGTTTGATCACCATTTTTGAAAATGAGTGGTTGAACAAGCGCGATCAGATAAAGGGTTTTCTTATCTCCATCTTTAAAAGAAACGAGCGTATCGTTTATGCCAGAGACTGCAAAGTAGTCGAATTGGATTGTGACGTAGCTAACGCTTTCTTAAATGAAACTCACATACAGGGAAAAACCACTAATAATGGCATTTTCTATGGACTAGTTTATGAGGGAGAATTGCTAGCTGTGGTAAATGGCGGCATGCATCCACAAAAAGCTCAAAAAAGCGATACCCTTTATCTAAATCGATTGGCGTTCAAATTTAACACTACGGTAGTTGGAGGCTCTTCTAGATTATTCTCATATCTTGTAAAATATGCAAAAAGTAATAATTATAATAAAATCATCTCATGGTCTGACAATAGGTGGTCTGAAGGGAATGTTTATAGTACTCTCGGATTCACATTCGATTCGCAAAAACTTAAAGGTCGCGGTTTAAGAGATGGCTCTATTTGGCCTGAATTTTATTACTGTTTTATGGGAAGCATATATACAAAAAAGGGTGTGAAAAAACTTCAACTCGATACAACCATGTTGCCTAAAGTCTATGATTGTGGCAAAAAACGCTGGATCTTCAATATTCCATGATAGAAGTCTTTATCCATGGAGGACTTATGTCTGACGATACTATAGAAGCGAGCGAAAACGAGGCGCCACCAGCAGTCGGTCAAATTCTGCGAGTAGAAAAAGAGGAGATTCTTTACAAAAAATACTTGACACCTAAAGCTCTAGCTTGTATGGATGGCAAACAGGCAAAAACACTAGTTGCAGTTGAGGAAGATGGAAAATGCTACAGAGCTATTTTCTTCTCCGTTCTTATCCGCAAAGGAAACACGGAAAAAGGTGTAAAGGTAATTGCAAAGATTATAAACGAACTAGCAGAGGAAGGGCTGATTCATTCAATTTTATCGCCCATTAGTTCCTTGACACTAGCTAAGCAGCTGATGGTATTTGACCAAGCCGCAGTTTTCTGCTTCCCGTTGGTACCAGCTGATAAGCACGATGAAATAACGAAAAGGTACAATAAGATAGCGGTACCAGAAGGTGGAATAGGGGAATCTGTCGACGATTTTCGCTTACCTCTTGAAGATGGTGAATTCGTGACGGCACTATATGTGATGCCCGATCTAAATGCAGCTTGTACTAGGGAAGAAATGGACCTACTAGTACAAAAAGAAATTGATTCCTATCTATCCGTCCTCCCAAAGGGAACCGTAGTCAGAGACATCGTCCCGTGTGCTATAGCCTCTTTAGCTTTGCCATACGAGGTTCATTTTTACAATCCACTGATGAAGAAAGTGAAATCCGTTTCCTTGGATTATGTTAGATGCATAGAGCGAGTGGAAGGAAAACTAGAAGAGTTCAATCTATTGACTGGAATTAAGTATTTCGATATTGATAAAAAAGAACTTTTCAAGTAAAATGTACTATGGAAAAACTGATCATCGACCTCCTTTCTGATACTCACAATCAGCATGAAAAATTTACATGCGATGGTGGTGACATTCTTTTGCACGCTGGCGACGCTTCTTTGCGCGGATCCGAAGTTGAAATTCTTACATTTTTAGATTGGTTTGCAAAACAGGATTATTCTTATTTAATATTTGTCCCTGGAAATCACGATTGGTTTGCGGAAAGAATGCCAGTAAGAATGGCCGAAGAGTGTCAAAAACGCAACATCATTCTCCTCAATGACTCAGGCGTTGAGATCGAAGGTATAAAGGTTTGGGGTTCGGCAATTCAGCCCTGGTTCCATAATTGGGCCTTTAATCGTTTGCGTGGCGACGACATTAAGCACCATTGGGACATGATTCCTGAAGATACCGAGATTTTGATCACCCACGGGCCGCCAGCTGGTATCCTGGATACTGTTGCCTTTGTCAATGGTAATCCTAAAGAAGGCGCTGGATGCAAGGATTTATTAGATAAGATACTGAAAACACAAGTAAAACTGCACATTTTTGGTCACATTCACGAGGCTAGAGGCATACACTACGTTGGTCCTAGCACATTTGTAAATGCTTCATGCTTGGATAGGATGTATTATCCTGCTAGTAAAAGACCAATTCGTACTACTAGAGAACTCGTACAGGACGGCAGTATAGTCTATCTAGCCGAAGAATAATAATCTTATTCGTATTCCCTGCATAAGCAGGTTAAACCTAAAGGAGTATAAAATATGGGATTACTAAATACAACGATCAAAAGGCTTATTATCGCCTTGTCTGGTCAAAAAGCTGGCAATAACGTTGCTGGAGCAATCGGCCTATACGGTGGCGCACGTATTAATGCAAGCGCTGATACGGTAGAATATTCTGTTGGCGACGTTTCGGTAGCATTAGATTCTGGTGGAGCACCATGCACATACAGAGTTTTCTTTCCAAATGCAAACAAAAACATTCAATCTATCGACTGGATTGATGTGAAAGGTTTCACTCCCAGGGCACCAAGTGGAGTAGAGACTCTTGACGCATTGGTGTGCGGATACAATTACGACACGACTCTTAATCAGTGGTATGTTACTGTTCAAATCGTAACATATGGAACTGGAGCGGCTGTTACCGAAGTAACTTCGGCTGGATACGTTCTTGGTATCAGAGTGGCAGTTACTTATCTTCCTAGTGCCAACGCACTGTAATATAAAAGATTTTTTAAAGGCCCTGTTTCGGGGCCTTTTTTATTTAAGCCTTACCGATTGATTCTTGAATCTGATCTAGAATCACATCTAGTTGTTTTTTAACGCCTTCCAAGCTTTCATTCGCATTCACGAAAAATTTCTCAATTCCATTACATTCAGAAAGATATTTTTCAAATGATTTACGCACCTTCTCTTGAAACTCGACACCCTTCATTTCTATCGCGTCCATCCCTTCTCCACGTTTTATACGACGTTTTAAGGCAGTTTCCGTATTAACGTCAAAATAAATGACGATATCTGGTAAAGCGGTCTGTTTTGCCATGAAATTTTCAAATAGCGCCATTACAAATGCCTGAGAAGTATTATGTAAACCGTACGCCAAATGCGAAAAGTATCCGCGATCAGAAATAATTAAGTCTGGTGAATCTTTACTTTTTTTCAAATTTTTAAGCCATATGTCGCTTTCTATTCTCATAGCAGAAAAAATAAGTTCCATGGTTTCTCCGCTCATGTTATTTTTTGGATCTAGTACCAATTCACGCATTTTTATGCATGAATCTACATGTGGATTGCCCACCTCCCTAGTTTCTATGGCTGACAAGTTTCGTTTTTTTGCTTCTTCCACCAAATATTTTAGACCAGTGGTTTTGCCAGATCCATCAACTCCTTCGCATTCTATCTTAATCATTTTTCCTAGTCCTTTTGTATCCCAATGTTTTTAATTTACTTAAGTCCCACAATTCTGAATTGGCATGTACGATTTTGAACCAATCCCATTTTTCCTGGGCATCCTTCCAGAAATGTCCCTTTATTTCTACATACACATTTTCTTTTTCAAGAAAGAAATCTGGGCGATATGTTCTGCCATCAGGCATGATAAAAACGTCTTTCTGCCAAGAAAAATCTATCATGTTTTTGTTCAAATAGTCAACAACAAAGTTTTCATATGATCCAACACAACAAAGGACTTCACTTGTTTTCCAGTGTATCATATTTGTTGATTTTAGTTGAGATTTCATAGACTTAGAGAAAAAAGCATCGCTTTGCATGGTATGACTAATGCCATATCTTTTCTCCATGGTACTTTTCATTTTCGACATCTTACCATTTGGGTGCCCACATCTTTTTTCAAGAACGTTCCTTGCAGTAGTCCACCATTCTCCATATTGTTCATCTATAAATCTGGCTTTCTTATTCAAGCCGTAAAATGTTGAAATATCTATAGAAATTCCTTTTGGTAACGTATATCTTTTTAATGTCTCATTTAGTTTTTTTGCAGAAGATTTTTCCCTACCTCTATTTTTATGCAAATGTCCCCGAGCCACATTCAAAGGAAATGCCCACCACTCTCCGTATTTTTCGTCTATGAATCTAGCCTTATTATGGGTATGAGTATACGTAGATTCGTCAAGTTTAACATATTCTGGAAGAGAATTTTTGAGGGTTTGGAGAGCTTTAAATTTCATTTTATCTATGTAGTCACTCATTTACATAAGATTACCATTAATGGTATACATATACAAATAATAAAGAAGAGCAATCTTTGTCTAAAGTACCGTCCTTGGAGAAAAAATGCGCTTAAGTGCTAATATCATTGTAAATTATGCAAACACTAACCAATTTGCTTATGCAAATCAGTGGATAATCCGTGCTGGCGACCCGAATACGCTGTACTTTCAGATAGTTGATCTAGATCAAAATATCAACAACACTAATGGATCAAATGGTCAAAATTCCAACGGTCCAACTTCCAGTTTGAGATACATGCTTGGTTGTGGCGCTGGAACCACTCCTTATTCTGTTCAAGTAAAATTTTGCTCGATCGATGATACTAAAACTCTTGTCGTACAGGCTCAGCAAGCTGATGACTGTGATAGTTCTGTATGGTCGGTTAGCCTATCTGGCAATCAAATTGTTGCCGCTGGAAACGTCTACATTGCCGTAACCGAAGGCAATTCTACCCGAACTTTTAAGCTAATGAATGCTCTATCTGTCGAGTATAATTCGACTTGTGGGTCTTGCTAGTGGATTTCAGAGAGACTGGACAAAAAACATCGGGTACAGCAGTATATCCCGTTCACGCACAACAAACGTCTGGACTTTTAACCAGATGTGAGCCTTTACTTGATGTCAATAAATTCAAGCGCATATTCTTGACTGGCATTCCCCTAAGACTCAGAACTGGCGGAGTGATTACAGACGAAATCATCAGAGAAAGACTAAATTGGGCAATGAATGAAGCAGAGTTGATGATTGGTTCCACTATCACACGTGAAGCCTTCATGCACAAAGTTCCATTCGATTATGCTTTATATAAATCCTACATTCACATCATGGCAGAAAAGGGTCCTATTATTAGCCTTGAATCTTTAGCAATTGTGAGCGCCGACAATAACAATATTTTTACAATTCCCCCAACTTGGATCGAATGTACAAACTTCTCGAAGCGTTTGATCAACGTCGTTCCACTTTTGGCTGCATATGGTGTCAACCAAGTTGGTGGTGCCGTAGGTAATGCTGGTATAGCATTTTTGACTGTCATGGATGGTCTTAATTGGGTTCCTGCTTATTGGCAGATTAATTATACGGCTGGTCTTTCCAATACAGAAGGCCAAGTACCAATTCCAGTGAACGAGCTTATCGGTACAATTGCTGCCATTGATTTGTTGAGCATGATCGCAGCCACTTTCCTCTTCAACTCACAATCGCAAAGTCAAGACGGTATCAGTCAAAGTAGTTCTGGTCCAGGACCAAACGTATACGCGAGACGTATAGAAGACCTAGAGAAAAAACGTGAAGTGCTCAAGAAACAGCTGAGATCGATTTTTTCGAACAGATATCTTGTCGGGAATTTCTAATGGCTGCGGCGGCGAAAAGAGGCGAGGGCGTCCACAACAGCTACAAAGAAGAAGCAAAAAAAGGATGCGACGTATTATTCCGCGTAAAGATTAAAGGTAGAAAAACTCTTGTTGATGATATTCCTCTGCATATGTCACTTAAAATTTTTAGTGATCCCAAGGAATACGACTTAGATGAACTTAAGTCTTATGTAAAAGAACATGATATTTGCTCGCCAGATCCTAAAGATCTCAAATTAACTCCCATCATCTTCACCGCAGAAAAATCGAAACTCGATTACTATATGCTTAAGATAGAGGGTTTGCCTCCAAAATATAAAGCTCTATATGATCATTATAAGCATGTCGGTAATGTTTACAAAGAATTCATGACCCACGTCACCATAGATAAAGCGTTGTATGATGATTTGAAAGAAAATGGCATAAAAGCAGAAGATATAGAATTTGGTCCACTAATGGTAGAGCATGGTTCAAATAACGCCATTCATACTTTCGACAAATCGGAAAAACTGGACAAAGGTATTAAACACGTTGCTGCTGCTCTTGGAGTAGTTGGCGCTATGGCTTCTCAGCCAGCAAAAGCTCCTGCTCCCCAAGCTGATCGTTCACCTGCTATGGTACAGCCAAATGCCTATAGTAGCAAAAGAATGCTTAATACTATATCATCAGTGGAAAGTCAACACGGCAAGTTTCAAAATCATAAGCCCGTTGGTGGTATTCACGGTGGGGAGAGCGCTTATGGCAAATATGCTCTTATGCCTGCGACTATCAGAGACACCATCCATATGGATCCTCAATTAAAAATCAAGCATGCAAAAGCTATGAATCTACGTGGCGATGATATGCGACGCTACATGGAAGATAATCCAGGATTAGAAGATACGATAGCGCAGAAACATTTATCAAGATTAGAGCATCACTTTGGACAAAATCCAGAGAAAATTGGTTATGCATGGCTTAACGGTGTTCGCGGTACCTATAAGGCTGGCAAGAATAAGATGGACATTTCGAATCACTGGCATGTGAAAAAAATAAAAGATGCCTATTCAAAGGAAAAATAAATGCAATTAACTCCAAATGAGATATCAGACATAGAAGAAATCGGTTTATTAAACGGTACGCCAGTTAAGATGATTCGTACCCGTGGCGGATTTCATATAGCCGTTGGCAGACCAAAAGGTAAAATGCAAGAAGAGGCACTCGCTGCTGGCTCCCATCCTGCAATCGTAAAGTATAACGTGGAGCGTCAACATCCAGATTTCCAACCTTCTATGATGAAAAGTGAACTTCTTTCTAGTCCTACTAAAGTTGAAAAACATTCACATTTCCTTTCTGATGATTTAAGAAAATCTGGCCATGATTTGTATTCTGTACAATCTGGTGAAAAAATAGAATTTCAGATTACCAAACAAAACGCAAAAGTATCTTCAGTAAATAGCTCCTTAGACAAAGGCGTTTTGGTTTTCAGTGATATGAATATTGATAAGAAGTTTGCTAGAGCCCTTGCTGGAGCAACTTCCGAAAAGGCTCTTTCTTGTGGTGCGAAGAAGATAAGAGTGGAGGGCAAATAAGTGGCAAATAAAAAGATAAAATCTTGTAAAAAATCTACGAATGTTCGCGCAAAACAGGGAATGAACGCATCTGAATGGGACGCATTCATGAAAACGGTTGAATCTGTAAAGACAGAAGCAGACGAAAAACTTAAAGAAATTTCGCAAATTTGTTTAAAGAGAGCATAATGGCAGATAACGGCGCTAATGATCCAAATAAACCGCTCGATCTAAGTGCGGATCTACAAATCGATGCTATTCCAGAATATGCACCGTATGTACAGATGTCTTTCGATCTTGATAGATTGGAGGATTTCGTAGTTGGTCTTGGAGTCGAGTTCCTTCACTATAAAGGACTGCCTAGCCCTATTGGTAAGAAGGATCGTGGTGACTATCGTAGAAGCGATGGCGTAGATACAATTACGTCAAACGGCATGATTTATACCATGGCTGGTCGTTTTACTGCCACTATGACAGACAATAGCAAAACTCGTGAAAGAAACAGCGGCAGCGTATTGGATGCATCTGAGAGTAAACTGGTAATGCCTCGTTTTTATAACAACTTAGGTCTGGCCGATGGGGATAGGATATATCTTTCTCCTGGTGATAGAATCTATGTAGCCGACCCAACTGTCGACGTTTTGGTCAGCAATCCACAACAAATGGACTATACTTTTGATCAAGACAACGTTCCCATGTTTCCGATTGTAAAAATGGAAGTACCGCTCATTGACAGTCGTGGCTTCGAATACGTGGAAAATGTCGATTATGCAATCACCAAAGATGGCAATATTCGGTGGATCACTGGCGGAAGAAATCCTGGGATTGACCCAAGTACTGGAAAAGGCAGGATTTATTCAATAAGATATCTTTACAGATCTTATTGGTATATTACGATTCTCTTGAAAGAAGTAAGAGTTACAAATATTACGGAAAATGGCGTCAGAACACCAGAACGCATGCCTATGCATGCCATTGCACAAAGAGAATATATTTATCATAATCAAAATCGTGGTAATGCGTTGAATCAAAACAAGCCTAAAGATCCGAAAAGAGTGGATTTACCACCAGTTGAGTCAGAAAATCCAGCTAAATATGGTAATGGCATTAAAGTAGAAATGGATGCTTATGGTGATGGGGACGAAGAGTCCTAGCCCACGACAATCTTTAATAAATATAAGGAAAATGGAGTAGTTATGCCAAACATTCGAGAGCGTCAAATACCAGGTGATCAATCACGAGATATGTCAACCATTGAGTTGTTGACATACAACGAAAAAGCGGGAGCAAGAAAAAGCGTAGAAGTTGGTCGAGCCCTAATACCGCTCGGAGATGGAGCAGGTGGATTTACCACTAATGCTGCTACTGCACCAAGAATTCTTCCAAGTGCTGGTATTAACCTTGCAATTTACAATAATTCTGGTGCGGTTGGTTCGATCACAGTTGGCGATAACACTATGGTATCACAAGCTCCTGGTGCAGTGCAAATTTCTGGATCCAACGTTTTTGTCGGTGTTCCAGTGCAACCTAATGGTTGGCTATATCTGTCTTCTGCACAGTGGAATTGGGTCGCTGCTAGCGCTTCCACGTTGTTAGTCTTCATCATCGACGATCCTACTTACATGTTTACTTTGCCTGCTACCGTGTCTAGCAATCCGCAACAAACGGCTGCTCCTCAAGGCGCTCCAGTAAACGAGCCCAATACATAATAGGAGCGCAAGGTGTCCTCTGGCGCTAATTTCTTTTTAAAGAAAACACTAGGCGAAGATTTTCTTCAGTCATTGGAGAAATTTGAATTGTGGAAGATGGGAACTAAAACCGTCGTAGATCCAGAAGAAATTAAAATTGCGCTAAAAATCGTTCCACGCACTCTAATGAGCATGCTTATTCATAATTTGACTAGCATGGAAATCGGCGATACCAAAGAAATAGAGATTCCAGTCGAGAGTAGTAGTCCTCATCAAGCCATGGTCAGAGTCAATAAGCACGAGAGGGACGTTTACTCTGGTGAGATCGAGCAAGGCAACAAAAAGATAGCGGAATTCAAATATCGTTCTATCCCTGGTGTTGGTTTGGTTATCATGAGCGCTCTAGAGCTTTATGATGTTGAAAGACTCAATGATCATTCTAAAGACCACTCTATGGAAATGGAACATAAAGTCCAAAGAATGATTGATGATCGCCTAGCATTACACGATTTAATCGGTAAGGTTGTTGACAAGAAGTTATCCGAACGTGAAGCCATACAAAAGGTGATTCTTCATAAACTTACAGAAGAACTTCATAGAGAGAAAGAAGGCGTTGGTCCTAGTGAGCAAGTAAGACAATTACACGAAACGCAGGATGAACTTAGAAAAGAAAATAAAAAATTAAAAAAGAAACTTGCACTTAATGAGTTCTTAGAAGAGAGAAAGAAAAAGTTACACAAAAAAGAACACCCAATATCTCTTTCCAAGGGTGAGCACGTTTCTTGTCCAGATTGCGGTAAAAACATATTCGACGGTACGGTATTTGCTGGCTGTATTTGTTATGGCGACGATATGGATAAAAAATTATACATTACCAAATCAGAAGGTGGAGTAAAAGTAAGATTCGGTAAAGGATGGGATCCAGAAAATATTGAAATGCTATTGGATGTCCTGAGAGGCAAACGTGGATAATTTCAGATGGATTGTCAACTATGATGGTGATGATGCTGGACGCATGATTGGCCGAGCAATTTTGTCTAACCAGTTGGGTGCATTGCATGAGGCATCGGATAGGATAAAACTTGGTAACGAGATAGTAGAAAAATGGTCAAATGATCATGGAGGTGTCACTATATCTAATGGCGGTGACCAGGGTGCATTTGAAGTTCCCCATGAAGCACTTGAGAGTCTCGATCAACTAATGAGAGATTATCATTTTGCTACTCAGCTTACTATGTCGATGGGAGTAGGTAAAACTCTATCTGAATCTGGAAAAGCATTGTTAGCTGCAAAATTTAGAGGTAAGAATCAAATTGTATATTATGATTTTTCCGTAGAAAATGACTTAGAAAAAGTAAAAAATAATTTAACGCATGGCACTGCTTCCGAAGAAGAAAAAAAACAGGGCGAAGCTTACTTACAACCAACTGAACAGGAAATTCCAATGGACGAGAAAGATAAATATAAAAACGCGTACGCGCAAACAGATCCAGAACCATTGTGGAATTCCGAAGAACCTGACGATGCTGGTGGTCCACAACCAATGCATGATTCTGAACAGCTTCCAACAGACGGTACATTAACGCAGGAACACGATTGTCCTTACTGTAATGAACTACAAGCCCAAAATATAACCGATGAAGATTGTCCATACTGCGCTGACACTGGACATGATCCCAATGCACCTGATCATTTGGATGATTGCCAATATTGTGCCGTAATGAGCCACGATCCAGATATGGAAGGTCATACTGATGATTGCGCTTATTGTCAAGAAATGGCAATGCACGATCCTATGATGGATGGTCATGCCGATGATTGTCCGTATTGCGCTAGATCGCATGATCCAAACATGGAAGGTCACCCAGAAGATTGTCAATATTGTGCTAGAGCAGATCAATGGAATGGCGGGAATGGTCAAGAGATCGAACCTAGCAGCCCTTCTTCTCAAGTACTGCCTACCACTCAAGATAGCCAGGATTATGATGGTCAGGACTTACCTCGTCCCGATCTAGATAAACCGTCGGCTATTTCTGCGGTTCCATCAGGACTTGGATTTAATACGGATTCACAAACAAATGAAAATATCAAGTTAGAAGATACGCAAGGAAAGCAAGATCCAAATATGGATGCTCAAATGGCTCAAGCTAGCAATCCAGAGGGTCAAGAGACTGTCAACGATATCATTGGTGAAATTGATGCAGTTCCTACCGATGAAGTTCCAGGAAGACCGAAAATTAATCAGACCGACGATGCTAACATGGCCATTGGCACTAATATGGAAGGCAACGTAAGCAGAGAAGATAGTTACAGTCAGGATGTTCCTACTGATTTGGGACTTGGAGAAGAACCAGACAATGATTCCCCAGACATTAGTTCAGTCCTTAAAGAAGGTTTAGACAATCACGCCGATAGTATTAAACGTGAGAAAGTCATGGAAATGGTCGGCGAAGCTTTGGAAGGTTTTAAGGCTAGTAAAATGATTATTGAGAGAGCTAAAACTGAAGCTCCCCAATTCTATCAGTCGTCCATTGCGATGCTTAAAGCTATGATCGAGATGTGTAAGATGCTTGGTTTAGACCAACAACAAGCGATGACTCCATCTGGCGTTTTAAATCCACAAGCGTCAGCCGATGAACCAATAGTTGATTCGAAAGATCAAGTAGAAGATCCTGAAGCTTCGTATGAAGCACACATGAGCCAGCCTGGTAATACGCCAATGGGTGGACCAGAAAGTGCTGAACAAGACGGGCATCCAAACTACTCGAATCTTTTTCCTCCTCACCCAGATGGGAAGGCGGGAAACTCCGACCCAAAGCTTCAGGGGTTATAGGGCAACCCGTAGGAAAACTGCCCACCAGTCAAACTACTCCGCACGTACCTAGGACACCTTTCCTAGAAGGGGCAGTAAATGATAAAGGACAAAAAAAGGTCATCGATCCTATTACTGGCAAAACCAGATGGATTACAATGCGTGAAGGAAAAGTTAAGAGTCCAACTGGAGTACCAGTAAAACCAGAGAGAATAGAAGAAAATGGCCCTAAAGTTCCAGCTAAACGTTGAAGAGATCGCTAGTACATTCGGCGAATTTGCAAAGGAAGTAGCGGATGACATGCGAAAAGCAGTCAGGGATCTGGCTACTCTTACACGTGCGCAGATTCACCTGGAAGTGCAGTCCGAATTGCATTCGACTAGAAAAATTTATCTGGATAATCTTTCTGATGCCACGGAATCTTCCCCTGGAGTTTGGACGATTACTTTGGACGAACCTGCTTTTTTCATTGAAGAAGGAATTGAGCCAAATCATGACATGAAGCCCGATTTACTTAAAGGAAAGCCTTATCGAGTAATTCCTTTCAAATATAATACTGCTCCTACTGAAACGGTACCCTCAACTCAATTGCTAATTACGGAAATCAAGAAAAAGCTAAGAAATGAAAAGATACCGTACAAGAAGATTGAATACAATAAAGACGGTAGTCCAAAAGTAGGGAAGCTTCATGATTTAAGGTGGGGCACTCAGATACCTGGTGGAAACCAAATACCTGGAAGAGGCAATACGCCGCAGCTCAAAGGCTTGTCGATTTACCAACAGATCACGAAAAGCGGTAACGTAAGACGTGATATATTAACATTTCGCACAGTGAGCGCTGGACCAAAGAGCCAAGGGAAATGGTTGCACCCTGGGCTGAAAGCCAAGCATTACATGGACAAAGCATTCGATGAAGCAATGACCAAATGGGAGCAAGAAATTTTGCCTGAAATCATGCAGAAGTGGGGTAGATAAATATGGGTGTATTCCAAGGCGACGTTGTAATTTCTGCAATGTTAAATCGTGGTTTAGAGGATATCAGAAAAAATGAGTGGCTCATTGACGATATGCTAAGTAGCCTCACTATCAATCCATATATAGCTGATCGTTACGGTAAAGCCAACATAGAAGCTTGCAAGGAATGGTTCAGAAATCAAAAAATTGACGTCTACATGAGACCTCGCAATGACAAAGATGTGCCGCCGTGTATCACGATTCAACCTGGTCCAACTCCTGAAAAATCGGACATGAAGCACATGGCCGATCTTTCCCCTTTCACGCAGCTTCTTTTACCGTTGGAAATTGGTAAACCAATTCCTTTTGTCGTAAAACCTTTCATACCTACTAGCTACGATGCTTCGACTGGCGAAGTAGGCATAGATCCAAATACTTCTGGCTTTATCTCAATCTCACCTGGAATGATTCTTGTAAATCCTGCAAATTCTGTTGGCTATAAGATCTTGGATGTAACAGACGGAATTATCACCATTGAAGACGGCATAAATCTAGACGCAACGCAATTAGCTGTTTTACCTCAGTTTGCCTATTATGAAGCCAGAATCGAACATATGTTCTCTCAGGATTCGTATACAATTTCCTGTTATGCACATGGGGACCCTCAGACACTCATTTGGCTACATAGCATCGTTATTTACACAATTTTGAGATATCGCGAAAGTCTCTTGGAAGGTAGTGGATTCGCTGAAAGTGTCGTTAGTAGCGGTGAAGTTCTAGAAGATCCACAATATGAGGGACCTGGTGGAGAACTGGGATGGGTTAGAATGATCAACCTAACTGGCCAGGTCGAAAATACTTGGATCAAGCAACCAAGGCGTTTTATAGAAACTGTGGTGGTTGAGGATGTCGATTGTAACGAAATGTCTGGTGGAATCAAGATCTTAAGTAATCTTGACGCTCCGCCTATAATTGATACTGCAGAAGAAACATGGTATACGGTTCAGGATCCTTCCAATCCAGATCCAGAAGAGCCCTAAGCAATCTTTAGACTATGCCATATTCTTCAGATCAACAACGTAAATGGGCTCATACCGCAGCAGGCAAAAAAGCCTTAGGTGGCGAAGCCGATGTTCACGAGTGGGATGAAGCAAGCAAAGGTAAGAAATTACCTAAATATGCGAAAAACGAAGAATTGGGCTTAGAAAAAGAATCGGAAAAACAAGGACTTGTAAAAGTTTCAGGAGTGCAAAAACTTCATCAGTTTTTAGCCAATAGAAAGGGTCTGAAGCAATCTTAAAAGCATAAGAGGAATAAAACGATGGCCGAAGAAAAGAAATACACAGCACGGGAAGCCGCTATAGCAGTTTTGGCTAAAGCGGAGGAAATGCTTAAGAGTTCGAAGCATAAGCACATCGGCTGGGATAAGCTTCATTCAAAATTGGAACATGAGGGTTATTCAAAGGATTCTGCAGATAAAATTGCAGGTTCTATAAAGGCTAAAGTACAAAAATCTGAGCCTTTAAAAAAAGACGTAGTAGGTGCTACAGCCGCCAATCCCGTATCCAGAATGGATGCTGGTTTTGGTAAAGTCATCGTAAAGGGTGAAGGCGAAGGTAAAAAAGACGAATCGATGGCTGGTAATAAAAAAGCTCCAAGTAACTCCAATAAGCCAAGAATCAAAGAAGAGCCTACTGAAAGAGACTACAATAATTTTGAAACAGAACCTGGTAAAGCTAAAAATGATGATCATCGACAAGCTCAACAAGTTTCTCCTGGAAACAACATGCATGAGCAAGCTGAAGGTAACAATAATGACTGGGGTACTGATCCTGGAGTAAAAGGGCACATTAAATTAGCTCATTTTCTTGGACACAGAAAAGGCAAGAAACAGATGAGTGCTAGTGGTATGGCTCCTGCACAGGGTGCCAGCATGGAAAAGAACGAAGAAGACAGATCAAAAATGAGCGGTAAAAGCGGAATGGTACGAGGCACGACGGAATCCAATTTAAATCAGAAAGGCGTTGGCCAAATGGGCCATAAAGGATCTTCTGGTGGAATTAGTGAAGCTGGAGCTTATCATAGAGATAGCATGCATGGTCTGAAAGGCGGAAAGGCTGCAGCTAAAGAGATTCATCATAATACGCTTAAAGATCTAAAATCCATGCCAAAGCCTAATCTGACTAAGAAGGAAAATCCTGATGAAAAACAGGATGCTCAACTGGGCGAAGACGTAGAACATTTGTGTGAAGATCATATGATGGCCAATAAATCTGCTGAAAGAAAAGAAGGTCATAAAATTGTTCAGAAATCGGAATGTTTTCAATGTTTAGGTAAATCTGAGAAGAAACAAATGAAAAAAGGTATTGCGCTAAGCTAAGTATGGCAAAAGAAAGAATTTCTAGAGTAAATAAGGCTAACGAAAAGCCAATGACACTGGAAGAAGCTAAAGCTTATCGTGCCTCTTTGTATGTTCCACGACAGATAAAGTTGTCGGATCAACAAAAGAGAGAACAGTTTAGGATTTTTTGGGCTCAAGCAAAACGTAAGTACGGAAAGACTAAAGATCTAGAAGAAATCTTATGGTTGCATTTGAAAGCTTCAAAAATGGACGAACCAGACATGTTTGCTAAAGGGCTATTGCATTTTGGATTAAAGGAAATTAAGGGAGAATAAAATGTCTCAAAGACTTGTAACATCATTCATCAATACGAATATTCCAGGCGCATATCCTAACGTTACGGTTCAAAGTCAACCTGTAGGTTTGGGTCAATCTGGAATCTTGGTAATCATGGGCGAAGCCGATGGTGGTCCTAGCTATACTGAAGTTGCACTGAAAAACAACTCTTTTACGGTCGATCAACTCACAAAAGTTCAAAACATGTACATCAGTGGACAGATCGTTGATGCTTTCGCGGCTTTAACGGCTCCTTCAAATGATGCTAACATTACTGGATCTGCTAACCAAGTTTATATCGTAAAAACAAACACTAGCTCACAAGCTTCGGCTTCTGTTGCCGCAAACACTTCTTCTCCTTCTGTATATGGTATTTTGACCGATCGAAACTATGGTATCAATGGTAATAATTATAGTTATCAAGTTACTTCGATTCAAGCAGAAGCTCCTCCAGCCATCATCGGCGGGACAATCACTTCATTTAGTGGGCTCAGTGGAGATAGTTTCACAGTTCGTTTAAATGGTGGCGCTGCTATTGTGGTCACTTTGATGGGAACCATCACGAACGTTGCGACTTTGGTAACTTCGTTGAATAACGCATTTACTGCTGCTTCAATCACTACTTTGACTGCTGCTCCAAATGCATTGTCCCCAACCACTAGCATTCAAATTACCGTTAATGCTGACCCACAAGCTTACAGCGAAGGGTTTGGTAAAGCAGTAGAACTCATCGATTCTACTCCTGGCGATTTGGCTGCTCTTGGATTAGTTGCAGGAATTACTTTTTCTGCTGCTGAGCCAGAAGTTGAAGTGCAAATCAGCAACGCTTCGACTGGTCTCAACTCTACTTTGGACGTCACTCCAAGTGTAGCCCTGATGATCGGTTATCAAGGAACTACGGCTACTTTAACTATTAATCAAGCAGCTGATACCTTGACTACTACTGTAACAGGTGGATCGGGCGCAAACTTGAGCCTGACGCTCAGCAACTATAAGACGGTCGCAGTTTTGGCTTCTTATATCGCTTCTCAACCAGGTTACAGTGCAGCTGCTTCACCTGCGGCTCAACAACAACCTACTAGCGCATTAGATGACGTTTCAGCAATCGGAATCGCTTCTACTGGTGCTGGCGACATGCCTGGAAGAGTAAAAAACTCTTTGGCGACGTTCGAGACTGTTCTTGGCACTTCCACTGCCTTGAGCTTTACCGCAACAGCTACTGCTGGTTTACCAGCTGTTATGGCTAGCCCAGCGTTCCTGACTGGTGGTGCTCGCGGTGGTACATTGGCCGCTGACATCGTTAATGCCCTACAACTTATCGCTGGTATCCAGTGCAATATCATTGTTCCACTGTTCTCGGAAGATGCAACTGCGGATATCGAACTTGGTTTAACTGATCCAAGTTCTACTTATACGATCGCAGCTATCAACGCAGCTGTTAAGAATCATTGCATTGAATTCAGCACTCCGTCACTTAAGAGAAATCGTATTTGTATCTTGTCTTACTGGACTAACAACTATACGAATGCCGCTGCCGTTGCACAGGGATTAGCAAATTATCGCTGCTCGCTCACCATGCAGATGTCGACCCAGATCAATGCGCTTGGAGTTATCACTAACTTCATGCCATGGTATACTGCCGTAATTGCAGCTGGTATGCAAGCTGGTGGATTCTATAAGTCCATCTGTAACAAATTAGCAAACGTTATCTCGTTCACTGATCCTTCGGGATTCGATTCTGGAAGTCCTGGTGACGTGGAAGCTGCATTATCAGCTGGTTTGTTGTTCTTGACTGCCAATACTGCAGGAAGCCTGTGGGTTAGCGATCAAACGACTTATGGCTTTGACACTAACTTCGTCTACAACAGTATCCAGGCCGTTTACGACTCGGATATCTTGGCTCTTGACCTGGCAGCTAGCTTCCAGGCGGCTTTCGTTGGTCAATCTTTGGCAGATGTCGATGCCGCTACCGCTTTGAGTTATTTGTCTCAAAAAATGGAAGGCTACAAGAAATTGAAACTCATCGCCGCTAGCGACGATGCTCCCCTTGGCTATAAAAACGCCAGCGTAAGCATCTTGGCTCCCACGATGACTATCCAGGTAGAGATCAAACTCGCTACTGCAATTTACTTCATCCCAATCAGCATCAACATCTCGCAAGTACAGCAGTCTGCGGGTTAATCTATAAGGTAATTAGGAGAAAATATGGCAGGAAATCCTTCGAGTCCAAATCCGCTTCCAAAAGGTTATACAGCCACCACTGGTGGAAAAGTAGTAACTGGCGCACGAGCCCGAGTTTATGTGAATAATCAACTAATTGGCATCTTTGAAAGTTGCACAGTTTCGAGTTCTTTGGGAACTGAACCTATCTTTTTGTTGGGTCGTTATGCTCCTGATGAGATCTCAATCACTTCTAGCGAAGCTGTAAACGTTACATGCTCTGGATTCCGAGTGGTTGGCGCTGGCTTGCACACCTTGCCTGCTTACCCTCTAGTTTCGGACCTTTTGTTGTTTGATCCCTTCACGATCACCGTCGTGGACAGGCAAACTGGCGAAACTCTTGAAACTATCCTTGGTTGTACGCCTAGCTCGCAAAATACGAACTACAACGCTAAAGCGACTAGCAAAGTCAATATCACTTACATCGGCACTCTTGGATTCAACGAAGACGCCAATGACAGTGATCCAGGCAATACGCTCCCTTAAGTATTTTAATTATGAGCATGAGTTAAAAGGTAAGCATTTTTATAATCTGATTGGGTAGTTCTATCTACCCCAAAGGGTAGTTTCATCTACCCTTTTTATTTTTGAGACCGTCGTTTCAATTGCTTAAGACTCCGCTATAGCGGCAATGTGGGTGCAAATCCCATCGGTCTCGCTACCGCTTAAATTCTTTCTGAGCCAATCTTCATATAGTTCGCATGGGCGAATATATGCAAATAGCATAGGGTAGGGTTAAATTGGCTATAGAGAAGGCGTGGGCGGCGGTTCCACCACAATTATTCACGGCTGACGGAACTACATTAGGCGTTGTAACAGTTGCAAATACTTCAGGTTTCAAGGTCAAACAACTAGTCACTATAGCCAATGGCGCTCCTTCCACTTTATCTGTACAAGTCCAAGTTAGAAGAGTCTTATCCTCGACACAATTGATCGTAGGTCCAAATCCAGCTACGCTCCAACCTCCATTCAAACAAGAAGGCGCTTCGTTATTATCTAAGCGTTATGATATTTCGGCATTTACCGTTGCCGCTGGAGCCTACATATACGCTGGAGAACTCCCTAAAGTAATCATACCGATTCCAGATGTGGTTGCTGCAGTTTACGATCAAGAACCCACAGTCGCTATTCGTACAACTGGCGTAGACCAATTTGGTAATTATTATAGCGATACGAATCCTCTTCCAGTAGCTTTTGATGGTACCGTAGAAATTGGCGATGTTTCCATCGTAGAAGGTGGCAACACTATGACCGTCAATTCTGACGGCTCAATCAATGTAAATGTAATTGAAACCCCCATTTCTGGACAAACCGTAATAAGTGTTTATAATCAAGTACTTAATATCGCCTCTGGAATAGAAACCACATTAATAAATTACACCGTACCTCCTGGCTATACCGCTGTTTTGGAAAGAATCAGTGTGTCTGGTGAGAATATAGCCAGATATGACGTATTGTACAATAGTAATCCATTTGATACTCGTAGGACCATGTTTGGCGGTAATCTGACCACTGATTTCGATTACACGACTGGCACATCGAATGGTTTCGTGCTAAATGCTGGCGACACCCTAATAGTACAAGTTTTACATGAAAGACCGTACACTGGAACCTTTAACGCTAGACTTCAAGTTCTTCAAATTGCTTAATAAAAACACACTCTAAGGCTGCCAAAGCAATCTTAGATATAGAGGTATCCATGACCCCTTACGAACTTAAAAAAATTCAAGTTGAGCTAAAGCGAGTTAACGCTGGGCGAGAAGAACAAGAACTAAAAATTCTTGAGCTTCAAGATACCATCAAACGAATAGAAGCTAGCATAGATTCATCTATGGCTAAAGAAAAAGAATTAGAAGAAAAAATTAGAAACGCAAAGGTTGAATAAGGAAATTAAATTATGGCAGACTACAATTCAGAACTCCCAATAAGGTCATCATTACCTGGTCAGGTATTGCCTGATGACGTAATTATAAAAATTGGTGATGGTACAAATCCCACTACACAATTAGCTTCGGTGGACGTACACGGAAGTGTTCAGTCGAGAATCGCAGATGCTTCTGGCGATGTAATGGGAAGTCAGCTTCTAAGCGCGACCTATTGGCTACAAATTGTAGAGCCTTCTAACGGCCCGACTGCTCCTGGTACTGCAGCCGCATATTCTTCACTCATTGGCGGTCAGTACAACTCAACATTACCTACGCTGACTACTGGCCAACAATCCGCCATACAAGTAAATGCAAATGGTATTCTTTTAACTGCTCCAACACCCGATCAATACCCGTCTACTCAATCAATTACTGCACAAGACACGGCCACTACTAGTACCGCTGCATTCAACCAAACTTGGTACACTGGTACGCCGACCGCTGGATCGGCTGCAACTTTTACTCTATTATCAGATGAAACAGCCATGTTCGAAATCAGCGGAACGTGGACTGGCACTTTACAGTGCGAGATATCAGTAGATGGTGGGACCACTTGGGTAGCCAACTCCTTACATATTTCGGCTTCTCCAATAAATACTGCACAATTTACTGGTAACGTTATAGGTTTTACAAATATAGCCGCAAAGACACAAATACGAATTAGAGCTATTTCTGCGTGGACTGGTACTGCTACTGTTAGGATAAATCTATCAGTAAACTCAGAATCTATCTACGTTGCTAATCCAATTAAGTTGTTGGATGGTTCTTCTTCAACTTCGACGGTTGAAGCTAACATATTAGCTGCTTCAACAGCAGCATCTGCTACAAACACATCATTGGTTGTCGCTTTATCTCCTAATACTCCACTGCCATCTGGCACTAATGCATTGGGTACAGTAAATGCTTCAAACTTCCCCACTACCGTAGATACGAACTACGGCACTGTTGATTCAAGCACTATTAGAACTGCTTCCCAAATCGGCAATGCCGCAGGTGCTGCAGATTTTAATAATGGTGCGACCGATGCACAAACTTTACGAGTTGCCGCAAACCTTGCAGTTGCTGGAGCAAACGTAACCGTTAGTAACCCCGTACCTGTCACCATTACTTCTGCATCGGCTGGCACACCAATTCAACAATATCTAACATCGGCGAACTTAGCATCTGGTGCTTCTGCTACTTTAACTTACACTGTTCCAGCAGGACATACATTTAGCTTAGAGAGAATTTGGGCTAGCGCATCTGGAAAAATTAAAGTAGTAGTTCAAAATGGTGCAACAACCATCTACGCAGCTTTTAATAGCACAGCTAATCCGAACATAGATATTACAGTTACTGCTCCCCCAACCATAGCTGCTGCTGGAACAGTCAACGTAACTATTACCAACGAAGACAAGGCGGCGTTTGACGTATACGCCACCGTCGAAGGTAACCAAATCACCTAATAGGTGAAAGTAGGTACGGGTTGGCTGATTTACCATATATACAACAGCGTCAAGAGGTTTCCATCGCTGGTCAGGATTCGACTGGCGATCAAGTCAATTACGTAAGTGCCGACGCTAATGGCAACATGTTCGTTAAGGATTATGCGGACGGTGCTACTGGCTCTGCTGTTCCATCTGTTACCACGCAAATAGGTGGTTCGGATGGCACTGATCTCAGAACTTTATCTACGGATACATCTGGCAAACTTAAGGTTAATCTCAACGACGGCGCTGGCAATCCCATAACTTCTGCTTCAAACGGAAATGCGGGAAATCAACTATTACATGTTCAAGTTCCAGATACTACGACTACTGTCGTAGCACTGGGTGCATTAAACGCCACTATTTCTATTCAAATGGCTGGTCTTCCTGGCGTGGGTTTTCAGCTTGCAGCTGGCACATTCATAGGAACCATAACTCCACAGTGTTCTTTGGATGGCGGAACATCGTGGGTTAATTGTGCGTTTTATAATCCAATAAGCACATCGGCCTCCTCCAATTATTCTTTTTTTACAAGCAATACACTTACGGTACTTTCGATATTACCTATCAATGGATCGTCAAACGTCAGAGTAATAGTTACAAGCTATGTTAGCGGTACTGCAAATGCCATCATGCGAGCTTCAGAGATTTTAGGACCAGTAGCTTCGTCGGCGTCATTACAAGATCCTCAGACCTATAACTATTCTAATGTGACAGTTAGAAATGAACTTAGAAACGCTACCTCTATACGCTTAAGAGGTGCAGATTTTATTGGAACTATTTTAGATACCAACATGTGGTCTGCAACATTGACTGGTAGTGGTTCAGACGTTATATCTGACGGCGTAATCAATTTGTCAACTGGCACTACAGCTAATTCATCATCTTTTCTGGCTTCTGTTCATAGATCTAGATATGTTGCTGGTACGGTGAACGCTTTTCATGGAGGAATTCGACTTGGGGATACGGGAGTAGCTAACAACGTTAGAAGGTGGGGTGCATACGATAGCCAAGACGGCGTGTATTTTCAACTTAATGGTACTACTCCAGGTGTAGGAATAAGAAATGCTGGCGTAGATACTATAATCACGAGTTTTAACGGTCCGCATCCATTAGTACTAGATACAAATTTTCATATCTGGGAGATTCAATATTCATTTGCCGCAGGAACCGCTTATTTCTATCAAGATAATAATTTAATACATACATATACTTCACCCACTTCTAGCTTATCCTCAAATCCAAATTATCATCTAGGATTTGAAAGTACTAATTCAGGCGGCGGGACTACTAACGCTTCTCTGTATATTCGCGGTACGTCCATCATGAGATATGGTGAGGCCGATGTCAAGCCTAGATTCTTTCATCCGATGTTTTCGTCTAGGGTGCAGAATACTACAGGTACTACTACTGGATCTGCATCAACTTTAGTTATTCCCATTAGTGCTACAAAAGCTGGGGATTTAATTGTTGTTACTGCCGCTGCCTTAGCGAGTACTCTAACAATCACAGATAGTGCATCTCAAACGTATTCCACTGCTACTAGTCAAACTTCCAGTGCAATTCACTTTTATACATTTTATGTGGCAAATACTGCAGCTGGTGTTACTTCTATTACGTTGACTCCTGGAGCCAGTACTCCTGTTGTAGCTATTGTTACAGAATATGCTAATGTTATTGCTTCTTCTCCTTTAGATCAAATTTCCACTAACACAAATTTAACCGCAACTTCTTGGACTAGTAATAATACTCCATCAACAACTCAGGCCGTAGAACTTTTAGTTGGTTCTGCTCTAGATTTCGCGCATAATAACGACGTATTCACAGCAGGTTCTGGATGGCTGGCAACCAATACTGTGAATGGCGTCGGTGGCGGCAATAACTTGACGGCTTTCCAAGAAGATATGTACGTAACTTCAATTGGCACATATGCGGCTACAGGAACAAATACTACATCAACTACTATATTGGCTGCTATCGCGACATTTAAATTTTCTAGTACCATTTTATCCAATGGGCTGACTATACTAAATGCACCTACCGTGATTAATATCGGTGCAGGAACACTTCGCAGAGTAATAATAAATACTCCTGGGACTGGATCGGCGAGTATGACTTTTTATGACAACACCACCAATTCAGGTCAGGTCATAGCAGTTGTTTCTCTTACGTCTGGACAAAATGAACTTGATTATGATTTAGATTATGATAACGGGCTAACTATGGTTGTTAACTCAAGCACCGCAGATTTTACGGTGATCTATGATTAAGATATCCTGGACACAATTAAAACAAATCGTAAATGCCAATGGTACTGTAGTACAATGGTTTTCAGATGATAACTCTTATACTATATTTGATAGTTCTTTTACTTTTCAGGCAATAATTCCTATAACTATTCCTTCATCTGCAACTCAAGCAGATTTTGAAAATAATTATAAAACTCCTGCTTTTTCGTCTAAATTCAGCTACTCATGTTCAGGAGTAATTCAAACAGGAACATCAGCTACTGATATAGCAACACTATCTGGGAATGCTAACACCACAGTTAGACTGTCAAGAATAATCATAAGCGGACGAAATGCGTTGCCTACGAGCTCTACTGTTTCTTTAGTATTGAGATCCAGCCCCGATAGCGGAGGGACCACTTCCACGCCCGTAATTACTCCACACGATTCCAACACTCCCGCTGCTTCATCAGTAGTGAACGTTTACACAAGCAATCCAACACTTGGATCTAGCGTTGGGGTTTTAAGAGTAGCTAATTTAGAATTTGCAAATACTGGAGGAAGCCCCGTGCCGTTGCTAGTATGGGAATTTGGTCCCAATGATTCGCAAAAACCTGTATTGAGAAATACCAACCAACAGCTATGCATAAGTTTAAATGGAATGCAGATCTCAGTAGTACATATATCATTTGAATGGACGGAAGAACAAAATGTCTAATATCACTTTATTCACATTACAAAATAATACGTCCAGCACTGTAGGTCCCTACGGTCTTAATCAAGTGACGGTTCCTGCAAATTCGCAACTCGCAATAAATCCACCTCTAAACGGAATGTTATGCGATAATGCTTTCATCGCAGATTTGTTGGCACAAAACGTAAGTGTATTCATTGCTGGTCAACAAGTTCAAGGTGGAATACTTTTTGAATTTTTTGCATTGCTTTCTCAAGCTCCTTTATCGAATAATTACACGAATGTAACTGGCAATTCTACGGTTACGGCAAAAACTGGCTCTGGATTGTTACACGCCATAATTATAGGGAACAACACAACTGCTGGAACCGTCACCATATACGACAATACGGCAGGTTCAGGAACAGAAATAATCAGCTTAACCCTCGGTTCTCCAACTGGTGGATTGTTGAGCAGTTCTGGTCAACCAGGTCCTATGTATCTAGATACTCTTAATGTAAAATTTTTGACTGGACTTACTATAGTTACAACTGGCTCTACGAGTAATAATGTGACTGTAATTTATCAGTAGGATTAAAAAATGCCATCTAATACAACTTACAATCCACCTAACATAGACGCATTCATTAAGACTGCTTTGAATTACGATGCTGTAGGCGTGACTGGTACGGCTGCCGCTGGCAATACGACAAACATCGATTATGCCCTTACAAACGATACGCTTATTACTGGAGCACAAGTTCTAACGAATACTGCTGCCTTTGGAGATTCCATTAGTTTTCAAGTTGTAGACGTAAATAACATTTTGGGATATGGGGCAAATGTGGTGCTCAATCAATTCGTAACAAATTGGCAACTTAGGGCTGATTCCCAGGAGCAAATAGATCTTAAAGTAAATTATCCAGCAAAAATAATAACTGGTCTTTATCTTCGACTAATTTATGTGTCCACGGGAACTTCACCAGTAGCTGTCGCGATTAATTATTCGCTTCACAAGGTATTGCTCTAATGAAACAAATCACAATAGGATTCAGTAGGGCCTGCACAGTACTGCCGATTTTTTCTTGGATCATAATGGCAGTTCAACGAACATCATATTCCCATGTTTACTTGAAATATGAGGATGAATACCTTGGTCAGACCATGTACTACCAAGCATCACACACTCTAGTAAACTCAATGAGTGAGGCCGTCTTTCTTTCTCAGGAAACTGTGATCCAAGAATTCACTTTTAATGTTTCTGATGCATCGTTTCTTTCGTGTATGAAATTTGCGGCGAACCAAGCTGGTAAACCATACGGAATCATGGAAATTTGTGGACTAGCGCTGGTAGAATTAGCTTCTTTTGTTGGTTTGAAAGTTCATAACCCATTTAAAGATGCTGGACAAACTTGGATATGCGATCAGTTGATAGCGGAATTACTGGTTACATGTGAGAATGTAAAACTTCTAATGCCTCTGGATGATATGAATCCAAAAGACATGAATGCGTTGGTGTCTACTTTGCCATCAACGTTATCGGTAGACGTTGCAGTATAATTACTTTAAGTGTGCAACCTGATTGGCGGCGATACCAGCAGCAACTACACTAAGCACACCAAGCGCAAAATACATCCAATTCGAAGTGCTCTTATAAGAATCCATCTTTTGGATATTATCTTCCAATTTTAAATCTGTATCCTGCCAAAGTTGAGCGCGAGCGTCCGATTTTTGTATTGCGAGATCCTTCAGGGTAATTGCCTTATTTAGATCCTGGATTTGTTGGCTTTTACCTTATCGTCCTGTACTAACTGACCAACGCAGATATGATCAGCTTTGGTGTAAGTCACAGTGCCATCTGGATTGTGTACTAAGTCATTAAAGGCGCAGTCAGCAAAAGCAACATTGGATAACAGCGAAAAAGCGGCAACCAAAGAAACGATTCTGTTCATGGACATTTTACTTCCTCTCCTAATCGATATCTCAGATAAGAAAAACTAGTTTTTGAATCAGCCCTGAAACTTATAAATTCCAATTCAATGTCTGAATAGCCTTCCAAAATGTGATTTTTTACGATTTTAACCACTAATTCTGTAGATTCTTTATCTGCGTAACAAGTTCCTTCTCTGAATGGTGGAACTCGTTGGTAGATGAATTCGCCAAGTCTAATAGCGGCTAGTGCCAAACAGACTAGTATGGCTAATTTTAACATTTTCAGTTTCATTTGATACCCCGCCATTTTGGCAATATTCGAATATTATCACGCGGCCGTTGATTGTCAATCATTTGGCATTCCGTCAATCATATAACGAACCATTATTTCAGCTTGAGTACAGTCGAACAAATTAGTCCCCCACGGTTCATGCTTTTGAGGTTTTGGCAGATGTTCATTGAAGAATTTCTTAAAACTAATGCCAGCATCTGGACTAAAATCATCTGGTAATTTCCATGATAGAAATCGATCGATCATATATTTAATTTGTTTTTCAGTCACCGCGCACCAACCTTTCGGCTTCCTTCAATGTATGTTCAGCCCAATAATGAGTCATTTTGCCGCTTTGTTCATGATCGCTATAATCAAGCAGACATTTCCTCATCACTTCCACAACCTTGATCAGCTTGGCGAGGTCAGTTGGGGCTGAGGCGATGAGTTTCGCGTTGGACGATTGGCGGTTCTCTGTTTCTTCAATATCTGGATGATCATCAAACGTATTTAGATCCGCCAAGAAAAATCCTTTATGTGGATCTGGATCTCCAGCAATTATTCCTAAATCATTGGAACCAAACCACGGATGTTGAAGTGTGTGCCAAGGCCCAGGAGTCGCTTTCTCCAGCCTGCTTTTGACTTGGGTTAAGTATTCAGTGAGAGTCACAATTCACCTCGCCATTTTGAAAGAGTGTCTTTCGCTAGATCCTTCATATCTCGATATTTTTCGAAAAACTCAAGCGCCTCCACCAATGCCAGCACCTCAGGGGAATTCTTCACGGCCCACGAGGCTCCAGATTTAAACGCCAACTTTCTGCGTGTTTGATTCAATCCTTTGCGCGTCTTTAAAAAAGACAAGGCATATATTTCAGCTGCTTCATCGAGAGTTTTGCCCTCGTATTCAGCAAGCGTGTCAAAAAGATGTTCCTCAATGCGCCTTAATGAAGAAAATGGCAGTTCCACAAAACCTTCGATTCCTTCGACTTTGCACGCTAGCCCAGAGTCGGTGATGCATCCATACGTATATCCACCATATTCTTCAACTACGGTACCTTTCATAACAACAGCGATCAACCAGTAGCATTCTTCTGGAGTGATATCGCGCTTAACAACGTATCGATTATTCATAAACCACTCGCATTTTGATTGTTTTCGTTAAACGGCTTTAAATATCCACATGTACAGAAATCTATTCGTCTATCTGGATATTGATAGAAGTGAGCAACGTGTCTGTGTTCCCTATCAAGCTGTAGAGTCAAGAGTTTAAATAGGCAATGAAAATTGACTTTCAACCAGCTCATTTGCTTCCTTTCGGTCGATCCCAATTCTCGTCAACCTTCGTTTCTTTGCCTGGCAAGGCGTCAGCCTGCTGGATCAATGAATCAGCCTGCTTGTCGTCAGCATTCTCCTGGGCTTGCAAGACTGCGTTTTCCTTAGTGGCAGCATCCATTTCTTTTTTGCTCTTGTTGGCATAATAATCGACCATAAAGCTTGCTCCCTTGGCAAGCACTATAATCACGCCAAAGACAAATAGGAAGATGCGGTCTTTTTCCCACAAAGATCCTAAATCGGCGGTTAAACGAGCCCAGAGGGCACCTAAAGAGGCTTTGATGCTGGCTACAGTTGGTAGTGTCACGGGTCATTTCCTTTCGCTGGCGAGGGTGTTGGTGCGTCTGCTGCGACGACTGTGGTATCATCTGGCAGGTTCTTATTGTTGTAGTAGGCATTCATCGTAGCTACGATATGCTGCGTAGCGTGTACGGCGAAGAAAGCGATTACGGTATTCTTAAGTAAATCCACGAAGTTATCACCAGAAATAAGATTTTCTACCCTGAAAACAATACCTAAGAGAATCAATAGAAGCATAACTAATGCCTTCTGTAAATTCACGAAAACATTGAGGAAATCAATTAATTTTTGTTTCATAATTCTCCTTGAATAGCACTTTCAGTTCACGCTTACGACCAATATAGCATGTTTTTACGATTTTGCAATGGGTCAAGTAATCTTTTAATTATGATGGATTTTTTAGACCCCCAAGTGAGTATTCCTGTCGGATTAGTTGTAGCTGTAAGCGGATTGGTACTAACATGGCAGAAAATTGTTAAGAATGCTAAACGTGACCGTGAAGAACATGCAGCTAGGATCCTACAGGCAGCCAAGGAGGAGGATAGCCTGCTTAAAGCAAAACTTGAAGCCAGGATTGAGAAATTCGGAGCCGAGTTGAAAAATCTCGAATTCAACATCAATAAGGACATTTCTCACGTAAGAGAATCTTACAACACAGAACTAAAGAATCTTGGAGAAAAAATTGAAAACCTAAGGACCGAACTCTCGAATCAACATAGTTCCTTGTTAGCACTTCTTACAAAATTGGTAGACAAAAACAAAAAATAAGCGCTTTTAGTTCATAATCAAAACCTCACTATAACACAGAAAAATCATTTTGCAATACTTTTAACTCATGCTCGTAAAAAATCGTCGGCAAAAAATAATAGGACCAGGCGTACTGACGTGCCGATTGCGGGACGCATGTCATCGTTTCTGGTTTCTCTGGCTCAAGGCAATCTCGGAGCCGCCTATTATTCGGACCTTCCAGCTGAATTCGCTTACTTCGATCCTTTTCCAATTCTCATAATTAAACTAAAGATTCCAGTAAATTTCAAAAATCGATAAAAAATCTCTTTAAAGAATGAATTTTTCTTATAGTTATTGTGTAATTTTTCTAATGTAGTTCTTTGCCCAATTAGATTCACGATCTGCTGAACGGCGCGGGAAGGGGCTTTAGTAGCATGAAGCATTTCTTGTTCATCAATAGAGGGCATAGGAATCGGAGAAATACCGATTGGCGTTGCTCGTTTTTGAAATCTTTCCTTAATGCCCTTGTTATACTCAACCAATTCATAGCGGGTCATTTGCAATGGGTCAACACTTAAAGTTACTGGCGTGTGATTGGCTGGACTATCATTGAAATAACTATTAACTTTTAAATCAAACTCAGCAGCGACTGCCACTTCTTCACGATGCTTTTCGTTTTCTTCTTTTCTGTCTTTCATTTTATCTCCCTTATCTTAAAAAATCATTTTCAATTAATGCAATGTCCAAAAGATCGGCAAGTTCTTGAAAATTCAAACCTCCATCTACGGCGCTCGATGCATCACTATCGTTTAATCCTGCAAGATACCTTCCTAGAAAAGATGGATAACTGATCAAGCCAAGGAGTTTGGCAGTCTTGTGTGTAAGAGAATAGGTGCCAAATTCATCTAGAGGAGTTCTGCCGACTTCTTTCTCTGCTACTCCCAGTACACAAAAAGATTTGGTCGCGCTATTGTAACAAAATTTTCTACCTTGCGTATATTTTTCAGATCGTAATGCATTGCGCCATTTTTTCACAGCTGTTTTATTCATTTTATCTCCTCACACACGTAGCCATTTGGGCCATGGGATAACTGGGTTTTCATTGAATCGCACGCTTCTTTTGTTTCAAAACGATTAAGAGTATAACACGTTATGGCATCGCATTCAGTAAGTTTGAATTTACCATCTTGACAGCCACATAGCGTCATAAAAGCGCTAATGAATAGAATTTTTTGCATGCTTTTCAACCTTTTCGAATGTGAACATAAAACGACGCATGATACCATAAATTGCGCCATTATGGAAGTTCTTCCTCATTTCTTGGCGACCAACGTCAATCTCTGATTCCGTAAAACCAAGTTCTATAATAGCATAAGTTTTAACTTGATGGAAGTTTCCCGTAAAGGAACCAAAGTCGCCAGTGATTCCCCAATGCGTGCCATGATCACAAAGATGATAACCAGACATTCCATGTTTCTTTTTCTCTGTTAGTTGTAACATGTTTCCTCCACTTTTTACAATGTAAGCCAAAAATGAAAAGATTGCAATAATTTATTTTTTAGCCAGAACGAATTAAATGGGTAGCCAAAAAATAAATCATATTTTTCTCATTTTCTTACGTTTAAAGTGTGGATTTTGTATTTAGTTATGATAGACACGTACGCGTGGTACTTTGTTTTGTGTAGGGAATAGGGAGCAACTCAGGCAGCGACCGTACTTCTTGACTTTGTCATCTTGATTTAGTCATCTTTACTTAGTAAGAGAAATTGAAAATTTTTCAAGAGGAAAAATGGAAGAAAGAGAAGACATAAAGATTGATGGAAATATTGCAACTTGGGAAATAAATACAGTTGGTGAAATTTTAGGCACTTATATTGGCACTTTCAGGTTCAAATGTTTTCTTACTCCATTGGAACAGATCGCTGCTGGTAAACTTGAAAGGGAATTAATTGGCCCAAACATGGCTCTTGCTAACGAACATGAGACATTTCTTGCTTTTGCCTTGGCTCAATTAAAGTTTAGAGTAGTTTCTGCCCCTCCTTTTTGGGCTTCCAGTAATCCAGGCAATATTCAAGGGGACATACCAGACGAGCCCATTATAAATATGGTCCTTTCGGCGGCAATCGATTCTGAGGCAAAGTATAAAAAACAGATAAAAGAAAGAAAAGAAAATGCTATCAAACGAGCTAAAGCGGTAAGTGAGGCTATCACCAAACAAGAAATCGCCGATAAAGAAGAAAACGAAAAACTTGAGAATGAATGAATTTCTTACACATCTCAGAAATCATAGAATGCTGTCAAGTAGAAGCAATTGCTAATAAACTTGATCCCACAAATGCTGTCCGTTGGCAAAGATTCTGTCGTGATTATTCAAAAGTTTTCAATACTCCTTATCACCAGGTTTTGCAAATGGATCCCGAATTTGTAATTCTTGCAGTCTACGAAGAACAGCTTGATAATGTCGATGTAGAAGAAAAGATGGAAGAATTAATGGACCGTGTCCTTTCCATTGAAGATCCAGATTATGAGAAAACTAAGGAACAGGATATCCTTGAGTTCATGAGAATGTCCGAAGAAGAAGAAGAAGAAAGGATTAAAGCTGGTAAGCCTGTATTCCAAAAGAAGAAAAAATCGATTCCCAAAAAGGAAGAAAAATTACCAGAAAATTTACCCACTAGTGGTGGTATAAATTTATCATATCTTGAAAAACTGGATAGAGAAGAGTAATTATTTCACTTCCCTAAGAATAGTCTTCATTTTGAACTTCTTAAAACAATCGGTACACTGATGAATGGTACATTTGTCGGTAGCATATACCAACTCTTTATGTTTGCAATTTTTTGGCAATTTAGATTTAAATACGGACCACCATTCGTTATCGGATAATAATTTATTAGTTCTTGGGTGATACACTCTAAATGTTGATTCCATAGTATAGTAGCTAGAGCCTCCATTACCACTTCTGGAAACATAATGATAATATTGTTCTACCACATATCGCTTTCCTGGCACTAGACCTGTAGAATTGTTAGTGAAACAATTAGCGTGTTCGCCTAACTTATTGGTGCAGGAAGTTATGTAGCCTGTGAAATACATTAATTTGTTCATCTCAACTTCTCAATCTTAGCCAGCGTTTTCTTTAGATCCAAAGAAACCATCTCTTTAAAGACTTCTGGTCGATGTTTGAATTTTTCAGGCACTGCGCTACTGAGCCTTTGTTTAAGATGCTCAGCATATTTCATGAGTCTCGGAATTTGATCATTTGGTTTAGCCATTGTAGACCTACTTATCTTTCAATTCATGTTTGTAAAAATTTTATCACTTCTTTGTCATTATTTCAACTTATAATCCAACTCGGTGGTATAGTACTATTGAGCCAGCAACCGCTACGTTCATCGAATAATCCCCTTTTAGTTTGATAACATATTGGCAAGATTTCAAGACTTCTTGTGGAATACCGCTATCTTCTGCGCCTACCAAATAAACAGCTCGACTAGGGTGAACAAACCCTTTTAAATCCCTAGCTTTACTGTCCAGTTCCAAACCAACAAGTTGACATCCCTCTGGCAAGTGTTCATGAAAGTCATCGAAATCTTTATATTCAAAAACTGGTAGATGTAGATGTGCTTTCGTAGTATCGGTATGCTGTTCTTTGAATCTTTTTCCAATAGTAGCAATGAAATCGGCGCCCAAAATATTTGCGGTCCTAATCAATGATCCCCAATTATCTCTATTCTTTGGGTGGTACATTGCCAATCCAAAATAACCTCGATGGTCAGACATTTTCTTCTCCAATCAACGGTATTCTAGATCTAAGGTATTCTTTATCTTGTGTGAATATTGGTGGCTCAAAGGACGCCCATTTAAAACGCTCTACTTGTGCCTGGACTTCTCCATCTGGACGTTTAACGTCCACTTTTTCGATTTTCTCTTTGAGGATAATACGACCACGCTTGAAACCCACTGGGTACTTATCCCAATTGACACCCTTTTGGAACATAAGTTCCTGAAGCTGTGATGTGTTTTTGCCATGCAGTTCTTTGTGACTATAGAGAGATTGGGCACCCATGTGTATACTGTTGCGCGTAGCATCCTGTTGACGCCAGATGAGCATGTTAATAACTTCTTCTCGATCAGGAATACTAAACACTCTGGAGTCGAAATATGCCACCTTATCCATACTGGCAAGGATTTCTTTATCCAGGTACATTCCATTGTTGAATGCTACCGTCGCCATAGATGCTGAAATAGAAGTTATTTTTTGAATGTTACCGTCAAACCACGCATCCGTGTGAATAGTCTCGAAATCCGTAAGAATTAGAGATATCTCATCCGATTGAACATAAGCAAGCTTAACTCCTTGAACGTCTTCGCACAGAGCTATAGCTGTCTTATCCATGATTCTCATCAAGTTGAGATCATATGGTCTAGAAAATGATTTAGTATAAGTGTGGAATGATTTTCCGTCCAAACGAATGATAGTGTAAGTTCTACGAGGAATGAAGAACCTGGTACGATCTTCGTAATTGTTTTTCATTCTTGAGCCGAGTTCATCTTTTTTCATGTGAATCCCTAATTTTTTCATTAAAATCCGATGTCGGCAATTCACCTTCACCACATTTTGGACATTGAAAATTATCCCAGCATCCCGTCCACGTAACCTTACAGTCATCACATAGCATTCCTCTAGAAAAAGCTGGGTCTACTGCTGAAAAATTACCAAGATATTCATATCCAAATTCGTCTTTCATTAATCTCTCCATTTCGGATGAAATACGACATACGCTGCCTCGATAGGCCAGTTAAGAAACTCTAATGGCGGTAAAGCGCTTACGTCAGCAGAATGTGCAATCATATTTCCATATAGAACGCACCACGAGTTTTCCTCCCTAAAGCATTTTTGATCGATTAAAACCACATTTCTCTCAGTAATGCGTGGTTTACTAAAATCATTGACACTATGTCCTTCGACCATATTGCCCAGTGTTACTGGCAAAACTTCGTATCCATTATCCTTGAGATATTTCAACATCACATGTGTAGGCCAGCATTCGTCTTTGCGTAGTTTCTCGATTTCCTTGTAGGGTTTTTTGGTGATGGCATATAAAGCATAAGCACCGCATTGAACGCTGCCAGGAGGATCAGAAGGAAAATGGAACTGAGAAGTTCTATATTTTTTCCAATCAATTTTTTGTTGTCTACCTTTTCTCATTTTTCCTCCAATCGCCTGTCGAGATCGGTTAGGGCTTGCCGAATGAGTTCATCCCCCGCTCGACCAAAATCATTATTAAAGTTCCATACGGTGTCCTCACACGCCGTGAGAATTGGCACCAGCAGTCGCGCTGCAGCGAGGAAGCCTGCCTTATATGCTTCTCTTACGTGGATATGATTAATATTAGCTGGCGGTCCAAAATATATGGATTCTTTTTTTGCTAATATTTCCGCCAGCTTTCTGAGGGCGTCTTTTCTGGTCATTCTAATTCTCCGCATCTACAAGTAGTATCGTCTTCCATGCAAGACGGGCATATTCCGTTTTTGACTAGATCAAAAGTGACTGCATCTAAGTGATCTAGGTTCTTACCCTTGTGTATTTGTGGCTTTTTTGGTTCTCCACAGTCACAACAACCAACAGGACAATCACATGAGTTTACATGATACCGTGCCATTATTACCCACCTCCCGAGGCGAGTCTCTCTAGCTCTTTGGCGTTGGCGTTAAATGCATCACTTTGATCTACGCAACCATTGCATGCTTCGGTCAATGCAGAGGTGAGCCGCTCGTTTTGCTCAAGTAAACTAGAGATGATTGGGAGCAGTTTTTGGTTCTCCCTGCCTCTACCAGCATTACCAGCAATGACACATTGTGCGAAGTTCACATCGCCACCATCATACTCTTCATCTGGAATAACCTGGCACTTCTCCAATATCTTTTTGTGAAGGGGAGTCACTTTTCCTCCTTGAATCCATAGAGGATGGAATCTTGCGTTTGGTCCACTACAGTAGCTTCGTGTCGTTTTCCAAACTCCACTTCTTGTACCAAATCTCTTTTGTGGTGATCGCTACCGCGAAATTCCTTAATATAGCGAGATCTTTCTTTTTCAGTTTCGAATCGCTCAATATGTGGCCCTAACATCCAATTATCGGAATGATGAATAACGCCGTATTTTTTCATACTTCCTCCACATTAGTTTGTATCCATTTGACCATACATTCAAGAATATTATTCTCATGCTCATAGTCATGAATACCTTGTAATGTACTCATTCCCAGTAGTTTCAGTGGCATTGAAGAAGCGAGTGTTGGATGAAGTTTTAAAAGACTACTTACAACAGTGTTCTCCATACTTTTTGAGTACTTATCATCTGGAATAAACATGCCTACTGCGCATTTTGCTCCATTGTCACCGCGATAACAACAAACTTTATCAGGACCACTCACACTCTTACCTTTAAAATTATTCCTGATATGATCGATTATACCCTGCTTAGTCCACCCGTTTATTGGTTTCATCTTGCCTCCAAAAATAAAAGCTTACAGATTTGTAATTTATACTTTATCATCTGATCTATATATTTTACAAGCGATTCTTTATACAGAGGATTATCTCCTGGATAATTTACCCACATCATTGCGTAGAATCGATTCTCGATCAATCTTGGTACGTCGCTGTCGTTACTTATGATAAACCTAGCCTCTGCCTTATTAGCTCTCTCCATCCAATCCACATCCTTTTCGGCTGGCTTAGCTACGACTACTACCTCGTAGCCAATGTTTGAAAGATCGTGGATTCTTTTATTGCCTATATTGCTGTCAACTGCAATTTTGATTTTCATATCTTAAACATCCATCCATAGGTTAATGCGGGCACCCATCCTAGATCATCCAAATGCTTTGCGTCCTCATCGCTTATGTCCCTGTGATTCCTAGGACCAGCAATTACTCCACCTATCTCAGCTGTAGTCAAAATGCTTCCGTCGTATGCTCTGAGAATAATAAGTCCTTTAATTAAGGCGTCTATTCGACTCATGTGCCTCCCTCATTAGCATCTTTTTAAGATCACGCATCTGAAAAAACACTTCTTTAAAGCCATAAGCGTGGCCATGTTTCCAGGCCATTCCCCATATCCATTCAGCCTTCTCGTGTCCGATGAGCGCCAATTCCTTCATGGCATCCACACGAAAGTGCTCAATCATTATGGCACTGTGCATGTTCCAATATTTACTGAAGTCCATTTGGAGTCTCCTTTTTGCTGTCTGCTACTGCTCGCATCAATATGTGCCTGACGTACTCGTATTCCAGGCCCTCCACAATAACTTCGCCGTCACATAAGCCTTGAAATTTAATGCTACCTTGTTCTGTGTCCGCTACAATGACGCCTCTTAAGGTAAACGACGGCTTACCGCGTCCTGGATTAACTGTGAAGAGATTCATTGTTTTTCTCCTTTATTTTTTCGCCATCGTCATCATACTCAGATTCTTCCGCAACTATAGTTGCTAGGCGGTATAGTTCCTCGCTAATCGGCTTATCGTGTAATAGGTGCAATTTAATCAAACGCGGGCTCTCAGTTTTTCTGGCTTTTTGCAAAATCCTTTCGAATCTTACTTGACTGGCAGGGTTCGCCAATGTAACATCCAGGATGCCAAGAGCTATGTTGTCTACTATCTCATAGATTTCCATATCAATTGCATCCTGTTTTTGTGTTTTGGTCAATTGTTCGAAGGTTTTCATAACTTACCTTCAAGTTCGGCAAATAGTGTAAGAAGTAGAATTCTTTCCATGCGTCCGCTGGAAGATACTGATAGACCTTCCCAACATCTAGTGGGCGATTGATCAAAAAAATCAGCATATCTAAGCCTAAGATCAAATGTGTCAAATCCTAATTCTTGTTGTGCGCGTAAGAGTGCGTTACATGAGAATATTTCAAGACCGTGCTCAAGTCTGCGGATAGCCAAATCTACGGTCTCCAATTCTTTTTTGGTTAATTTTTTCATGTCTGTTTCCTTGCCAATAACTTCTTTCGTTCTTTAGCGCCTAAGTGTGGTTGAGCAAGCTTTTGTTCAATCGTCAGTTTGGAATACTTAGCTTGACGTTCTTCCGCTTCCTGACGCTTTTGTAATTTCTTCGCTGTGGCTGCACCACTCTTGCGATTATTTAATTTCTTACCTCTAGGACGTAAATCTTCGGTAGCCATATTTTCTCCTACTTTTAATGATGTTTTAGTAAATATGTAATATATTCTAACAGATATACTCTCGGAGCTAACCAAATTTTCAATACATCCAATCCATTTGTAATCAACATTGTAGATCCTACAATGAACATGCTAATGGGAAGCAACCACGACGGACCATATTCCAAGTCCTTTTTGACGGCCTCATTTACTGGCCTAATAAGAGCTAAACTGCCTCCCAGAAATAACATAGCAATGATTAACCACACAATATCCTTAGCCATATTGTAACTAAGGATTTCCTTAGCTACTATGGGCAGTTGTTGCAAGCTAAAATCTTTAGCTTCCTTAAGTGTGTCTGCCATGGAAGATAAGAATTTGGTAACGATTTCGCTGTCCATTTATTACTCCTATTTGTTTAAAAAATCTAGAACCATCTGTGCTAAATTTTGGTGAAAGAAATACATTACGGCACCGATCAGGAAGGGTGCTGGCTCTACCAATAGAACCACGATGCCCAAGACAAAAGACGCGCTGAACGCTAGATAGAGGCCATAGATCATCATAGAGATACAAAATATCACCCATGCAACGATTAGGATCACGCCTAGGACGCCCAAACTCGTCAGGAAAGGCATCAACGTTTTAGTCAAGAGTTTCATGTTAAACCTTCTTTCTTTGATTGTTTTTCTTTTTCTTCCATGCGTTTCAACATACTAGTGGGTTCCTCGTTAAAGTGATTGGACCATTGCACCGATCCCTCGAGTGGCCCTATGCCCATGAAATCCACGATTACTCCTAGATTCCTCAATGTCTGTCCAAATCTAATATCTGGGTTCAGCATAACATGTTCTGTAATTTTTGCAAGTATTTGCAAATTAGCTTCTTTTCGTGTCATTTTGACTCTCCCACTTTTTTGTCTCGTAAGTGCCATATGTGCCATATATAGGACATCAATAGCCTTTGGGGCATGGCAGTGGAACCCAAAAGAAATCTTTGATTTTCATTGTCTGAACACGTAGCCATCCACATGCGAATGATGGAATTATCCCATTCGATGATGCCATTCATTACAATTTTATCTGCAACGCGGTAGCATTCTTCGGCTTCCTCATCTGTCATTCCTGTTACCAACATTGACGTTTTATCTACTTTCATGCGTTCTCCTGACAATTGTTATTGCGATTAGTGTGCCAACCATAAGTATGCGGAACCATTGACTTCTCATGATGGGAAAGCGTTTAACTTATGGTCATTTTCATTGCGTTAAATGAATTTTCCAAGTATCGCAATAAGTTAGGTAAGCGAATAACTTATTTACAATGTCAACGACGTAGACAGCCGATGACCTTAGCAATGCGTGATTTAAGAAAACGATATTTGTGGTAGCACCACGTAGAACAGAAAACGGGACCCACTAGGGGTCCCGAGTAAACAACCGTTGAACAGTGGTAACACCGCCTTGAGTGCGGTACTTGATAAGTGTCGTTCATTAGTGGTATAAATTCGCTGCTGGTAGCAGCGCTCCATCCATATTCAAGACCATAGCAATATTACCACCACCGCTCTGTGCGTAATAAAGCTGAAACGTGTGAGTGATAGCCGACTCAAGAAGTTTGGTTCCATTAACAGTTGCAATGCCATGAGAACCATCGTTGTCCGCGACCAAAGCACCATCGATGTAAAGGAGTGAGCCGTCGTCGCTAGATGTGGAAAAATTGTAATAACCATCCTCAGTTACTACAAGTTGTCCAGTACAAACGATGCGGTAGTTGTTATTCAAAAACAGTGATGCAATCTCAGGGTTAATCAGGCTATTACCAGCGTTACCCGCTACGTTTGGTTGATTGATTACTGTAGACAATAGATAAGAATAAGCATTACCCGTTAATACTATGGCTTGCGCTGCCGTGTATCCAGGACTACTGCTTGATAGATAGATGCCAGAGGCAATAGCCTGCACGGTACAAAATAAACCTGGCGTCAACGGCGCTTCGCCTTGCGATTCGCGGTAAGCGTTCTCGGAATCTACAATCTGCTGAATAGCGGTAGGCTGTGGCGTGGTTGCAGCTGGACCTTGTGGGCCAGGTTTCCCTGGAACGCCCTGTTCTCCAGTCCCGCCAGTGTTTCCTTTAGCACATCCGATCAGTAACAATACAAGCGTAGCAAAAAAACAGTTTTTCATAAAAATTCTCCATTTAAGTTTTATCAACCCAGTCCCCATCTTCTTCTTTAAATCTCTCACGCCTCAGATGTCCTTCCGCGCACTCAACACAGGATAGACAGCCCTCGACTTCGTACAGGTTTGGCGCATTTGACGTACCACAGTTTACACATACCAATCCTTTACAGTCGTCGTTGTTTACCTCCACGATAGAAAGTTTCTTCGGTCGAAATAGTTTTTCTAGCAGGTCCATAATTTCCTACCATCCTACGTATTGAATATATTACAACCTCATCTGTCTTGTCAACGGCAATCGGTAATTTTTTCATACCGATTCTGGTCCCGTCTTTGTATACATCCATACGTGTGTACAAAGAAAAGTCCCAGAACATGTACGAGTATAGGACGCCATCAACTTCAATAGTGGTCAATTTAGGATTTTCGAGCATTCTTATTGCCTTTCTTCTTTTTCCTGGCGATGAATTTGCCATCTGGTCCCCGCACCGCGTGATTGTTAGCATAGCGCTTTTTAAATGCCCGTTCAATGACCTTGGTTTCTTCGACTTCCTCTGCTTCGAAATCGTGGTAGTATGGCTCAAGAGAGCGTTCATATGCATCGTCGTTTTCGTGGTCGAAGTCATTGCTCGTAATGCTAAGCCATCCACATTCGTCACTCTCTTCCCCAGCTTTCGCAAATTCATGATTGGCATCGTCATCCAATGGCTTTACATCGCCGAATACCACGCCGTCCAGCATGTCTGTAGTTTCTTTGATCACCTCGAAACGACATACGCGCATCTTTTGACCGTTGTAGTCGTTTGGCACTGCCACCACGTCCTTGGGATTTACTTTTACTAATACAAGCTTGGGACCAAATTCTTTGGCGTATTGATATCCACCGACGTGCAAGCCGTAGGAGCATGTATTGTCTGGATTGTCGTCGACCTGTTCACGCGGAATCTCACAGATTTTACCTGGACTATTGTCAAATTTACCAGTGTGTTTATCCTTGAAATCTTCGGTAACACCGCGATAGCCGATAAAGCATCCGTCCTCTGTCAAGCTGTGACCTTTGTTTTCGAGGAAGCGAAATAATTGTTTTCGAGAATTGAATGAGGGATTTTTTCTGAGGTTTTCCCAGAATGACAACAAAGAAGTGATGGGCAGATTCTCTTCTTTGTAAGCCATGATGCGATCCGATAATTCAATTGGCATTTCTTCGTTGCCAAGTTTCAAGATGCCGTCTTGGAGTTCGAGTCCTTGTTTCTGAAAGAATGCTTCATTATCTGCAATCGAAGGGATTGCGGATAAACGATTTTCTCTAATCGCACTTAGCACTTTCTCAAATCGCCCATCCCCACTGGCAATAACTTTCGTTTTACCATCGTAATGCAGTGTCACAGATCCTTTTGTCAGCATGAACGTTACCATAAATCACTTTCCTTTCACTTTCTTGTTAATATACCAAATCAATTCGTCAACTTGTTCCGTTGAAACCCGCCACTCGCCACCATTTTCAACTGCCTTAACTAAAAGATACTTGTTTTCCAGCAGGTTTGTCAATTTTTCATCGTCTGACACAAATTGAGCCAAATCATCTTTGCACCATTCCACTATGGCAGCGGGAACTGAGATGCTGAGCCTGGTTATCAAGGGTTTATACTCTACCATCATATGAGCTACATGGGCATCTTTTACTTCTTGTTTTGAGCGACGTAATAGACTCATATACTTAATATTCTTGGATTTTATGAATTTCATATCCAGCAATAATTCATTGGATGCTTTGAAATTTTTCTTGTATTCCAAGAATGAAACAAACTTCTTTGATCCTTGCACCATTTTGATAGAATCATCGGTTAATGCGCACGGGATTATTTTCATTCCATCCAGATATTTGGAAATACCTTGCAACATGGCCGCGTATTTCTCGTATTCTGCAAAAGAAACATACAAATAAGTCTGTGACTCCTGTTCTACAGCCTGAATAGTAGTCGTGTTGGGCGATTTTCCGCTATTGTGAACTTCGTGAATAGTAAACATCTCCTTGGTGCGGTCACGTTTAGCTTTTGGCACGCGAACGACTGGAGTGTAGGAAAGACAAGATAAACCCGTAGCATTGAAATCCTTGATAACTTTTGTTAAGGTTTTTTTGCTATCTGCCAAACTTGTTTTGATGACCATTTTTGGCATTGCTGGAGTGCTGCCAGGACTAGGAGTTGGATCTTTTTGATACGTTTCTTTTGCGCTAATAAGGATAATACTTGCTAAATTTGATTTCTCTAAATATTCGCGCAGTCTTCTATTTTGTGTGACTACGGGCTCAGTAACATCCAACCAAAATACGTGGTCTACTGAATCCAAGCCAATGAATTGATAATTGGTTCCACGTTCCAATACCATATTACCAGAGCGACGTTTTCTTTTGATGCATACGTGTTCTATTTCGATTTCGCTAAACTTAGGATGCTCAATCCCTCCGCGATTTACCCGATAATCATTGAATTTAGAATATTCTTCGATATTAGCTAGTTTAGAGAGGGTTTTAAATGATTTAATCCATTCTGCATTTGTTTTCGCTGATTTGAAGGTATTTTTCACATGCTCAGCCAATGCATCTGTAGCATTTTTTGCCAATGTTGCAAGAGCCTTAGTTGTAATACCACCGCTATCGTTTGAAACCCTCTCGCGATCGGCACCAACTTCTACAATACCATTACCGATGTGAAAAATCGCTTTTCCGTTCAATTTACCTAGTAATTCTTCCAATGCAGGAATTTTCTCTACTAAATCGCGGTTGACCTCATAAGGTATGCCGTCGATTGCCAACACGCAGGTGTCATCGTATTGATGGATACCGATGAAATCTGGTAATGAAAATTCGTTGATTTCAAATTCTTTACCAAACATCTGGCCGACGTTATGCCATTGTTTAACGACGTTTTGATTGAGCCCACGAAATTCTGGTTTCTCTTTTTCGTTCCAAAAATAGGAAGCACGAAAAATCGATTTTCTGAATTCTGAGCAATCCTGCGGATTTATTGCTATTTGAATTTCAGTACCAGCTTGTTCGTCTGTATTTACTTCACTTAGTAAATCACATCGTCCTTCCTTGTTAGCGCCGATATGGGCTACATACGTACGTTTAACTCCGCCAGTGATCGAAACAATTGTAAAGGAATCTGTGTACGCCCATGCTGACTTGGCACCGATACCAAATCCACCAGTTTGTCCATTGGTCTTGCGTTTGGTGGACGATCCATATTTGCAGAATACGTTAGCCATACGATCTGGCGTGATACCTGGACCGAAGTCGCGAACCTTAAAGACGGGACTTAATTCATTTGGGACGCTAACAATTATGCTTTGTTTAGTGTTTTTCTCCCTATGAGAATCTCTCGCATTACACATGTATTCCTGGATTAGTGTGCGGACCTTGTGCTGGTACAGTCTATTGCGCAAAATATCAATAATTACCGAAGCATCGCCAATGGTGAAATCTTGTGAAACAACTTGAGCATTCGTTTCAAGTGCATTGTCGTAAGCATTGAGTTTCATTTTCCCTCTCCTTGTTACGTATATCTAATGCATTTGCGATGCCAGCGTGTAGTAGCGCTATATTCGATTTGGCAGAGGTATGGTGTCAATGATTTATACGATAATTTGAATTGCTCAGTAATTTTAGATGTAAAACTTATAGACGGTGAAAAGAAGTTGGACGCGTCTATTCGCGACGCGCCACTCTGATAATGCCATCACCGAGGCATAGACCAGCGACAATAAGCAATGGAGTATAGATAGCAGATTCTGTTATGGAAAGTCCAATAACAGTAAGAAACAATCCGATGATGATCAAATATAGACCTTTCATATTAAAACAAATCCTCGTCATATTCATTGGCTTCGTCATTTGCGGCACTTTCCCAATCCCATTCGCCTTCGTAGACTAATTCCTCAACTATTCCATCTATTTCCGACTCTTCATCGTCCGTTAGCGTCTCCTCTGTATCAATAACATACGAATGGCTATCAATGAGCCAACGTCCAACACCACGACCGCCATCTCCATCAGCACCATAGTGAGAATCGTATATACCCTCTACTTCGATATCCACTGTTACCGTTTTGCCAGACAATAACTCTATCTCACGTTCTCTGTGAATGTTAGCCATGTTATACTCCCGACAATCGAGCAATAGTCTGTATGCCGTTTACGTACTTTATCAGGCCACCAGCTCGCAGTATATCCATTAAGGTGCTAGTATCAATAGTGCCTTCCTCAGTCTCGACCAGTGCGCCCAGGAGCGTTGTAGCCGTAATATCTAATTTTGATACATTATCTAGTACTTGGACAGTACGTCCAGCTGCAATTTCTTCCACAATCTTTTTAAGAGTGGTATAAGTACTTGTTTCACAATCATACAGTTTGACATCCACGTATCGGCGAATAATTTTAGTTTCAGTTTGAGTCGTTGTCACAAAAAATCCTTTCCTTAGATTTAAGCTAATCTCATGTTTTTGAGGTACGCAGTACTGATTGAGTTTCGCTTGAAGAATTTTGCCACGCGATCGCGAAATTTCTTAGTACCCGTCACGCCCACATTACCAGCTATACCACGATCACTTCGAGTACCATTCATGAACGTGCCAGTCAATGGGCAATTGGTAGTTACGATGTAACCATCTGCAAAACCCCAGACGAATTTGCCATCCATCAGTTTGCGATTAGTGAATGTGAGTTTGTTTAAGGCCAGCAGTTTTGCGAATTTGGGCGCTTCAATCACTGCCTCTTCGAATCCACATTGATAGTCTTTGCGTTGTTTTTTTGCCATTTTCTCTCCCTTGACCATTTAGGTCTTTTGTAAACATTACCACAAATAAAACGCATTGCAACAATTATCTTAAATCCTTAGAAATTTTATAAATGCCCGTTATCTTATAGTAACCGTGGTATTCATTTAAATATAATCCAACGAAAGCGTCTTGTATATCTTGAGGATAGTTTCTCAGTTTACCAGTGTGATACATATATTTTCCACTATCGCGCATGTCAATAAAACACACGTAAGAATCTGGTTCAATCTCATAATCTGGTATGATCAATTTGAGTTCAACCATTTTCTTGACGTCTTCTAGTAGTTCTTTTATGTGACGTTCAATCATGCCGATAACTTTCGTTTGGCTTGACATTTTTCACAATATTCATCATCAAAACTAAAACCTCTGTAGATTTTCCAATGATGATCGCACTCTCCTTGGCTTGTAGAATTTTCAGGTTTATAGAAGTACTTAGAATGCCAACCATTTTCCGTGCCTCGATCATTCGCTTTCACGTATATCGTTTCGTTATCCCCAGTTAAACCCACTATTCTCGCTACCGTGTACGCTCGACCTTTAGTAAATTGATTGGGATAGTCTGCGTTGCATATCACAATATCGCCGACCTTAAATTCTGTTTTGTTTTCCGTGGCCAGTTCAAAATACATAGAATCCCATCCGTCTGGAAGACCTCTGTCGTCGGCTAAGATATCAACTCTAATTTTTGAATCGCCACAATAGCGGTACTTGTGGATGCTTGCAACCGTGTATTGTTTGCCCTTAGTGAGTTGAACACCGTAGTCTTTCTTGCAAATTACTTTATCGCCCGCTTTCATGCTGCCTCCGATTTATATTCGAATGATCCTATCTTAATGTAAAAAATATCCTTAGTAAAGAGCCAATCAAAGAATCGATTTTTCGATTTTGCAGTTGATAGTTTGGCTCTGGGAATTCCATCGCCCTGGCATCCACCTTCAATACAATGCAAGTAAACACCAGTTTTTGTCTTATAGTGTTTCATTTTGGTTTGTCCTTTTCCTGGATGAAAGTCTGATGGTGAGATGCGTCGTTTAACGCATCTGATAACATTACGATATCCTCTTTGTTTAGGTACACCACAAATGATTTTTTACCATCCAGTTCGGCAACCTCCATAGTTATTCCTTCCAATGTGCTGCTAATTTTCAATGACTGATCACACACTGAGATGAATTGCAACGTCAAATCGACACCTTTAATCATAAATCACCACCACCCAAATATGCGACCAAATATTGGTAATAGCATTATGCCACCCAGCAATGCCGTAATGCGCTGTTCATCGGTACCAAATGTCATTCCAAGTGCTCTCAGGCTCAATAACACTATGCAATAGGTGATCATGGTTTCCCCTTTCCCCTTGGATAAAAAGCCGCGATGGTACACTTTTGTAGTCCCATGTACCACCGCGACACAAGGGGGTTACTAGATAACAATGCACATAGGATGCCAAGGTATAACCTGTTGAATTAATTGAAGTCTAGCAATGAGAATACGTCAAACTTTTATGCAAAATTCATAAAATGTTTCTATTAGCAAATGATCTTAATAACTTATTCATCTGCATAACTTCTATGCGAATGTCAATAGTTCGACGGTCAGAATGAGGCATGCGAAAAAATAGTTCTGAAAAAAGAGTTTTGTAAAAATTCGATTTTGAGGGGACTGGGTTAGCCACTCCCCACTGAACCCACTGGTGGGGCATCAACATGTATTTGAATTACCAAGGTTTCCAGTCAGACCATTTCTTAGTATCGTCCCAGGACATTGGATCATTTTGCTCTAGCTCGTAGAATCGTTTGCATCCACAATCCGAACATTGCTCGCAATTGATATAAGGCACGACTCTTGCAGACTGGTCATGCGGGCAAGACAGGATGTTTTGCTCAATCTCGCGTGCGATCACTCTGAAATCTCCCATTATTTGTGCCTTCCACTGCGGTGGTAGCGTTTTCACGGCATCCTTGAGATTTGGTGTCGTATAGGTAGTATCAACTGCGCTGCGGTCCTTATAGAACGCCTCGAACACTATTTTTAATGCCTCGCCATACTTCACAGTTCAACCCTATCGTGTTATTGGATTTTTGTCAAAATTCTCAGAATGAGACAGTCTCATATTGAGAATCTCAGATTGATAATCTCGAATTGGGACTGGCTTGAATCTTGCATGCATCTCAGCTCGATACGTCTCACAATGAGACGTTGGCTCGTTTATTGCATATAGAACCAATTTCTTAATAAATTCAATAGATTGCACGTTGGCATGATTCTCCATCGAAATATAATGGAATTGGTTGATTTTGATGCGTATTTTTTTGGACCGCATTTTCTTTGCCTCACTCCTAGAATATCCTGCTTGACGCTCTAATCGCCCCGCCATTGCACGCATGCCAAGTGACGCGATGCAGCATATGCGACCCGCAAACCCTCAAACCGTCCCATTTTGAGACAAATTTCGCCTCAATACAATGCCTTAGTCACGCCGCGCGACGCTTAGCCTTGGTTAGCGCCACGTGGCAGTGTCACTGGACACTGGTGTTTGGTTACATCAAGGCATGCATCGGTCAAGGTCCCGTTTGGCCTAACCAATTCAATGAGACCACTTAGGACCGATACGCCTAGCCCACCGTCTAATAACGTCTCGACTAAGTAAACTTGTCCGCGTTGCAACGTGCCCGTCTCGGTCTCGACGTCGCATAGTGCCTTGACAAAATCACCACGTCTCAATATGAGATTCTCCATACGTTTCCTTCCGTTTGGCATAATAATTGCATGCATTATTGCATATATGTAATTATTATGCAATTGTTTTAATTCAATACAATCTCAATTCAATACACTAACCCATTTCTGTCTCATTTTGAGACAACTAACCCATCTCCGTGTTACTCCAAAACAATGTCTCAATTCGAGATTAGCCTTAGCGTAGTAAAATAGTCCATCTCAAATTGATCATTGGTCTGCAATTTCTGTGCCACCACTCTATACGTATCCCTTTGATACACGAATATTTGTCCTATCCTGAGACGCTCCCTCAAAATCAAACGTTTGATAAGTTTTACATGATTCATCAATGCACTACCGTGCCAACGTCCCTAACAAAACCCGACGTGTCTCGCTTAGCAATGCCCTTGGCCTTGAGACCGACGATCAATCCAACGGTCTCGCGAGCATCCAAAAAGCGAAAATCATGCTTGTCACCGTCAATCACCTTAAAACCCTGATAAGTCTCGGGCAATGCCGACGTCCTAAACACGGTCGCAACGTTGACGCCTAAATTCAGTGCCTTAAGGCAATCGTCCCAATTTGATTCACTGGCACTAAATGTGACATGATAGTTCGGTATCGAAACAATACGCTCTAAACGCTTGAATACTTTGGTATAATCGTAGAACGTCACGTTTGGATACAGTTCAAAAATGTTCTTGCCTGTATCACCGACCTTGAATAACTCCCATGCCAAGTCCGAAGTCCCATTGAGTCTCACAATGACACGGTTGCTGGTCTTGGCACAGATTTTGCCTATTTCGCGACTCAAACGCGTCAAAAACGTCTGTCTAAATTTGAGAAAATATAGCGTTTTGCGAAGTCTTGGCATCTGGACACCGTCGAATAGCCCGCGTCCCGCACCGTTGAGGCATGCCGCGCGACACCCCGCCGATGCGTTAGGGCATATATTTACACCGCTAAGGTCGGATGGACTAAGGTGCAAAATCCAATTCGAGACGTCGCCTAACCCCGCGTCCTTAGCCGTTTTTGGATTGATCATGCCGTTAGACAGGATTGACACCTTAGTTAGACGCTGTTCCAAAGCAAGACGATCGTTTTGACTCAACTCTTCGAAATTGATCAGGTCCCAAAGGTCTGTCTCAAGTGGAGACAACTCCTGTTTGGCACGAATTTTGCTTTGCAATTGGTCTTTAACTTGTCTCAATAAGAAACCCTTACCCGCATCTGTCCCAGTATGGAGCGATTGAATGATTTGTTTCATTTTGAATCCTTTAGTTCTGCATTCCATCTCATTATAAGACTGTCTATTTTCCTTATCAATCTGGGACACTGGTCTACGTTGTCTCGAAACAATGCATTTCGTAGACGCTCCAAGTCTCGCTTCGAGAACTCCACTTGGTCTTGAAACGAGCCGTCTACATTCAAGACGGCATCGAGTACTATTTTTGGTCTCATTTTGATAACCCCTTTTATCTCGTTTTAATTCAAACCCTGTTCGAAATCCCATAATGATACTTCGTGTGTATCACCCTCAGTCTGCTGGCATGACTCACAATGATCCAAGCAATCGTCTCCAAATGAGACAACTTGAATTTCATCCAAGCAATGCGAACAAACTCTAACCGTCTCAATTTGAGGCTGACTCACACTGAGACTAAGTTTGCCCCAAACCAAATGCCTATAAAACCCTTGATGAGACCTATAGGTTGGTCGGTGTATCTTAAAGTGAGTCCAGTCCCACCGTGCTGTCAAGCCAATCTCAATATAATACGCGAAAAACCAAAAGCGTTTCATTTTAATACTCCTCGTTTGAGTCGTCGGACCGTATCTCAGCTAAGTGTATCTCGAACAGGTCTCGTCCGTACAGTGCAATATACGCGGTTGCGTATATTTGAGACAAAGGATCATTGGTCTCATCCAATACGTATTGAAAGAAGTCGTCTCCTTCTGAGTCAATTATGTATTGAGCACACTCTAGTAAATTTGGTAAATCATGTCTCATTTTAAGCCACCCGTGCCCGTTCTTTAATTGTTAGAGGGATGCGTAGCGTTTTGAGGCCAAGGATTTTTTGTGCCAAAATGAGACCGTCAGCCCATTCTGAGACAAAACCATCGGACTTGACCTCAATTGAATCACCTAGATAGTGTTTCAAAATGATCAGACATGCGGTCACGACTGTATCATATGGATACTGTCTAGTTTTGCAAAAACTAAATGTCTCATTCTCGGACAAGTGTTCACGCATAATGAAGTCTTCGCATTGACCGACGCGTGCCGAACCATTGACCTTGAGACCGCCATATTGAAACGTCTTATCGTGGGCCGTGTAACCAGATAAGCCACCAAATGTCTCAGAATAATATCGTACCACTTTGGCACATTTGCGAATCGCAATTTGATACTTCTTCTCCATTTGAGACGTTTTGCCTCTATTCGAAGTAAACGACCAGTAGTGAGTGTGTCCCATTTTTGAACCCCTTTGTTTTGGTCTCGCGACCTATATACATCCTATCGTCAATCCGTGACAAAACTTAAGTAAAAAATGCAATGCGTATCAAATTAAGACGAACATAGACCGCCGATAAGCCAACGTGTCTCGCGTTGTTTTTTATTAGCCTTAGTCTGCAATGCATCGCGATGCTCGGTGATTTTGGTCTGGACGTCCTTAAGTTTTGCCCGCAACGCGTCTCGTTTTTTTGCGTCTGTTTTTGAGACAAAGCTACCGTCACAGACTGGACATTTGAGTGTTTTGGTCCTAAATCTGGTGTCAAGTCTAGACCGACACGTCGGGCAACTAACAAACTCAATTGACTTAAGTTTTTGGTCAATCGCGGTGGATAGGTCGCGTTCTAAGGCATTGAGTTTGTTTTGCAATTCAGTGGACGTCGCTAACAGTTTGGTTAGCTTAGCATCTGGCTCAAAACGATTCGTCTCTTTATAACGCACTGCAATGGCATTCTCCCATTTTTGGCACGTCTCAGAAAGATACTCGGACGCCTCGTGGTGGCTATTGAATTCTTTAGAATGTTTAATTTCGAGACCACGGCACATATTGAGACGACCAGAATACGACTGTCCCGACTCATGGTCGCATTCGTCCTGATAGGCTTTAAAGCGTTTCTCAAGTTGAGACTCGGTCAACTTGCCGTCTAAATCTAACTCATCAAAACAAGCGCCCACAAAAACCCCTTTGTTTTATTTTGGTACACCAAAAGACTGCCCCATTATGAGGCAGCCCTAACTGTATCAAAATTATGCAGTGAGTAGCTTAGTCGCCTCGTCCCAGATTGACGCATTAAGGTCAATCGACTTGACCGACTGTTCACTGATACGTCGAGCGGTACCGTTGCGGACCGTTGCAATGCCGTTTTGATCGGTGGTGGTGGTTTGATAGCGGATGCCAAAACGAATTGCATTCTCTTGTATCACGTTGAGAACACTAAATAAATCCGATGCCTTATCGTCGGCACGTCTAACCCTAAGCAGGTCTTGTGCCTCAATTTTGGTCACATTCTCAGTTTGAGCCAAACGAATTTGAGCTACGTTTGTCGCTAATTGAGACAGTTCAATAGCACTAACTTGACGTGCCATCATGGAACGTACCATATTGGACAACGCTTGACGTTGCGCGACTAGTTGAGGGATGAGTGTGTTCAATTCTGATACAGGATCACCTAAATGTTTCACTTTGACTGTCTCAAAATCCCTTACACCGACAACTAGACCGTTCTTGCAAACCAAGCGATATAAGCCTAACATGCCAACTAGGGAGCCGTAGAGATGAGGGACCTTAAAGACGATACGGAAGTCTAGACCGTCAATGCCTAGACCGTTGTCGCGTGCCTGATAGACTGCAACGGTGTTTTGAAAATCGGCGCGGTCTGGATTGCGTGCCTTGCCCGTTTTGAGACCGATAAGGTCAAAACCGTGTCCATCCAAGACTTGAGCAATTTGAGATGGTTGGATCACTTTGAAACGTTCCGACTTATCGGCGTGCCGTTGGTCTTGAATGAAACTAGTTGAGATGCTCGGTGCCGTGTTTTGATTATAACGCATATATTCCCCTTTGTTTTGGCACTGCAACGTTGCCGTGCCTTATATACATCTTATCGTCACTTTCGCAAAATACTAAAGAACATTTTGCAAAATATTCAAATCGTCTCGAATTAATACGTTATGAGTGGCAAAACCGATAAGACTCATCCAAAACAGCGTTTGATTGCATTGGTCGAAATGTATGGATAAGTCCCAAATCACCTTGAGCAAAATTATATGTCTCATAATGATACTCCAAACTCATTCGTTTTGATCTGTTTCAATTTAAGACGTAGCTCAATCTCAATGCGAGCCACGGCAGTCTCAATACAAGAGTGTATCCCGTCCCATTCAATGGTAAGCGTACCAAAACGAGACCCTTTGCTAACTACCTCAATGATTCTATAACCATAGCTACGTTGTCTTATAATGAAACGCATTAGGCACCCCGCTGTAAAATGATCTGAATAGCACCGTTAGTAAACCCGAGACGTTTTGCCTGATCAAGGGAAATCTCAAAATGAAACGTCACCGTCTTAAAACCACGCTTAGCACGGTCCCTCAAACCACCGACACTAGGGACGCCGCCTAAGCCAAACCGTCCATATAACCAGTTCTTGCAGTCAATCACCACGCCGTCGAAATAACCGTGTCGTTTCAATAGTTTGGCATCAAGTTTTACCTCAACTAGTAACTCAATGACGTCGGCGCCGATATAGTTTTGTCTCAAAACCGCGACCTTAGCTTGATCAAATAAAGAGCCCGTCTCGTTTGGTCCAACCAGTCTCAATTTGGCACGTGGTATACCATCGCCCAAACCCTCGCCCTGTATCAGTGTCAATAGATGTCTCATAATAACCCCCAAGTAATAGTTTGATACACCAGCTAGCGTCCCAAAATGAGACGCTAAAGCTGTATCAATTCAATTCGATCACTTCTGATACACTAAGGATTTTGCCCCAAATTGGAGCGTCGTCCCCGATCTCAGCACCGACCATCTCATAATAGATCACTTTGGCTTCGCAAATAGCTAACTCAATCGTTTTTGCCTCAACCTGATACGTTTTGGTGTGGTGGTTAGCCATGCGTCCTAGACCTAGAGTAACTGAAAATTGTCTCATAATGATACTCCCTTGTAAATGTTTCATTCGTGTTTCATTTTAATAACAGATAAGGCGGACCGCCATTTAGGCAGACACTCGTCAAAACGCTCGAAAATGGCATCGCTCGGTGTTTCAAGTCCTAACTCCATATAAAGTCCAGTCTGGTTCAATCGTCCCGACTCAAGGGCCTCGAATGTCTCAATTATGGAATCTTCTTGCATACCGATCTGAAACATATAGTTGATCACTTGCATGAGTCTCAACATAATAAACTCCTTGGTTTGGTCGAGACTTATTCCCGACTCATACCATCTTATCGGACGATCAAAACAAAACTTTAGTAAAATTTTCACTCCTCAAATAAAGAGCATTCGTGCATATTTGATACAACCTGCATCATTTTGATACAGTCGTCATGCTTAGCCTGTTCTAAATCCGTGTCAACGGACGCGCAACCGACTAAGCTAAGTGAAAATAATACAATAAAAATGTATCTCATAATGATACCTCACCCAAAATTGCCTCAAGTTCTCGAAATAATAGACTTTTTGCTACGTCTAACATTTTGCGTTCACCAAACGACAGCTCTCTAAGACCGCGCCACGCCTCTAGGTCCGCGTAGACGTGAGCCATCTCAATTAGAGATCCCGTTTTGATACGCTCCATCAAGTCGCGGTACCTCATATTCCAAGTCTGGTCTGAAACGTTTGGCTTAGGTCTATTTGCCTGTATTATTTGCAATGCCTTTATAGCGTCTTGTTTAGATGCCACGTGCCTCAAACCCAACTTCTCGGCACCGTTCATCGGTACCATAATAACCATGCCGCTGTCTTTAATTGAGACATTCAAAAATTTGTGCTTAGCACCAAGCATCTGTTTTGTCTCAATCGAGACGATCTGACCAACACCGTGTCCAGGATAGACGACGAACTGTTTCACTTTAAAGCGTTTCATAATAACCCCTTTTCTTTTGCCTCAATTTTATATACTTCGTTTGCGATCAATTCGAATATGGTCCAGCTATATCTAAGTGCCTCAGAACGAGAAACAGCTGGTTGGGTGGCACGGATTTTGCGTCCATCCCAGAATGTAACAGTTACAACGAATTGTTTCATTTCTAGACATCTTATCGTTAGCATATAATAACCTCAATTGGAAAATTGCGGTATATCATTCGAGCGGTCTCTTCGAACATAGCGCCTAGAACCATGCCGTCAATAGTGTGAACCATATAAACAATGCGTCTCGATTTGAGATCAGTCCACCGTGGCGTCAATCGAATAGGATATAGGTGTCTCATTATAACCCCTTTGTAAACGTTTCAAAACATGACAGAATCACCGTTAGCTAAGAATGTCTCACGCGCCTCAATAGCCTTAATAACTTCTTCGTGTGTCTCACAATCAGTCGGACAGATATAGAACGTACCACCTGAGACGTATCCATATGAGAATTTTTGATCACCATAATAACGTAGCGTCCAATAGACCAAACCACTAACAGTCTCGCGTATCCATTCGATACAATAGAACTCATCCCCGAACGTCTTGGCATCAATAGCCTTGGTATCACCGTTGAATAGCTTCATCTCATTTTGGCACGTTTCTAGTTCGTCTCGTTCTACCTCAAGGCTACATTCTAAGGACCTTATCTCGCGTTTGAGGTCTTCGATCTGTCTATAGGTGTCGTCAACGCGGTTTTGCAAGTTAGCCTCAAGGGTTTGGAGTAACTCAAAATGATTCATCTGGTTATTTGGGAATACAGAAGTCCGTTTCATCCAAAACCCCTTGGTTAGCGTTATACCATCTTATCGGTCGATCAAAACAAAACTCAAGTGAATTTTGAATTATTTTCACTGTATCATAATGAGTCAAGGCGTAGCCGACCAATGTCTTGCAATCTTTACACCGACAGTCCGTGGTTCTCTAGGATAACAACTTAGCATGCCATTGGAACGTCCTAACCCCGATAAGACAAGAATACGTCTATTTGGCATGTTAGGACACGTCTAGGCAAAACCGTCGCTTAGCGCTGTCAATAGTTGCGTCTCAATAGGAGACGAATAGGCTTGTGTCAGGCTGAGACACCAATTCAGCCATGAAGTCTCATAGTGAGACCTTTATACGCGCCTCACCCTCCCTTGGCGCCATTCTCGCCTAGTGTAAACGCACTGGGCACTGTCTCGTCCTGAGATATCCTGACTAAACTATTGAAACAACTAAATAATTTCGTTATTGGACCAGTGTACTGTTGTTAGACTGAGCTAAGTGACACGGCGCCGATGACTGAGCTAGTGACTGTATCGGTGTGACACAACTAGTAGTGAGCCAAATTGAAACGTTTACATGTTACGGCACGATTCTTGCAAGGGGACATAGCTTAGTCTCGTTTTGATGCGGGTGGCTAAGGACTTGGACTAGTGGGATAGGTGTGTCATTTTGCTACGTCACTAAGCTATGTCTCAGTTTGGGACTGGGCACGAATATTGCATCCCTGCAAGCGTCCATGCCAACGGTGTCTAAGGTATATACGTATCAGATGCGGCACTGTCATGAGTTTAGACAGCGTAAACATGCGAATCCCCTAGGGAATCTCATATCGGGATATGGCATATGGATTGCACCCATGCCCTGAGCTACTTGCTCCCAGTGTTTTAACAAAAGTGTAAATTTTATAAATACAACAAAAAAATTTCCAAAAACTGAATTAAATTTTTTCCGAGAAATTTTTACACAAAATCGCGTCACCACAGATGCATTGTATTGCTTCCAATGGCCTCTATACGCCCTCTAATGACTGCCCCATTATTGCCCACAATCACAGCCCATTTCTCACACAGCGCAGATGAGAACCTTTGGGACGTGCATCTAAACGGACGCTGGACAAACTATTGTAAACAGTGATATAATCCAATATGGACAGCATTTTAAAAACATTTAAAAAAGGTTATAAATTTTGCAGTCAGTGTAAAATTGGAAAACCCTTCTCGGAATTTAAACCTCATAAAGTCGGTCCCTTTGGTTGGTATTCTAGGTGCCTAGCGTGTTCTACTAAGAAACAAAAAGAAGTATTACCCGTGGGATTTTGTCGATGCATCAAATGTAAAGAAATAAAAGAATTGACGACTAAACATTTTCAAAAGAGTAGCAGAGCGAAATCTGGATTTGACTCAAGATGTAAAATTTGCATAGTACAAATTCGTGCTGAATATGACACATCGTACAAGAGGGAATATGCAAAAGAATATAATCGTATCCACAAAAAGGAAAGAGCCGCCTATATAGCAAAAAGACGAAAGGAAGACCCCGCCTTCAGAGCGCGAAGTAACGTTGGTCAATGGACCAGACAATTACTAAGGGCAAATAAGCTGAAATATTCAAAAATTATAGGTTGTACGCAGGGGCAATTCGTAAGACATTTAGAGAGTTTATTCGAACCAGGAATGACTTGGGAAAATTACGGAAACGGTCCTGGAAAATGGCAAATTGATCACATTAAATCTTTAGCGTTAGCGATTCTTGAAGGAAGTGAAAGTTTTTCAAAAGCTTGCAATTATAAAAACTTACAACCATTGTGGCACAGCGATCATGCAATAAAAACCGCGAAAGATGTTCTTTTGATCAGATCGTTTAAGGCACCTTTTAACGCACTGTCCTAATAAAAACCCTTTTACCCCTTATGAAAATGCAGCCATAAAAACACTTGCGTTTAGCCTTTTGGTTGTGATAGTATTGGTTTAAACAAAGCGCCAAAAGCGTTAAATCCCAAAAGGAGTCATTATGCCAATAATCACCGCCGCCCAGGCTCGTGCTCTAACTAAACGAAAAGAAGAAGTTCTAAAAAAGAAAGTTGAAGAAGAACTCGTTTGGCTTAATGAGCAAATCGTTAAGCAGACTGAAGAGGGGTATTTCGACTATACAACTGGCACCTATACCGATAAAGCCATAGTAGATCTGACAAAAGAAAATCTTGAAAAATTGGGTTTTAGCGTTCTTCTTATAGAGACTGGCACGAATCGCATGGTTTCACGGATTGAGCGTTTTCCAGATGGTAGCAAGGACCTGTGCGCAGAATCTACTTACGTGAGACAAGATTTGTATAAATTATACATCAATTGGGCATAGTATGAGCAAACCTAAAGAATGGTGGATCAAGAAAAATCAATACGTCAGCATGGATCCCAACTTCTATGAAGAATTTGATCCAGTAGTGTCTGAAACGGAATTAAAGACTGGCATCCACGTTATTGAAAAATCTGCATACGATGAAGTAGTGGCGGCTCGGGATCGCTGGTATAATGAACACCAAAAAGTTCTGGATGTAAAAAATGCATTGGTAGATGAACTTGAAAAAGTTAAAACTGAATTAAAAGAACAAGGTCAAAAACAATGGCACGAAGGTTACGAGCAAGGACGAATTGATTCACTAAAATAGTCGGTGCGTGATAGAAACTCTATAATTCGAATAATAGTCCGTAATGGACATAGAGGCTAAAATGAAGTTCACAGAAGACGACGGTATTATTACTGCCAAACAAGCTACTAAAAGAAGCCAGAATGGCACAGAAGATTCCCTTACCCGCGAAGCAGTTCGCGGGATTATGGCTTATGTTAAGCGAAGCTCAGAATATGGATACTGGAACACAACCATATGGAATAATCCAGTTATGTCGGATGAGATCAAAGATATTCTAACTGACCTGGGCTATAAGTTCTATTTTAAACCATGCGGAACTAGTCGTCCAGATTGGGTTCGTTGGGATTGGATTATCAGCTGGGGTCCAGAAGCCTACGGCGATAATTGGCCCATTAAGAAATAGTTTTTAGACGTGAATGCGTGGAAGCTGTGTAATTCGCAGGGACCTTTTGGTCCTGTCGGTATCGATTCCGACCACTAGAACACGCGCTGATGATGGATAGGCGAAAACTGGTGCAAATTCCTATTCATGTCACCTTAGGCAGACGAAAGGTATCTGCATCGGGGCACTTGAGTCATTTCGCGAATGACCACGTCTTTTCTTTGTAGATTCAATTATTTACATTTTTACAAACCATTTTCATAAATTTCTGAAATCACTTTGAAGAAATTACCTTGACTCACCTTTGGTTTGTGTTATCCTGATTCTGCAGTAAAGAACTGGTCGCTGGCATGCCAAGAGCGATTGCGGGTACATGTCCCGCCTTATTTTGTGACCTGCTCTGGGACGAAAACGTGAAAAGTAGTCTGGGGTCACGCGATTAGGAGAAATGATGCACGATTTCGAGAAGCCTAGGATTTCAAAGGACGAAAGGACGATTTATACACACGATTTCACCATCCTCGCAATGATCAGAAAAGAATTGGGATTATAATGAAACGTTTAGATGGATACCAATGTGAGAATTGTAAGCAAATCCACATGACAGAGCGCGCAGCTATTGAATGTGAAAACGCCCACGTTATGCGCATGGAAAATGCTAAGGTAGTAGGTTTTTTTCGTAATGCAGATGAAACTTATGGCATAGATCGACATATTGCGCGTCAAATTCCTCAAACTATTTTCATAAGATTTTCCAAAGAATATGCTGATAATGCCACCTATGAACTAGTCCGCGTAGGACCGAAGGGAATGTAAAAAATGGGATATTCAGATGGCGTAAACTTCGACGTACTCGTTGGACAAACTTTATATTTTATTCAAGAAGACTCTGAGGAGATTATTTTTGAAACTGACACTGGTAAGAAATACAAAATGTACCACGGTCAGGATTGCTGTGAAAGCGTTTCGGTTGAGGAAATCGTTGGCGATTTGGAAGATCTAATCGGCAGCCCCATTCTTTTAGCTGAAGAAGTATGCAACGATGATCCGCCAGCACATGTACAGGCTGAAAGAGAAGCAGAAAAATTAAAAGCTGAAGCTGAAGGTCGAACTTACTGGGGTCACGGAATTGAGACCTGGACATTTTACAAGCTTTCGACCATCAAGGGCTCCGTTACGATTCGCTGGTATGGAACTTCAAATGGCTACTATTCAGAAGGTGTAGATTTTGAGGAAATAAAATAATGGCGATCACGGGCGATAGACCAGGATTCATTATAGATGTGAATGGCAATCACGGGCGATAGACCAGGATTCATTATAGATGTGAATGGCAATCACGGATTTGGTCCTAGTTTAAGATATGAAAATGACGGTCGCATCGCAGTCTTTACTAAAGAAGAGGCTTATTTAGTTTTATCTCCTGGTATGCCAAGCGATCTAAGAGTGCTGTGCGTCAGAGAATCTGATATGACTTGCGAGTGGGTGACGAACTGTGCTCAAGCGGAACAGTTTTACGAAACGGAAATAAAATAATGGGCGTTTACACTTGGGTATCAAAATATTGCTGTGACGAGGAGCTTGACTTTCAGAGCAAGTCACACCCAACTCAAGACTGGGGTGCAGTAGACATTGATTCGGTTCCAGTGGAAATGGCACGCGATATAGAAAACGACGTTAAAGAGTGCCCCCATTGTGGTAGACGTTATAGGATTCAGGTTAGACCTAGAAATTACGAGACCGTGCCAATGGAGATCGTTTGCGAAAACGAAGATGAGATTGTGGAACCCGATGAAATCGAGGAAATGGAAGAATCAAACGAAGCTCAAGACGATTTAGGACGCAGAATAACCAAATTGTATAGAAATATTGGAGTAAAACGATGATGACCTTCTGGCGTTTCGAGATAGGTCTATGGCGATCTCCTAATGAAGTCCTTAAGCTTAAGGACTATTTTGAATTGAGCTACACGATGGCTCCGTGTGGCTGCCGAATTTTAACCGTTAGCAGAATATACTTTATTTTCTTTGGTGATGAGTGCTACTATGAAATTAAGAAAGCTTCAAAGGAATCAAAATGAGTGATCAAGAAAATGGTTCTACAGATGAATCAAGCGATTGGGCAGAGTTTGCTAGTAAGTCATACGAATATAACGATTCAAGAAAATTTGGCCAAACGCCTCTTAAGGAACAGCCAATTCCGACTTCAAGTGAAAATAAAGAAAAACCAGTAGGAACTCCTACTCAGTATGCACTCCATGGAGACGGTTTTACTGCAACTACCTCTACGGTACCTTCCCTGCCAGCTGGATGCTATGACATAAATGTCGATACTCACTGCGTATTCGCTACTCCAGCACTCAAGCAATCAGGAATACTTCTGGAATTACCAGAAATGCGTTCGGAAGAAGTGATAAAGATCGTTGATACTTTTTGGGATTCAGAAAAAGATTATAAAGAAGGCAATGAATTTGTGGTTGGTGGAGCGGCCTATAAAGCTGGCATTATGGTCTACGGTCCTCCAGGATCTGGTAAATCCTGTACATTAAAATTAGTATCGAATAAACTAGTAGCTCGCGGTGGAATAGTTTTTTATGCCAGTGGGCATCCATCAAATGCCATGGTATTTTTGTCCGATTTTGCCAAGATAGAAGAAAATAGAAAATGTATCGTAATTCTTGAAGATTTCGATAGTCTGATTCAGAATTGGGGTGAAAGCCAATATCTAGAAATGCTAGATTCCGCAAAATCAATCAATAACGTTTTATTCATTGCTACAACAAATTATCCAGAGCGTTTGGATCCTAGAATTTATAATCGTCCAGGGAGATTTAGCCATGTAGTAAAGATTGGATTGCCAGGACCAAAGACTAGAGAAGCTTACCTTAAGGCTATCCTGAAAAACCATCGCGATATCTCAGAGATCGTCGAAAAATCTCAAGGATTCACAATTGATCATTTGACTGCATTGGTTAACGCAGTTTATAGGGAAAAGAAAGATTTACAAAAAGAATTGAAGCGATTAAGAATTCTTTTTAATCCACCGCAGGTAGACAATAAAGGCATGGGCTTTGCGGCTCTTCAAGAAGACGCCAATGAATGACGTGAGGTCGATAGCAAATGTGGCTTTTATAGTAATGGCATTCTTGGATATATTGATGGCGAAGGTTTTTGGATTAAGCCATCTTTTCTTCTTTATTCCTTGTGGAATATTGGCATTTGTGGTAGGATTGTTTTGTTTCATCATAACTTTAATTAAGGATATGGACTAATATGTCAAGAAATAAGAAATGTGGTATCACGAAAGAAGGTTCCAAGGCATGTTACGATTGCAATGTCGTGATTAAAGATACGGTTGTTGAACCAATTGTAGAGGCAGTTTCCGTGACAGTTTCAGAACCCCCAGTTGAGTCCGTCCAAGAACTTCTCAAGAAAAGTCCTTGGTGGAAAAAGATGCTTGGCAAATGATAAATTTTACTGGAACGATTTTAAGGCTTGATGGGATCCCAGATGCTTCTGGTGACATCTTTGATGAGAACACTACGATTGAACTGCCAAGCCGTGAAGTCCCAGTAACGTTTGAATTTCACAAAGAACCAGAGTTTCATCTTGGTTGGGCTAGACTTTATTTTCGTCCAGGAGAATTGAAGTACGACATGCGCCTGGATGAAACTCGTTTGCCGAAATATGCACTCGACGATTTGACGCCAGCCATTTGTGGCTCATGCAAAGGTCGAAATGGGAAAAAGATAGAATACGCGTCTATAAGTTCAATTGGTTTAAGTACATCTAAAAATATGGATTTAAGAATTAAATCTTTGAAAGATCAAAAATGACAATCCGTGAGATAGAAAAATTTTTTCTAGATGCTGGAATCCAAGCTGACGTGCGTGAGGAAAGCGATGGCAACGTTCGTGTTATTACCGAAGAAACGGTTTCGGATGATGTTAAATTTGCTCTCGAATTGATCACGCCTCCTGGTGTCCGTTTTCTTTTTTCTGTTCAATCTAAAAATAGAATGCCAATTCCATCGGTTTTGAAAAATTGGTACAAGCAAACCGATAAGTACTTAAAATGAGGAGGAATAGTGGGTCTTTATCCTATTGATTGTCCTGCCTGCAAGAGACCGCATATATGGTTCAGCGGCAATATGGACCAACGATGCGTGGAGTGCCAAAAACCAAAAGAATGGTACATTCAAGAAGCATCAGAAGGATATCAAGAATTCGTGACCAAGTTGAATCCAGATGAATTAGAAGAACATCATCCAGAATTAGTTGCCGAACGAGACAACGCTGGACCATGGCATCACGTTATTGAGAAATCTGCATACGATTTTCAATGTAAGCTGTTAAGCGATGCGTTAAAATCCCTTACTAGATCAGCGCATTACTATCAAGTAATGATCCAAGATTTGGAATCTCAAATAGCAATAGAAAAGGCTGAAGTTTCCAGACTTTTGGCTTTAAATAAACGCACTAGAGTTAAAAAAAGAAAAGGTTAAACTGGTTCGTCTTCGGGAAAATCGCGAAATTGAATGAACGGAGCCCAGTTAATTATGATTCTGACTGGATTTTTCTGAAATGGCGGCAAAAGGGTGTGGTTCCAGAATTCGATCCAGAATTGTCCAAACAAATCAACTGGTTGGAATGCTGTACCCTGTCTGAAATCGGGAAAATCCACGTTGTAGCCCAAGTTTGTGTAATATTTATAAATATCATGGGGATTAACGTATCTTTGCGCAGTGGTACTTATCTCAGTTCTTCCCAGGGCTATAGCGGCTTGAATTTGCTTGTCAGCGTCAGCTATAAATAATGCGTTATCAGCTGCGACTAACGCTTCTTCAGTTGCTTTCTGGGCTGCCAAGGCGGCAGATGCTGGTATGGATGACATACTTATAAGATTGTTTCAAACCGTGATAATGAAGGATATGTTTAAGAAATCTGGCAACCCCAAAGTAGAAGAGCTTACCAAATCCCACAGGGAGAGGTCTTACAATTTAAGTTCTCTAGGTGTCATTAAAAAGGTTTTGGAAGAGGGTCTAAAGCCAGCCAGATTTTGCGCTTGGTGTGCCGAAGGCAAACTGGCTCATGGCAATCAGAAATATTGCTCTACGGAGTGTTCAAGAAGTGCAATGGCTTGGAGCTACCCGCAAAAGGAAGAGAATTTAGCCCAGCTTCTCATAAGACAAAATTACAAGTGCAATGCGTGTCAGTTTGATTATACACCATTCATGGATGCCATCGCCGCCAAGGATAAGCCTCGCGGTTCTCTGCAGTGGGACTGGCGTAACGAATATATTTGGTATTTTTATAAAAGGCTTAAAAATCAGGTACCGCCAGAGCGTAAACCAGAAGTGGACCATGTAATCCCTATTTATAAGGGTGGTACCTCTTTGGGGATGGACAACCACTGCGTCCTATGTTATTCTTGCCATAAAGTAAAGACAGGAAAAGACCTGTCTGGAAAGCGTAAATAAGTGAAACATTTTATAATTCATACGATCGAATGCGGCATCTATTGTCTTGGTTTTCATTTGCTTGACGCCAAGTTTGAGTTAACGCAGCGTCTCATTCACATATTGATCTGGGCACACCTTTGGTAGTTGACTTTATTTTGAAAATGTTTTACAGTTACTTAATTCTTTAAGGAGAAAAATAATGGAATTGCTTTTGTTTTATGGTCTTTATGCACTTGGCTTTTTGACGTTGCTCGTTGCAACTTACAAAGCCCTCGGTATCGTTGTTGTAGGGGATTCTGAAGTTGGCATCGTAACAAAGAAGATCTCTCGCAAGAGTCTTCCCCCAGGTCAAGTTATCGCCCAAAACGGCGAAGCAGGCGTTCAAGCAGAAACGCTATCTCCTGGATGGCACCTAGGATTTTGGCCCGTAGTCTTCAAGGTTGATAAGGTCCCTCTCACTAATATCGAACCTGGAAACATCGGTCTCGTTATGGCTATCGATGGACAACAGATCGCTAGTAATCGAATCCTTGCAAAAGAAGTCGATTGTAATAACTTCCAGAGCGCTGGAGCATTTCTTAAAAACAACGGCGAAAAGGGTAAACAGCTTGCAATTCTTACGGCTGGTAAGTACCGTATTAATACTTCACTTTTCAAGGTCACAACTGCTCCCGTGACTGTTATTGGCTCAAACACGGTCGGCGTTGTAACGACTTTCGACGGAATTCCTCTCGATGGAGGAGAAATCGCTGGTGCCACGATCACTGGTCACAACTCCTTTCAAGACATCCAAAAATTCATTGATGCAGGTGGCAAACGCGGCCTCCAAGAACAAGTCATATTGGCTGGTCAATGGAACCTCAATCCTTGGTTCGTAAATGTAAAAGCGGTCGAAATGACCACGGTTCCGATTGGTCACGTGGGCGTAGTGACTTCTTACGTAGGCAAGGCTCACCTTGACATCTCTGGCGACACTTTCAAACACGGCGATCTGGTCGAACAAGGGCATAAAGGTGTGTGGGCAACTCCCCTTTATCCTGGAATGCACCCAATCAATACGGCTACAATGAAAGTGGATTTGATCCCGACCACTAACGTGGTCCTGAACTGGGCAACAAACCGCAATGAAGCCCACCAGTTGGATAAAAATCTGTCCAGCATCACGGTCCGTTCTAAAGACGGTTTCTCTTATAATCTAGATGTTTCTGTGGTTATCCATATTGGTGCCAAAGAGGCTGCTCGCGTGATCTCACGCATGGGCTCTATGTCTGGTCTTATCAGCCAGGTCCTTGAACCCACAATCGGCAACTACTTCCGTAATTCCGCTCAAGAAACGGCAGCGCTGGATTTCTTGAAATCGCGTACCCAGATGCAACAAAGCGCCGCCAAATATGTTGGCGAAGCCTTGACTACATATGATGTTGAAGCCGTCGATACTCTGATTGGTGATATTGTTCTGCCGCAAGCTTTGCTTGAAACCCAAACTCAGCGTAAATTGGCGGAAGAGATGCAGAAAACTTATGAGGTTCAACAAGAATCTCAGAAACAAAAAGAAGCTTTGAATCGTCAGACTGCCATCACTGAAATGCAGACTAGCGTTGTTCAGTCAGAACAGAACGTTAAGATTGCTCAACAGGAAGCTGAAGCTAAGGTCAAAGCCGCAGAAGGTGATACTAAGGTAGCAGAGCAGAAATCCTTGCAGACTATCCGTTTGGCTGAAGCGTCTGCCTCTGAGATCAAGCAAAAAGCGGTCGCAGAAGCCGAAGGTATCAAAGCCAAAGGTAACGCGCAAGCTGAAGCCTACAAGTCTGGTGTTAATGCTATGGGCGAAAACAACTTTACTCTGCTTGAGACCATGACAGCGATTGGTCGCGAAAAGATCAAGATTATCCCAGATTTAGTCGTTAATGGTGGTGGCAGTGGTCAAGACGGTGGTGCAAATGGTATCTTGTCAGTCTTGATGGCTTCGATGCTCAAAGACAAGATGGCGGCAGAAAAGACCCTTAAACAGCAGTAGGAAGTCATGCGCGTCATAAGTAAGTTTAAGGACTACTACGATGGCGTTATGAAAACGGGCATGGACAGAGAAGTTGTCTATGTCCGCGAGAACAAAGAGATAGAATTAGAAGAAAGTTATGGGGTAGATTTTTCTACCCAAAACTCCCCGAGATACAGCAACATTGAACTGGTGATTCTTGGCTATTGCGGTAAAATCTACAAAATTTATACCGTAACTACCTCTCTTAATACAGAAAAAGAAAAACACGTTTTTCACGACTTTGAATCCTTCAGAAAGTTCATGATGCGTTATCAAATTGCCAGCAAATGGGATTTTGAAAAGCGTAGATATTACCCTAGCGATTATCAGAAATTCGAAGCTTTAGATGGTAGCAGACTAATAGAACTTTTTCATAAATATCAGACGCCCTTATTTATAGTCTCGCACATCCATAGATATCGAACCAAAAGCAAAACGACTCTGACACTTGGTCCATGTTTGAAGGATCTGGAATTTTACCAAATCAAGGACACTTATGCCGCCTATCAAGATATTTTTCAATATGTTGCTGGTACATTGAATAGGCCAGAAAATAAGATGGTGGAAATTTCTGATGAAGACAAGGTATCCAAACACGGTTTTGACAAATGGTCATTCCGTAAATTGCCTACTAAGAAAAAGGATAAAAAATGAATAATGCCGATGATTTAAATTCAAAAACTACCGATGAACTGGTTCAAATATTTATCGATAGCGTTCAAAACGCCTATGATCGCATATGGGTTGAATCTGCCACCGAAGAACAGCTGGACAAACTGGGGAAAACTAGTGGACTGGTCCGTCAGTGTGATCACGAATGGGTGACATGGACTGGTCTTCATGGTACCATCACAGACTGCACTAAATGCAAACAGGTCAAAGCGGATGGTATATGAAAGTCCTATTTCTCGATTTCGATGGAGTTCTGAATTCTCAACAATCAGAGATTTTCTGGCACAATAAACGTGACCAATCGCTGTGGGAAAATGAGATGTACAAGTCTTGGCACGGTACTCTTAAAGAATATATTGCACATGAATTTTGTCCCATTGCTATGTCCAATGTGGAAGAGTTGATTCGGAGAGTTCCAGATCTCAAAATCGTGATTTCTTCTTCTTGGCGCCATGGAGAAACTATCGAAACATTGAAGAAAATTCTTCACCCTTCCAAACTCATTGCCGATGCCATAATTGACGTCACTCCGTATTTTCGCGGAGATAAGCCGCGTGGTGCTGAAATTCAAGATTGGCTTGATAGGCACACAGAAGTGTCGCACTATGTGATATTAGATGATGATCGCGATATGTTAGAAAGTCAGAAAGATAATTTTATTAACACGTCCCCTTTCCATGGATTCCAATACGGAGACATGCTTTGGGCCTTAAGAATACTTGGCCACGCGGATAGGCAATATTAGGAGGAAAATGATTACATTAGTTTGTTCCATCTTGATTACCGTTAATGGCGGCGGATTTGGTATAGCATCCAAGGCTGACGTTGAAGGGAAACTCATCAGTCAATCGGATACTAAATACCTTGTAGATTTCAGCGATGGTGTCAAAAAATTTGATATTTTCGGAAAACCAAGTAATTATGACGAAGTCTTAGTTGACAAGTCTGATTGCGTAAAGAAGTAATATGCTACATTATTTAGTGGAATGGGGCCACATCTATCTGATTCATGTCGGCGTACTAACTGGTTTATTGATGATTGATAATGTGCGTCGAGAAGGGTTACCATTTCCCAACAAAATGCTGATATTCAAACCCTTGGTATGGGCGCTCATATTGGCAGTCTTCTCCAGTCATAGTCACGCGCACTACCTTAATCACTTTGTTTCAAAATAGTATTGACAATGCAATTTTTATACTATAGTATGTGTAAATAAGGAAGGTAAAATGGAAAATCAACAAACAACAGTTATCGATGTAACCAATCTCCCCACTTTGCAGGAATTGGAACGTCAGTATTTGAACTTGGTCTTGGGCAGAACCTCTGGAAGCAAGGCAGAAGCCGCCAAAATCCTTGGCGTTAGCGTAAAGACGGTTTACAATAAACTTGACGCATACAAAGAGCAAATGACGTCTACTGTCACACAGTCGTAATGAAACATGATAAAAAAGACGAACCTGTCATTAGGTTGGACGTCACTGGCAATCTAACCCAGGAAATCATAGAAGAAGCTGCTCTTAGGTCCGCTCAAAATATGGGTCCAGCCCAAGACATGTGGATACCTGGAGTTGGTTGGATCATGAGGCATGGCGAGATTACTCAAGCTGGTTACGATTGGCTTGAACAGGAATACGGCAATAAAGAGGATAGGTAGTTATCATCTACTTCACATCAGACACACATTTTTGGCACAAGAATGTTATCAGACTGTGTAGCCGTCCATTTGCACATCTGCACGAGATGCATGAGTACATGATCGATGAATGGAATAAGCGCGTCAGAAAGCCTACGGATAAAATTTATGTTTTGGGAGACTTCTCGTTTGCCAATGGCACAATGACAAGGCCCATACTTGAACGTCTAAACGGCTATAAAATATTGATTGCTGGCAATCATGATAGGCATGCCAAGCATATGTTGGATATGGGTTTTCAAGAAGTACACGAGAACATTTGGATTGAGATTGGTAATAAACAGAAAGTTTTCTTGAGCCATTTTCCTTTCCATCCGATGAATGCTTATGGCAAATATCCAGATGGCCGTATTGAAATTGGTTATCCATATGAGAAGATAGACACGCGCTACATGCATAAGCGTATTGTAGACGATGGTACGCAGTGGTTGATCCACGGACATGTCCACGGTGCATGGAAACAGAATGGTCGTCAAATTAATGTTGGTGTGGATGTTTGGGATTTTAAGCCAGTTTCACATGAAAAGATTCTACAGATTATTAAAGCTGGACCAAAATTTGAGGGAAAATCCACAGACGATTACGGAGATTAATATGGAAAAAGAACTTAGTGCAGAACAAAGGAAACAATTAAGTAAAGTAGGAAGAACGTTTTTTCTAAAATCGTTTTTTAATGGAGTGCAGCACGCCATAATGCTGATGCTGGTAAATTTTATTTTGGTTATGTCTGCACAAATTTTCGATATTCCAGAACCACTCGCTTTCATTGTAGCACTTGTTGGGGGCTTTTTTGTTATCCGCAGAATGTTCTCGATTAACTTTGAAAATTATGATAGATTCAAGAACGAAATCAAAGCAATCTTAGAACCAAAATAAAAATTAGGAGACATCGGTGAAATCCGCCTTTGATGTATTTTCAAGTAAATTTGCTCAAGATATTTATTTGCAGAAGTATTCAAAAGATGGAGTTGAAAACTGGGCTGATACAGCGCGAAGAGTCGTAGAAGCTGTATGCTCTCAACTTCTAGATAGTAAAACAAAAGAAAAAATTTATAACGCAATTGTAGATAGAAAATTTATTCCTGGCGGTCGATACCTCTACTCTGCTGGCAGAGAATTTCACCAGACAAATAACTGTTTTCTCTTCCGTGCGGAGGATTCCAGGGAAGCTTGGGCAGAAAATATGCACAAGATCACCGCTTCTTTAATGACGGGCGGCGGTATTGGAGTTGACTACAGTAGGTTAAGACATGAAGGCGCCGTAATTAAGCGCACTGGTGGCACATCGACTGGTCCTATAGCTTTGATGAATATGACTAATGAAGCAGGGCGTTATATTATGCAAGGTGGCCAACGGAGATCGGCAATCTGGGCTGGACTTCTTTGGTCTCATCCCGACATATTCAAATTCATGAATCAAAAGAATTATTCAGAAGATATGAAAGCGATGAAGCTTAAAGATTTTAATTTTCCTCTGCCGATGGAATTGACAAACATCTCCATAATTTACGATACAGAATTCTTTATCGCCATAGACAATCTAGAGCACGCAAAACATGAATTAGCTAATCGTGTATGGTTGGAAAACTGCAAACAAGCATTTGCTACGGCTGAACCTGGAATGAGTTTCAATTTCCGAAAAGATAATGAGTCACTGCGCAATGCCTGCACTGAAGTTGTCAGTGAAGACGATTCAGATAAATGTAATCTTGGTACGATTTGGATCAATCGCATCAAGACAAAGAACGAGATGGCTGAAATGACGAAACTTTCAACGCTTTTTCTTCTTTGTGGTGGTATTTATAGTCACACTCCCACTGATAGGATCAAAGAAGTAGGAAACAAGAATAACAGGATCGGTCTTGGTCTTGGCGGCATTCATGAATGGCTAATGACGCGCAACCATGACTATGAGGTCGTACCAGAATTGCACAAATGGTTGTCTGTTTACGAGCAAGAATCGGATTCCGCAGCCTTCATTGGTGCTAAGCAGTTGGGAGTTTCGGTGCCTAAGGGCGTAAGGGCGATTGCTCCTACTGGAACTATAGGAATTATTGCAGAAACTACCACGGGAATCGAACCTTTGTTTTGTAAATCATACAAAAGACGTTATAGGAATTCCGAGGGCGAGTGGGTATTTCAATATGTGGTGGACGGTACCGTAAAACGACTGCTCGATCAGGGCGTGAAACTAGATGCGGTGAAAGATTCTTATGATCTGAACTTTAAACAGCGCGTTAAATTCCAAGCGGATGTGCAAAACTACGTGGATATGGCCATTTCCAGTACTTGCAATATGCCACAATGGGGATCGGATGCAAATAATGAGCAAAATTACGAGAAAAATGCCAAAGTCTTACTTAAATATGCAAAAAGACTGCGCGGATTTACTGTCTATCCCAATGGATCGCGCGGGGGACAACCTCTGACGAGCGTTCCTTTAGAAGAAGCTCTCAAAGATGAAGGAAAAGTATTCGAGGAGACGGAGAATACTTGCTTGAATGGAGTTTGCGGGCTATAATGAATTATGAAAGTAATTTTTTTAGACTTTGATGGCGTTTTAAATTCAGCTACCTCCTTTCTTTACGAAGTGAATCGCCGTAATAAACACAAAGAACAGGGCGTAAAGGGTCCAGTCAACGAAACTCTATCTTTACATTGCTGCGCAGCATTCCAATTTGTATTAGATCAGTATCCAGACGTTAAAGTAGTGCTTTCCACTACCTGGCGCACTATGTTCACCATAGATTGGTTAAAAGCCAAGCTTGAAGAGTATCACATTGATTCATCTCGCGTTATCGATAAGACACCACAGACTTTTGGCGGTAATAGAGGTCGCGAGATCGAAATTTGGCTACGTGATCATCCAGAAATCACGCATTTCGTGGCCATTGATGACAATGACGATGGCATATCTGCCTATTTCGGCAAGGATCGTTTCGTCCAGACGGATTGGGAACGTGGCATGGGCGTACAACATGCTGCCGAACTATGCGAAAAACTTTCTGCCAAAAATCTTAAAAAAGTTAAAGAAAGACTGAAAAAAGAAGCCAAGGAAGATGAGGAATAGTGGACTTAATCGACCGCCTATCTAGCAAGGGTCTCATTAAACCTCCGCCCCATGTTTTAGGTGGCACGCATTATTTGACCATAATGGGTTCCCAAGCTTATGCTGTAAATACTGATGACTCCGATCTAGACATTTATGGGTGGTGTATTCCTGCCAAGGACATGATTTTTCCGCACCTGCGCGGCGAGATACTTGGTTTTGGTTACCAAACTCAGAGATTCGAACAATTTCAACAGCATCATGTCCAAGAAAAAGATCACAATAAAGAATACGATCTTAATATCTACAATATTGTCAAATACTTCCAGTTGGTAATGGATAATAATCCGAATATGATTGATTCTCTGTTCACTGATGAAACTTGCGTAATCAAATCCACAAAACTGTCCAATCACGTTCGCGATAATAGAAAAACTTTCCTTTGCAAAAAAGCCTGGCACACTTTTAAGGGTTATGCCTACGCTCAGATGAAGAAAATGCGTACCAAGGAGCATAACAAAGAAGGTGTAAGATACCACATGATCGAGAAGTACGGGTATGATGTAAAATTTGCTTATCATGTAGTTCGTCTACTGAATGAAGTAGAAATGATTCTAACTGAGCACGATCTGGATTTACGTCGCAACAACGATCAGCTGAAAGAGATCCGTGCTGGTCAATGGACTATGGATCAGATCGAACAATATTTCCTCATTAAGGAACGATCTTTAGAGGAAACGTACGCCAAATCTACTCTTCGCAATCGACCAGATGAGCCAGCTATCAAGAAAATCCTTCTTGAGGTTTTAGAGGAACATTTTGGGACGTTGCAGGGTATGGTTGAGACTGCCGATTATTACAAAGATATGCTGAGACAAATCCAGCAGATTGTGAGCAAAGTATGACAAAAGAAGCTGTGATGTTTTCTAGCTCTGTAATCATTTCAACGTTGTTATTTGGTCTTGGGACCACGCCAGCCCTATTTATTTTCGGCTTCATTTGGTTACTTTGGGGCGAACCATGAAGTTCATCGTGGCAGGCAGCAGGACCATTCAGGAAATTACGGCTTATGGTCAGCTGGTAGAATTGCGTATTGCTAAAACGCATCCATTTTGTAATGCAACAGAGATCGTTTCTGGTACCGCCAAAGGACCAGACAAAGCTGGCGAGATCTATGGTGATTTCTATGGTATCTCCGTTACTAAATTTCCTGCAGAATGGGATAAGTATGGCAAACGTGCTGGTCCGATAAGAAACAATAAGATGGCAGTCTATGCCGATGCCCTACTTTTGATTTGGGACGGTCAGTCAAAAGGATCTAGACATATGAAACAAGCCATGCTAACATTGAATAAACCAGTGTTCGAGCTTATTTTGGAGCCATACAATGAAACGAAGTGAAATGTTAAAAATCATTGAAGGTTTATTCAATTTGGCACCTAGGTTTGACAATGAAACTAACGCAGAGAATCTTTTGTCTACCTTGGAAGAAATAGGAATGCGTCCTCCATATAATGCCAGTGAAGATGATGGAGTAGATAGTTTTGAGTGGGAATCGGAAGAAGAATTTCCTAGAAGTGGAGCGGTGTAATGCCAACCCTATTCCTTTTGGTCGGTCCTCCAGGATCTGGTAAATCCACTTTTGCTAAGAACCAGATCGAAAATGGCGGCGATTTAGGTGCTGAATGCACATACGTAAATCAAGATTCTCAAGGCAAGCTTCAGCACATGGAGAATTTTCGAGAAGCGCTTCGTAATGAAAAAGATGTATTTGTTGATCGCATGAATTTCAATCGCGCACAACGCCTTGGATACATCGAGCAAGCAAGAAAGGCTGGTTACGATGTCAAGATCCACGTTTTCCATGTTCCCTACTCGGAATGCTTGAAGCGTGCGTCTGAGAGAATTGGACACGAAACCATCCAGGATGCCGCCACAGCAGAAAAGGCAATACGATTTTTCTTCAAGTCTTATGAGAGAGTAGAAGACTGGGAAGCCGATGAAGTGATTCGCCATTATATGGAGGGCGATAAACCTAGTGCAATCTGGGTAGACCTAGATGGTACTCTATGTAATTGCGATCATAGAAGACATCATGTGCGCACCGAGAATAAGAAGAAGGATTGGTTAGCATTTTTTGGGGGCATCAAGGACGATACGGTAAACGAACCCGTGGCCAGTGTTCTAAGATCTATGAGTTGTGAGCGTGCCATAGTTTACTGTTCTGGACGGGGAGAAGAATACAGAAGCGCAACAGAACAATGGCTCAATAAACATCATCTGGATCGTTTTTATGATCCGTTGTTTGAAAGCTATACGTATGCTCATCTTTATATGAGACTTGCTGGAGATTCCAGGCAAGATTTTATTGTAAAAGAAATTCTTTTGGACTTTGAGATACTTCCTAGATTTGCAATAGATTTTTGTCTTGATGATAGAGATCAGGTTGTGAAGATGCTTAGGGGCAGAGGATTGACAGTCTTTCAGGTAGCATATGGAGATTTTTAATGGCACCCATTGTTTTGTATCATTCTAAAACCAACAATATTGTAGTCCTAGAACCCAATGTAGGCGAATATTGGATGAATTTTAGGATTATAACTCGTTCAGAATACGAATACCCTACTGCGTGCAGCGGATATTACGATGGTAATTTGGCTTCTTTTCTAGATGCTGGATATGAGATTGTAGGAGATTTTTAATGCTTAAGATCAGAGAAGCCAAAAAAGAACTAGCAGAGAAATCGTACAGGGATATTCAAGAATCTACAGCATGGACCTGGGCATCTCGGGGCGTGGCAAGTTATCAAAATGTCATGATCGTAAGCAAAGACAAGAAAATGGCTTATTATTTATTGGCTGAGGAATATTCTCATGAGGCTCGCGAACACGCTGCTCTGGTAGAAGCTGGTGCATCCAGTCTTTTGAGCCAGGTACAAGCTGCTATAGTGCCACATGCTCTAAAAGCATGGAATCACATCGAAGATGAGTTTGGCATATGAAATACGAGATCGAAGCCTTTGAAGTTTTGGTGAAAGATGGTTATTTGAAAAGGGCTGAAAAGGGCGACCTAGTTCTTTACGGCTATACTGATAAGACAACTTTCGAGCGAGCTTGGCAAACCAAGTACACACGCGATGCCCGTGGCATCATATTGAACAAAAATACTGGCGAAGTCGTCGCTAAGACATTCAAAAAATTCTTCAATCTTAACGAGATGGAAGAAACACAATTGAAAAATTTACCAAATGAGCAATACGAAGTTTTTGAGAAATACGACGGCTCCATGGGTACAGCCTTCTTCCATGACAATGACTGGCACATGGCCACTCGTGGAAGTTTTACATCAGAACAAGCACTCCGTGGCCTTGCAATATTAAATAAAAACTATAATATTTCGAGACTTGATCCTAATTGCACCTATCTTGTAGAGATTATCTACCCAGAGAATAAAATAATCGTAGATTATGGCGATAAAGAAATGCTTGTGCTGCTTGGCGTTTTCCACGTTCCCACGGGCGACGAATTGTCTTTTCAGACAGTTAGGTGCATAGCGCAAGTTACGGGAATGCCATGTGCAGTGCAATATTTTCACACAATAGAACAGATGATCGAATTACAGAAAACGATGCCAAAAGACGAAGAGGGCTTCGTCGTTCGCTTTGAATCTGGTTTGAGGGTAAAAATCAAAGGCGAAGAATATATGAAAATCGCCAAGATGATTTCTCAGATGTCTCCGATTTCCTTTTGGGAGTCCATGGAGAATGGTAAGGTTAAGAAAGATTATTTGCAACAGCTTCCAGAAGAGTTTAGAAAAGAATACGAGCCAATGGTAGAGAGACTCGAAAGTCTCTACGAGAAAACGTTGTTTGAAATTGCTACAGAACAGACTAAATTGCCTATTACGGAACTGAAAGATAGGAACGATCGTAAGAATCTTGGCTTGTACTTATCTAGTGGCAAGCACGATCTTAAGCATGCTTCCGTTATGTTTGCTGTGGTCTTAAAGCAATGGGAAACGGTCAACTCATATATTATGAAGTTGATTAGGCCCACTGGAAACGTTTTGTCATGAAGGTATTGTTTGTTGGTGATAGACCAAGCAGATTAAATAAGGACCCCAAAATCGCTTTTGTTGGCACTCCTTCTTATAAGAATTTGTTGAGATGGATCAAAAGAATGGGAGGCATCACTGATTTCTCTGCCATCAACAGTCATGATGGTATAGATAGATCCGCAATAGCGGATTGCTGGCGTTCTGGTGGAAAAGTTGTTGCCTTGGGCAATAACGCTAGCAAAAGATTGACAAAAATTGGCATAGAACATTTTAAGCTTCCTCATCCAAGCCCATTGAATAGACAATTGAATAATGAATATTTTATTGAGGAAAAACTGTGGGAGTGTTATTCTTATCTAAAGGAGACGTCTCGTGTGTATAATTTGTAGAAATCTGAATCATTTAACTTCTGAAGAAGCTATGCGCAATATTGGTGAAATGCTTATTGGGGCAAACAAAGAACATTCAAAACATTTGATGGATTTAGCTAGTAGAATTTTGGATAAGGACGTACCTATCGTCGATGCTGATTCAGACATGGATGAAAATTGGGAGAGGGAGCATAGGGAGTGAAATGAGCGTTTTGGATTCTTTAATAGTTTTCAGCTGTATGAGTTTGTCTGGACAACAAAATATAGCTTGCAACAAAGCTCTTCAAGCTGGATCAAAACAAACACAAGTGGATCAGACTTTTAATGGCTACGAAGATCATCAGCTGAAATTGATGGAAAAAGATGCCACTACGTTGGTTGGCCAAGATTCTTTGCAAACTATCGGAGGAACGGTGTGGTTAACCAAATCGATAGTGGAGAAAAAGGCTGATTTTGGTATAGCTAAAGATGTGGTAATGGAAATCAACATGCGCCTTGGGGAATTGATATTAAAATGGAAGTTTTGAAATTTCCACATCCAAATCTTTTCATTAAATGCAAAGAAGTCACCGTATTTGGTCCTGAACTGAAAGTTTTATTAGAATCGATGTGGGATACGATGATATCTAAGAACGGAATGGGTCTAGCCAGTAATCAGGTCGGTTTGGATTATCGCATGTTTACTATGAAGGGTCCAGAAGAAGAAAAACTATTCATCGTCAACCCAAAGATTTTGGTGAGCGGTCGTGCACAGGCAAATTTAAAAGAAGGCTGTCTCAGCGCTCCAGGCGAATTTCTGATTCTTGGTGAGCGTGCTATGTGGGTACAGATCCTCTATCAAGATGAAACTGGGGCACCTCACAGCCAAACGTTTGGCGGCATACACTCTGTTTGTGTGCAACATGAAATTGATCATTTAGATGGAAAATCGCATCTACAATCAAAATCTCTTACTAGGCGCGTGAGGAGAGAAATGAAAAGAAAATGGGGCGTATGATGGAGAATTTAGATAAAAGGACCAGATCACAGCGATGGTCTGATAATATTGCGGAATTCTGTGGCTCGTGGGGATTTGTTGAACGTGATAGAGAAAATGTGAATGGTATACATGCTAAATTAGACAAATTATTGGAGAAAAAATGAAGGTTAGATTCGTTTCTTCTACTTCTGGCACAGTAGATGGCATAAGAGTCGACGCAGAAGATCTAATCGCCTATACGGCTAGAGTTTCCAATCCAGCCAATCAGATGAACCTTCAGAGTGCCCCAAAGCTTATAGAGTATCTGATCAAGAACAAACACTGGAGCCCATTTGAGATGGCTCACATGACCGTCGAGATTAAGACTTCCCGCGCTATCGCTCAACAAATCCTTCGCCATCGCTCATTCAGTTTCCAAGAATTCTCTCAGCGTTATGCTACTGCTACGGAATTTGAGCGCTATCCCGCCAGACGACAAGACAATAAAAATCGACAAAATTCTATTGACGATCTTCCTGAGTTAACTAAGATCTGGTTCGATGAAGCTCAAAAAAGAAATGAAGAAGCTGCCTATGGCTATTACAAGCAGGCTTTGGATGCTGGCATTGCCAAAGAACAAGCGAGATTTCTTTTGCCTTTGTCCACTCAGACCACATTATATATGTGTGGATCAGTTCGCTCTTGGATCCACTATCTCGATCTAAGATGCGCAAATGGCACTCAACAAGAACATAAAGACATTGCAGACCAAATCAAAATCATTTTTGGTGAGCAATTTCCAGACATCTATGTAGCTTTGGGTTGGTAATTTTTACATTTGCCAGACAAGGAATCTTATACCAATGAAGATCCTTTTCCTCGATTTTGACGGCGTAATTAAGCCTTTATACAAAGACTTTTCGAAAGAGGCATGCAAACTAGTCAACGATCTTTTGATTAAAGAGCCAGGGCTACGCATAGTCGTATCATCAAGTTGGCGTGTGTATGGTCTTCAAGAGGTTCGTGGCATTTTGAGAGAACTGGGAATAGATCCTATCAAAGTAATTGACGTCACTCCTGGCTTTCCAGAGCACGGTTTAAAAACTCGCGATCACCATATTAAGGTGTGGCTTAGGAATCACCCAGTAGACAATTTCGTGATTTTGGACGATGAGGCAGAAATGCCTGATTTCAAGAAAAAGTATGTCAATACTGATTCTAATATTGGCTTGACTGAAAAAGATGCCGAACGAGCGCTCAGCATCCTAGAAAAGTCCAGTAAATACTAGGTCTTACCTGTAGAGCCAAATCCACCAGCACCACGGTCGGTTGAAGATAGTTCCTCTACAACTTCAAATTCTGCTTGTACGATTGGACAAATGACGCCTTGGGCAATGCGTTCGCCTTTTAGAATGAAAAATCTTTCTGTTGCATACCCAGGAACCAAAGGATCGGTGTTCGTCATGATTACGCAAATTTCCCCACGGTAATCGGAATCAACTGTTCCTGGTGAATTCGCTACTCTAAGAGGGGTTTTTAATGATGTACCAGAACGCGGTCGAATCTGAAGCTCATATCCCATTGGAATTTCTACTGAAAGTCCCGTTTTTATGAGCAGGGTTTCACCTTGATAGATTATTACGTTCTCCAAGGCCACCAGATCGAATCCAGCAGATCCTTCCGTAGCATATTTTGGCACAACGGCATCTGGATGTAATTTTTTAATTTTTACCTTCATTTTTCCTCCATACGTCAATTTGTTTCTCAAGCCGAAAGGATTGATCAATCAGCCACTTCTCGGATTCTCTGGGTGGATTGCTGATAAATTTGTCTGTAAATTTTACACACAGTTCCAACCATTCGCCGTGATCTTTGGGTAACCTATCGATCAGTGTCTGCCCTTTACGTTGTTTCTTGGGCCTCTTACTGGTTTTCTTCATATTTTTCCTTCGTGTAGATTTTATAATAGATCATTTGAGACGGTAGGTCAAGTGCCATTTATTCGCTAAGCCTGATATATACGGGTATGGCTTTCCCCTCAATCTTTACACTAATATGATGAAGAAAACTATCGAATTCATGACTAAAATCGATACTGCCGACTTCGACAGGGCAGTAGCCGACATGCAGCGTAAATTGAAAGATATTTATCGTCCAGCCGATAACGTAGCCCAACAGAGAGC